>Ga0265297_10001175_pt1 | contig 64018 bp, 89 predicted proteins | sample Munlanlwell13791_FD_192502 | JGI IMG/M metagenome (GOLD analysis project Ga0265297, IMG submission 192502) | Leachate microbial communities from a municipal landfill in Southern Ontario, Canada - Leachate well 137-91 | ecosystem: Engineered > Solid waste > Landfill > Unclassified | place... | reverse complement strand
ACCGACGCCAACACCGACGCCAACACCGACGCCAACACCGACGCCAACACCGACGCCAACACCGACGCCAACACCGACAGCGCTGTTTGCTATCCCGTTGCCTTCAAAGCAAAAGATACAAGAGGCAAAGGACGCAGGTATTCCTAGTGGCAGTTATGAATGGAGGCAAGGCAACAAATGGATTTTTCTTCCACCGCCTTATGAGGATATTGATAAAAGATTTCTTGATAATCCCATGCCAGGGACATATCGTTTTGCTACAGGGAAGGGGAGTGCTAAACAAACGATTCAAGTATTGGGCGGGATACCCACCAAACCAGCTACAATAGACATGGGTTGGGCGACTGTTGATGTAAAAATTCAAGATGGTATTCCTATGGTGGAATTTACAGGGGGCCAGGATGCCGCTAATGTCCGTTGGGAAGCGGAACGGGCTAAAGAAGTCGAACAGACGCAAATGCAGGCTCAAACTTTAGTAACGCAACCAATTACAACGCAAACAGAATCCCAAGCATCGGGCTTGAAACCTATGGCACCATTTCAAAGCCAAACTTTATTGTCTAAAGATAATACAATACTCATTGAGCAAGAGAATTTATTGCAACCGTCGGAGTTGTTACTCGCTAGTGAAAAGAAAATAAGCGGCAGTAAGTTAAACAAAACAGGTGGGATAACTGATGTAGAATCGGGGGCATCTGGCGGTGGAGTTGCAAGCGACGCACTTCTACAGCCGTCAGAGTATCTCATTCGAGGCTCAACCCCTGTAATTACGGGTGATGCTACTGTTAAGACTGTTTTACCACCGCCTGATATGATACGCAAACAGAGAGTGTCTACCTTGCCACAACTCAATAAGACTTGGTTGCCACAGTATCAGGGCGGGAAGTTGAAAGTTTTTGCAGTGGATGGGGCGTTTATCAGGGATAACCCTGATTTGTTCCCGCAAGGCGAAGATATGACGATGGGCGGTCATCATTATGTGTTCCCGTGGATTCCCACTAATGAAATTTGGATTGCCAATAATATTAGTGACTATGTGGATAAAAAGGCAACCATTTTACATGAGGTGACTGAAGTCAATAAAATGAGAGATGGCATGGGCTATAATGAGGCCCACGAGAATTATGCTAATGTGGCTGAAGAGAAAGGTAGGCGCGATCCGAGATTGCTCGATGAATTGATACAGGGTGAATTGGCAAAGTATTATAAAGCAAGCAATGATCGCGATGATACGACTTCAGTAGAATCTTACGATAAGTCGGAAAGTGATAGGACTAGGAGTATAGTCACAAGGAAGCCTATTGCTCGGCATGATATAATAGAAGTAGAGGAAGAAGGACTTGCGGAAGAAATGCCAGAGGTTGAACCTATTAGGATAAATAGGAAGAGGAAAGTGGTGGCAACACCAGTTTTGACAAGTCGTTACTATTTGGGTCATAGATTGCCGGATTCAGAGTTGGGGGTGAGTTTATGATATTCAAGAAATATGCTATGTTGCACTGGCTATGGTTTTGGGTGGCTTGCAATTTTGTTATGGGCATTGCAGGGATTTTGCAATCAGGCGGCAATGTCAAAACCTTTGTGATCGTTGTTGAAAGTAGTTTAATAATGACGAAGTATGTCTTATATTCAGGTTTTGCAATTATACTGGTCGCTTGGTGCATTCGGAAAGTGGTGCATATCGTAAGAATCAAGATAAATCGATACGGCAATAGGGCAATTCAGGAAAAACTTGATGCTTAAGCGTCTACTTTTAACTTTTGGCACTGGGCTGTTAGCATTATTGCTAGTAGTTCTCCCTGTCTTTGCGATAACGATAGGTAATCCTGACACAATTGCATTTGGTTCTGGCACAGGTGCTTCAGCCAACCCCTATCGGGTATTTGCTAATGTATTAGAAACTGGCGATTTTCTTTTTGCGGCTGAAGGATTGGTGTATTATGCCGTTGCTCAAAACTATACAGCAAGTCAAGCCTTTTTGTTTGAAATTATGGATACCACTAATACCACTGTGCTATTTGCCACTCCTTTAACCTCTTATGGTGATAGGCCAATCGGTATCTATATGACGGCGACTCAGGCAACATCAGCGAATATCACTAGCGGCACAGCCTATATTGTTAAGATCACGGGCAATCCGTTGGTGTTTGCCTCCCCTACGGGGAATACGGTATCTGCAACATTGGCTACTGGTGATTATTTTGATGAGGCAATTTTCGGAACTACTCCGGCGAGCCGTAGTTATGGTGATCCGCTACGGTTGTGGTGCTTAATAACTGCGGGCAATATGCAAGCCTACGATGTTGTTACTACCTATCTTGCTTATGTGCAAGGGTATAACTATTTAACAACGACTGGCGGGAACTTGTTTATCTCAGGAATATCGAATCTTAATAATATGTGTCCCCTCTTATTTCAAGCATCCATACAGCAACTAACGGCACCCGCGCCTACTGGTACAGGTGCTTATGCTGAAAGTCTTACCCCATTAGGTCAGATGGGCGGTACTATAGCAGGTGGGCTAAACGCTATAGGTAGGTGGGTGGGTATAGGCGGTGATAATGGTGGCGCTCTTGTCTTGCTTGTTGCTTCTATTATTGTTTGTGCTTATATTTATAAACGTACAGAAAGTGGTATTGTAGTGTTACTCTTAGGGATAGCCACACCTTTTGCGGGGGTTTACTTAGGGTTGATGCCTATGGCGCTGATGTTTATAGCGGTATTGATTGTCGTGATTATCATGCTTTACTATTTCTTTTCCAGAGGCATATTGTGAGGATTATCTTACGGGCAATCGCGGCACTTGTTTTGGCGTTGCTTCCGTTTGCTCAGTTGATTAAACCAGAATCTGCACAAGCATCCTATAATTTTGCCTTTCCTATCACAGTTCAAGATACTTCTAATGTGTCTCGTACCAATGTTCCAGTGATTCTTAGTTTTGGTGGAACGCAGTTAATTAACGCGGGCTATACGGTCAATGGCCTAGATACCAACATGCAGAACGGGGTGGTATCTATTCCCTATATGATGGATACCACCAATGTAACTACTGTAATATCCAGTCTTCCGGCAGGTGGTTCTATCCCACTTAACTTGCTTACGGGATATTCTCCCGCTCAGACAAGTTTTCCGATTATAGTAGGTAATGGTGGAAATGTAACTACTGCTAATGATATTGCATTTACTCCAGTAGGTAGCGCATCGATGAATTGGGTAGGATATCTTAATACTTCAGACATTGAAGAGTGTATCTTAATTAGAGAGAGTGTAGGATTTTGGTATCCCAAAATCTTTGTTTCTTCAATTGGTGTAGTTACTGCTAATCGCACATTTGCCCCGACTTGGAACCTTTCGGTATCGGGCGTTCCTAGTGGAACAACAAACATAACTCTTTCGTGGGATGGAGTAAACACGACTCTTAATGTTAATGGCACTACAAATACCACCGCAACTGCCGATCCTTTTCCTTGGGGACTAGATTGGAAATGGATGTATAAAATACCTTATACCACGTCAATAAAATATACAGTTGACGGGGTTGAATTGATCCATTATCAGCCTAGCACAATGGTAGTAGGAACTGCTTTGCCCAATCTTGATTCAGGCGGGTTATATCCTGGGACAATAAACTTCGGAACCAACTCAAACATAAATGTAATCTACGGGCAACAGACAAGCACTCAGCAAATAGCGGTAACTGGAAACGTAACGCCTGGATTCCAAGTGCCTGCATTTCCGATGCCGAATTCTTGGTTTGCCAGTGGGGAAGGATTACAGAAGTATCAGAACGGGTTAGCTACTGTAATATCGGGAAACTCTACAGTATTAGGACTGGGGACTAACTGGACTTCAGTGTTAGAGGGCAGATCATTTCAGATGAACGGGACTGCATCTAGTTTTAATATTACTGCGGTTAATAGTACAACTAATCTCACATTGTCAGTTCCGTATTCGCTTGCATCGGTAGGGCCAGCCCCTTATTCTATTGATCCTGCAAATCCGCCGCCTTATTATTCTTTGTTTTATGACATAGCGGCACAAGCCGGAATTCCTGTGCAGACGCTTTATTTTATTATCGTGATGCCGTTGGCATTTCTAGGAGCGTTACTGTGTATCGTCTATACAAAGTCTGCGTTATTGGGCGTACTTGTACTAACCATCGTAATGTTTTTGGCATCGGCAGCAACGATAGTTCCAATGTGGATTCCGTTCTCGATTCTTGTGTTGGATTTTGGGATTATGTATTTGTATAGGCAGATTACGTATTAGTGAGGTGAACTATGTCTAACATGCCGAAAGGTTTGCCATTCTTCATCATAGTGTGGATTATCGGGATGATACTCGGTTCTACCTACGATTATAATAATACGACTGCTACATGGGGCGGAAGTGGCACAGGTAGTTATTCTGAAAATCCACAGGAAACCATGACAAATCTTACAAATGCGAATCAGGCGCAACAGCAACTGCCTTTGACTGGCCCGATTTCGTATATTGTTCCATTGATTAACTTCTTTGGTTCATGGTTTAAGATTATTACGCTCCAATTTTCGTTCTTGCAGGGGTATCAATTGTTTCAATGGCTATTCGGGGCAATAGGCGTCATGGGGTTAGTTAGCACCTTTACCCTGATTTATGGGGTTGTAAGAGGCAATATCACGTTCGGCTGAGATTATGTGAAGTATGGGGGCTTGACATACTATGCTATTATGGTATAATAGCCTTAAATGAGTAATGAAAATGCAAAAATAGTAATCGTCATAGGTATGGAAGAGAAGAAACTGTTGGAGAAAGAGGCAAGTCTTGTTGGCTTGCCTCTTAGTTCGTATTGCCGAATGATACTGATAAAATCAGTAAGGGATAAGATTGCTAATGAAACCAAAAACTAATTCGTTGTATATTGGCAAGGCTGGTGAATATCGTGTAGCCTCGGAGTTGATGCTTAGAGGCTATGGCGTTCTTATGGCGATTGTGGATAATGGTATAGATTTGGTAACAGATAATAACCTTCACATTCAAGTGAAAACATCTAATCGTAGAACAGGTAAGAGTCGCAACCCAAATTGGGGGGATCGGCAGTTATATAATTTTTCCCTAGATTTACATAGGAGACGAAGGGGTGATCCTAAATGGAAGGTAGAGATACATCCATTAACGGGTGTTGACTTCGTTATATGTTGGGCGATTGATGATAACGATTTCTACATTATTCCTGTTCAGGAAGTGCGAGGCGTTCATGGTATTATTATAAACGGCAATAAGTATAATCGTATAGAATACGGTCGTAATAGATGGTTGCGTTATCGTAATAATTGGGATGTGCTCAAGGGCATAATGCCAGAAAAGCCAAAGGCAGTGGATAAGGATTTAGTTATAAAGTTGTATTCAGATGGGTATACTCTAGATCAAATTGGTGTTAAGTTAGATATCCCTAATACTAGTGTTCGTAGGGTCGTTCTTAAGAACGGGGTAATGCGCAGTAAGATGGAGTCAAGATCGGCTAGTTATAAACTAGAGCACGGAGTTGATAGGGATGAGATCATTACCAAATTATATGGGCAAGGGTTGGCTATAAAAGATATCTCTAGCGAGGTAGGTCTGTCTGTTAGAGCGATTAGTGAGATAATAAGACGTTTGAGCATTCCTAAAAGACAGAATAGGAAGACGGCAGAAGAATTAGAGTCTAGCAAGGATAAAATACAGGAACTATACCAGAATGGGTATTCTGTAGGGAAAATATCAGAGACACTTAAAATAAGTTACAAGACAGTGTATCGGCTCGCTAGTAGAATGGGAATCATTCGTTCTCAATCTGAAGCGGTGCGGTCTAGTAATCAAAGAAGAACCAAATCAAATAATCCTGAACAGATACAAGGGGTTCTCGATCAAGGTGGTAGTTATTCCCCCAACGTTCCAAGTGAAGAAGTAAAACTATTGCCATGTGAACCGACAAAAGAAGTGGTATTGGTCTAAAATAAACTTGAACGAGATGGTACGGAGGTCGGCTTGAGTCAAGAACAGAGTTTGATGCTATTGTGTATAGCAATCTTAGGGATACATTGGTGGGAAGTCCAATCTAAGAGAGACAAGATATATTGTACGTTGAGACGTAGTAATAAAACAAAGGTACATAAGTGGGCTAAAATTGAAGATGATCATATTGTCATAGCGGGGCTTCAATTCAATATAGTGGAACGATTTGTGGTTTACGAATGGTTTAAGGGTGGTTTACTAGGTTGGTTATTTCCAACGCGAGTACCAGCATTAGATTATGACGAAAGTAGCGAAGACCCATTCAATCCTGACGATATGACGGATGCCCATGTAATTAGCCCAAGAGTGCGTAGGCAAATTAATAATCGTGGTCGTATGGGTGCGTTTGCAGCAGGTGTGGCAGCTCAATCGGGTAAGAAGAAGAGCGGAATCGTTGAGTTCTTACCTTGGTTAGCTATTATTGCAGTGGCAGGTGTTGCGTTTATGCTTTATCAGGATCATCAATCTAATGTGGCTTTGTTCAATCAGGTTCAACAAATTCAGGCTACATTAAAGTCTATAGTGAAGTAGGGATATGGAACAAGAAAGAGACGATTTGAATCCGCAAGGCAGTAGCGATGACGAATTCTTTGATAAGGTATCCACTGAGGAATCAGAACGCGAAGTTGAGATAGATTTACCGAAGGGTAACGGTAGTAGTGGGGGGGCGGTATCATTAGAGGAAGCCGAAAACTCGCCTAATACAACTGATATGCAAGCCGTGTTACAACGGCTATTCCCCAAATTCAAAGATAAGTATATAGATGAAATAGCTTCAGTGATTATGGTTGCCGATATTGCACCTGATGTGTTTCTGGATATGATATACCTTACTGTAACAGATATCGTGGAAGAAATGGATGCGGATGGGGAGGATATAAGTGTGCAAGCCATTATTAACAAAATCTATGCCGTATTTTCAATCGGGCGTGAAAGAAGAGGCAGGATTGATTCAATTCAACTAGCAGGAGCAGCCCGTGAAGCTGCGGAATTGGAAAATGTAGCAAAGGGGTTGGGCCTGAATTAACTCTATATGTATAGTAATTCGCAAATACAAGCACAACGGAATAGTGACCCGTTTTCTTACGCCCATTGTACTTTTTTAATGGGCGACCAAGGCGGGGGGAAATCAGTTAGTGCCGTTACTCGATTGATTGAAGATGCTTTGAGACATATTGTGGCGATCAAGAGAGTTGAAGACGGCAAGGAATTTGGGGCGCAGTCTTTGTCTAAACTTGAGAAGCGGATGTGTAAGGACAAGGGCTATATTGTAACTACAGATACTATTAAGGTAAAGACTAGCAGAGGATGGCGGATTATGAGGATACCGCCACATTTTATTATCATTCCTAGCATTCATATCTATTGTAATTTTCATCTGTATGGCATTAAATATATGTTTGTTACTCCGGTGCAGATAATCGAATTGCTTGAAGCTGAAAAAATGTGCAATGGCAGACTTGTTATAGACGAATCTCATATGATAATGAATAATAGGGATTGCATGAGTTCGCTCGGTAAGATGTTGGCAAAAGACTCCTATACTTTCCGTAAACGTCATCTTGATGTTGATATTATGTGTGCCCATGAACAGATGATTGATATTGCTATCCGTAAAGTTGCTACCGAACGTAGACTGTGTACTTTTGATAAGACAACCAAGAAAGTTACGATGAATATAACTGGTAAGGGGTATCCTCAACCTAAAGAGGTTACTTATGATGCTTGGCCTTATTTCAAATATTATGATACTGACGAATTACCCCATATGCCTAGCAATCAAGTTAATAAGGCTATAGCACAGGCAAGATAGAATGAAGAATGTCATTGCAATAGTTTTGACGTTAGTGGTAGCGTTACTACCAATTTCATGCGGGTTTGTCGGTTCGCCTATGCTGGATGATGTATATGCAAAAAGTATATATGTTACTGGCAATCTTACATATAATGATCCATATTATGATGAAATAGTCTCTCCTGCTAATGCGGTGGCTGTATTCGCGGGAACCGCCCCTACTGAAAGTAATTGCCAATCGGGGTTTGTCTACCTCTTTGCGGATTATCCATTAGTGACGGATGAGAAATTTGTATACTTTACGGTAGAAATGCCCCATTCTTATAAAGAGTCGTCAAATGTAACAGTTAATGTTAGGTGGATTTTCAACTCAGATCAGGTTGGTACACACGTAAGGTGGAAGTTAGGATATTCATGGGCAAACATTGGGGATGCATTTCCTGTGGTTTCTAGTGCTAATTGGGCATTATCGGCGGCATCAAACAATGATAGTTTGATACACCAAAAAACAGACTTTGCTCCAATTGACGGAACGGGCAAAAAGATTGGTAGTCTCTTGTTGTGTTATCTTTCGCGTAATTCTAGTGACGTATTAGACAATTATACCGATACTGCAATATTTGTTTCTGCCAATGTCTTGTATCAGTTGGATACCCCAGGTTCTAAGAGTGCATATGTTAAGTGAGGTGTAAAATGTTGTATGCGTTAATCGCCATAGCGGGGATTTTATCGGCATTGGCTGTATATTCCAAGAATGCTCTTATGGGGACAGTTGGCGCAGGAGGTTGGTTGGCATTAACATATTGGTTTAATACAAACTATACGCTTTTAGCGCCAACTCAAGATGATCCATTAGTGACTACGGTTCTTGTGGCTTGTGTTGGCGCGGCATTGGCTACTCTTATCATTCCTATCTTGCAGGATAGAGACTCAGATGCTACGGCTACGGGCGGTTGGTCAAGAGTTCGTCGTTTCGTCAATCATGGCGATACGAGTAATGGCAATGCACCCAAGCCGCGTAGACTCTATGATCTGTCTCCAGAGGAATACAGCAAATTGCTTGCCAGTACAAGGCCACGCAGGAGGCGGTAGACTTGATTAAGCTATACACCCTTACCTCAGTAGGCCGTGGACTTTCGCATAGTACAAGAGGGGATCAGTCGCCCCAATGGAAGATAATATATTATCTGAAGGATAAGAGTGCGGCTGACAAAACTCAGATAGAACGTTTTTGCGGTCTAACTCAAGGTGAAGCATCGGCGGCTCTCATTAAGTTGCAAGTCTCTAAACCACCTATTGTCGAAGTGGTAGGGGGAGATTAGATATGGGATTACTGCCACAGAAATCATTAGCCGATATGGAAGAAGAACATGAGACACTAAAACAGAAACGGACCAACCTTGAAGAAAAAGTTGCCATTGCTAAACTTAATCAAGAGTTAAAATCGCATAGTGCATGGAAGATGTTTAGTAGCGATGGAACCAAAAAATCGTTCAATTTGCAAGCGGCAATAAATTGGTTGAAAGCTCGTGGAAAGTAAAACTGTCGGAAAACATAAATATTATCTATTGCCTTGTGAAAATTGTGGCAAGTTGAGATATGCAGGAATGTCTCATGGTGTACCATCATAGATGGAGAAACACTTATAAGGAAGTTGGTGGAGTTTAACAATAAAGAATATCCATATATGACGCTTGCCCAAATATCTAAATATGAACCTGAAATGGCGATCTCAGGTGTTTCTAAAGTGGCCCGCAGTCCACGCGGTTTTCTACCTCAGTTCAAGCGATCAAATGGTAATCCGAATAATTTAAGTGAGTTTTGGCGCAGAAAAAGAAACGGTTTTATTGCAAGGACTTTACCATCTTACTTAGCACATAAGACAGAACGTAGGCGTTTGAGTTTGATAACGTGGGCCTATAAGCCGGATTGAGGGTTTATGAAAAGTGTAATGATATTTGTTGTTACTGTTTTACTCTGTTTGATTTTATGGGCTAGACTATCAGATATTCAGATGCAAAGTTCTGTTCCACAGAGTAGCGATACAAGAACTTTAGAAAAGGAGAATTGATTTTGCTGAGATTTATCAAGGTGTATAAGTGGGAGTTGTTAGTTCTAGGGATTTTAGCATTTGCTATTTTCCGTAGCACATCCACGGCTCTGACATGGATGATGGTCGATTCTGACGGGCCAGAATATGTAATGGATGCAAAATTTTTCTACATCGCTCACCACACAAGTGCTCCTGGATACCTAATTTTAGGCCATCTGTTTCTGTTAATACCTTTCGGGGCTGACTATTGGAAAATGAGTTTAATGTCAGGTATTTTTACTATGGCATCATGTGTGTTTATCTATCTCATAGTTCGGCAACTTGTGGTTAAGAATAGCCGCTTCTACGGAACACTCGCCTCTGTGATTTTTGGTGGCGCGGCTCTGGTGATTGCTCAAGCGGTAATTGTAGAAACATACGCAGTTGTTACATTCTTTTCGGTTGCTGCTTATTATTTCGTAGTCAAGAAACAATGGTATTGGGCAAGTGCCATGATAGGGTGTGGTATTGTTATCCATCATCTTATGTTACTTACCTACATCGCATTGTTTATATTCCATAAGGAACTTAGACCATTCAAATTCAACCCATTCAAGATTCAAAACGTAAAACCGTTTGCAATTACATGTGCGTTTCTTGCGATATATATTTATATGCCACTTTCCATTAGGTTTACAGATCAACCGTCGATGTGGGGGAACACAACTTTCCTAGATTTTTTCAAGAACAATATTGCTGTTTTTAATATGTTGGTAGGGCAACTCCCGATTTATGAATTGCCGAGGCGGTTTTTGGAAACATTCGGGATACTTGGAATTAGCATAGGGCTGGCATTAATCCCTGTAATTATCTATCTGGTTAAACAGAAAACGTGGAAGAATGAGTGGCTTTTCTTGTTCGGGTTGCCCGTAATTTATCAAATGACTGACCTTGCTGAGCAAGTTGGCAAATATCAAGAAGCATCTATCGCATGGGGCGCGATCATAGCGGTTATCTTTCTGAGCAAGGTGAATTGGAAGTGGACTATTCCCATTGTGCTGTCGGCGGTCACGCTTCTATCATATAACTCGTGGTATTTCAACGTTAGTAGGCTCGATCCCAACTATTCCGCGCAGCAATTCTATGATCATGAAATTCCGAAGATGCAAGACGGGGATATATTCGTAACTATGGCGGCGTGGGAATGGATTGAAGTATATCTTTATAACAAAGAAGAAGGGCATACAATTATACCAGTTTGCATTGGCATTCTAGCAAGCGAACAATATCATCAATTATTGGCTGATAAAGGGGTTAAGGTTGAAAGCCTTATGCAAGACGTTCAACCAGGTTCGGATAGCCATGACTTAAATTCAAAGCAAGTTGCGGTCGCTATGTCTATCGTCAATCTAAATAAGAATGTCTGGACTTCTCGGCCTACGGATATGGCAACTTATGGGGGTGAAATTATTCCGGCAAAAGGGAATGAAGAATTAATTACTAAATGGGTTGGCGAGAAAAACGTGGTGCCTCAGTGGAAATGGAAGCCCATGAATCCCTATCAGGTTATTGATGGATCACGGGAAGTCAGCGATTGGAATTTCCTTCTTCAGTCAACTTACTCCTGTATCTTCTTTGCGGAGCTTGCTACGTTTGGGCTGTTCCTTAACTACTTAATAAATAGACTGTTCTTCAAAAAGAAAGAGGAAATTCAAGAAGTGGCTATTGACAAATAGCGTAGCAGATGGTAATATAAGGTGTTGGGATACAGGGGAGCGAGCATGTTATCTTTTACCTCCAAGTGATTGATTCTTCTTGCGATGATCCTGTATCCCAACGCAATTCCGTTAAGAGGATAAATAGTAGGATATGGATAGATGCCGTTAGTCTCATTAGTAATTCCCACGTTCAATGAGCAAGAGAACATTGCACGTTTGATAACCGGGATAAGACAATTCCTTGATTCTCAGTACAAATATGAAATCCTAGTAGTTGATGATGGCTCCGATGATACATGCGATATAGCCCAATGTTTAGGGGCAACTATTGTCGCAGGGCAACACAAGGGTCTAGGGCAAGCGATAGTTGATGGGCTAAGAACGAGTAAGGGTGATGTAGTGGTAGTCATGGATGCGGATGGCTCTCATCCAGTGGCATCCCTTCCCTCGATGATAAATCCGATATTAGAGAACAAAGCAGAGATGACATTGGGGTCACGCTATGTGAAAGGGGGGAGTGTTGTTGACTGGACTACGAAAAGAGAAATCATTAGTAAGGTCGCTAGTTTTCTTGCCTATCCTATTACTGGCTTGCGTGATAATACCTCTGGTTATTTTGCCGTTGCTAGGTCTATATTGGATGGGATTGACATTGAACCGTCTAGTTGGAAGATTATGCTTGAGGTTCTTGTCAAGGTAAAACCAAAACGGGTAATTGAAGTCCCAATTTGTTTTGAAGATAGGAAGCATGGCGAGAGTAAATTTAATAAGAAAGAAGTCGTGTCTTATCTAAAACACCTTGTTAAACTTGTGGTTTTTAAGCATCAAAGATTCCTGAAGTTTGCTATTGTTGGAGCAACAGGAATTATTGTCAATTTTAGCATTCTCTATTTTCTGACCGAGAGAATACACTTTTGGTATTTGGCATCAGCCACATTAGCTGTTGTAGTTGCAGCATCCTCTAATTATTTGCAAAATCATTACTGGACGTTCGCTGAAAAAAGAGAGAATAACCCCAATATCTTTATTGGGTGGCTGAAGTATCTTGTGGCGGTAGGCGTTACTGAAGTTTTATATCTTGGGATAATGTATTTGTTCACAAGTATTATTGGATTATGGTATATGTTGTCGGCGGTATGTGCTTTAGCGATCACAACGGTATTACGTTTTATAACTGCCGATAGAGTTATTTGGGGAGCAAAGAAATAGTGGGTGGTTTTATTGAAAAACTCAAATCGTGGTGGGCAAAGAAATCAAAAACAGACAAGGTTATATTCCTTATCTTTTTTTGTGTGGGCGTTTTTCTGGCGTGGCAATATTCTGACAGAAACGCGCAATCAACCCATGAAATATCTCTTAGCCAAACTGTTGTTTTATCAAAGACAGATGTCTTTAGCAAAGCTGTAGTAACTTCCGATTCCACCTATTCTCCGCCTGCCAATGTCATAACTTTTACAGTTGCCAACGATGCTAAGACAGTTGATGTCAATGGCAAAGATATAACCCTAACCAAAGGGCAAGAAGTAAAAGTCAATGTAGGGTCGATGAGTCTCAAAGACTTGTCTGATATTGGATTCAAGATTCCCGTAGAGTATATTCAAACCTATAAGGGGACTGATTGGGGTAAGATATTAAGTAGTCTACTTGGGCCAATATTAATGATCGGGTTCCTGATATATATGATGGGCGGTGGATTAATTGGCGGTGGTTATAAGAAATTCAAGAGTGATAGCCATAATATTCGCTTTTCAGATGTGGGCGGGATAGCAGAAGTCAAAAGTGACTTAAAAGATGTGGTCAACTATCTCAGAGACAAACGATATTACGAAAGAGTTGGGGCGCGTATTCCGAAAGGGATTTTGCTTATTGGCCCGCCAGGAGTAGGCAAGACTTTGATTGCTAGGGCTATGGCTACTGAGGCCGGAGTCCCATTCTATTATACGGGTGGTAGTGACTTCCACAACACGTTCTTTGCTGGCGTTGCGGGAATGAAAGTTAAAGCGTTATTCAAACAAGCACGCAAGACTCCGAGCATTGTATTCATAGATGAGTTTGATGCGGTAGCCCATAACCGTAATGCCGCCACAGGTGACTTGGGCGGTGAAATGAACCGAACCTTGAATCAGTTGCTTGCGGAAATGGATGGATTCAAGCCAAATCAAGGTGTAATCGTTATCGCGGCAACGAATAGGCCGGAAGTTCTTGATCCTGCCGTGACAAGAGCGGGTAGGTTTGACCAAAGGATTCATATTGGGTTGCCAAACTACCAAGAAAGAGTAGATATACTGAAAATTCATACTAAAGATAAGCCACTCGCTGAAGATGTAAATTTGGAATCAATATCAAAGCAAACAGGCGGGTTAAGCGGAGCCGACTTAGCGAATATAGTTAACGAAGCGGCTGTTTTTGCGGGTAGAAAACATTACCCTGAAATTGCTATGGCAGATATGAACGAAGCGATTGACAAAGTAACGGCGGGTGAGGCGCGAAAGTCGTTGGTTGTGTCACTATCGGAACGCAAGGTACTGGCTTATCACGAGGCTGGACACGCGGTAGTTTCTTCGCTGATTGATAATGGGGAAAAGGTGCAACATATCTCGATACTGCCTCACGGTTCGGCGGGCGGGTTTACCCGTATGTCAACTGAAAAGGAAGATGTGTTGCTGTCCAAATCTAAGGCTATGAGTTTGATCGCGGTTTTATTGGCGGGTAGAACGGCTGAAGAATTGATAATCAAGGATATTACAAGCGGTGCTCAGAGTGATTTACAAAAAGCTAATACTCTAGCTTATGAAATGATTGCTCATTTTGGCATGGGTAGTGAATACGGTTTGCGCTATCGTTCTGTTATCGAACCGAAAGATAGTGATGATGGGCTGATAAACCGTGAAGTTAACTCAATCTTGAATGAGTGCCACGAAAAGGCAAAGTCAATACTGAGTGGTCATAATGATGTCTTGGTAAAAGTGGCAGATAAGTTATTGGAAGTGGAATCGCTAGATGGTGCGGAACTTGAGGTTTTATTCCCTCTTGGGGTACAATACCCCGACGCTTGCGTCGCGTCGTCTTGGGGTGGGGCCGTGATACCCCGATGCTTGCATCGGGGAGCATCATTGGTAGGGTAGCAATTACTCTGTTTTCGTGGTTGCGGGGCGGATAGACCGCTAAGCGGTAAAATAGTCTCAAAATATTTCTTGAAAATGGATTGACAGAGAGAGATAGTGTGTGGTAACATGAAGATGTAAGTAGGAGGGCGATATGAAATTTGGGTATTTTACACTTTTAATCCTTGCTTCTATTTCTGCTCTTGTCTATGGCTTAATGAACCAAATCAACAAAGATTTAGGTTGGGCATTAATCTATATTGTGCTAGTAATGTTCGGTGCTACTTCTATGTATTTGGTTGGTGTTAAATTCTTCTACAAATTGGATAAAAAAGGATAAGGATACATTCCAATGCTTTTTGATTTTGTAGCAGGTTTATTTCTAGGCTTGTTTGAACCTGAGATTGCAGGGAAAGACTCTTTTGATAACGCTATGGTCGTGCTTGCGAAGTACAAAATAGACGGTGGCTACAACATCAAGCGGGCGATTCAAGATGGCGTTAACCCCGATGTGCTCAGGGCGGCTGGATTTGTTGCAGACTCTACGAAAGCGTTTGGTATTGTGGATATTGTCAATTACAGTTTTAATAAGACTGGTGTAGAACATATTTATTGTCTAAAATGTCTACCATGTGACGGTGTGTCGATGTCCGAATTACGGAATGGTGGTTATCTTAAAGATAGTAACCAACCATGTGAATTATGCGGGGAATGAGGTACACCATTATTTGGCAAGATATTTTGCACGATAAGAAAGAGGCGGGTAAGCGATGCAAGGGAGATTGGTGATATGAACGATCAGCCTAAATGTCCTAAGTGTGAAAGTAAAACAATAGTTTACAGGGTTAGAACTAACGATTATCTCTGTAGACGATGCGGGGAGATATTCCCCAAGAAAATAAAGGAGATGTAAAATGATTAGGAGAATTATGGATATTCGAGTCTCGCAGACTGTTCTACGTATTGGATTCTTGGGTGGTTTTGTAGTTGGATTTTATCTAGGGTATTTTGTATTGGGGAATTTAGTTCTTTCTTACTTCCGACCGTGAGGCTCACTACAATGGCTTTGATGGCGTACTTTATACGTTTGAGAAAGTATAGTGAAAATTCTTCAAGTCTTTGACTTCTTCAGTTTGCCTCATGGTGGTGGAACGGTAGATGTTATTTCCAAACTCTCAAAAGCGTTAGTGGAACGCGGCCATGAAGTTACGATCTGTACGGGCGATTACGAGTTAGATGGTAAGTATATTCATATTGGTAGTGCTGAAAATCATTTCGATTTGGCCGATCCTTCTGGTAAAATTTCAATAGAGTTATTTCATAGTTACTTCAATCGGTTTGGAATGTATATTGTGCCAAGTTTGAGAAAATTTGACATTGAAAAATATGATGTGGTTCATTTCCATTGCTGTCGTAGTTTCCAGAATATAGTGTTGGGCATAAAAGCGATAGCCTATGAGATACCCTATGTGGTTGATGCTCACGGTTCAGCGGTAGACAGAGGGGCCAAAAATATCATTCGGCATTGGTACGATTTTGTTTGGGGCGATAAGTTTTTCGCTAATGCCAGTCGGCTTATCGCGGAAACTGAAGTGGGTGTAGCAGAGTGGCGGAAACTAGGGGCTGATCTCGCAAAGATCACACTGTTGCACCCGTTTATTGATATAAAAGAGTTTGAAGGCTTGCCAGAGCGCGGAACATTTGCCCGTGATTACAATATTAAAGAGCATATCATCCTATTCTTGGGGAGAATAAATAAGGAGAAGGGGCTAGAATTTTTAGTTAAGTCTTTTGCCCAACTTCTTAAAACTAGACAAGATGTGTTTCTAGTGCTTGCGGGACAAGACGATGGCTATTTAGACGAGTTGGGGAGAATTGCTACAAGCGAAAGGGTAAATGGCAAGGTATTCGCTGCGGGGTTTCTAACTGGCAAAGAGAAACTATCAGCGTTAGTAGACGCTTCGATGTTGATTCAACCATCTAAGAATGAAGCGGGGGCTAGACCATCTTTGGAGGCGTTAATGTGCAATACTTCCGTCATCGTTACGAGATATACTGGTGCCGGTTTAGAAATAAAAAAGATGGATGCTGGATATTTAACAACGTATGGTGACGTTCGAGAATTGGCAGAAACTATGAATGCGCTGTTAGGCAGTGACCCTATTCTAGTAAAAGAGAAAGTTGAAAACGGCAAACGGTATATCAGGGAAAATCTTTCACTAGAATCTCAGATACCGAAGTATGAGAATCTTTATCGTGAGGTTATTGGATGACAATTCTTGTGACAGGGGGCACGGGTTTTATCGGTTCTCACCTATCCCGTAAACTCATAGAGCAAGGGGATCAAGTGGTTGGTCTATCCCATTCTGGCAACATAAAACTCTTGGGAACGCTGATGGCTAACGATAACTTTGTGTTAGTCATGGGCGATGTTCGGGATAAAGAAAGGCTTGATGAAATCATCACGTATTACAAAGTCAAAACCATATTCCATTTAGCAGCGTTAGTTCCCTATGTGGTAGGGGATGATGTAATCGGAGTCAACGCTGTAGGAACACGGAATCTACTCAAGAGTGCATATCAGTGTGGCGTAGAAGAATTTATCTATTCCTCTAGTTTGAGTGTGTATTCTGTACCCCCTGAAAAGTTGCCTGTTCCCGAAACTCATCCAACAAAACCTGATAATGCTTATGGTATGTCTAAGGTGTTGGGTGAAAAGTGTTGCAATGTAATGTCTCAATCTATGAAGACAGTTATAGTACGATATGCGGGTGCTTTTGGCAAAGGGATGGAACCTAGTCGTGTAATTCCTCAGTTTGTTGGCAAGGCTCTGAAGAACCAAACACTAGAAATTATGGGGGATGGCAATAACAGTAGCGATTTTTGCTATGTGGATGATTTAGTCAATGGGACTATCTTGGCATGGCAAAAAGGGAAGACGGGGCAGACTTACAATATTGGTTCAGGCCAGGAAACATTTTTGTTTTCGCTTGCCGATGGTATAGTAAGGCGAATGAACTCAAAGTCAGAGATTAGGGTTATGGGGAATAAAATAGACCGTCCATTCAGGTTTTATCTTAGTATCAAAAAGGCACAGAAAGAACTTGGGTATGAACCTATACCATTCATAGATAGACTAGGTCAATATATTGAAAGTGTCGAGTAGTGGATACCCCAATTCCCATAATAGGTGGTCTAACCCTACGTTGGGCCATTTATCACGAGGCATGGCATTTCGTTCTATCCTTACCCTTCTCATTGCTACTGCTATTGGCTCTACGTTACCTGAATTTGGCGATGTTCTGGCCGTTCACCTTAAAATCGCGCCACATTTCTTCAATCCGTTTTTTCTGTTTATTGGCATCGTTGGCATTGTGTTGGCATGTTTTGTTGGACGTAAAAGAAGTTAGTTACTTCTTGAGATTTTGGTGGTGGCCGATAAATTGAAGATACAAGAATACCTTAATAGGCATAAGAAATTAACGGGCAAAGAAATCCATTGCGGAAATTGTAAGCAGTTAGATATGTGTTTGGGGTTGGAGTTCTCGCAACCTCATTCTTGTCCAACATATATTGGCGCAAAAGAAAAAGGTGGATGTACGTTTTTTGAATGGTGGCCGCGATGCGACAAATGTAACGCAAGAAAAGTGGATATTGGGCATGGTGATTATTCGTACTGGTCATGCCCTAGTTGTAAAGAATGAAACATTCACGGCTAGTTGTTTTAGCGGGTATTGCTTTGTGTATAGGCGTATCATTCTATCTTCGGATAGTTATTCCTCACAGTGAAATCTTCAGTAGTTTGGGGGTCAAGTATTCCTCAAATGATGCCTACTTCCACGCTCGACTTTATGATCTTATCTCTACTCACTTCCCTCAAGTACCACTTTTTGATCCCTATTTCATCTATCCTGGGGGTAGGTATGTTGGCGGGATGCTGTTCTTTGATTGGCTTCTTGCTGGAGTTATTTGGCTCGTTAGTTTTGGGCATCCAACTCCGCAGATTATTGATGTGGCGGGTGTGTACTATCCGGCTATACTTGGGGTGATTACGATTATTCCAGTCTACTTCATTGGCAAGAACTTATTTGGTAGGGTAGCCGGATTAGTGGCGGCGGGTTTAGTTGCTATTCTACCTGGGGAGTTTCTAGGGCGTTCGCTACTTGGTTCCACTGATCAGCATGTCATGGAAACTCTCTTAACCACTACTACTATGATGTTCTTGATTTTGATGGTTAAGGAAACGGTAGATTACAAAAGAGCGATTTGGAGTATTCTTACGGGGCTTTGTTTAGGGTTGTACCTCATTACTTGGGGGGGTGCTCCGCTTTTCGTGGTGATTGTCACGATATTTATTGTGGTTCAGTTTATCGTTAACCATATCAAGCGGATTAACTCTCAGAACTTGATGCTCAGTTGTTTTTTCCTATATTTGATAGCCTTTACAATATATACAAGGGCGGCGATCCCGAATGAGTTTTATCTAGCGTTGATTGTAGTGTTGGCTATGCCTGTTGCCTTGTATGGCTTGTCTCGTTTGTTCAAGGAATACCATACCATCTATTATCCATTGGTGATATTGGGTATAATCGTGTTGGGGCAAGCCGTATTTTATATTGTGAAACCTGATCTGTTTATGTCTATGCTAGGAAATTTCGGTGAGATATTCGGGCCACAAGGTTCTTCGGCACAGACTACTCTTGAAACACAGCCATTCTTTACATTAGGCGGTCAGTTTACTACGCGGATAGCATGGGGTAACTTTACTACGAGTTTGTATATTGCCCCTTTATCATTCCTGATATTGGGGGTTATTTATTTGAAGAAGAAACTGTCTGATCCAGCTTGGTTATTGTTCTTTGTATGGACTTTGGTTATGGTGGTGGCTACGATAGCGCAACGACGATTTGCTTATTATCTAATCGTAAACGTTGCGATATTAGTCGGTTATGTGTCGTGGTTGCTTATCAAGTTGTGTGTCAGGAGTTACAACAAAAAGAAGAAACTGATACCAAACAAGATAAACTATGTGGGTGCGGGATTCGCTGTTCTATTAGTATTTGGTGTCGTGTTTGTTCCGAATATCAGTGGTGCAAAACAAACGGCATCTCAAGATCAGTTCGCTCCGTCTGATGCTTGGATGGAATCTCTGCAATGGATGAAGAATAACACGCCAGAACCATTTGGCGTGGATGCTTACTATGATATGGTCAAGCCATCTAATCCTGTAGGTTGGAAATTTGAGTATCCACCAACAGTCTACGGAGTCACGAGTTGGTGGGATTATGGATATTGGATTACGCGTATATCTCATAGGATGCCGAGTGCTAATCCATCTCAAAGTCCAGAGCCGATAAAGAAGGTGGCTAACTTATTCTTGTCTCAGGATGATGCAACGGCTCAAAAAATAATAAATGAGTTGAAATCTGAATATGTGGTGATTGATAATCTGACGGTCACAAGCAAGTTTTACGCGATGGTCAACTGGTCAGGTCAGAATCTTGATGATTACGAGGGGATTTACTATGTTCCCAATAATAAACAATTGCAACCCATTAGGCTATTCTATCCGCAATACTATCAATCGTTAAGTGTGCGGCTTTACTTTTTCAATGGGGAAGCGGTTTCAACCGTGCGACCAATCGTGATAACATGGGCCGACAAGACTGATGATAAGGGTAACAAATTTCAGCAAGTTACGGAGTCTAGAGAGTTTGGTAGTTACAATGATGCTTTGACTTATGCGAATAGCGGGAAGAATCGGCGGGTAGTGGGTATAAACGAGTTTGTAAGTCCTCTGCCACTAGATAAGACTGTGAACTATCAGTTAGTGTATAATTCTACTCAGAAAGTGGGTGGTCAGTCAGAGATAAAAGTATTCCAGTATATTGACAAATAGCGTGGTATATGGTAATATAAAGTGTGGACATAAAAGAAATAGAATCACTTGCCAAACAAATACGGATAGACGCTCTCCAAATGTGCCATGATGCTAAATCATCTCATATCGGTAGTTGTCTTTCGTGTGCTGATATACTTGCGGTGTTGTATGGCGGAGTAATGAATGTTAAGCCCGATAATCCTGATTGGGCAGAACGGGATAGGTTCATACTTTCTAAAGGCCATGCGTGTGCCGCGTTGTATGCTGTTTTAGCGGAACGTGGATTCTTCGATAAGAGCCAACTTCAAGATTTTTATAAGAACGGTTCTTATTTCACTGGTCATGCTAACTGGAATGTGAGAGGCGTAGAAGTATCTACAGGTGCATTAGGCGATGGCTTATCAATCGGTTGTGGCATGGCGTTGGCTAATCCTAAATCTAAAGTCTATGTGTTGATAGGGGATGGCGACCTTAACGAAGGTTCTACATGGGAGGCCGCGTTATTCGCGGGATATCATCATTTGGGTAATCTCGTGGTGATTGTAGACCATAATAGGTTACAGGCGTTGGGTGAGTGTAGGGATATACTCGATCTGGTTTCGATAGAAGAAAAATTCGTTGCGTTTGGTTGGGTTAGAAATAGATTTAGCGGGCATAATATTAATAAGTTAGTCGAAGAATTTAAGCAGATAAATGAAATTCCATGCCGTATGCCTTATTGTTTAGTGTTGGATACGGTTAAAGGCAAGGGCGTTAGTTTCTATGAAAATAGAACGGATAGTCATTATCGGCATCCGAATGATGAAGAATTGAAACAGGCGTTGGAGGAATTGAGATGATAGGTTACATTGGGGCGGCATTGGTAGTATCTAGTTTTGTCATGGGTGTTTATATGAGGATACATGAAGACAAGAAGATGTGTGTTGTGCGTCTGTGTGCTATCGTTATAGCAGTAGTGGGGTTAGGTTTGTTAGTGAGAGTATAGCGAATGCGTGAGACTTTCATTCGCACTCTAACCGAACTTGCCCGAATTGATAATCGTATCTATCTGCTCACGGCAGATATGGGCTATGGGTTAGTCAATCCGTTTGCCGATAAATTCCCCGATAGGTTCATCAACGTAGGGGTAGCAGAGCAAAACATGATAGGCGTGGCGACTGGCCTTGCGTTATCGGGTAAAGTTGTATTCTGTTATTCGATCGCTACGTTCCCCACGTTAAGATGTTTAGATCAGATTCGGAATGACGGTTGCGCTCATAAAGCTAACGTAACTATTGTAGCTGGCGGAACTGGTTTAACTTATGGCGAGTTAGGGTCTACACATCATGCAATACAAGACATAGCGTGTATGAGATCACTATCTGATATGACGGTTATCGCGCCTGGGGATGTTATAGAAGTGGAATTAGCGACAAAGGCTATTATGAAACGGGGCGGGCCGAATTATATGAGGTTGGGGCGGTTTGAGGATACCGATATAAAAGGATCGAGAAAGTTTACGATTGGCAAGGTTCGGGAGTTGCCGTTAGTTGGTAATGATGCGATTATTATAGCAACTGGTAGTATGCTTAATACCGCGATCAATGCGTCAATGGAATTAGCACCAGATTATTTGGTGAATGTATTATCGTGCCATACCATTAAACCTATTGACGATGTGGCGATATTGGTGGCGACAAAAGAGACTAAGGTGATCATTACGGTAGAGGAACACAGTATCATAGGAGGATTAGGTTCGGCAGTTGCGGAAGTTCTGACCGATAATCATTTGGATTGTAAACTAAAAAGAATGGGCATACCAGATGAAGCTATGAATCGGGCGTTTAGTTGGGAACAGTTAAGGGAGATATATCATCTAACGGTTGATGGTATAGTTGCCGAGGTTAAGAAACTCCATGAAAAGGCGACATCTTAATCATTGTATAAGATGTGATCGTGTGATAAAACAGAATGAGAAGATGTGTCAACAATGCCATGACTTTGATCGGTATACAGATTATTTCAGCATGGGTATGCCACCAAAATATAGTAATAACGGAGCAATAAGGATCATTCAGAAGCAATATGAAGGTTCTTTAATGGATTGAGGGGAAGAATGCCGTTTCGTAGTGTGCAAGTAGTTGTTAGAAAGATATTCCCGAATCAGTTTGACTCTATATATCGTGTTGCTTGCAACGGGTATGATGTCTATGCCAAAGTGCGAGATCATACGTTCTACATTCCCTCTTATCTTTGGTACAAGGTATCTGGCAACAAAGACGCGGCACGAAGAATTGAGATAGTCCAGAAAGTGTTAGGACACACTATGGTTTCACGCTTAGGTGTGTTGGCAACCTATGATATAGTGATGAAAGCCTCAAAAGAAATCGATGGTGCCTTTGTTGAGTGCGGAGTTGCTAGAGGCGGCTGTTCCGCAGTCATGGCGTTAATTGCTAAAGATGAAGGCAAGAAACGTGTAACATGGATGTTTGATTCTTTCCAAGGACTGCCGTCTCAAACTGATAAAGACGGTATACAGAAGCCAATTCGCCACAAGAATAGACGTGCTAATGATTTAGCAGAGGGGTATTGCCTTGGAACATATGATGAAGTAGTTTATTGGATGGTTGTAGAATTACAGTTGTGTCATGTTATTTTTATCAAGGGATGGTTCAACGATACTTTACCGAAACGGAAGGACGTTGTTGGCCCGATTGCCGTACTTAGATTAGATGGTGATTGGTACGAGTCAACCAAGTGCTGTCTTGAAAACTTATATGGCAACGTAGTTAAGGGCGGGTATGTGATAATTGACGACTACCAGTTGGTCGGATGTAAGCAGGCAGTAGATGAGTTTCTTGCGAAACAGAATCCTGTGCCTGAAATGGAATATGATGCCAATGGCAGGGCTTATTGGCGGAAATAGTGAATAATCTTACTAATTGGCCCAAGCACATAGTGACATGGCGAGACAAAGAGTTTCTTAATATCTCGGTTGTCTTTTCATGGTATCTTCCCTATGCTATCAAATATCGGGATGCTATGGAATCGCAGGGATGTAAGGTCAGAATCGGGGGGCCAGCCGCCAAAAACTAGCGGGAATACAGAACGGGGATATACCCGCATTGATTCACCACAATCCAAATGCCACTTTCACAAGTAGAGGGTGTGTTAATAAATGTGCGTTTTGTGCCGTGCCTAAAATTGAGGGTGGTCTAGTAGAATTTGAAGATTGGGAACCTAAGCCAGTAATTTGCGATAACAACCTATTAGCGTGTTCTGTAAAACACTTTGATTCAGTGATAGATAAACTCAAGGGAATAAAACACGTTGACTTTAATCAGGGATTGGATGCAAGGCTGTTAACCGATCATCATATAGAACGGCTCAAAGAACTTGACACTCCGCAAATTAGATTCTCGTGGGATTATATCAATGAAGAACCACGAGTGGTATCCGCTATTGAGAGAATCAAGAATGCAGGATTCCCCAATGGTCGAATCCATGTGTATGTACTGTTTGGGTTCAAGGATACTCCTGAAGATACGCTATATCGGTTTGAGACTCTTAGAAACATGGGGATTAAGCCTAATCCTATGAGATATCAACCGTTGGATGCTATCAAGCGTAATACGTATGTTGGGGGTAATTGGACAGAATCAGAGTTGAAACGTATGATGCGATATTGGGCAAGACAAAATTGGTTTAGCAAGATACCCTATTCCGAATACGTGGGTTAAATTGAAGACTCGTAGGCACCATAATACCAGTGGCTACAGAAAAATCAAACGGGATAAAACACACATTCAAGTTGATAGGATTGCTAGAAAACTGAGGATACCGAATAAAGATATTGAAAAAGACTGACGTTCTAGTTTTTGCATCATTCTATGTTGTGGCTTTTGCCATAGTTTTGTGGTATGGCCTTAACCATCCATTAGTAAATGATGGGGTTAAAGAATACCAATCTTACCTTGCTAATATTAATGAGGGATGGCGTTACCGTTTAACATTAGTAAACTCTTGCCTCATAACTACGTGGATTCCAGCATTGATTTATAAAGCGATAGGGCATGGACAGCTATTTATATTCAGGTTGATACCCGCGTTGTTTTACCCTTTGATGCCTGCGTTTACTTATCTGATTGCCAAGAGATATGTCAAAACTAGTTACGCGGTAGTTGCCGCTCTCGTGATATTGTTTAGTTCATTTTTTATCTATTTTCCTGACATAGGGCGAGTAGGTGTAGCACTTGGTTTTATGGCCGGAATGTTATGGGCGTTGTTGGAGCGCAATCTGCTATGGGCGATTGTCTTTGTGATTTTGATTGTGTTCTCTCATTACGGAACGGCGATGATATCGCTGGCTACTCTAGTGTTAACTTTAGGGATTTATTTATTGTGGAAGCGGAGGATTCTTAAGCAATATGCTATCGTTTTAATAGTATTAGCGGTTTTAATTTTGGGATGGCATTTTGGAATCGCAGGATATTCGGGCGAGACAATGGGGAGCATCTTTTCTCATAGGCCGATAGTGGATGACCCTAGTTTGTATAACTCAACAGACTTTTTTGATCCTAGATCGCGTGATCCTGCCGTCCAAGAAGCAATAGGCTTGAATCTATCTGAGTTGCCCATTCCTGCCAAAATAGAATTGGTGGCTAATTGGTTAGTCGTAGGCATGATTACGGTAGGGTTGTATTGCGTGTTAAAACGGAAGAATATAGAGGCGCAGTTCAAACTTATGGCGTTATCTCTTTTTGCCTTGATACTTTTGACGATTGCAGTTCCGTGGTTATCCACTTACTACTTATCTATGAGAGTCTTTTTTACAGCCTCAATATTATTAGCAGTTTGTTTCCCTATTGGGGCGGAACACATTGCAGGTAAGTTGCATTTACCAGTGTCGGGTGTTATTGGATTGGTTCTCATTCTGTACGCTCTATCAACTTCAGGACTTATATATCGGCCTTTTGGGTTGATAAAAACATTTATTGTATCTTGACAAATAGTGTGGCAGATGGTAAGATGATGATGTTATGAAGGTTGCCGTTTTGGGTGCCTCTGGTATGCTTGGCTCGATGCTAGTCAATTATTTACCCCAATACTTTGATGTGGTAGCAACGGCTCGGCAAGCCAAGTGTAATATGGACAATGTTAGGTGGGCTGTTTTGGATGCAGATGATCCTCGTGCAATGGGATATATTGTTCGTGATTGTGATTGGGTAATAAATGCTATTGGATTGATAAACAAGTATATTGTTGAGGCGAACATAGTAGAAGCGGTTAAAGTTAACATTGTCTTTCCAAGATTGTTGGTTGATGTTGCGGAAAAGCAAGGATGCCAAGTTATCCAGATTGCTACCGACTGCGTATTTTCAGGAGCGAGAGGACTGTATACAGAAAAAAATACCCATGATCCGGTTGATATATATGGCAAAACAAAAAGTTTGGGCGAAATTCATTCTCCCAATATACACCACTTACGATGTTCTATTGTAGGGCCAGAGTTGAAGAATCATACGTCACTTTTGGATTGGTTCTTGAGCCAGCCGACGGGGGCCAAAGTCGATGGTTATACTAATCATATATGGAATGGGATAACAACCTTACAGTTTGCAAAGATATGCAGAGGAATTATTGAGAACAATTTGAAGTTGCCACATATTCAGCATGTTGTCCCTACAGATGTTGTGAGTAAGGCTATACTGTTGGAGTATTTTGCGACAGAGTTTGGTAGAGAAGATATTTGTGTTAAGCATGCAATTACGCTACAAGGGATAGACCGGACACTTGGAACTTGTAACCCCGAATTGAATTCTCAACTTTGGAATTTGGCGGGGTATCCTGAGCCACCAACTATAGAGCAGATGGTAAAGGAATTGGCAGAGTACAGTAGAAATTGAACATTCTCATTGTTTGCGAGATAGATTTTTTGAAAACTGTTACCTTTGAGTTACAGGAATTACCCGCCTTGTTATCTTTGCGTGGTCATAATGTCTATGTAGTTGATTACGAGTCAAAGTGGGAAAAGTCAGGACGTTTTGATCTAATTAGTAAATGGCGATGTGAGACTGTTTCAAGAGTGTATCCAAAATCATCTACCAAGTTATTCCACACGAATTTTATCAAGGTTCCCGTACTGAGTCGTGTATCGGCATGGGTGACATATTGGAAAACTATTGAGGATATAGTACGGAATGACGATATTGATGTCATCGTACTGTATGCGGTTCCTACTAATGGGATGCAGGTCTTGGAGTTAGCTAGGAAGCATGACATTCCAGTGGTGTTCCGTTCAATGGATATTCTTCACAAACTAGTTAGGAATCCGATATTGTCAAAGGCAGTCTATGTTCTAGAGAATTATGTATACTCGCATGTTGATTTGATACTAACAAATAGTTTGTGCTTGAGAGATTACGTAATTGCAATGAGCGCGGATAGGGACAAGGTAGGTTATTTGCCTACTGGGATAGACAGACACAGATTTGTGCCTTGTGGCGGTCGTGGGAATACAATAGTCTTTGTAGGAACTCTGTATGAATTTAGTGGGCTAGATTACTTCATAGAGAGGTTTCCCGAAATATTGGCCCAGGTTCCAGATGCCCAACTGGTAATAGTTGGCGATGGGAAACAACGCAAAAAACTTGAGGCTATGGTATCTGAATTGAGGTTATTTAGGTATGTGGATATTGTCGGTTATAAGCCATTTTCAATGATGTCTGCATATATAAACTCGGCGGCGGTTTGTATCCTACCCTTTCTCAACATCGAGATAACGAGAGACATTTTCCCTGTGAAAGTGCTGCAATATCTCTCATGCGGCAAGCCAGTAGTGGCGTCATTCTTGTGTGGCATGAGAACTATGATTGAAGGCGAGAATCAGGGAGTTGTCTATTCTCGGAATGCAGATGATATGGTTGACCAAGTTATCTCATTGCTGAAGTCGCCAGAGCGGAGGAATGAGTTAGGGCAAGTGGGTATCAAGTATATAGAAGAAAATCACGACTATGGCAAAGTAATAGATCAGTGGGAGCAGGAACTTTCAAGGTTGGTTCGATGAAAAAGAATCTGCTAGTATTACTCACCACTCTTGTTTTTATCGGTATCCTTATTGGGGTAGTTGAGTTGTACTGTAGGCTTTTTACCGACATCAACTATCTTGGTAATAGCACCAATTTATTCATAGCGAATGCTTATGGGGACAGTAAGGGGAATACTCCAAATGTAGAAGCCATGTCTTTCGGGGCAAAGGTTTACACAGATAAATATGGATTTAGGATTGCTCCAAAGAACAAAGATACTGAAAGGCAATCGGCAATACTTATTCTAGGTGACTCAGTTGCTTTCGGGGCTGGTGTCAATAATGATAAAGCATTTGCAGGGCTTTTGAGGGCAAGGTTCCCTGATACAAGGATATACAACTCTGCGGTTATCGGATATGACTTGGATGATTACTTGAATGTGGTGAACTATTTTGTACCACAACATAAGGAAATCAAGTTGGTCTACTTGATTTATTGCTTGAATGATGTTACATCAGGTAGTGCTCAAGCGATAGATGAATATCTAGCAAAAACGGGCAATCAGGCTGCATTGAAGAATTTACGTACCATGCAAGATTTAGGACAAAACGGATTAATACAATCTGTCAACTCATTCTTGCAAGCCCGTTCAAAGTTATACGTGGCCCTCAAGGGCAACATCAGCGATATAAGTTTGGGGATTCTTCAATACGATATGCAGTTTTACAGGGATGCAGACATTCAAGAACGGCTCAAGACACTATCTGTGATAAATGAAGAATTGGATAGTAGGGGTATCCAGTTTGTTGTGGCTATTCCGCCTTATGAGGCGCAACTGAGGTTCCGAGATAATACAGAACTTATGACGCCACAACGGATAGTGGGTGATTATTTGCGGAGTAATCGAATCAATTACATAGATGTCGCCAAATATTTCACAGGCAACTCAAGGGACTTGTACTTATACCATGACGCGATGCACTTATCACCAAAAGGGCACGAAATAATGCTCAAGATATTGACGGCGGATATTGTAAATCATGGTTAAAACCTTATGGCAAAAGTGGTCTAGACTAGTCAGGCGAGTAACCAACTTTATTGGTAGAGTTATACTTGTTTTGGTCTATTTTACTGTTGTTGCCTTTATTGTCTTGATAGCCAAATTCTTTCCATCAAAGAATGGTTCGGGTTGGATAGAATGTAAAGAGGCCGTTGATTTTAAGAGGCAATCATAGTGTATATATTAGGCATCTCTTGTTTCTACCATGACGCAGCGGCTGTGATCTTGAGGGATGGTGAGTTGATAGCGGCTGCGGAAGAAGAAAGATTCACGAGAGTCAAACACGATAGCGGGTTCCCAAATAATGCCGTGAAGTTTTGTTTGGGTATGGCGGGGATTTCTGGTAAAGACTTGCAGTATGTGGTGTTCTATGAGAAGCCATTCCTGAAGTTTGAACGTATATTGAAAACCAGTTTGCAGACCTTTCCTAAATCATGGCGACTTTTTCAAGAAGCCATGTCGGTATGGATGACGGACAAACTCTGGATTAAGAGCCTAATAAGGGATAAGGTTGGGTGTGAGTATAGCAGAATACTGTTCTCAGATCATCATTTATCTCATGCTGCAAGTGCGTTTTATCCGTCACCTTTCAAGGAAGCGGCTATTATTACGGTAGACGGTGTAGGCGAATGGGCAACTACTACAATCGGAATTGGCAAGGGTAATCAGGTTCGGATATTAAAAGAGATTCAGTTTCCTCATTCTCTAGGGTTACTCTATAGCGCGTTTACCGCGTTCTTGGGATTCCAAGTAAACGATGGTGAGTACAAGGTCATGGGCATGGCCCCCTATGGTGAACCAAAATATCTGGATGAAGTCAATAAACTTATCAAGGTAAACAGGGATAGTTCATTCTCAATGGACATGGATTACTTTTCATACCAGTATTCGGATAAAAAGACATTCAATGAGAAGTTTGTAAGGTTGTTTGGGAAACAGAGAACTCCCGAAACTCATTTCTTTACAGAGGATACGGGCTTTCCGATTTACTTTGGTGGGAAGCCAACAAACTACGCCCATCTATGTCAAGAGAACAAGCACTATGCGGATATAGCAGCGAGTATACAGATGGTTACTGAGGAAATCTTGTTGAAGTTGGCGTCTTATGCTTATCATGAAACTGGATTGAAGAAACTTTGTGTCGCTGGTGGCGTGGGCTACAACTCATCGGCTAATGGCAAAATACTAACTAAGTCTGACTTCGATGAAGTGTTCATTCAACCGGCTGCTGGAGATAGTGGTGGTGCTTTGGGCGCGGCTTTAGTTGTCTATCATGGTATGTTAGGAAATCCAAGAAAGTTTGTCATGGAACATGCCTATTGGGGCAAGGGGTATTCGGATAAAGAAGTCAGGGAAACCTTGCGAGATAATGGGATTGATTACAGATACTATTTGGATGATAACATATTGCTTGATAGAACAGTGGGAGATTTGCTGAGTGGTAAAGTAGTCGGCTGGTTCCAGGGTAGGTTTGAGTGGGGAGCCAGGGCATTAGGGAATAGAAGCATATTGGCTGATCCGCGAAGTGACAAAATGAAGGACTTGGTGAATATCAAGATAAAGTTCCGTGAGCCATTCCGTCCTTTTGCGCCAGTCATATTAGAGGAATCCGTTGCCGATTATTTTGAGTTTGGCGATAAGGCAACGAAGCAGTATCCGTCGAGGTTTATGCTTTGGGTGTTACCATATAAACCAAACGGGCAAAAGGTGGCGGCTGTCAATCATATGGGGACGGGTAGGTTGCAAACTATCAAAGAAGAATGGAATCCGAGATACTATCAGTTGGTAAAAAGATTCAATGAAGCAACGGGGGTGCCTATTTTGCTGAATACGTCGTTCAATTTGCGGGGAGAGCCGATTGTGAATTCACCGCAAGATGCAATCAATACATTTCGCAAGAGCGGGATAGATGTTCTAGTTATGGAACATTTCAGGATAAGCAAATGAGATTCATACGAGGTTTAATCTCTAAGGCGGGTATATTGGGTGAGTTGCTGTCATTCATGTGGCACAGAAAGTTATGGTGGCTGATTCCTCTGGTGATTCTCTTGGTATTGATAAGTGTGTTGATAGTCGTGACTGGTGCGATAGGCCCATATATCTACCCCTTGTTTTAGTGGTATGAAGAAACGGATATTCGTTTATCTTTTGGTAGTTAGTTTAATTTTGCTGATGCCCATTATTCAGAATCGCCACCAACAGATCGACAATAGTAGTGACATAAAAGCCCATACAGCCGTCATTCAGGCTGTAGTTGATGGGCAACCGTTACCTTACATTATATATATGGGGGTACTTGTTATTGCATATCCTCTTGCCGGAATCGTAAAACTTACAGGTTTTGATGTCCGCACAGTCTACATTTGGTTTAACTTCATTGCCTTGATTGGCGCGGCCTTTAGTCTGTTCTTTGTGACTCGGAAGTTAGTGAACAAAACTGCATCGTGGTTATCGGTGCCTATAACCATGTTTTGCTCAGTGAGTATTCTGGCGATGTTCACGGCGGGTGTGATCTTCAATGTGATAAATATGTACGTTATCTTGCCGTGGGCAGTCTATTTTATGGTTAAGTGGATTACTCAAAAGAAGTGGTATTATTGGCTTATCTCTATAGCAATGTTGGGACTATTCTTCGTGTTTCATGCTAGTGGAATGTATTTGCCATTTGCTATGGCATCGTTTCTTGGGGGAGCAATTCTCTGGCGGATATTAAAAGGGCAGTATACTAGTTTCAAACCGATATTGATGCTATGTTTGCCACTAATGGCTATCGGTGTGGGGTTGTCTGCAAGGTTGCTTCCGCTCCTAGGGTATTTAGATCGGTTGGGGATGGATTATGGGGCGATTAACCCCTCTCAATTTGTGAAGTTGAATCTAGGATTTGTGACAGCAATATTGTTGTGTCTTGGAATCTATGGCTATATTGTTTCAAGGAAACTAATCAGAATTTCTATTGAGGCTAAATTATTTGGGCTACTACTTTTATGCTTCGTGTTACCTTTAGCAGTAGGAATGGCATTTAATATCTTGTCTGCGTCGGCTAGGTTGGCCTTAGACTTGGGAGCGATAATGGCCTTGATAATAGCCTGTCTACTTGGGGTATTACTCGATACAAAACGAGGTTGGTGGATCAAGGATGCTGTTACTTATCTCACGATAGCGGGTGTCTGTATTACGTTGTTTTCATGGTTGAGGGCGGGATAATGATGCTCCCCGATGCAAGCATCGGGGTATCACGGCCCCACCCCAAGACGACGCGACGCAAGCGTCGGGGTATTGTACCCCAAGAGGGAATAATGAAATCTAAAATAGACATTGGTCTTATTTGGGCAAAATATCTCAATATTTGGGGACAGTTGGGTTCTGTTGTTGGCGCAGTCAATACATTGATGATGATCGGAGTGTTTTATACAACAACAGTTAAGCCAAGTTTGGCAATTCCAATTTGGCTATATTTAGTTACAATGGTGGTAGGGGTTGTAGCAATGATCGGGTTTATTTTGAGATGGGGCATTTCAGGATATTATCGTTTTTGGTCTAACCAAAGTGATATAACTTCGGTTAATCGGAAAATAGACTTGATTATGAAATATTTGGACATCAAAGATGACAACAATAAAACAAAAATGTAAGACAGCGCAATTCTTGATTACCACTGGATTTTATGCTTTTGAAACAGAAATCAAGAATCTAGTTGTGTCGGGGAAGCATGTAGAGTGTAACGTCTGTGGTTGGCAAGGGAAAAGTTTTTATTCTTTCTGGAATGAAATGTGCCGGAAGAAAGATCAAACGCTTTGCCCGAAATGCTGGTCAAGTGTCTATCAGAGGAATCTTGCTAAGTATCTGCGAGATAATTTGAAACCTGATTATCCGTATGAAGTTATGGAGTGCAGCCCTCATTCAAGCGACCCCGTAGGTGCGGTACTTAAAAATATGCACTATGTTTCAATTGATATAGTTAAAGGGCGGGCGCAGTTGGTGATGGACTTAACTGCCATGACTTTTAAGGATAACTTTTTTGATATAGTGGTTTGCTCGGCTGTTTTGGAACACGTTAAGGATGATAGGGCCGCGATCAAGGAAATGTATCGGGCGTTGAAACGGGGCGGCATAGTTATAATTGAGATTCCGATGGGCTATTATGGTGATATGGAGGGTGATCATACTACCGAATTTGCGGGGCAACCATTTTATGAACATTATCGTGCCTATGGTTATGACGATGCTATTGAGAAAATGAATGATGTTGGTTTCAGGGTTGAATCTCATAAATACCATGATGGTAGGCTAGGGCTAGAATCGCCGTCATTGATGGGTTTTTTCGTTGGGAGGAAAGAATAATGGTCACAGTTGTAGTTGTAGCCACTATAGTTGCGATGGTATCTGCGGGGGTATTTGCACAATCGCATGGTTTGGTTGAGTCATGCGGGTTTGGATTTGTAGTTTATGTTGTTATTCTATTACCCTATTTACTCATGAGGTGGCTTAGTAAACCGATTAAAGTTAAAGAGTATAAGGACGATGACACAAAATGAGAATTGTATTGTTTGGGTGTGGTGCTAAAGCGACTGTGGTATTGCAGAAACTTCTTGATCTTAAAGAAGATGTGGTTGGTATGATTCATGCTGATGTAGACAAACATGAGGTAGTTACTTATCAGCAACCGTGGCAATTGGCATTGGAGAACGATATTACGCTGTATACAAGAGAGGATAATCTGGTCAGCTTGTTCAAAGATATAAACCCCGACGCTATCTTTGTGGTGGGGTGGCGCTATAAGATACCCAAAGAGCAGTATTCAATCCCGCAAAAAGGAACCATTGTGTTCCATGATTCGTTACTTCCAAAGTATCGGGGATTCGCGCCTATGAATTGGGCGATCATAAATGGTGAGATAAAAACTGGTGTAACCATGTTTTATATAGCCGATGAAGTGGATAGCGGGGATATCATAGGCAAGGCCGAAATTCCTATTACCGAATATGATTATGCCAAAGATGTTGAAACCAAAATAACCCAATCTTATCTAGGATTGTTAACTGCATACCTACCGTTAATCATATTGGATAAGGTTAAGGCTACATCTCAAGATCATACTCAGGCTACATATACTTGCAAACGTATTCCGGCAGACGGACTTATTGATTGGAGTAAGACTTCAATGCAAGTCTATAACCTGATTCGGGGATTGACTGAGCCATATCCTGGGGCGTTTACCTATTTGCATGATAACAAATCGCCACGCAAGATGTTTATCTGGAAAGCTAGTTTGGATACAGAATATAAACAGTATGTGGGGCGAGTACCTGGGAGAGTAGCGGATATTATCAAAGGCAAGGGGGTAAGAGTATTGACGGGATTCGGGTCACTAATTATTGAGAGGGTAGGATTTGAGTTTGGTTCAACAGAGCGAGATTTACAAGCCGATGAGGTTATTAAGAGCATAAAGACTACACTATCAGGGCTTGACAAATAGCATTGTAGTTGGTATTATAAACATTAAGAAATGACGAAAATCAATTTGAAGCAATTGGAATTAGAGATTGAAACTCTTGAGCGTCATCAGGCTCTCTATCGTGTTCTCAAGCGAGCGTTAGGGAAGCTCAGCTATTGGAAGAATAAACCTCGTGGGAGTCACTAATGCCGATAGTTAGTGTTATCACTCCCACATACAAACGTCCGCAGATGCTAAAGCGGATGATAAAGAGCGTGTTGGCTCAGAGGTTCCAAGATTGGGAGTTGATTGTTGTTGACGACTGTTCTCCTAATGGTGATGCAAAAGATATAATATCGGGATTTAACGACAATCGGATAAAATACATAAAATTAGGTCGAAACACGGGCGGTTCATATGCCCCTCGCCTAAAAGGGCTTGAGACATCAACAGGGAAATTCATTGCAGTGCTAGATGATGATGATACTTGGATGGATGATCGGAAGCTAGAAATGCAAGTTGAATATTTTGACAAAAACCCTAGTTGTGTGTTGGTGGGAACTGATATTATTCGTTCTAATAGCAATGGCGATGGGATTAGTCATGTTCATTTCCCAAAAGATGATATGGCAATACGTAGTCGCTTACTGGCGTCTAATTGTTTTTGCCATTCAGCAGTGATGTATCGTAGGGCAACAATTGATAAAATAGGGTACTACAAAAGATTCACTTCGGGATTTTACAAAAACCAATGTAATGAATATGATTTGTGGCTTAGAATGGGATTGATTGGTAAATTTGCTAATCTTCCGATTTATGGTGTTAATTACTACGTGGAAACTCGCAATATATCAGCAAGTGAGAAATTCGGATTCTTGAAGTTATATCTAGCTACGGTAATGCCTTATAGATCTAACTATCCTCATTGGATATGGGCGGTAATGGTACAATGTGGGTTTACCGTGTTTGATTCTATACGTAGTATAAAGAAAAAGCGGGAGTAGTTTGTGCGCGTTGTCTTAATTACGGGGGCAGCCGGATTTATTGGTAGTGCGTTGGTTCGACATCTTTACGCTAAATTCCCTGATTATAAAATTGTTGTTCTTGATGCGCTTACCTATGCGGGAAATCTTGATAATATTCCTTATCATATTAAGCATGATTCAAAACGGTTTGAGTTCTGGCAGGGTGATGTTAGGAATACCGGTCTAGTTAATAGTCTGGTTGAACGGGCTGAGATAGTGGTACATTTAGCGGCATCATCCCATGTAGCCCGTTCTATCTTTGATAATATTTCGTTCTATGAAAACGACGTGATCGGTACACAGTCGATGGCTAACGCAGTAGCAAACCATAATAATGTGGAACGATTCATTCATATGTCAACAAGCGAAGTCTACGGGACAGCTTGTGAAATACCCATGACTGAGGAACATCCTCTTTTGCCGACTAATCCATATGCGAGTGCGAAGTGTGGCGCGGATAGGCTTGTTTACTCTTATTGGAAAACTTACGATATCCCTGCGGTAATAATTCGTTCCTTCAATGTCTATGGTTGCTTCCAACATCTGGAAAAGGTTATTCCTCGATTTATCACTTGTGCTTTACAGGATAAACCACTTACGATTCATGGAACGGGTGAATATACAAGAGATTGGAACTATGTGGAAGACACTTGCGATGCTCTTGATCGGGTGATGCACGCACCCATAGAAACAGTTAAGGGTCAAGTCATCAACGTCGGAACTGGCAAGGATACTTCGATCAAAGTTATCGCTGAGATGATATTGAAGAAACTCAATAAACCAGAATTTTTGATTGTTCATATGAGTGGTAGGCCAGGACAACTTGATCGGCATATATCATCTACCGATAAATCACTCAGGTTGTTGGGATGGAAGTCAACAACTAACTTTGATGAAGGTTTGAGTAAAACTATTCTTTGGTATCAACAGAATAAGGAATGGTGGCAGAAGATAGCATGGATGGCTTGTGTTCCTACTAAGAATAGGGATGGAAGTGTAGAATACTACTAATGATGGTAGAATTTTATCGTCACAACATATCCGAAGTAGACATAGACAATGTAGCCAAAGCGATGCGTTCTTTGTGGCTTACAACGGGCGATACCGTTGAAGAATTTGAAAAGAAGTTTGCTGAGTATATAGGGGCTAAATACTGCGTGGGTGTAATGTCGTGTACTGCCGCGTTGCATCTGTCCCTATTGGCTTATGGAATCGGTCAAGGTGACGAAGTAATCACTACCCCTATGACGTTTGTAGCAACTGCCAACTCAATTATTCAGGCAGGGGCTAAGCCCGTATTTGTTGATGTAGAACCAGAAACGGGGAATATTGATGCCGATCTAATGAGAGATGAGATAGATTGGGATGAAAAGGGCGATCCTCGCATTAGGGCTATAATGCCCGTTCATTTGTATGGGCAACTAGTGGATGTCGAATTTGTGAATCTAATTGCCAAACATCACGGTTTGATAGTAATTGAAGATGCCGCTCATGCGTTAGAATCGGAACGGAATGGGATAAGAGTGGGAAGATTAGGGCATACTTCGTGCTATTCATTCTATGCGACAAAACAACTTACGAGTGCGGAGGGCGGCGCGGTTTGCACTAACGATAAAGAAATTGCAGACAAACTCAAAATGTTGCGCAATCATGGTATGAGTAAAGGCGCTGAATCAAGATACCAAAAAAAGTATACCCACTGGGATATGCCCATATTCGGTTGGAAATACAATATGTCAAACATACAGGCCGCGATGCTTTTGAATCAGATAGACCATATTGAGGGGAATTGGCAGAAACGAGAACGTATATGCCGGATATACGAGGACGCTTTCAAAGATAATCCTCACATAAGATTACTCAAAGTGTTGCCCAATAGTAAATCGGGGCGACATTTATTCACGATACTTGTAGTACCTGAAAAACGGGATGATATACTCCATAAACTACAAGAAAAAGGAATCGGGTGTGCTGTTAATTATCGGGCCATTCACTTACTGACTTATTATCGTGAGACATTTGGGTATAATAGAGGGTATTTCCCCGTGGCAGAGTTAATAGGGGATAGTACAATTACCTTGCCATTGTACCCTAAGTTGACAGATGATGAAATCCAGTATGTGATTGAGGGCGTTAAAGAGGCGGTAAATGGTTAGAGAGATTGGAATCTTAATGAGCCAGCCTATGATTGTGGCTGGGCTTGATAAAATCAAAACTCAGACACGGCGAACACAAGGGCTTGAGGAATATAATAAGTTGCCTGATAAGTGGCATGTGTATCCCCATCCTGGTGGCGGTTTTATTTTTACCGATGCTTATTTTTATGATGTAAAAGATATACCGATTATAGATAAAACAGGGAAGATACCGCGTTACCACGTAGGGGATCATCTTTATTGGAAAGAAACATGGCGATATTCTCATCATATTGATGGCGAGGCTTGCCCATGTTACAAGGCGGATAATATGTGCAAATGTGGGAGGCCGTCTCGTATCTCAGTGGCGGAAAGCAAATGGAAATCATCCACGTTCATGTTCAAAAAGGATGCTCGTATCTGGTCAACTGTACTCAAGGTAGAAGTCCAACAATTAAAAGCCATGACTGAGGAAGATGCGATGGATGAAGGCGTGACCGAAAAGGTGGCTACATATCTTGGTTTTTCTTGTGTAAATCATCATCCTGGTGATGGAACATACTATCGCAATATTTACAAATATCTTTGGGCACATCTGAATGGAACTTGGTTGCCCGATTTGTGGGTGTGGAAATACACAATGACAGAGCCGGAGGTTAAAGTTGGCTAGTGATGTTTTAACTCGGATTAAAGACGTGTACTCATGCTCTGTAAAAGAGGGCCGGTTGCTTTGCAAGCTGGCTAGTGAGTGTATAGGTAAGGGTGTAATTGTAGAAATTGGTTCATGGAAAGGTTACTCGACTATATGGCTGGCCAGTGGTTCCAAAGCGTGGAACCATGTAGATGTTTATGCCGTAGATACTTTCGCCGGTGACAAGTTGGGAGTTTCTCATGGGGAAACGGACACGTTCGTAGATTTCAGGAATAATATAACAGATGCAGGGGTAAAAGATATTGTTAAAATAATGGCCATGTCCTCAGAGATTGCCGAAAAGACTTGGAATGACAAGCCTATTGAACTTATCTTCATAGACGGAGATCACGAGGATGTTTATGCGGACTTTCTACGCTGGTATCCGCATGTCATAGACGGCGGAATTATCGCGTTGCATGATACGGTGGCATGGCCGTCGATGATTCCTTACAAGGTGGCGATAAACGAGTTATACAAATCTAATGCGTTCAAAGAAGTGAGGCAGGTTGGTTCAATTACCTATGGAATAAAGAGTGCCAACATCACGGAATATGATGAGAGGCAAAATAAGATTGCACTACTGAAGCGGTATATTTATCAGGCTGTGATTCCGTACTATACTAAAATACTAGTCATTGGCGGGAAGATTTTAGGGAGATCGTAATTGATGAATCTTAAAGGAACTAGAGTCCTTTGCACTGGGGGAACGGGGTCTTTTGGCCGCGCTATCATAGACCGCTTGAAAGATGTTGGGTGTAAAATCGTGGTCTATTCCCGTGACGAATGCAAGCAACACGAGATGTGGACTAGGCACAAAGATTGGCCTGTAGAATACATAGTTGGGGATGTTAGAGACAGTCGGAAATTAAGACATTCATTTCAAGGGGTTGATTATATATTCCATGCGGCTGCACTCAAGCATGTTCCAACTGGTGAAATATTTCCTGAAGAAGTAGTGGCGACCAATATCATTGGAACAAAGAATGTTGTAGAGGCGGCAGAATACTGTGGAGTTAAAAAGGTTGTTGTTCTCAGTACTGATAAAGCAGCGTACCCGATTTCCGCTTATGGCGGCAGTAAATTCTTAGCCGAAAAAATAGTTATGGCTCATAAGGGGGATACAGAGAACGTTTGCCTTAGATATGGCAATGTGTTAGGTTCTCGTGGTTCGGTTATCCCATTGTTTTTGGAACAGATTAGCAGGGAAGAGCCGATTACTGTAACCGCCTTTGAGATGACTAGATTTATTCTAACACTTCAACAGGCCGTACAACTTTCGTTGAAATGCTTACGGGATGGTAACAACGGGGATTTGTTTGTAATGAAGCCGCCAGCCTGTTCAATTAAAACTATTGTTAGCGCCTTGGAATTTAACTTTGGTAGAAAGTTATCACAAACTGTGATTGGGGTTCGCCCTGGTGAAAAATTCCATGAAACTTTGTTGATTGCCGATGAGGTTTATCGGGGTAGAGAAGAAATAGATGGCGAAATTACTTATGTCAGGGTTCCTGCTAATACAAACAAAGATTTCTTTGCTAAGGGGGTTTATCGTAACGAGCCAAAAGACTATACATCTTTAGATGCCGAACAACTTAATCCCGAACAAGTATTGGCAAAACTGAAAGAGGCGAAACTACTTTAATGTTAACTAAAATTATCAAGTGTGACAAATGTGGACAGAAGCATCATGTTTTGGTTGATGGGCCGTGTCCTTTGAGTCGGAAGATAGCAGAATGGATAGGGCTAAAGTTAGAATACCATCGAATGACAAAAGATGGGGTTGATGTTAGGGATGAAAGTAACACGGGGCAACCTGTCTGGCTTTGGAAGATGTCTAGTGGCGGCTATCATTATATTCACGAGATAGACTTCCTTCATTCTCTTAATGCTTGTTATCAATATATAGAGCCGAAGTTGCGACCTAAAACATTGATGTCAGAAACTTTCAAGTATCGGAATCAATGGAGGCATAGTTATTCCCTCTTGGGGTACAATACCCCGACGCTTGCGTCGCGTCGTCTTGGGGTGGGGCCGTGATACCCCGATGCTTGCATCGGGGAGCATCATTGTATATTATCAGACAAGCAAAGTGGCGGTTTGTGGTGTGCGGAGAATGTTAATCCCGCTCTAGCATTTTGTTTGGCTACAGAAAGACTAATTGATGATTTGAAGAAACCTGAAGTTTGAGCGTGAAAAGGAGGCAAACCTACTATGAAAAGTAAGGTTGTTGATTGGCCTAAAGTATGCCAAACTGATGAATGTAGCATACCAAAAACAGATACTGATAATCTCTATGATTATCTAGCGAATAGATTAGAGGAATCAGAAGAAGATATCATAGAAACTGAGTCGGAACTTGAGGCTTCGTAACTTATGGTAAAGGTGCTTACAGTCGTGGGGACGCGGCCCGAATTGATCCGTCTTTCCGAAATTATCAAGAAACTGGATCAGTGTATTGACCACGTTCTTGTTCATACGGGGCAGTCTTATGATTATGAGATGAGTCAGATATTTTTTGATGAATTGAAGATCAGAAAGCCGGATTATCAACTTGAAGTGAAGTCAGCGACAGTAGGGGAGCAGATTGGGAAGATACTGACTCAGACTGAAGCCGTTATGCTGAAAGAAAAGCCCGATGCGGTTTTGATCTTGGGGGATACCAACTCAGCGTTGTCTTGCATCGTGGCGAAACGTCTCAAAATTCCTATCTTTCACATGGAAGCGGGTAATCGTGCGTTCGATGATCGCGTTCCTGAAGAAATCAATAGGCGTATCGTAGACATAACTTCGGATATTAACCTATGCTATACAGAACATGCGCGGCGAAACCTTTTGGCTATGGGATTACCTGCACAGAATATTTTTGTCGTTGGCTCACCGTTGCCGGAAGTTTATTACAACTATTATGGGGACATTATGGGAGCGCATATACTTAGTGAATTGAAGTTGATCCCGAATAGGTACTTGTTAAGTTCAATACATCGTGAGGAAACGGTAGAGGATAGCGCGAAATTGCATGGGGTAATCGGTGCGTTGTATACGCTGTCAGAAAAGCATGGTATGCCTGTGATATTCTCTACTCACCCACGTACTAGAAGCCGTTTGAATCTTAGTTCGGATAGTAAAATAATATTCCATGCCCCATTCGGTCTTTTTGATTTCATAGTTCTTCAACAGAACGCATTTTGCACTTTATCAGATAGCGGAACTCTAGCGGAAGATAGTGCGATATTCGGAATTCCTGCCGTGAGTGTTAGGGATTCTACTGAAAGGCCAGAGGCTTACGATTCAGGTAGCATAATATTATCTGGAATTGATTCTGAAAACATAATGGAAGCGGTGAAACTTGCCAGGATGCAAGTAGATAACCATTTGGTGTTCAACAATCCATACGGAAATGATCACAACTGTTCAGATAAGATTGTACGGATTATTATGGGGATGCACAAGATCGTGAAGAAGAAGGAATACTATGTCGCTTAAGCCAATAATACTAGTTGCGCTCCCCGCATATAACGAAGCAAAGTACATCGGTAGTTTGTTGGATAAAATTAAGCAATATGCGGATAAAATAATTGTGGTTAACGATGGGAGTGTTGATGGTACTGGTGATATTGCTTTTAAGGCGGGTGCTATAGTCGTTGAACATGAAACAAATATGGGATATGGCGCGGCGATACAAAGCATATTTGAAACTGCCCGTGATAGAACCTTTGATGTTCTAGTAATAATGGATGCCGATTCCCAACACTCCGTTGCTGATCTGCCACGGATTGGCAGGCCGATTATTGAAGGTGGTTACGATGTGGTTATTGGACATCGGAATGAGAGACAGATACCAATATATCGGCAAGTAGGGCAAAAAGTATTGTCAAAATTTGTAGATGTGTTGGCAAACGTCAATGTGGATAGCCAGAGTGGATTCCGAGCCTATTCTCCAAAGGCCGTAGCCGTGTTACATCCCAAAGAAAATGGCATGGCGGTAAGCTCGGAACTTGTAAATCTTGCGACACAAGCGGGGCTGAAGATTATCGAGGTTCCTATCTCGGTTAAATATCTAACTGATTCATCAACACACAACCCTATTGTGCAGGGAGTAGATACCTTGACTAGAATAATAAGGATGATTTCAGAACGGAAGCCACTACTCTTTTTTGGGTTAGGCGGGTTAATCATTACGGTTTGTGGGGTAGCACTTGGGATTAAGGCATATTTTATGTTGGTGGAACATGCCGGAGCTTTGCCAATTGGAACCGCCTTGGTATCATTTTTACTAATGGTGGTTGGCGTGTTTAGTGTGTTCACGGGGATTATACTGGACGTTGTTTCTAAAATAAAGACATAGGGGAATAGAAATGAAGGTTCTTCTAGTTAATCCGAAACTAAAAACGTGGTCGCCTGATATTCATCCACCATTAGGGTTAGCCTATATCGCGGCGGCGTTGGAAGATGCTAGACATATCGTTAGGATACTCGATATGAATTCCCGTAAGGTATCTGACAATGAACTTCAAGATCAAGTTCGCAGATTTGATGTAGTTGGTATTACTGGACTAGTTACTGAGTACAATGAGGTATTACGGCTAATCGGGATTATTAAGGAACATTCGGATGCAGTTGTTATTATCGGCGGCCCTTTGGCTACTACTCATACTAAGAAGGTTATGGAATCGTCTTTGGCTGATTATGCCGTAATAGGGGAAGGCGAAAAGACTGTAGTTGAATTAGTGGATGCTATTCGGGATAAGAGCGGCGTATATAAAGTTAAGGGCATTGCATATAGGAATCACGATATTCATATTAACCCAATGCGTGAGCCGATAGTTGATTTGGACGCGATCCCTTATCCGGCGAGGCACCTACTTGATATGAGTCGTTACTCCACTCACCACTTTAAGAGTTTCGGGCTGAAATTACCATGCAATGTTAAGAGTACGACTATGGTGACTTCACGAGGGTGTCCATATTTGTGCTCCTATTGCTTCAAGGATGTTTGGGGGCAGAAGTGGCGGGGTAGAAGCCCTGAAAATATTATTACCGAGATGGAATTGTTGAATCGAGACTACGGGTTCAATGGGTTTGTTTTCAATGATGATACTTTCGTAGTAGATCGCAAGCGAGCCATTGACTTTTGCAAAATCCTGTTTTTTGATAGTTCGCTTCGCGGGAGAATCAAGTGGTATTGCAATGGACGTGTAAATCTGATGGATGTGGATTTACTAGGGGTTATGGCCCAATCGGGCTGTGTCGGTATAGCCTACGGGATAGAATCAGGTAATCAAGAGATACTTGACTCTATCAAGAAACAGATAACATTAGAAGAAATTGAACGTGTAGTTGCTGAGACAAAAGCGGTTGGTATCCATATCACGGGATATTTTATGCTTGGTATCATAGGAGATTCAAAAGAGACAATTCAGCAGACGATTGACTTTGCTCGCAAACTCGATTTGGATTATTATGGTTTTACCATGTGTAGCCCGATTGTAGGAACCCCGATGCACAAGGCGGCAATGGAACAAGGGCTTGTTCCCTATCAGGAACTATCTGATTGGAGTCTTCATTCTAGCGTCAATCTTACAGTAGATTGTACCCGCGAAGATTTAGAGAGATTTAACGAGGTGGCATTTCGTGAGTTTACCATTGAGAAACGATATGGCAAGAACTATCTCAGTAATCCGAAGTTATGGCTAGATGGTTTTCGATCTGTCGCTTTCTTGACGGGGAAACGGGATTATAAGGAACTAATCAGTAAAAGTTGGAGTGTGATAAAGAAGTGAAGGGAGTAATTTAATTTGGTACTACAACTTGAACAAAAGCGGAAAGAGCATCATTGGACAGAAGAAGATATTGACTTGGTTAAACGCGAGTATGTTCCTAACAAAGTTATCATTAGAGGATTGGCTGAGAGAATAGGCAGCACCGAAGGGTCGATAAGAGCTAGAGCGTCTAGATTGGGATTAACCCAACCGCCTAAAACATGGACGCAGGAAGAAGATGAGAGGCTATGTGACTTGATATCGAGATTCTCACGTAGGAAAGTAGCCCGAAAATTGTGCCGTTCAGAAAGATCAATTGGCTCTAGACTATCAGCATTGAAACAGTCGAGTTTGGTTAAGGAAGATTGGTTTAATGCTATTGAAGTTGCGTTGATTTTGGGCGTAGAATCACGTTATGTTTATAGATGCATAAAACTGGGGATGTTAAAGGCCAATGATCATTTTTCCTCAGATAAAAATAGGGGGCATCACATAGCATATCATATAGAACGTAGTGAATTGATTGAATTCATACGTAAATACCCCTCAGAATTGCAAGGAATAAGACCGGACATGGTGGCTTTTATTGATCTATTAACGAGGTATTCATGAAGCGCCCTCTGTTTTCCTATGATACACAACTTGCCGTGGCGGAGTATAATAGATAGTAGGGTGTAAGTATGGGGCTTTTTGTTCAGCGAAAACCAAAACTGAATAAGCAACAAGAACAATACCTCAAGAAACAACTGAATATTGACTTGAGCAAGTTTGCCACGAAAGAAGATATAGAAAAATATTTCAATGGCAGAGTTGCAAGCGAGCAAAGGAAGCAGTTGTGGGCCTCGCTATCCCCAAACCTGAAAGTTAAGTTGCTTAAATATTTGCAAGAGAAAAAGGAGAAAAACAATGCCAGAAGGAAGTGATCGTGACAGACCACATTCGGTAAGGCATGAGCAAGGACGGAAAGGCCACAAGAATGAGGGTCAAAGAAAGTGGCTTCGATATAGGAAGCGTATTTGCAAGAGGGAATTGAGATGAATTTAGAGTTGACTTTTGAAGTAGAGGTAATTGTCACCCCGAAAGGACAACATCGGGCTGGCCGCATGGATAATGGCGTGGGGCTTCCATCATTGTCTCGTGGTGTGGGGGTAAGGTATACCAAAGATGACTATGTGTTTCTCACAGAAAAACGAATGTTTCATATACCTGCCAAGTCACATGACCAGGCATTGGAACGCGGTAAGAAGTATGGGAGGCCCTTATCAGCCCGTAAGTTTCATCGCGAAATAGTCAAGGGCGACATAGAACACATGAAACTAGACCAAAAGCCCTATGGGGCGGATAACGTTTTTAAGAATGCTATGGCGATGGATGAACTTATTTGGCTTAAAAAGGCCAAGAGAAGCGAACGGATTGAGGAAAATAAAAAGGAAAAAGCGCTTGACAAATAGGGCATTATACTGTTACAATAAAGATGTAAATGATACAGCGTATAGAAATACCAACCTTCAAGTGTTTGCGTTGTCAACACGAATGGCATCCGAGACATGAAACTCAGCCGTTGCGATGCCCGAAGTGTGGAAGCCCTTATTGGAATAAACCGAGAAAGAATGTTTGATGTGTCGGATAGAGTTTAGGTTAAGATGGATTAAACCCAAAGGAGGGGGATTGAATTGAAACAATATACGGTCTATATGGCTGATGGGGATGTCCTCCATCTAATTCGCAAATGGTATGATTGGTGGCTTTTTGATTCGGCAGGGTTTATGACATTCAGAAACGAAAATAATGTTATAGTTCGAGTCAATCGGCATTTCACTATCAAAGTGGTACATGGATTTGAACCTATCGTCAAGAGGGGCATAGCAGATGAATGACTTACAAAAGGGGATTATCACCGATTTAGAGGCGATGAAGGGATTGCCTAATTTGCCATCTGATGTGGTTCCTTTGATTGACAGGTTGCTTAATCCGTTAAAAGAAAAGAACGGGTCTAAGTTCAAATTGGTGGCATTGCGGAAACTTGTGGATAACATGAAATCAGAATTAGTAAAGGATGGGTTTAAGATATGATGAATGCGAGTCCTGCTGATATTGAGTTTGCTCAGAAGGGCATGGTTTTAGTGAAGGCTCGCAATCCGCTTATATCTAGAGATGATAAAATCAAGATATTGCGCAGTTTTGTTGATAGCCTTACCCAAGAGACTTTCATGGTCTATTCCACTAAAATATTAAATATGGTTAATCTTCCTAAAGATAGGGCTGAAACATTTAAGACTTCGGAAGAACAATTAAATAGTATGATTACAGAGATTCCGAGGTTTTGTTTACTTAGGGAAGATTTGATGGATCGCATTAAGAAAGCACGCAAGAAATACAGGTTGGAGGTTTAATTTGCCCATAGCCAAGAAGGTACAACTAGTTGGCCCTGTAGATTGCGCTAAGTGTGGTCAGAAAATTGAGCATGAGGCCATAAAACACCGGAAGAAACGAGAACATGCCCATTGGTATCATATAGATTGTTGGAGTAAACTGAAGATTTAATGGTACGAATAGCCGTTTCTGGCGGATTTGATCCGTATCATCGTGGTCATAAGTCGCATCTTGTTGAGGCAAAAAAACTAGGCGATTATCTCATTGTTATTATTGCACGAGATGATCAATTAATTATTAAAAAAGGATGGCGGCTACTTCCGTTGGAAGACAGAATTTGCCAGATATGTGATCTTAGGTTCGTGGATGAAGTAGTGGTGAATATAGATCGTGGTACGACATATAGCGCAGAGACACTGGCGTTAGTTAAGCCTGATCTGTATGCAAAGGGCGGCGATAGGGTTTCGCTTAATATGCCAGTGAGTGAATTGGATGTCTGTGAAAGGTTAGGGATTAAAATAGTCTATGGCGTGGGTGAGTTGTTGGGGTCGAGCACGAATTACGTAATGGATGTGGTTAAAAGAAGTCCACTGTTGGTTTAATTAAGGAGAGAGATAATATGCAGAATCAGGAAGATAGAGAGAAAGATCAAGTAAAACCGATTCGTAATCCCCCACGTAGGGTTGATCCTAGTGAAGAAGAACCTTTTGATGTTAGTGGAAGTATGAGCGGTAGGGGGCGATTTGGCAAAAAGACAAGTGGGCATGATAGGGACGGGAGCGGCGGATCAAAACAATTTATTATCATGGCAGTAATCTCTGTAGCGGTTTTCATTGCGATGTCAATGGTTAATGTCGTGGGTATCAAACAGGCTGACCTAAATAAAACTTTTGATAGCATAGCCAAGGACATAATAACATCAAAAGATGCCGATAAATCCATGTTGGCCTCTGTTACGACACTGACTAACCAGATAGCAGGCATGACAAGCACAAATGCTGCTAATGCTCAAGCTATTGCCGCTCAGAATAGTAAAATTGATTCTGCGTTAAGTCAGGCTAACTCGGCCAATTCGCAGATAGGTAGTTTGAATACTCAGTTGGCGACAGCAAGTGCTAATATTGGGAAGGTTCAATCTGATTTAGCAGCATTGCAAAAAACTCCTAGCGTTAGCCCTGATTTGCAGAAACAGATAGATGCAGATAAGGCCGCCATAGTTGCGATGCAAAAACAAATTGATGATATAAATAAGAAATTGGCAACGGTTCCTACTGCATTTGGCGGGGGTACTAATTCGACGGGTTTAGTGACCCATACGTTTCAGGGTGTGACGGCGACTCTTACTAATATGTATACGGGGTTTAGCGGACTCCCGTTGCTTCAGTTGAATGTTCCAATAGCGCAAGGCGGTGTGGCAAACTCGGTTATTATAACTAATGGGGGCACTGGATATTCAATTACGAATCAGCAAAATAATACTACCCTAGCCAGCATACAAGGTGTTGGTGGCTCAGGGGCTACCGCATGGATACCAGTGGTTCCAGTGACAAGCGGAACATCATCGCTAGTTGTTGGGGGGCCGTATTCGGTTCAATCATCATCGGCAGGGTCAGGGTATACTAATAATGGGCCAGTAACTTTAGTGGGCGGGATTGGGCCTACCTATGCGACGGGTACAGTTAGTGCTACTACTCTGTCATCCCAAAGCACTTCTCAGACCATTACACTCCAAGTTACCAATACTAATACTGTTGTTGTTAATAATGTCCAGTTAGCACTTGGACTAGCAGTAGTGGATTCAAGTGGTAATTCGGTGTCTACACCACTCCCAACAGGGCAAACGCTCGCAGTATCATCGGGCGGGTTCGGGAGTTCGTGGACATTCCAGAATATTACATCGCCGAACATTTGGATATTTACCAATGTGGCATCCTCTAATATGTTTGGGCTAGGGGCTATCTCTTTGCAGCCTGGGCAAACCTTGACTCTGACACAAAACATTCAGTTGAATAATACTACAACTTCACAGCAGGGTGGGACGGTGTATCTTTATCCGATCATAAGAGTCCTTAGTTTTACGGGATAGATGACGGAGGATATAAAATGGGGAAGCGAAGTTATAGAGTCGTTGTCTTGAATGACGGTCATATGTTTGTTGGGGATCGCGGGTTTGCCCACAAACTTGAAGAAAATTGGGGACAACGAGTATACAAGGTGGTTGGGCCAGTACAGGGCAAAGAGGATATGATGATCAGCGCCGTAAAGGGGCAGACGGTTACTATCTTCCCATCCCGAATCTCTTATGTCGTCAGGGGTGAGGGAATTAGTAAATAGGAGAAAAGAATTGAAAGCGAAACTAACTCCGGCTGTCAGGGACTTGGCTAACGGGACGGCGAGTGATAAAGATAGCAGTCCGATATTACGTGGTGTTTTGATCAAGGAACGTGAAGCCATTGCCGCAGATGGATTCATTCTAATTGTTAAGCAGTTGCCGTCGCCAGAAATGGATTTGGATAACAATCAAGTAGATGACGGGATAAAGGAGATTGTAATTCCTGCCGATGCCATTAGAGCGTGCAAGGGCGATGATGTTCAACTTTCCTGTATGGAGGTACAACGCAATCCGCTATCCCAACTAGAGGCTATTACTGATAGATTTAAGAAAGTAGCACGACTTGATGGGCCAGATTTTAGCGTTGAAGCCGATGCTATTGAGGGTGAGTTTCCTAAATATCCGAATCGGTTTAGCCCTAGTCCGCTTGTTGCTCAGATAGCATTTAATAGTAGGGTAATCAAGAAACTACTTAAGGCTTTGCCAGATGACGGGATCATCCAATTGCGAGTTAGTGAACCGGATAAGGCTGTAGAGTTCCAATGCACCGACCCTGATGGGGATATTCCTATCAGGGGGATAATTAGCCCAATGGTATGTTTGTGGGATAAAGTGACTTGGAAAACGGCGAATCCAGTTAACCCTGAGAAATTGATAGAGGCTGTAGTTGACACAGTTGCCCAACATGCTACTGAGCCACCCAAAGAAGGCGAAGATTCCATAACTCTTACGGCAGGGGGTAAGTCTGTTACTGTTACAGGGAGACAATTTTTCGATGCTGCTAAGGGAATCCAGGCAGAAAAGAAATGCGTGGTTTGTGGTTCCCCAACACATGATAAGGGTTGGCATAACTTGAAGCAGAATAAGGGGAAGTAAATGAAGAAAAAGTATCAGTGGAATGATTCTAAATTAAAGCAACGGGCTAAGTGGTGCCAGTGGGCGATGTTGGTGTTTGGTTTTGTAGGGGTTGCCACTTTATTTACTGATAAAGTGCCTATTTTAATAGGAGTTCTTGTCGCACTCCTATTCGTTAATATCTATGCTTCCAATTTGCGTAAGAAAGATAGAATGTTGAGGCGCAGTAGTGAGTTGCGAGAAGATTGAGAAATGTGATAAGATTATGACAATCTTAGATAAGGACATGATTGATTGTCAGTATGAAGAAGCGATAAGCGAGGTATGCGCTAGATGTAGTCGCAAAACAGTGAAAGGAGAAATGGGATAAGAGATAAGTTACGGTGAGTCTTAGTACCTGAAATCCAAAATTTAGTGCGCATTAAAAGGAGAATCAGATGAAAAGGATACTTATCTTGGTTTGTCTCGTTTTGGCAACGCTGATGGCGTTTGCGGTTCCGGCTCTGGCGGCAGACCCAACTACCACTGTTGTTACGTGGAGTGGGCCTGGAGTTATTGGCGGTACAGTTACTAATGGGGTAGCTTCCGTCACTACCTTCAATGTAGCCGCTAACGGCGGTTCGGGAACTTTCACTTCTACTAATAACAACGATAACCCTTACAGTTATGGCATTCCAACAACGTCTGCATATATTACTGGCACCATCGCAGGAGGCGGCTCAATAGATTTCCAGACTGTACGTACCGCATCTCAAGGGATGTATGGCCCTGCTGGTCAGACAGTCTACAATTATGTAGGCACGAGTGGGACTGGTGCTATTGCCACTGGCTCATGGACTAACTATGCGGAAATGACCAATGGTACTTATGCAAAGCCCCATACTGCTGGCGGTTATAACTTTGAAGCTGCTGGTGATCAGGGTGGGTATCAGATAATCCAGACGATTTCGGCCAGTGATGCTATTTCACAATTTGTAGCTACTGGCACTGGATCGGGTACTGCTCAGATTAACAGTATGACGACGGGTGCATATGGTGCCAACTCCGTCAAACTAGGTTGGGGCGCTGGATGTTACACTAATGCCAACGCTGTGTTTACTGGCGCGGGTTCCTTCCAAGTCGGCGGTTCAGGCGCGAATAGCGTATCTACCCCGATTGCAGGTGCCAATGGTGCAATTGTAACGGGCGGGTGGGTCGTTAATGGCGACGGGTCTTCTGGTAGCGCTTCTATCAATACTATTGCTAATTTTGTCAACGGCGCTACAGTAGGCAATTTCTCAGTCAAGGTCAACTAATCTTGTGACGTTGGGGCTACCCTAGTCAAAAGGGGTAGCCCCAACAAGGGTAATCTGATGAACAAGTTCTTCGGCTTCTTTGACTCTATTCCAATCGTTTTGTGGTTGGCATCGTTGGTAATAGCGTTAAGTGCCGCATTGATATTTCATGTGATTTGCATCTGGATATTTGGAGATTTTCATATAAGGGAACCTAATCTTGCAATTTTACTAGTTGAAACTATAGGACTTGTGGCGATCTTTGTGTTTGGGTTTGTCGAGTTGGTTATGTGGTCTAAAAGATAAGGAGAATCGGATGAAAAAGGTTGTTCTTGCAGCACTCATGGCATTTGTTATCTTGCTTAATATTGTTCCTACTATATCATATGCCGATGATACTACGGCAACTGTTGTAGTGGGGAGTTCAGGGAATGTAACCGCCAATTTAGGGGTAGCTACACCTGCCAATGCTGATGTTAATGTCAATATTAATGCAGGAACGGCAAGTTTGGAAGTTAATGGGGTTACTCCGAACCAAGTTAGTATCGGCGGGTCTAATGTTCAAGGCATGATAACGAATACATCTGCGACTACCGCTAATGCTGTGCATACATCTTTGCAGGGGGTAATGTTTAACGAAGAAAACTATAAGATGTGGGTTGTCCCCCTTCAAAGGAAATTGGATGCCACATTAACCAATGTTGATTATATGAATTCCAATCTTGTTTTGGCTATGGAGGGTGTAGCCAAAGTCATTTCTGTTCTACAGGAGCAAGATGCACGATTGAAATCGCAGCAACAGTTGATGGCGCAGCTTTCTGACAGCCTGAGTGCGAGTATCTTAGATAGACAGAAACTTGTTGTGTCGATGACGGAACAGTTTGGATATGTTGACTCTCAACTCCAGAAGTCTATAGATAGAGATAATATTACGTTGGAAGCAATGCGTAATTTGAGCAAGAATGTCTCTGCCCAAATTGATGATCACGATAGGCGATTACAACTATTAGTGGATAACTATGTAGTTGAGAAACTGGCTACGGAGCATGCTAATAAGGCGATTTCTGATAGGATTGATTCCCTTAACGGTGTGGTTATAGGGTTGATGGTAGCACTTGGGGTTTTTGTGGCAGGTTTTGTTCTGTCATTGTTATATAATCCACACAGAATGATCACTCCGAAGCAGTAAATTCCAAAGCGTCTTTATGGCGCTCTACTGCGGAAGGAGTTGTCAGGGTTTTCTCTGAAGCGAGGCTAGGGATTGGTTCTCCCTAGCCTCAATTATTTATATGCACCAATAAGTGTGGTAAATGGGGGCGTTGACAACCGTGTAGTGGTGTGCTATGTTATGTATATGAGCAATAGGAAATGTCCGCGCTGTGGTAGCCGTAGAGTGTATAAGCATCAGAACGTAAAGGTGAGGAAGAACGGGAAGGTAACGACCCGTTCTCGTTTTATGTGTAATGATTGTCTAAAAACAATGTGGTAATAGACGATAAAATGATTAATGCGTTAGTATTGTTTGACAAACAAAAAACCAAGCAGTTAACTATTGCCATTTTGCTTGTGGGGATAATGATACTCGCTTATAGTGCGGTATCGGTTTATGCTTCGGGATTAGGCGGATATATCTCTGAGAAATTAATTAGTAGTTCAGGAACTACTAACTCAGCAATTGTAATAGATAGGTTCGGGGTAAGTGGTTCTAACCTTGATGTGACGATGGGGCCAGTGATAGGGATTATGGCACCTTCAAGCGTTACTATGGATGCGTTGGGGACTCATGCCACATTGCGCGGTAGCGTTACAAGCTTAAACGGATTCCCTACTTCGAACATATGGTTTGAGTGGGGGTATACACCAGCATATGGAAGTGTTACTGCTACGCAAGTGGCTAATGTTGCGGGGATATACACGGCAACTATCAATCATTATATAGGTACAGAAACGATTTATTATCGTTTTGTTGGGCAGACAGATGGAACGAATTATTCCAATGGATCATCCTTTAATCTAATGGATTACACATCTAGTGGCGGCAATCCCGTAACTTCATCGTTGCCTTTGATGCAGACAATATCATTGATCTTTGTGGCGGGGATTATTCTTTTTATGCTTCTTGCATTACGCGAAGTGCAGAATCCTTTGTTGGTGGCGGTCATATTGGCTGCATTGGTACTTATGGGGATATCGTTTTTGAGTGGAATACAATCATTGCTCAATAGTTTATTCTAGGGGGGAGTATGTTTAGGTTTATAACAAAGAAAAGATGGATAACGATAGGGATATCGTTAGTTCTTGCTCTTGCAACGGTACTTTCAGGTATCACCGTAGTAGATAAACTGACACCAGAAGCCAAATCCAGTCAAAGCAGCATATTACAAGTAGGGTTAGGGCAGAAGGTACTGACGATAAAGACAGCCGAGGCGTCGGGGGTGGCGGACTACACTTGTCTTGGGGTCAATGACAACGTAATTTTCCAGACGGCCATCAATGCGCTTCCGGCAACGGGCGGTAGGATTGAAGTCTTGGGTGGAACTTACGTGTTCGCGGCAGGCACTACAGTAACACGGGCAATCGCGAATATTACGATAAATGGTGTAGGGCGAGGAACATATATAACGGGTGATGGAGCTACAGCGTTATTTACGGCGGGTGGTAACGATTGGACTTTTAGCAATTTTAGGACAGATGCAGGGGGGATCAGCGTTGGTGCGACTACGGGGTGGGTTTGGAATAATGTAACGATCAATGCCACTCAGTATGCGTATAGAACAGCGAGTAACGCTGGTGCTACAGTAGTAATACCAACTGGACGGTCTGCAACTGCGGTAGTAGCGGCATCGGATGCCAATGCGACTTGGAAAGCACAAGCAGATATCGTTTGCGATGGAGTGTCGGATCAGAGTGATATTAATACAGCCCTGTTGCTTTATAATGTGGTGCTATCGCCAGGAACATTTTATTGTAGTAGTAATATAACATTGCAGACTAACACTCGACTTTTGGGGCAAGGTTATAGCACAAACATAAATCTCGTAGGCGCAAGAATATTAGCACAAGACGTTTCTCATGTAGAGTTGGGAAACTTTCGTATGACTGGTGGGAATTTAATAATGACCTCCGATGTAGGTGGGATAGAGATACATGCTAACTCAGCGAACATAAGTGATTTCTATGTTCACGATGTAACGAACGAGTATTTGAATAGTCAAGCTGCTTTTTTCCTTTTAACCGATACATTTTCGGGCATTCATAATATAACCCGTGTATTGTTTGAAAGATGTCAATCGCTAAACACTGACGGTCATGGATTTCAAATTCATCATACTTCTAATGTGTCCAGTGTTGTTGTAAGTGACATAACATTTCAAGATTGTTACGCTTATCGGTGCGGCTATGCTGCTACTCGGTATAACGATTATGTCAGTGGATTCGATATAGCCGAGATTTCAGCACCAAATGTGACAGTAGATACCGTTACGCTAATTAATTGTGTGGCCCAAGAGTGCCGAAGAAACGGGTTTCACACTGAAATTATAGGGACTAAGAAGAATATTAATTATATAAGGTGTACATCTCGCCAGAATAACCAAGTCGGTGCCGGTGCTGGTTTTGTATTTGGTAACGGGCAAGTAACATATACCGATTGCACGTCAGACGGGGATTATGGGAGTTTTTACTTAGATACCAATAATAATACTGCATCTAGGGTGGCATTGATAAATCCGACTAGCAAGAATGCTCTAGGTAGAGGTATTGAAATAATCGATTCAACTGCGGGGCAAATAGATATTATCGGTGGGCTTATTAAAGATTGTGGTGGGTATGGGGTATATGCCAAAAGCCAAAATGTTCGTATTTCAGGGTTGAGGGTCATTAATCCGACAGGCGAATCAAACATAGCCAACTTGTTTGGTACGAGTGGTTCGCCATTTAGCAACTCTCAAGCCGAGTTGTATGTTGAAACTACCGCTCAATACGCTGTGCAAGTTGGATATTCCTCTAATGTTACCTTACAAGGTTCTCTTAACACGTCTCATGTTACAGGTAGAACGCTGTATCTCGTTGGTTGTAATAATGTTAAAGTTAATAATATGAGTCTGGTCGGGCTAGATAGAGCGGTATATGTTACTGTCGCTAATACAGCCAACATAACTGTTCAAGGGTGCGAAATTCGTAATGGTACATATGGAATTTTCTGCGATAACGGCACAGATGTTCTCATACAGAATAACCGCTTTAGTGGGTGTACCACTCCGATACATATTAGCAATGCTAGTGTAATCCGACCTTTTGTTACTTGCAATGATTGGTATGGGTCTACGAATGATCCTCTTTATACGTCCGCAGTTGACTCAATAATTAGGGATAATGTGGGGAAAAACGGTGGATGGTGGATGGTGCCAACCGAGGAAAAATGCGCCTCAGGATCACTGACGGCTGGTAATGCTAATGCCATTGCTTTTTCATGGCGGGATTTATCTTCAACAGAGATATTTATTTCTAAGGTGGTTATCGAGATTACAACTAGTGGGGGGACAGCAGGCTCTCATATTGATGTTGGACTAGCCGATAATTCTACGGGAGCTAATAGAGGGACAGAGTTTTTTAATGATATTACAGCTAATGTAACAGCCGTGTACGATTCATGGGTAGCCGGAGATGGTGGCACTCAAACCAAGTTTGTTGTAGGCCAAGAGTATACGAGTGGATTTGATGGTTACGTTGTAGGCCAGATTCTTGATGCTAATGCAGCAAGCCTAGTGGGTAAATGGTATATCTACTATAAAGGGAGATAGTGCGTGAAATCCACCATGTTCAAGTGGGTAAATAAGAAACAGGCGATAAGAGTAGCCCTAGCGCTGATCTTAGTGGCGGTTGTGGCGCTTTCGGGAGTAACAATAACCGAAAAGTCGCCTACTACCGAATCCAGTCAAAGCAGCGTATTACAAGTAGGGTTAGGGCAGAAGGTACTGACGATAAAGACAGCCGAAGCATCGGGAATGGCGGATTATACCTGCACAGGCTTAAATGATAACGTAATCTTTCAGACCGCCATAAATGCGCTTCCGGCATCAGGTGGTAAGATTGAGGTTCTAGGCGGAACTTATGTATTCGGAGCGCAAATATATATTACTAAATCAAATGTAACCATTGATACAGTGGGGAATAGTGCTAATTTTACAATTGCCAATGGTGTTAATCAACCAATCTTTAACTGGCAAGGTTCAGGTGGTGCGCTAGGTGATTCCTATTTTGACGGTAACAAAGCCAATAATCTTGCAATGACTAATGCGTTAATCAATATTCAGTCAGTGGGATTTCGCGGTGGTCGTATTACCATCGTTAATAGTGGGTACACTGGCTTAGATTTCCTTGACGGATCATCAGATGGTTATATTGAAGAACTTGATCTTGAAGATAACAATATTGTCGGGGTAAGGATAGTTGGTGGCGGTGCCAATCCGCCACACGATATTACAATTGGAACTATCCATGCTTATAGGAATGGTACGCTTGGTGTAGTAAACGAATCTGTCCAACTAATACAAAATGTCTATAACATAAATATTGGCAATCATATTCTTGTTGGGTTAACTGGTGCTGATGGGACTACAGATGGTGCGGGAATTGAGACAACTAGCATTGATACAGCACCAACCCTAAATCCCCATAATATTACTATAGGGCCGGGAATATCGCGGGGATTTACAGAGGGATACAAGTTTGAGGCCAATTCTAGCAATATTACAGCAACGGGGTTAATTGGTTATGGAAACTTTGGTCGTGGATTACGTATTTATAATTCTCAGAATGTAACAGTATCTAGTAGTGAGTTCTTAAGCAACGGTGATTCAGGTGTAGGGGTTGATTCGTTTGACACTTCGGCAGGGCTTTACTCTATATCTAGCGGGATAAGTCTGAATGGTATCATCTCTGATAACAATACTAATAATGGAGTTAGCTTAAAGAAAGCAACTGATATTACTATAAATGGGGGCAATTACAACGGTAATGGTTCTTACGGTATTGTAATTTATGATAATGCCGCGTTGCCTTATACGTCCCATGTAGTCTTGAATGGTATTCGGGCTACTGAAAACAAACAGTATGGGGTGGCTTCGAAGAACAATTCGGACTATGTGACACTTGTTGGTAATGATCTTACTGGTAACGTTGTCGGCGGGGCCATATTAGTTGGTACTCACAATTCAGTTAGTCATAACCCAGGATATGTTACCGAATCAAGCGGAACCGGAACCATTTTAACGGGGAATACTTCCGTGGTGGTCAATCATGGATTATCAATAACGCCAGTGGCAGGACAGATTGTAGTTACGCCGACAAGCACTATGGGGAATGCCTCGTATCTCTATCTTGATACTTATACATCTACTCAATTCACAGTTCATAGTAATGTTGATCCGGTTTCGGCAAATATTACTTTTGCATGGAATAAACCTTAATCAAATGGAGGGTTAAATGAAAAGGATCATATTACGAGTCAGTTTGGTAGTTCTGCTCTTGACGATCATGGTGTTGCCGGTGTTATCAACGACATCGGTTTATGCCGCTCCTGCCGATGCTTATTGGGTAGGTGGTTCAGGCAATATATCTGATGCTACAAACCATTGGGCTTTAATATCAGGTGGTGCTCCAGGTGCGGGCAACTTGCCAGATGCTACTACGGACACACATATTAATGCTGATAGCGGGGCGAGTCCCGTTATTACTGTTGATGGTGCTTTTAATTGCAAGGGTATGGATTTTACAGGTGCTATAACACCTACATTAGCGGGCAGTGCGGACTTAAATATAGCTGGTAATTTTGTGGCTATTCCATCATTAATTAAGAACTACTCAGGAGGGTTGAAGTTTATTTCAACTACGGGTGCTAAGACTATTACTTTTGGAGGGACTTGGGGTTGTACCGTATTATTTGAAGGAATATTAGGTGCTTGGACTTTTCAAGATGCTTTGAATATTGGGGCAGGCGATATTTATTTTTTGAGCAGTAATATTACTACTGCTAATTTCCCCATAACTGCTCATGGTTTTGTAACTCAAGGGGCATCGTTGAAGATATTAGATTTAGGTTCTTCGATTGTTACTTTATCAAGTGTTTGGGACACATCCATTAATACCGGACTCACTATCTTACCTAACACATCCTCGATCGAAACAGGACAATATTTTTATGGTGGTAACATTACCACCTACAATGAAGTTAGGATTACAGGCGGGTTGGGGAATGTAATAACTGGGAATAATACAATGGCTAGTCTGGTTTTAGACCCAACCATACCGCAAGCAATATCATTCACAGATGGAACAACTCAAACCATTACAGGTGGTACTCTTAGTGGCTCATTGGGGAATATTCACACATTGGAAGGTTCGGGAGCGGCGGGTTGGGCTATTACTAAAGCGGGCGGTGGATCAATAATCGCTAATTATATTAGCACCACCAATTCCACAGCATCCCCCGCAAGCACTTGGTATTATAATACTGCTACATCTACAGCAGCAAGTAGCCCAGGTTGGAACGCATTGACTGTATCAACTAGCGCGGCAACAGACATTGGTATGGGGGTATTTAGTTTTGCAACCCTGAATGGGGTAGCGACCAATCTTAATGGCTCAAACATTCAGGTGCGATTCAATTGGGGTTACGATACAGGATACGGTCACTTTACAGCATTACAGAATGGACACGCGAGTAGTGCATATACAGATCAGATAATTGGATTCGATCCGAATCGGACAGTCCACTTCAGAACGGAAGTGACCAATGGTACCACAACGGTTTACGGTAGTGATCAATCATTTAGCGTGAGTGGTTCTGCCCCGTCTGATCCATCGTATGTGGCTTATAACTTTGCGAATAGTGCTGTGCCGGTATTATTTGTGGCCTTTATAATCTTTGTAGTGATGATGCTTGCTATTGGCGGGATAGTACCGCCCATTATGGCGCTGATATTGATGGCGGTATCTATTCTCGTGGGGATGGCATTCTTGCAGGGTATCCAGGCGTTACTTAATGCGATGTGGGGAGGTTAAAGGACATCAGTATTGAAGGTTAGGGTAATGTGCCGGTAAAATAAAAGGAGAGTGTTAAAGATGGCAACTAAAGGGTATTGTGTAAAGTGCAAGGCGAAACGGGAAATGGCTAATCCAAAGTCAGTGACCATGAAGAACAAGAGGAAAGCCACAAAGGGCAAGTGTCCCAAGTGTGGTTCTGGAATGTATCGCATCGGGGGTTGAAATGAATAAGGTAAAAACTAGGACGATTAAGACACTCAAGAAAAACATACATGAGGAACGCGAGGCGATTAGGGGATATCGTAGCGATGCCAAAAGAGTGGATCGCCCAACGGCCAAGCGGTATCGTGAGATCGCCAAGGATGAAGCAATTCACTTGAAACAAGAAACCAAACTATTGCATAAACTCACGAAAGGGGATTGATATGGGTGGAATTGACGAAGGGATTGGCACAGGCATTGGCTTAGGTGTGGGATTGGGGTTAGGCTATCTTGCTGTAAAAGGTGTGGCGAAAACTCGTAAGAAGAAATACATTGTATCAAGAAAGTCCGCGCCACACAAACGAGTTACGAAGCGTGTCTTGAAACGAAAAACTAAACGGAAATCTGCAAAATAAAAGATGGAGGATTTGTGAAGAAGAATAAATCGTTAACTGGCATGAAGGGTCTGGAACTCAAGGGCGGATATTGCTTTGTCAAAAAGAATGGCGGCAAAAAGACTAAGGCACGTAAGGGGAGTAATGGTAAAACTTGGTCGTGGGGCTGAAATAAAGAAGGGAGATAATGAGATGGCAAAGATTAAGGGGTCTGATTTCAAAGGGTTCTTTGCAGACAAGAGTATTTTCAAGACAGATGATCATAAGAAACATAAATCGCATAAACATAGTGGAGGTGGAAGAAACTGGCTTAAATCTGCCATGAAGTAAAAGCATCTTGCATTGGAGGTGCGACATGGAGACGGAAAAACTAGGGTGGGGGTTTGCATTTGTTCAAGCAGTAGATAAGGACAATGCGATATATCATAAAAGGGATAAGCATCGTAAGATCGTGAAACTAGTTAAGGCAAAGAAGTGGTCATGGCAAAGAGACAGTTTGGATATCTAGGACTTTTATGGATGTTAGTAAAAAGGTAAGACGACACCATACATCAGGTAAACACCCACGGCATAATCCTGACAAGACATACAACGATGTAGAACGGATTAAACGGCGGGTTCTAGGTAAGAGGCGGTGATTTAGCGGTACCCCACCATTTTACATCTGGCGGCTTTCCTTTATGTCTTATCATATCAGGGAAATTAGAGAGCCATGTTTCACGTTCTTTGCTATTGGCAAATCTTATCTCAGATGATTGGTCATTGTTGATATAGAATCCGCCGTCCTTGCCTTCATATAGCCAGACTTCGGGTGGTGGTAAACCGTAGGGAGTCATTCCCTTACCTCTTTACACTCATAAATCTTGAATGTAAAATCTGTCCCAAATGTCTTCTTGACATTAGCCATTCTATCCTTGATGTGATCTATACCAGATGATGATATTTCTATCCCTATTCGTTTACCTTCTGGATTGTAGATCGCACCAATATACAGAGTGTCACCATCCATTTTGTGTTACCTCCTGTGCCAATGTTTCTTACGTAATCACCAATAACGGGAATCTTCGGCTTAGTTTCCATTTACTACTCCTTGGGAATGTATTTTTCTCTTAATTCTGATATCTTCTTTTTAAGATTCGGTATGTGATCACCAAACAGATCATTCCGTGGCGGATTATTCTTGGTAGCCATTTGCGCCAGAAAGTCAAAGTCTAGTTCTAATGACTTGAGTACATCAGTCCAGAATAGTTTGCGTTCCTCATTGGAATGGCAAGGGCCATCTTTACCATCTTTGAATCTGTCGGGGTTAATGATGTAAAGAAATTCAGATTCGTAGCCAAGTTTTTTAGCCTTGTCCTGTAGGAACTGTCGTTCATCCCAATTATCAAACCAATGCTCGCCGTAGTCGTTATCCATGCAGAAAAAACGACCTATATCTACAACGCGGTTCCACTCTGATAATCCTAAAGTCTCAGATATTTCACGAAATTCAGGGGTAATATCGAAGCAGTCTAGTTCAGGGATATATTTGAAGATTTTGATTCTCATTCTATTTTGCATCCTTTGGCTTTTGGTCGGAGCGACTGGATTTGAACCAGTAACCTTTGACGTATAAGATCACTGCGCTACCGTTGCGCCACGCTCCGTTGCTTATCCTCTATTCCCAACAACTTGAAAACTTCCTCAGCCCTTTTCATATATCCGAGCTTGATCAACCCGTGATGCAAGGCTGATCCTGTTTGGTTCCTTCAATCATCGAGACAATTTCATCTTGTATCTTACTCATTGTGGGTTCTCTTATTATACTTGTATTCCCCATGCCATCTAGGATCATCAATATCCAATGGGATACGAACAATAGGTAGATATTCTCTGGCGTGATTGCCGCAACGGAATTGTCTATATTCCCCTTCAACATTGATGATTACTGAAGCGCGACAATTACAAGGTGCTCCGGCATTGTTGCGTACCATCTTTGCTTCACACTTAGGCCAGTCTTTCTTAAACATTCCTTCTCTCCTATGGTATTTCTAGGGCATGGCTTGGGTAGACATTATTGAGTAGATCATTACCGTTACGAGGGAGTGAGTCGTATTTTCTATCTACATCAGGCAAGTTCAAACTGATGTATTTGCCGTCTATCACGTAGTATTTGCGGTTCGGTTTGGACTTGATCGTTTCCATGACACGATCATAACTGATGTTAAGTGGTTTTTTGCCTGGTTTCCAGATTTCTCCACGTGAAATAACTAGTGCGGGGCCAATTGTATCCAATCGCCATGAGCCAAGTTTGCCAGAATCTCCTATCGCCACTTCTTTGTCGGCTAGAACGCCATCAACTTGAATGGCTATGGTATTCTCAAGAAGTGAGTTGTCATATATGAAATCTGCGGCACGGAGACGGCATCGAGAGCGACAGATGCTCGCATAGATCGGATTATAAAATTCTCCGAGCGTCCCATCTGAGTTGTCTTGGTCGAGCTTACCAGAAATTCCTTGCGAGGCTTTACGCGCAAGATTATTTACCATCTTATCATCGGTATCCCGCATGGCGAATAACCTGTTTATAAATTCTCGGTATGGTTTATCTGATGATAGCCAATCAATAAAGTATCCATCTGTCAGAGTAAACTTACCGACCCCGTGTTTCAATACCCAATTTATTTCATCCTTAGTGTAGAAGTCGGGTGGGAGTTTCCCTTTAGGGTTTATGTGAGTATCAGCGAAATCGCAGACTATGGGGCTGATGTTTGCGTCAACTTCCATGATTCCCTTGCAGATTGCCCAATGAGATTTTACGTAATGGTCGCTCTTAGTAATCCGACATTTATCAGTGTTGGGTAATTCTGCGATTATGGAAGGATAGGCAGATCGCATATCATAAGAATATGTCTTGTCAAAGAAGCCGATTTTTATCGCGCTGCGCCATTCTCTACGCATCATCGGCAAACAATAGTCGGCAGGGTCAAGAATTGCCTCGTTAGAATAAACGGTGGGCAAATCGTAGTTGCGTAATTCATCGGTTAAGACACCTACGGGGCTAGTGAGTTTGTCGGGGACAATACCCATACGTTCTAGTCCCGATACAATATCCTCACCATACTTGGCAACCCCTAACGCATCTGTAGGTTCGGAAGTTCCCGATGGTAGCCAGTTGCTTATTCCGAAGAAGTTGTTTTCGTGGCGTTCTACAAAGTTGCCGTGGACATGCTTTGTCGTGGTTATCCCCAAGAAGCGGTCAACAAAGAAAATTTTAATTATGTCGCCAACAAATACCTTTGTTTGTTTCTCAAGTTCCTCTTGTTTGTTGCGTGGTAAAAGAGAGAAAACGGCATCGGCAAAACTTTGTAAATTCCACACTACATGAAATGAGTTGGGATAATCTACCGTAAGCCAATCAACGACTGCATCAAAGGTGGTTGCAGAACAATAGTCCGAAACTCCCGCAAAACTGCGTTCTAGTTGGATTGTTTTACCTTGCTTATGAACGGTATAGCCAACTATGCCTTTCACGGTTGTCCGCCCAAGTTCCTAATGCTTTGCTCAAACTGTTTACGCTGTTGAGGGCTAAGGTTCGGGTCTTTCAACCTCTCTTGCATCTGCGATATCCATGCAGAGGTATCCCCCGTTAAGGCTCTGGCCGATAGTGCATTACCGCTTTTAGAAACTCTTGCTTTGCGTTTATATTTGGCTCGCTGTGCTCTTACGTGGTCACGATCTATCCGACCACTAGGGGTTAGTTTTTTGTGTGACCGAGTAGGGTCATATTTTCTACGAGATTTTTTGGGAGTATAATCATCGGATACTATGGCTTTTTTACGATAATAACGGAACATGGCCCACGGGTCGGCCTGATACCGCGTTCTCCCTATGCGGTATTCTTCGGTTGGTTTTATCCACTTATTATCTTGATATAGAGAACGGATTATTTCGCGCCATTCATCTTTCCTGCGAGTATCAGACCAGTCCAGTTTATCGGCTTGGTAGTTGAATGTTCGCCTGATACGTTTTCTTTCTTGGATCATAGTCTTAGTATAAGGTGCTTCGCTAAAACGGATTCGGCTTAGTTCCCGCGCTTCAAACGGCAAAAACAATGAGGGGAATCCTTGCCTGTAGACTCCATACCTATGTTGTCTTTGACTTTTGTAAGGCATTATCGTTTATCCTTGAGAAGCGCGGGGTTGCCACCCAATTTACCAAAAGTTCTAAAGACATCTTTGCCATAACGTGCTTTCATTTCGGCGGTACGCTTGGCATAGCCCTCTTTGGACTTGCTCTTACTACCTTTAGGTCTGCCCATAATTATCCTTTGTTAGAGAGTGGGACTGTTCCTTCCCATCTAAGGGATCGCTTGCTTTCAAACTCGTTACACCCGCTCTCTATTTATATTCTAACCCATAAACGGGGGAAATGCAAGCCATAAACGGTATTTATTTTAGTATTTTCTCCATAATATCATCAGGTATAGGCGGATAGTCCGCCGACTCAAGTTCCATTTGCTTAACTTGTTTGAGGGAATAGACGTGCGAATGGTCTTGCATAACCAGTTGACAAACGCGGATAGCACTATCAAAAAGTTCCTTGTCGTTTGCGCTTTTAGCAAGGGCTATGGTTATTCTGCACCATGCTATGCCGAAGCGGTATTCTAAACTGCCAGTTTTGTCAGGGATAGATTGTTTAGGCGTAATGGCGATCACGGGAATGGGTTATAGGTTGGCTTGGCTAGTTCCCAATATGTAGGCATCTTATTTCGTGGGTGGCTTAACTATCGGGTCAAACATCTTTATCTGTCCGGCCTGCATCTTGACGTTGAATCCACAAGCGGGATTGGTACAGCACCATGCCTTGTATTGGATGGTAGCACC
>Ga0265297_10001174_pt1 | contig 64022 bp, 63 predicted proteins | sample Munlanlwell13791_FD_192502 | JGI IMG/M metagenome (GOLD analysis project Ga0265297, IMG submission 192502) | Leachate microbial communities from a municipal landfill in Southern Ontario, Canada - Leachate well 137-91 | ecosystem: Engineered > Solid waste > Landfill > Unclassified | place... | reverse complement strand
TTACAACAACCGTCGGGGTCATCAGTCACATGGGTACAAAACACCGGCAGAAATCTATTTCGGAGGGAGGTGAAAAGTAGCTCTTAACTTTATCGTTTTACTGTCTAGACAAACGGGGCCACCTTACTGCATCCACAATCACCGCTACATCCACAATCACCTCCGCAACCACAAGAACAATCACTGCCAACTGGATTACTCTTAGCATCAAAAGCTGGTTTGCTGGTAACTTCGGAGGATTTATATGATCGTTGTTCAAAACTTATAATTGGTTTTGCATCGCTTTGTTCTCGTCCACGCATTTTATTTCACCTCCTTCCTATTCTATTATACTTGAATATAATCTTTGATATAAACATTGTCAAATTTTTATAAAAATATCTATTTGAAAGATATAATCAAAACAATAACACGATCAAAACACATACTATATTTCTTATAAAGAATAATATAATATTGATCTAGATCATATGATGATTTAGTAAAAATCTCATTTTTATTGTGTCTTTACTTTCTATATATGCATATCATATTTTACGGGCCAGAGGGCTCAGGAAAAGGAACACAAGCAAGACTATTAAGTGAAAAATTACACCTTCCGATTCTTTCATCCGGAGATCTCATTCGAGATGCTGCTGCAAATGATAAAGGTATTATTGGAGAAGTGTGTCGACAAACACTTCAAGAAGGAAAATATGTTGCAGATAGCGAAATGTTTGTATTGTGGAAATGGAGATTAAAGGAAGAAGACACAAAAAACGGTTGGATTATGGATGGATTTCCAAGAAATAGAGAGCAAGCACAATTTCTTGATGAAAAAATTGATAAATATGGATACAGAATCGAAAAAGTACTATTTCTCAATCTGAGTGAGGAAGAATCATATCGCCGACTTATAAAACGCGGACGCCCGCTTCACGCTGGATGTAATGAGCTACATGATTCACCTGAACGAATTAAAAGCAGATTACGACTCTATAAAACAGCTGAACATGATGTACTTGAATATTATCGCCAAAAAGGCATGCTCGTTGAAATTAATGCGAACCAATCTATAGAAGATGTTCATAACGATATCATGAAATTTATTTCATAGATAACCTGTACCACCCACCCCTCATTTCCAAAGCTAAAAACCCATAGGATTTTGACATCTTGACAGGGACTTGACAAAGGAGTTTACTTATAATAAACTATAGGATGTATGATGCCATTAGAATCACAAGATGTCTTACAACCACGATTTCCTCGTCCAGAACCCACTATATCTGGACACATTCAAACTCTTACCCAAGAAACAATGAAACAAATGGGTCTTTCAGATGTCTATGCAAGACTACAGGGAGCAGATCCAATACTCTCCCAAACTGAACCGCAAACAAGTGGATTTAATGGCGGTATTCTAAAAATAAAAACCCCAAAAGAAATGGCACAAACAGCTCAAAAAGAAATAGATGGAAACTTAAATACAGGAGGAACAACTGAACCTGATAATGGTCCATGTATGATGCGTGGAAAATGTGGAGTACCTGATGGGACTCCAAAACCTCCAGGAGCTTCAGAACCAGAAACACCAAAAAAAGAGGAAACCGTTGAAGCGCCAAAAATACCAACACCAGCTCCATTAGCGCCCAAATCGACTTCATCAGCTCCCAAACCAGAAAATAGTGAAACACTAACACAAACAGTTTCTGTTGCCAATTTAAGCGGATTAAAAAAATTTCATACTACCCTAAGTAATCTTGATAATAGTAAAAAAGATATTTTTACTACACTTAAAAAATCTAACGTTCAGTTTCCAACAACTATTGTCATAAAAAAAGATCTAAAGGGTAATATGGTAAGTAGCAGTGGAGGCCAACCAGCAAGTAGTTATATAGAATTAATAACAGGGTGGGTTGGGGAAGCACAAGCAAAAAATATTATTAATGAAGTAACACAACTATATAAGGGTAACAATTGGTCTGATAATGAGATATTCCAATTTGATATAAATCCAGGAAATATTCTTCCAGAAGCAGGCTGGCGTAGGGAATTATATGTTTCGGATGGCAGAGATAATAAACAGAATGGCGATTTCGGTAATGCTGCATTCCAAAAATTAAAGGCAGGAGAAGCTATACCTGCCCAAGCTTGGTTCTATCGATGTACATATTTACCTGATCTCAATAATACATATAAATACCTTTTTATAACATCTATCCTTAATATACCCACTAAGTAACTTTAATCATTACTTTTTCTTTCCTCCTAATAATTTCAGAAATCATCTATTGATTTTTACTATTTTGAGATGATATGGTTATAATAGAATATTCATTAGAATAGTAATAGAATTTTAATCTATATCATACTAATGCCTTATCCGAATAATCAAGTCGTGAAGTGAGGCTTTGCTAGATTCTTCACATTGCTGTGCTCCGTTCAGAACGACATAAGTATGATTATAACATACATTTTTATAAAAATGTTCATCTAAAGATATGACACGCCTACTTAAAGTAGTAATTCTTCTAATTCCGATGAGTATATTTTTATATCTTGTTTTATTTAATAAGGATGTAATAAAAAGATATAAAACCGCACAAGGTGCTTACGATAATCCTATGCCATCGCCATACATCGACAATCCCTGTCCTGAAGATCCGTGTTATATCACCGATGTAACAGATCCATGCGGAGCGGGGGTCGAAACCTGTTGCAGCACTCAGAATGGCCAGGATGTCTGCTGGTATCAAGATCCCAACGGAAAATGGTGGCATGGACCGGATACGACAAATAACGATGACGACGGAAACGGAGACAATGACGATGACGATCCCATTCCCACGCCAACCACAACACCCACTCCAGGCACAGCTACCATACAGGTATACGCTCTGACGGGTCCAAAAACGCATCTTTTTAGCTGTGATCCAAGTAGCAATCAAAGCATTATCTTTATCCGCAAATGTCTCCTCAACTCATCTACAGTAGGATGCAGTGCCATCAACGGGTCTATCAGTTATGTACTGAATACATGGATCTATTTAAATGCTATCGCTGATGCACTCCAAACAGATAATACTGGTGTCACCTATACCAATGTCTACACTCCGGAACACTATACGATCAGCAGTCTCCGGGCAGATTATGTCCCCTATATGACCTGTACGACGAATGCTGCACCAGCTTGGTTAAGAAACGATACTGCGTATGTCATACCCAGTACGACGCAAACATACCTCATCGGCTTAGGCCCTATACTCCCATGGTACCGCGTCCGCGGTGGAGGCAACGTCTATGGAGATAGAATCTATTCCTTGATGCCGCTTTCCCAAACGCCGCAGTTGCTCTTTGACGCTACGACGCTTCCCACCAAACCCGGCATCGTTTCCAGCTCAGGCGGGTATAACTTCGATGCAAGCGGAGGCTCAGAAGGCATAGCCAATCTTTCCAGCACGAACTGGGGTACCAATAATGCGTTCACGAAACGGAACTGGTATGCGTTTTTCCTCAACCGACTCTCACAAGCCGCACAGACACCCTACGAAGGCACGGGTAATATCCCGGCTGCGATCGGCACTTCCGCATATACAGTGTATAAAACATCAGCGTCACTGACGATTAACGCCGGGCGGGCGATAACCAATGGTGAAAAAATCATCTTCGTCGTTGAGGGAAGTCTGGATATCCGCGCACCCATCACCGTCAACCCGGGAGGATTTATCGCGTTTATTGTACGGGATGATATCCTTATAAACCCCACTGTAGGGACGACCTGGGATGATACGACACCGGTCGTTGAAGGTATGTACATAGCAGGGGGATCAATCCAAACCGGTCACTCCACCTCAGGAGGAACCCGGAAATTTGTCGGAAAAGGCATGTTTATCGCCGAAGGACCAATCATCACACAAAGAACACTTCTTGATGCCGGTCACAATAACGACACGCCCGCAGACCTCTTTATTTATAACCCGGAATTCCTGATCACTATGCCTGACATCCTCAATGATGTCTCCTACACCTGGCAGGAAGTGACACCGTGAAGAGAGGCGTCGATGGTAGATGAGCTTATGGTGCCTGAAGGATGGCGGAAGGGGAGGCAAAAGGAGTGACCCGGACAGGCGCCTCTGAGGGGAGGGGAGAAGGGGAAAGCAGTTCCTTTTTCAACGCTGCTTTTGCAAACGGATCAGAAACCGCGGGGACGACCGGAGCCGCTCCCTGACTCTCTCCAGTCCCGATGCTGCGATTATATATAATAGGATACGTACGGAGTTTCTCCAAGATTGTCAGTTCTTTCTGTGACAATGATTCCAAAGGGTTTCCTGGTTTCCCAATCGTCGTAGGAAGCGGAAGATAAAATACTTCTATGACCAGTTTGGCTGTAACCATACTGGATCTGGGCATGGAGGTTATGACCATGTCACTGACCCGCATAAGCCGGCGTACCCGTACGCATTCATCCAAAAAATCCCTCAAATGATTTAATTCCCCCTGGAGACTCAACGTCTCCGTTAAAATAGACCCTTCTGATTTAAGAGCTGTTTTAGCCGATCCGGACGCGAGTCCGCCAATCCCCTCGATATCCATTGCGGAGATATAAAGACCGTGTTTGACTGATAAAATCTCGATAGTAGAAAGCAGAGTGCTTATGGATTTATCATTCGGTATGGCTGAGAAGATATCTTCCGCATCCTTTTCCAAATCGGTTTCAGAAAGCGAGTTCAGGGTTGCTACTTTTTTTTGAAGTTGTCCGTTCTCCGTTTTCAAGGTCCATACATTTTGTACCAGTGCCACACTTTTGAGAATTGCCGGAACCAATCCGATAAAAAGACTCAAAAACCCAACACAAAGGAGTGATAGGTAGAGAACCAGTGTCTGATGAAGCCGGATAAAACGGCGGATCGTATGGATCATACAATAATCACAATACCACAATATAGGAAAGTCCTAATTGTATTTTGGCACTCTCCAACGAAAACGAATTGAGCATAGGGCTGGTAATTTTCTTCTGCCCGTCCATGTCCATGAGCTTTTTTACCACATACACGGCATCAGCAAGCGTGCTCACCGTTACGGAAATGGAAACGGAATTTTTCTCTCCCATACTAAACGAGGTAAGCGGGAAGGATTGGATCACTTCAATCGTCGTATCGACAAACGGTGCATACGATTTTTGCGTCGCCATGATGCGGTCAACCGTATTCAAACGGTTCCGTATAATAAACATCAGACTCTCTTTCCGGACGTTCTCTTTGATTCGCGTGAGGAGCTGCTGCTTCTCTAATTCCAGAATATTTTTTTGCTGGCCGAATATAAAAAAAGCCGATCCGACGAGGATGCTGCCGGACACGACAACCACAAGAAGGATAATTGACGCGACGCGGGCATACCGCTCAATGAGGGCTAAAACCGGTTGAAATGTTGTCTTTGTCTGAAGCAGATTAATGGTCTGTGAAGCCATATATACCTAATCCTTTAAAGCCAATCCTATGGCAACAGCAAAAATCGCTCCCTCTTGGTTTAAGACTGCAAACCGCGGATCTTTGCGGATCCCCACCCAAGGATTCCCTTGTTGCACTTCGATACCCGTCCCTTCGGCAATATAGGGGATGATGCCCGGTAATTTTGCATTCCCTCCGGTGAGGATGATGACGCCGATGTGTTCATTTTTGTATGATTCTTCAAAAAAACTGATTGCCCGCTTCATCTCCCCGATAATCGATTCCATGACCGGTTTCAGCACTGCGACAATTTTTCCTTCTAAAATATTTTTCTCCAGGCCGTACGTTTTTTTATAGCTCTCAGCCTGAAGCAGCGTGAAATCGAGAGACTCCGATAAAGCACGGGTAATCGCATCTCCGCCGGCACTGATCGTCCTGGTGAACGTAAGGATGCCTTTCCGGAGAATCGCAATATCCGTCGTCTGACCGCCGAGGGATACGGTCATGATATTGGGAACCGACGGGACTGACCGGACCAGAGCCCGGGAAAGGGCGATAATTTCAGTTTCTGCAGAGATAGGGACCAATTCCGCAAACTCCATAATCCGTATGTAACGCTCAGTAAGCGCTTTGGGAGCAGCGACAAGGAGGACTTTTATCTTCCCGGTTGGTGAATCCGAAGGGTCAGTAAGGATGGAAAAATCCATAGTCACTTGGTCGAGCGGAAGCGGAATATACTGCTCAGATTCCCATTTGATGGCCGATGTCAGCTCCCGTTCCGACAGCGCCGGCATCTCAATGACCCGGGTAAAAACCTGCGCTTCGGGGAGGGAAATATTGACTTCCCGGGATTTTGCGCCCGTCCCTTTGAGAAGTTCACGGATGACATGAGCGATTGCCTGCTGATCTATATCCAGGTTTGATGATACGGATTTCGGAGGCGAAGGCATACTCCCGGCAGCCAAAAGAATTGGACCGTTTTTGTCTTTAGAAAGCTCAATGAGCTTTATGTTATGCGTGCCAATATCAAGTCCAAGGATTGCCATAGGCAGGAAAGGATCATAACGTTATGTTATATTCTTCTTCATTGGTAATACCGGTATTGGAATACAGTACAAAATCAAATACAGAAGCCGGCGCATCATACTGCTTTTTCACAACTATTTTTCGTGTAATCCCTGATTCTGTCTTTCCGACTGATGAGACCTCAAATCCCTGTGCGGGGAGCGTGCGTCCGGCCGGCGGATCAACAGTGACGGTGGTTTTATTATAATACGGCCGAATGCGGAGCAGTAATGGTCTGTATCCTGATGTAGTTGGCAACGTCACTGTTTCTTTGTACACGTCATTGGCAGTTATTCCGCAGTATTTTCCAAGCGTGGTATTTCTCGTAAAATGGTTTCCGATGCGGGCTGCCGCCGGATCAAAAGTAAAACGCTCCACATCATACGTCGAACCGGTTTTATAGAGAACCATAACCTCAATCGCCGGTTTTTTGGGTGTTTGTGGTTCCCAGCACACATCAATCGTGCACGCTCCACCGTTACAGTAATCGTTACTGACTTCTTCCGCAAGCGATCCGTCATCATCATGCGGTACCAGCCAAATGGTGGCTGCATCCCCCATATCTGTGCTTGTTGGATACGTATATGCTGCATCAGAACCTGCTATGGCAGTATACGTGGTCTCAACGGTCGCAGGACCGTTTGCACTTTGGATCGTCATCGTCGTTTCAACGGCACGCTTGAGGACATCCTCAATACCGGCCTCAGCTGCGCTAAACGCACGGGCTGATTCTTCAAGCTGCCCTGTCATCTGCACGTCCGTAGTCGACCGGCGGATGAGAGAAAGAGCAACAGTGAGCGCAATCGTGAGAACCAAAACAGTAATAAGAACTGTTTGTCCACGCGGATTCTGTATTCTCATAGATACATCTACTGTAGCACCCGCATTTTTCCCTGTAAAGCCTGTTTTTTGCAGCCTGTTTTTTGCAGCCGTTCACGAGTTACCAAAGGATTGTCATTCTGAGCGCCAGCGAAAAATCTGGATCCCTGCCTGCCGGCCCGCTTCGCCCTAGCTTTAGCCAGGTGAGCAGGCTTCGGCTTTCGCCTCAGGAGGACATGGTTTTTGCCAAATCCTGAACGGTTGCTGTTTTTTCAGTCTTGTTTTCTATTTCGGATACTCACGGTTGTTTGAAAAAACTCAGAAGCAGTCCCCGCGACACCCGCGGATGTATCTTTCTGCCGGAGGGTAAAGGAAACCCGAAGAGAAAAAGGGGTATCGCCGATTGACGAGCATTCCAACTTAAACGCATTATCTTCGCAATCATACGCGTCGTTTTCCGGATTATAGACCGAGACGCCTGTCCCGGTCAGGTATACTATCTGAGAAGTAGCGACCGAAGAGGACGCGATACGGGCTATATCATTCGGTTCCCACGAACAACCGATCACCGTATCTTTTCCGTCAGCTCCTGTCACCGTGAGACGCGAAATGGTATTAAAGTTCGGACTTGTACCGCACGTGTCTCCGGAAAACGTCGGCCTCATAGATTTCGCATTCTGGACTATCCGGGTAATTGCATCCAGCGTCCGGTCGCCGCTTGCTTTTATATCCTGAGCCGTACCACTTTTCGAGTTCATCCGCATGGAACTAAACAAAACTTGCGTCAGAACGATGGAGAGAAGTCCTAAAACTACTGCCGCCACAAGAAGTTCAATCAGGGTAAATCCTCCGACTCTGACACCCTGTCTCTTCCCACCCCTAAGATCAGGCCGTTGTATCCGTCTCATTGTTTGGTCCTCCAGTTAGTCATATAGCTCGTGAGGACCACAGACCGGTCTTTCGTCTCTTTCCATCCCACCGTTACGGTGACTTTCATACAGGAATTTGATGCACTGCACTGAGGATCCTCATGAGCAAATTCAATCGTACGGGAAAAAAAATTATCTATGTCATACGGACACGCAGATTTTTCCACTCCCAAATCCGCTGCGTTTTTCGGCAGGCAGTATTTTTTCGAAGTGGTAGGAATTTTATCCCACCCGGTATCTTTTAAAATGCGGACGACTTCCATGCCTTCTTTCGCATACTGCAGTCCCTGCATACGGTTTTTGGACATCTGCCCGACCCGAAGTTGGGAGATAGTCACAGCGATGAGACCGGTAGCCAGAACGACCACGACACCCGTAGCGACGATAGCTTCGATAAGCGATTGGCCATGAGCATAAAAGACTTTTCTCTTTTTTTTCATAATGTCACCGTAAAAATGTCGGTAGCATCCTTCGATCCTCCGTCCGCTGAACTGGCAGAGGCGGAGAGAAGTTCACGGCTTTCAGCCTCGAACAATAATCATTCCGTACCTCAGGTTATTTGTTCACTTCTCCTGTGGCTTTATCTATCGTCACAGTCAAAGAAGTAATACCGTCCGTCAAACCAAGAGTAACATCGGAAGTGAGTGATGTACCCTGTGTCATCGGATAGTAAACGAAAGAAGAGGGGACAGGTAAAGCAAAGGTAATGCCGGAAGGAAGAGTGACCGTAGTAGCTGTACCGGTGATATCCCCGGAGCTGCTGCATTGTGGAACGACAGAATAGGAGGATGTTGAAAAAGTCACCTTATACCCAACAAGCATTTCTGTCGCCAAGCAGGAAACGGGCTTTTTCCCTGAAACTGCGCTGTTGTGGGCGAGTGAAAGATCGGATGCCAGAGCATTGCTTGCCTGTTTGACCCGCTGGGCTTCATGGAAAAAAGAGTACCGGGTAATGGCAAATCCCAAACCAAGAAGCATGATCGAAACAACGATCATGAGCTCGATAAGCGTAAATCCCTGGCTTTTTTTCATGGATTTTTGAGACCGTAGTTATATTGATTTCCCCCTGAAGGAGTAGGAAGAGTAACCCCACAATTATTTACTCCGTTTTCTGACTCCTCCATATATGCAATAAGACAATATCCGTAATAATGCCAATTTGGGGAAACACCGCGACGGTCGGTCATAAGAAGCTGATATGGATAGGTGGCATTGTCTTTTGGGTCCGATGGAAGTGATGTTATATATTCTGAATAATAGAGTGTTTTTGCCGGGCCTGAATTTATCAATGAAAGAGGGGTAAAACTTTCTGCTCCGCTCGGATAATATCCTTTATCCGCCCTGTACATCTCCAGTGCAGACCGAAACTGCTCAATATCGCTTTTTCGGCGGGCATCACGGGATTTTTTATTGACACTCGAATAGGAAATGGCACCGATGACGATAAGAAGAGCCAGAATCGTAATAACGACAAGGATTTCGATGAGGGTAAACCCTTTTGTTCTTTTATCAAAACGAACGGGCAGGGCATGCATAAAATTATTGGAGATTCTTCACTGTATAATTATTTGTACATCCGTTTCCCGCAGTTCCTGCATCGCAGGGTGTCGTACACCCAAATGTCCCGTCAACCTCCAAGTCGGCTCCTACTAAATAGCCGGTCGGTAAAAAACTCGTCTGTTTGTAATAACATCCGGTTTTCGGATCCGTGGGTACGCTTCCGGAAAAATACGTCGTGAGGGTCGTATAGGAAACGCCATCAGGATATTTTGATAAATTATCCGTATAGTACTGCTCAAAGGCATTTTGGATAGCCTTGAGATCTCCCATACGCCGGCTGTCGCGGGACCGTTTCTGGATCGCACTGTAAGAGCTGACGGATATCGCGATAAGAATACCGATGATACCGATAACAACAAGAATTTCCATGAGAGTAAAACCTTTTTTTTTCATATAAACCTCCATAGGCGAAATATCGTTTCTCCCCAGAGAACTGCGATACCGCACCCAATACTAAGAAACGGACCAAAGGGAATATGGCTTTTCAGCGTTGTTTTCTTCCCTAAAATCAGTATGATACCTGCTAATGCTCCTGTCAAGAATGCACCATAAAGAGCAACAATAATATGAGGAAAACCCAGGAAAAACCCGATGAGAGCTGCTACATAGATGTCTCCGTCGCCCATGGCTTTTCCTTTGGAAAAAAACCATAAACAGAAAAAGAAAAGACCGGCGCCAAATGCAGAGATGAGATGAGTGAGTAGGGTGATTGGGAGATGAGGAGATATGAATAACTGGCAGAAAGCGGTAATAAATCCGATAATAACCATCTCCATGGGGATGATTTCATATTTGAGATCAGCGATGAATATAACGAAAAAACAGGAGAATAACACGATGGAAAAAAGAGTATGGAAAATGGAAAATGGGGTAATAGTAACCAACTCGGAACTCGCAACTCTGAACTCTGAACTAAGGTAATATATAATGACGAATCCCACCCCGGTTGCTAACTCGCTTAATGGATATTGAAGGGATAATTTTCTGTGACAACACCTGCTTTTCCCTTTTTGGAAAATGTAAGAAAGAAGGGGAATAAGCTCGTACCAGGTCAATTTGTGTTTACAGAACTCGCAATGAGATCTCCCCTTAATAACATCCTCTCCTCTGGGCAAACGATCCGCTAAAACATTGAGGAATGATCCGATAAAAAGTCCGAAAATAAATAATACGAGTATCATGTAATCAGCATACAAGAGACAATTGACAACTACAAGCTAATTATATATACTTCCTCTATACAAGCAATTGAGTCTACCGCAGTAGACGAAGCTGCGTACGAAAAAACCTGAGCTTGCCGAAGGTACAAGTACGACGGAAGTCCACCGTAAAAATAAGACAAAGCATGTCACAGAAACCACGTCAAACGTGGCAGGAAACGGAGCGCTGAAATAAGGGTTATTCCTATTCGCTCCTCCGTACATCGGAGGATTTTTTTGATTGGTTGGTTAGCAAGCTGATTCTTATAAGCGAGCTTACCAACCATCAATCCCGCTCTGCGGGATAATGGAATAACTAAATAAAGGTGGCACCACGGGATTGATCCCGTCCTTTTAAGGACAATTGGAAACAATTGCTTTTAGAAGGACGGGATTTTTTGTGGCTAAATTTTGAAAGGAGGTGAGAGATATGACAGAACATACTGTTCATTGTCCATTTAGTAAAGAAAATGGCGGAAAACCTGTTTCCAATAAATGTCCATCAACAGTTTTTACTAATAACGGTCAACAACATGACGTAATCAGTAAACCAGATCCAAAGAATCCGCACGAATGGTATTCCCTTGGAACGTCCTTTGCACCGGACGAGGCATGTATTGGTTGTGACACAGCCAAATACTTACAACCGCCTTTAAAGAAAACGGAAAGCCACGGCGGGCCGGCGACATACCATGATATGGAAAGAAGTAATAAGCACCCATCTCATAGCGGACGCTACAGTCATGGTCGAGGCGGATAATGGAAAAGGCGTGCAGAGAGCTCCTGTGCGCCTTTTTTAGTGGAATCAAAATTAATCATTATTCCGTTTCTCATCATGAGTACGATATAATGAATAAAAGAGATTAAATATGAGGCAAGCAATTAAAAATATCCTTATTGAAATATTTAAAGAACTCGATGTCACTGATATTGTTCCTGAAGTGGAAATATCGGATAACCCGGTGCATGGGGAATATACAACGAATGTTGCAATGAGGCTCACAAAAATCCTCAAAAAACCGCCGATGGAGATAGCAGAGATAATCCGAGAAAAAATGATGGAATCGACCATGCAATCGATTCCCGGAATTGGGGCAGCTTTAATTCCGGGAATCGACAAGATTGAAGTCGTTGCCCCGGGATTTATTAATTTTTTTATTACGGAGAGCCAACTTATAAACAACCTTCGATCCGATCATAATGGGATCCCTCTCCCGACGCACGTCGGGATCGGGATGACAGAGAAAAAATCCGGGATGACCCCACTTCGTCCTTCGGGCTTCGAGGGGCACAGCAAAAAAACCATCATGGTGGAGTTTGCCCACCCAAATACCCACAAAGCATTCCACATCGGACACTTAAGAAATATTACGACAGGGGAGTGTATCGTCCGATTATTGGAAGCAAACGGCAATAGGATAATTCGAGCAAACTACCAAGGCGATGTAGGACTCCATATTGCAAAAGCGCTCTACGGTATTTTGCAGATAACAGATTACAAAAAACAGATGGCAGATAAAAAAACTATACAGGATAAAGTTACATTCTTAGCCAACGCATATGTCGCAGGGAATAAAGCATATGAGGAGGATGGAGAAGCGAAACAAAAAATCAACGCTATCAATAAACAAATCTATGCCAAGGATCCGACTATCTATGATCTCTACAAAGAAACCCGTCAATGGAGTCTGGACTATTTTGACACGATTTACAAACGCGTCGGATCACATTTCGATAGATTCTATTTTGAAAGCGAATCGTTTGATATTGGAAAAAAACTGGTGACGGAATATGTCGAAAAAGGAGTATTTGAAAAAAGCGATGGGGCAATAATTTTTCCTGGAAAAAAGTATGGACTCCACAACCGAGTTTTTATTACGAGCGAAGGAAATCCAACATATGAAGGGAAAGACGTGGGACTAGCCAAACTTCAGTTTAACGAATATCATCCAGACCAAATTATCCATTGTGTCGCAAGTGAGCAGACGGAATATTTTAAGGTTATTTTTGAAGCGATTTCCCAAGTATTTCCCGAAACAAAAGGGAAAGAATATCACCTTATTTATGGTTGGGTACGGCTCAAGGAGGGAAAAATGAGCAGCAGATCTGGTAATGTGGTACTTGGAGAATGGTTGTTGGACGAAACGAAAAAGGAGATGGCATCAATTCTTAATACTGGAGACAGGGGATATACAAAACAACAAAAAGAGGACATTGCAGAAAAAACCAGTCTTGCTGCAGTTAAATATGCATTTCTCAAGGTCTCAACGACTCAAGAAATTGCTTTTGACATCAAAGAATCAGTCAACATCAATGGTGATTCAGGGCCGTATCTTCTCTATGCTTACGCACGGTGCAGAAGCGTAATACAAAAGAGAGAAATGAGAGGTCAGAATACCGAGAAATCAGAGGAGATCCTTCACTCCGTTCAGGATAACATAAATGAAGCCCGGGATGACATAAAACCAGATCAAAAGATCCCGGATAACCCTTCGGGCTTCCGGGATGACACACTATTCGCACAAGAGGAAAAACGGAATCTTATGCGGCTCCTCTTCTTTTTCCCCGAAATAGTAGAAAATGCCGGAGAAAAATGTGCGCCGAATATTCTTTGTTCCTACTTGTTTGATCTTTCCCAGACATTTAATCTTTTCTACGCAAAATATCCAATACTAGGCAATGAGTTCCGGTTATCTCTCACCCAAAAAACAGCGGAAACGCTCAAACAAGGATTATATCTTCTTGGTATAGAAACCATTGAACGGATGTGATACACCGTTTCATGTCTGCCCCAAAAAAATTACTATCTCAAACACGCACGTACGATACTAAAGTTGCACATTTTTGTTTCATTCGTATGCACGTGCATGGTCGACATACAAAATTAAAAAGAGCCTAGATTCCTGCCTCACGTGGGAAGGACAAGTCAGTACAATCTAAACTGTCATTCCCCATTTCGCGATTCAGATTGCATTCCAATCCATACCGGCCAAATCCAAAAAAACAAGCCGCTTTGTAGGCGGCTTGTCTATATGTTCTTTATTCAAATCACTCACCATTACTTAATGCACCAATAACACACATCTGTTGTGGCGCAATCTGCATCGACTACTCCCTGTGGATCATATTTCGTGTTGTCATCTGCTTTAAATGATTTTGACGTCGGATGATAACATACGGTTACATCTGATGTTGTCGCGTCCCCAAATACATACACTTTAGTCAAATCACCGGACTTCATGCTGGCAAACGTAGATTTCAGTTCTCCCGCAGTCACCATTGCTGTAACGGCAGCTACCATGGGAGCCGTACTCAAATTTGCAGCCGTAAAGTTAGGTGAAGTTCCGGGAAATGGGTTACAGGTAGCTGGTGCCGTACACCACGGCATGTATCCTTTCACAGCATAATAGCGCAAAATTGCTTCATGCATTTGTGTTGTGGTATCCCGTGTCCCGGTATCAGTTCCTTTCTTAATCTGTTCCAGTGGATCCAACGCACCAATAAGTCCGATGGCCAGAGCTCCTAAAAGCGCAATGACTATGAGAAGCTCAACGAGTGTAAAACCTCTTTTTAACATTTTTTTCATATTTCTTCTCACCTCCCTTAAAAACACTTAACGAATAAAATGAGTTTAGTGTTTTTTACTTGTCCGCCCAAAGCTTTAGCGTCGGCGGAGGCCCTTCCAAAACCGCACTTCAAGCCCCGTACCTGCCTGCAAGCGAATAGCAGGTAAGGCAGGAAGTAAAGTTAGGAGGGCTCATCAAAATTTAAAACTCTCCTATTACTGGTGTATCAAGTATTCTCTTTACTGTCAACCTGATGAATTACCCTTTGTCATCCTGAATGAAGTGAAGGATCTTCGATGGGATTCTTCGGCTACGCCTCAGAATGACAGAGTCATTACCCTACTTAAATGACGATGTTAGATTATAAATCGGTGTAATAACCGAAATCACGATAAAGCCCACGCCTACTCCCAGAAACACCATGATGATCGGCTCAATTGCTGTCGTTAAGCCTTTCACCAGGTTTTCCGTTTCCGATTGGAAATACATGGATAGTTTGAGGAGCGTGTCATCCATTTTTCCGGTTTCCTCTCCGACTTTTATCATCTGGGAAACAATAGGTGGAAATTCTTTATGCTCCTGGAACGTCTCGCCGAGCGTGTACCCTTTCTCTACCTTTTTCCCAATATCATCAATCGCATTTCTGAAAAGGACGTTGCCAAGGGAATTTCGTAAAATTTTAAGCGCGTCCAAAATGTGGATGCCGGCAGACAAAAGCATAGCCAGTGTCCTGGTAAATTCCACAAGAATGGTTTTGGTCTGAAGATTGCCAAATACCGGAATTTTCAGCATATAGGTATCGAGAATAAGCTCACCGGTTTTTGTTTTTTTCCATCTATTAAATCCGATGAACCCTCCGATACCGCCGATGATGAGAAGCCACCAAAATTTGATAACGAAATTCGAAATATTGATGAGGAACTGAGTTGAGACAGGCAGAGTGATGCCGAAATCTTTATAAAGCTGCGTGAGTTTGGGGACCACGAATACCACCATCACCCCGGAAACGATAATCATACCGCAAATAATAATGATGGGATAGATCATCGCTCCCTTTACTTTACTCTGAAACTCGCGCTGCGATTCCATGGTTTCCGCAAGGCGTCCTAGAATCTTATCCATGAGTCCTGAAGATTCACCCGCCCTGATCAGTGAAATGTAAATAGAAGAAAAATACTGGGGGTATTTGGATAGGGCATCAGCGAGGTTTCCGCCTCCCATGATCTGGTGTTCGATATCCTGGATAATTTTAGCAAACTCCGGATTCGTCGTCTGATTGCGAAGTATGGTGAGGGATTGAGGAAGAGAAAGACCTGCGGTAATCATGGTGGAAAGCTGTCTCGTAAAATCCACGATATCCGAAAAACCAACCCGCTGGAGTTTGGACATAATACCACTCAACGGTGAGGTGCCGGTTTGGGAAAGAGAAACAATGAAAAGCTGTTTTTCTTTGAGGAGCCTCACGGCATTATCCTCACTTGCTCCTTCAACAATCCCTTTCGTTTCTTTACCCTCTGCGGTGAATGCTTTGTAGGAAAAAAATGGCATACCTCGTTCTGTCATTCTGAGGCTGAAAGCCGAAGAATCTCGTTGAAGATCCTTCACTTCGTTCAGGATGACACAAATTTCGCGTTGTAGTGCGTTATACCCGTTTAATCATTTTCCCCAGATCTTCCGGACGGAGGGCGTACGAGGATGCGACTTCGACGCTGATTTTTCCATCCATCACGGCTTTGGCAAGCGACATCTCCAGGCTCATCATGCTGAATTCAGAGGATGTGAGAATGACATTATCCAGCTGATTTGTTTTCCCATCGCGGATAATTGACCGGACTGCCGGAACACCGGTCATGATTTCACAGATTGCCATCCTCCCTCCGGCCAGTGCCGGTACGAGACGCTGGGATATGATACCTTCGAGGGTATTTGACAGTTGGAAACGAACCTGCTGCTGCTGTCCTTCAGGGAATACATCGATAATCCGGTCGACCGTCTGTGACGCGGAATTCGTGTGAAGCGTAGCAAAAACCAAATGTCCGGTTTCTGCAATGGTGAGCGCTGCGGCGATCGTTTCGTAATCCCGCATCTCTCCAACCAATACTACATCCGGATCTTCCCGGAGGACGCTCCGAAGGGCTACAGCCCAGGAATGCGAATCCTCATGCATTTCACGCTGGGATATCAGGGATAAACCGATTGGATACATATACTCAACCGGGTCTTCAATGGTGATGACATGGAGCCCGCGCGTTTCATTGATATATTGAATCATCGCTGCCAGGGTCGTTGATTTCCCTTCGCCGGTCGGGCCGGTCACGAGAACAAATCCCTGCCGGAGTTTGGTAAATTCATAAAGAACCTGAGGCAGTCCTAAAGATTCTATCGAGCGGATGGTGGTCGAAATATGCCGGAATGCTCCGGCAATCGTTCCCTTCTGGTGATAGATATTGACCCGGAATCTTCCCTGGGGGGTGCTGATAGAAAAATCCAATTCCTTGTTTGCCAAAAACAACTCCTTTTGCTGAGGAGTAAGGATGGCAAAAATATATTCTTCTGCCAATTCGGGGGTCAGCGGAGAAGTGCCAGCCACGGGAGAGAGCTTATCTGAGATCCGTAAGGTCGGCGGAAATCCCACCAAAAGATGGAGATCAGATGCATCGAGTCTGGCTGTTTCGGCGAGTAATTCCTGAATAGACATACATTAAAATTATCAAATCTTAAAACTCAAATCTCAATGTCCAATAATGTATATCATTGTGATTTGGTCATTGTGATTTGTGATTTCTCTTGTTAGTCTTCTCCCACCCTCAGTACTTCCTCAATCGACGTCAATCCTTCAAGCGCTTTGAGATATCCGTCTTGTTTGAGGGTGATCATGCCTTCTTTCCGTGCTTCATCCTCAATCACTTTCATAGGAGATCTGGCAAGCGTCAATTTACTGATGACGTCCGTCATGGTAAATACTTCAAATATACCGATCCTCCCTAAATACCCGGTTCCTCCGCAGGTCGAACACGGCTCATTGTTAGCTGTTCCTTTTCCCCGGTACAAAAGAATCTCTTTTCCACTATCCACAAGATCGCCAAGCACGCCTCTGATATTTTTGACAAGTTCCGCATCGGGTTTGTATTCTTCTTTACAGGTCGGACAAATTTTCCTGGCAATACGCTGTCCTACCACTGCATTGAGCGCCGAGACGACGAGAAATGGTTCTGCACCGAGATCAATAAGCCGCGGAATCGCGCCTGCTGCATTATTGGTGTGGAGTGTCGAAAAGACCAAATGCCCGGTGAGTGCTGCCTGGATGGCAAGCTCCGTCGTCTCACGGTCGCGGATTTCTCCCACCAGCATGATATTGGGGTCTTGACGTAAAAATGAACGGAGTCCGGTAGCGAATGTGAGTCCGGCTACAGGGTTTATCTGCACCTGGTTAATCCCTGATATCTCATACTCAACCGGATCCTCAAGCGTCAGGATATTTACTTTTGCATTGTTGAGCCGTGTCAGCACGGCATAGAGCGTCGTTGTTTTTCCTGATCCGGTAGGCCCGGTCACCAAAATAATTCCGTGAGGCCGGAGAATATTGGCCTCCAAATTTTTAAGCCCTAATCCCCGGAGTCCAAGCTCTGTCATCGTCGGCACTCCTCCGGATTTTTTAAGAAGCCTCATGACAATCTTTTCTCCGTGGACTGTAGGAAGCGATGACACACGGAGGTCCACTTCTGCATCGGACATCTTGAAATTAAACCTCCCGTCCTGGGGAATACGTTTTTCATCGATTTTCATATCACCTAAAATTTTTATCCGGGAAATGACGGCATCATGGAGCCTGCTTGGTAAAAGCAACCGCTCCTGGAGGACTCCATCCACCCGGTATCGGACACGGGTATCGTGTTCTTGCGGCTCTATATGGATATCCGAGGCTCTCAACCGCATCGCCTGTTCAAGAATAGCGGAAACAATCTGGGCAATAGGCGCTTCCCTGATGATCTCACCGAGATGTCCGGCTTCGTAGGTGTGAATTTCCTTGGTAGTGGTTTCTTTGAGGGCTGCAGAGACATCAGCGCCGATATTTTGGGTATAGCTATTATTCATCGCCGTCAATATCTCGCCTTTGAGAGCCATGTATGGTTTAATCGTCTTTCCGGTCTTTTTTTCCAAAAAATCTATAACCTGAAAATCAAGCGCATTCTCCATAGCCACGGAAAGCACTTGTTGCTTCTCGTCATATTGAAACGGAAAGAGAATATATTTCCGCGAAACAGACTCAGGAATCATACCAACCACATCAGGAGAAAGCGCTTGGGTGGAGAGGGACACAAATGGGATATCGTATACCTTTGCCTTTGCCCGGATAATCTGTTCTTCAGTGGCAATGCGTTTACGAAGAAGAAGCGCTTCCAACTCTTCACCGGTATTAAGCGATTCTCGTTGCATATCCTTCGCCACATTGGATGAAATGCTTCCAAGTGCAACGAGCGTTTCTAAAAATTGTTGGGCAGTGATGGCCATAAATTATCAAATGAATACTGTATAATGAATAATGCACAATAGTATGCCTTCTTTCATTATTCATTCTTTCTTGTTCTAATGCAAGAGAGCTGTATCTCATATTATTATGCATTATTCATTGTGGATTGTGCATTAGTACCTATGCATTCCTATCTTATTATCGGCGGGGAAGAGGTTGACCGGATGAAAAAAGAATCTGAACTGTGTACGGCATGGCATACGAAACCCTGCGACATCATCCGGCTGTCTCTCAGCGAACAAAAACAAACCATTGGTATCGATGACATCCGTGTGTTGGAAAAAAACCTCTCGTTATCCCCGCGCGCATCACCTCTCATGGTCGGTAGTATCTCAAACGCAGAGACCCTCACCCCAGAAGCACAGAATGCACTCCTTAAAACTCTCGAGGAGCCTCCGCCGAAAACACGGATTATTTTACATGTCCAGAACAGCATGACGCTGCTTCCTACCATTATTTCACGATGCCAAGTAATCCAACTCAATGATTCTTCAACCGTCCCTGCTGATGAAAAAACGAAAATCATTGCGGAACTTCTGTCATTTGAACAGAAAAAACCAGGAGCAGTACTGTATAGAGTTAGCCAGCTCTATCCAACCAAAGAAGAAGGAAAACAGTATATAGATACACTGATTCATATCCTTCATGAAACCATCCGCCAACAATACCGGAAAGAGCCCGGAAACAGGGATCTCCCGTGGAGCACGCTGCAGCTCGTCCGTAACATAAAACACGCCATACAGGCACAAAAACAACTTGCTGCGCATGTCAATCATCTCTTCGTTTTGGACGCTTTTTTCCGGACAATATCGCTAGACAAGCAGTAAATCGTAGTGTACAATGGTTGTATACGAGCCTCTTTGTAAGAGCTCCGTGTCCGCCGTTATCGGTACCGTCTGGCACCCGAGTGAGGCGGATTATCCTTTTTTATGGCAAAAGATTCCTATTCAGGTGAACAGATTGTTGTTTTGGAAGGATTGGAACCGGTTCGCAAACGGCCGGCAATGTATATAGGGACGACGTCTCTGGCTGGAGTTCACCACTGTCTCAATGAAATCATCGACAACAGCATTGACGAGGCCTTAGCTGGATTTGCAAAGAACGTTTGGATCACTCTCGCAAAAGACGGATCTGCCACAGTTCAAGATGACGGCCGGGGAATTCCCGTCGATATCATCCCCAAATACAAAACTTCAGCTCTCGAAATCGTTCTTACCAAACTCCATGCCGGAGGAAAATTTGAAGGAAAAGCATATAAAGTATCCGGAGGGTTGCACGGAGTCGGGGCATCAGTCGTTAATGCACTTTCGACCAAAATGACGGTGCAGGTACACAAGGACGGTAAAATATACGAACAATCGTATAAACGCGGAATCCCGCAGGCTCCGGTGAAATCTATCGGAAAAACAGAAAAAACGGGAACCATCACCACTTTTTTCCCCGATCCGGAAATATTTAAAGAAGGAACGGATCTGAATTTTGAAACCGTAAAGAAACAAGTCCGGGACCGGGCGTATTTGGTTGCCAAACTCGCATTTCACCTGACTGATGAACGGACAGGAGAACATGCGCATTATTATTTTGAAGGAGGAATTCTCTCTCTGGTAAAAGCACTCAACAGAAACAAAGAAACGCTCCACAGCCCAATTTTTATTACCAAAACTACACAAAACGAAGAACAGATCGTCGAAGTAGCGATCCAGTATACCGACACCTTTTCTGAAACCGTCGAAAGTTATGTCAATGTCATCCCGACGCCAGAAGGAGGCACACATCTCACCGGATTCAGGATGGCTCTGACGCGCGCAATAAATGATTATGCGAAAAAAATAGGCGCAAACAAGAATGGTGAGGACAGCATCATTGGTGAAGACACGAGAGAGGGGCTTACTGCTGTTGTGTACATGAAGATGGCATCCCAAAACCTGCAATTTGAGGGGCAGACAAAGGGCAAATTGGGAAATGCTGAGGTACAGCCTTTTGTCCAAAGCGCGGTGAAAGAAGGGTTAGATACCTATTTTGAAGAAAACCCCGGGGATGCCAAGGCCATACTTGAAAAAGTCTACCTCGCCTCAAAAGCACGGCTTGCCGCCAAAGCCGCTAAAGACGCGATCATCAGAAAAGGTGCTCTGGAAGGAGCATCACTTCCGGGCAAACTTGCTGACTGCCAGTCAAAAGATGCCAGTATCTCGGAACTTTTTATCGTTGAGGGAGATTCCGCAGGAGGAAGCGCCAAGCAGGGAAGAGACCGGAAATTCCAGGCAATTCTTCCCCTTCGCGGAAAAGTACTGAATACTGAACGGGCGCGTCTGGATAAAATTATCGAATTTGAAGAATTAAAAGCCCTGGTGATAGCCCTCGGCATGGGGATAGCAGACAGCCTGCACCCGGAGAAACTCCGGTATCACCGCGTCGTCATCATGACCGATGCAGACGTCGACGGAGAGCACATCATGACCCTCCTTCTCACATTTTTTTACCGGCATCTTCCATATATAATAGAACATGGACATCTCTATGTTGCCCAACCGCCCTTATATAAGATTTCAGCCGGTAGAAACATATGGTATGCATACTCGGATGAAGAACGCGACACTCTCATCAAGACTCACCAATCGGAAATGAAAGGTACGCCAAATATCCAGCGGTATAAGGGTTTGGGAGAAATGAATCCTGAACAGTTGTGGGAGACAACCATGAACCCGCAAAACAGGATTATCCGGCAGGTAACGATAGCCGATACTGCACAAGCTGACCAGACATTTACTATGCTTATGGGTGAGGAAGTAAGCTCAAGAAAACGGTTTATCCAGACGCATGCGAAGTCTGCCACACTAGACATTTAAGTGGCGGACCAAGTCCTTCTTAAACTGCGCCATGAACCGCGCTACGAATAGTAGGTAAGGCGAATGGCAAAGTAAGAAGGACGAAGTCTGCAACCCTTGATATATAACGTATAATAACAACTATAAAGGAGGCATATATATGATTTCACTATCAGCAGGAAAAAATCCGCCGGACCAGGTCAATGTTTTTATCGAAATTCCTCAAAACGGGAATATCAAATATGAACTGGATAAAGAAACCGGAGTCATTATGGTCGATAGATATCTGTATACGGCATTTTCCTATCCGTTCAACTATGGTTTTGTTCCACAAACACACGCTGAGGATGGTGATCCCATTGATGTCATCGTATTGTCCGACCGCGCCGTTGTACCGGGGTGTGTCATCGCAGCAACTCCTATTGCGATGCTTGAAATGGAAGATGAAGAGGGGATTGATACGAAAATCGTAGCAGTACCGACAAAAAAAATTGATCCATTCTTTGGGACATACACTGATGTTACTGATATCCCCGAGGCGATAAAAAATAAAATCAAGCATTTCTTTGAACACTACAAGGAATTGGAACCGGATAAATGGGTAAAGATAAAAGATTGGAAAAACGCCGGAGAGGCAAAAAAAGCTATAAAAGCATCATTACTCTAAAACCATGAATATCGGTAAAGTCAATCAGTCTGAAATAGTCGGTGAAATGCAGAAAGCATACCTGGATTACGCGATGTCCGTCATCGTGTCGCGTGCGCTTCCTGATGTGAAAGACGGTCTCAAGCCGGTACACCGCAGGATCCTCTACGCGATGCATAAAATCGGCATCGTGCATACTGCCAAATACAGAAAAAGCGCGCTCGTCGTCGGAGAAGTGCTCGGAAAATTTCATCCGCACGGAGATTCATCGGTCTATGAGGCGCTTGTCCGGTTGGCCCAGGATTTTTCCATGCGGTATCCGCTTGTTGACGGTCAGGGAAACTTCGGTTCTATAGACGGAGATCCGGCAGCAGCCATGCGGTATACGGAATGTAGGCTTTCCGCAATAGCCTCAGAAATGCTTTTGGATATTGATAAAAATACGATTGATTTTACGCCCAACTTTGACAACACGATTGATGAACCGCTGTACCTTCCGGCGAAACTTCCAAACCTCCTTCTCATGGGGACCGAAGGAATAGCGGTCGGTATGGCCACCAAAATCCCTCCGCATAATCTGAGCGAGGTCGTAGACGCCCTGGTCCACATGATCGGAAAACTGAAAGTGACCAACGAAAAACAGGATGAAACGGCATCAAAAGAAATCACGGAGAACCGGTTTGATAAAGCCCACAGAGCCCAAATTACTTTTGACACGACCATTGAAGAACTCATGGAGTTTATCCAGGGCCCTGATTTCCCGACCGCGGGCGTCATCTATGATATTGAACAAATACGGGCTGCGTATACGACCGGCAAAGGAAAAATCGTGATGCGCGGGAAAGCTGAAATTGAAGACATCGGACAGGGAAAATCAGCAATTGCCGTTACGGAACTACCGTACCAGGTAAATAAAGCACATCTTGTGGCTAAAATTGCTGATCTTGTGAAAGAGAAAAAACTCGAAGGCATATCTGATCTCCGGGATGAATCAGACCGGCATGGCATCCGCATTTACATTGAACTGAAACGCGACGCTCGTCCAAAACAAGTCCTTAATAATCTGTATAAACATACGGATCTCCAATCCACGTTTCCGGTCAATATCGTAGCCCTTGTCGATAATACGCCCCAAACCTGCACACTGAAACTCATTCTGGAAGAATATCTGAAACACCGCCATGAAGTAATCCGTCGAAGAAGCGAGTTTGAGCTTGAAGAAGCACAAAAACGCGAACATATTTTAGAAGGCCTGAAAATTGCCGTTGATCACATCGATGAAGTGATTTCCATCATAAAAAAAAGCAAAGATGCCGATGATGCCAAAGTAAACCTCATGAAACGCTTCGGACTTACCGATATTCAGACCACAGCAATTCTCGATATGCAGCTTCGAAGACTCGCAGCCCTTGAACGGGAAAAAATTGAAGACGAGCTGGCAATGGTCCGGGAAACGATCAAATATCTTCTTGATCTTCTGCAGCATCCGGAAAAAATGTTTGGCGTCATTAAAGATGAATTATTAAAATTAAAAGAAAAGTACGGAGACCAACGGAAAACGCGGGTCGTCAAAAGCAAAGTCGGCGAGTTTTCCGATGAACAGCTTATCCAGAATGAAGACGTCATCATCACCATGAGTGAATCCGGGTATATCAAACGCGTACCCCGGACCACGTTCAAGATGCAGGAACGGGGAGGCAAAGGCGTCATCGGCATGACGACCAAAGATGAAGACGCCATCGACCGGCTGGTGTCAGCCCAAACCCACGACAACCTCCTCTTTTTTACCGATAAAGGAAAGGTATACCAGGTCCGCGTCTGGGATCTGCCGGAAGGCACCCGCCAATCCAAAGGTCAGGCAGTCGTCAACCTCATCAATATCGAAGCCACGGAACGGGTGACCTCCATGCTCTCCTACACACTCAAACGTGCAGAGCAGAAGGAGAAGGGGATTGACTACATCATCATGGCGACCAAAAAAGGTGTCGTGAAAAAGACCCGTGTCTCGGAGTATGAAAATATCAGGAGAAACGGACTTTTGGCAATTAAACTCGAAGCAGGGGATGAGTTGGCATGGGCGAAACTAAGTAGCGGCGAAGATGAATTGCTTCTTGTCACTCACCTCGGAAAATCCATCCGGTTTAAAGAAGAAGAAGTCCGGTCAACTGCCCGCGACACCATGGGAGTCCGCGGAGTGCTCCTCACAGGAGCTGATTTCCTCGTCAGCATGGATGTCATAACTGCGGAAAATAAAAAAGCGGATTTCCTGACGATCATGGAAAAGGGGATCGGCAAAAAAACAGCTATTCCCGATTTCCCAAAACAAAAAAGAGGCGGTCAGGGAGTAAAAGTCGCTGAGGTGAAAGACAAAACAGGAAAAGTCGTCGTTTCTCAAATTGTCCCGACAGGAACGGAAGCTGTGATCATCACCTCAGTCAAAGGTCAGGTCGTCAAGCTCCCGATTGATTCCTTCCCCAGGCTGGGGCGCGCAACCTCAGGCGTCATCCTCATGCGATTCACGGATAAAACAGACACAATCGCAGCAGCTACCTGTCTGGTAAAATAACAACGAATGATTACTAGCAATACGTCAGTGCAAGGCGACACCTTGCACGCACAAACGCAGAAACCCTCATTCGTCCTCTATTGTGATCTAGACAATGTGCTTCTCAATACAGATGCCTATAAAGGATACGCGAAAAGTAGACTCCGGAAATTGTCTTCGGAATATTCCGAAGAAAAATACGCACAAACATACGCTCTCAACAAATCTGACATACGTATGCTCTGTAGTGAACTCGCGGCTGCATTTCATATCGACGTTAACGATGTTCAAAAAATATACTTTCAAGACGACCTTCAACCTTTTCTCATGGAAGGAGCGCAGGACTTTTTAGATGCTCTTGTGGCTCATGATGAGGACATTGAATGTGTTATTGCAACCTCAGGAGACAGAGAGTTTCATGAAAGTAAAATAGAGCGTTTACGGGAAGCATTCCCGCAATTTGCAGATATTTTTTCAGATATCAATGTCATCATAGATCCACAGAAAGAACAGGTTGTAGCAGATGCGATCCAGCGATCTATAGAAGCCGGAATCCAACATGTCATTCTTATAGATGACCGGGCTGACGTACTGGAAAAAATTATATCCTTACTTCCGGAAAAGACACGACCTTTGATTCATGTCATACGGATGAAATTTGGCACGTATGAGGGACAGGTCATACCGGAAACCCTCAAACCTATCACAACAGAAGTTTCATCTTTAGAAGAAGCGTACGGCGTCATCCAAAAATTGTATACGCCGGATATGGAACCGAAAGCAGAGACTTTTTCTGCAGGTATGAAAAGATAATGCTAGAATAGTCAGTATGAGTATAGACGGTAAACACATAGCTGATGATCTTCTCCACGAATTAACAAAACAAACAGCCTTCCTGAAATCCAAAGGAGTTACTCCAACGATGGGTGTCATCCTTGTAGGAGATGATCCGGGATCAGCCTCCTATGTCCGGCAAAAAGAAAAAGCAGCAGAGAGGATAGGGGCACAACTACGAGTTATGAATTACGAGTCGCGAGTTACGAGAAAAACAATTCAACAAATAATAAATCAATGGAATGATGATCCATCAATCCACGGGATCATCATCCAGCGCCCGCTTCCCAGGGAGTTACAGGATCCCACATTCCTCAATAGCATCATCCCAGAGAAAGACATTGACGGATTTGTACCAGATACAAAATTTAGTGTACCGGTTGCTCTGGCAGTAGGAAAGATACTAGAAAATATATACAATCATATATCATGTCATCCTGAACGGAGTGAAGGATCCCCTACAAATTCTTCTCATGTCTTTTTAATCCCGCAAGGCGGGATTTCCATTCCCGGAATGAAAGGAGTCCCAATTCCGGGAATGATGCATGCATCCGATCAAACAAATAATACAGCACATCTTAACCAGTGGATACAACAGCAACGCATCGTCGTTATTGGCAGGGGAGAAACAGCGGGTAAACCGATTGCCGACCATCTCAGGAAACGTGGATGCAATGTTTCCGTTATTCATTCCCGAACAACAGAGGAAGAAAAACAAAATATGATAAAGGACGCTGACATTATTATTTCCTGTGTCGGAAAAGAGCGGGTTATTACTTCCGAAGGTATTAAGAAAGGCGTCATTCTCATCTCTGTTGGTATTTGGCGGGATAATGAGGGAAAACTTCATGGCGATTACGAAGAAGAGGAAATCAAATACATCGCCTCATTCTATACTCCCACTCCAGGTGGCGTCGGCCCCGTCAACGTCGCCTGCCTCATGGCAAACCTTTGTATTGCTTCAACTAAATCAAGAGAAGCATAATAGACACTATGAAGAAAAAACAGAAGAACAAAAAAATACAAAAAAAGAAAATAGTCCATGATTCATTTTCAAACAAAGTGAAAGCGGGACTCATCGTTATTTTTGGTGTCTTTACTGTTGCAATAACAGCGCTATTCATCCTCACGAACCAAAAATATCAACACGCGGTTCAACACCTCAATATCCTCCAATACATAAATCAGAATCTCTCCCATCAAAATACCTATACGCACGATATTTTAAAATATAAAATTCGATATCCTGAACAGTATCAGATATCCTATGAAACATTTTCAGAACACAAGCCTGTTACGATTTCTCTGTACAAACCATCCCGCACAGCAAAAGAACAAGGTCAGCATGATCCCTATCAATTCATTCATTATGATGACACTGAGTGGGTTCTCACGATTCACAAACCTACCATCGCAATCATAGGTCCGATCGATTATGCAAACTGCGAGAAAAAATTATTGAATCAATCAACTTCGCTCTATCTGTGTCGGGACAAACAAACATTTAAGATAGATATATCCATCGCAAATCAAAGATATATCAAACCGCCAAAGACATTGATATTCCATCTTGAACTCAATAGTGTAGATTCGACAGCAATGTCTGAAGCTATTTCCGTCGCAGAATCATTCATGATGATTGGCAATATTGAACCAGACATGTATCTGGAAAAAAAGTCTATTATGAAGAATTATTTTCAGTGTGGTGATGCCGATGAAGCATATGTATGTGAAAACGGTATAAAAATAATTCGTGGTACAGGTTACATGAAAGGCGCATATCTGCAGGAAGAAAATCTCTCATATTGCAGTATTTCCCTAGATAAACGCCGACAGGAAGATAATCCATTTATAGAAAATGAATCTGTTCGTATTCTTTGTCCATATGTATCGCAAAAAGAGTTAGATGCAACAACGAACCCCATGGGTAATTGTCAGCCAATCAATTACTGTCTCTGTAAAGAGAACCCGGAAATCTGTGATGGAATCACATATTAATCCATTCCTGTCCTCCAAAGTAAACACAACGCCCAATAAATCTACGACAAAACTCCGCACGTGCGGTATTTTGTCGTTGATGAATTTCTAGTATTATAGAAATAGGAGTACGATAGAGATCGTGAGGAAATACGTTATGGTAAAAAAGTCATCTCATTCTCCGATAGATGAACTTCCACTTCCTGCTGATGACCATATTGTCAAACTCGCTGAACTTCTTCTTAAGAAGGCAGAGAAAGAAAAACAAGATAATCAATATGCCTCTGTAAAAAATGTGTTAACCATACTTGGAACAGGTGCTTTTATTGGTGCAAGCTTTATTGCCCCCGGCATTCTCCTGGCCGCAAAACCATTTATGGATGCAAAACGTGAGGAAGAATATGAATCTTGGAAACATTTTAATGGATTTTATCTGAAGCGCACCCTCAAACGGCTCCAAAAAGAAAAGCTTGTGGAAGTGAAAGAAGAAAATAATCAGACTGTGATAGCACTTTCAAAAAATGGAAAACGGAAGATTTTAAAATACTCCTTAGAAAATTTATCTATCGATAAACCCAAAAAATGGGATGGAAAATGGAGATTGATAATGTACGATGTGGATCGGCAAAGAAATGCTTTACGTGATTTATTTCGTGATACATTAAAAGGTCTAGGATTATTTCAGTTGCAGGAAAGCGTATGGCTGTATCCGTATCCGTGTGAAGATCATATAGCGTTTCTCCGTGAATATTACGGGGTCGGAAATGAAGTAATCTATGTTATAGCAAACAAATTAGAAGATGACGCTCCATATAGAACATATTTCCATATTTAACAAATATTGCAAATATAGAGTTAAGGCTACGACAAAACTCCGCACGTGCGGTATTTTGTCGTGGGGGAAGGTGAAAATAAGAGAGAAGGGGAGAGGGGAAACAAAATGAAGAGCAATCAATTAGGAGATAAGGGAAGGAGATTTCCAAACAAACCGGCGAGAAAAGGAGTAAAATAAAGATGTGTTTGACCATAAAAGTTTGTTGCCATTGGGTTGACTAAAGTCAACAAAATATGATATTATGTTGCCATTACTATGACTAAAGTCAACAAAATATCAATCGGCAGGTATATTCAGCAAAAAGAGGGATATAGAGCATTTACCCCATTTGAATTTCCTCCTGTTGATGGTTTTACCATCACCCCAAAACTATACAAAAAGCATGAAGATGCGATACGACTCGTGGGTAAATTGGATGGTGTCACACGACTTCTCCCAGACAAAAATTTTTTCCTCCTGATGTTCGTTAAAAAAGATGCCGCATATTCGAGCCAAATTGAGGGAACGAAAGCGACATTACAGGATGCGGTTGCTGAACCGGTTACCGAGGAAAAATCACAATTGCATCCTGATGTTGATGACATCATGCACTATGTCTCTGCTGTCAATTACGGTATTGAACGAGTAAAAACGCTTCCCATATCATTTCGTTTAATAAGAGAAATACACGAACGATTAATGACAGGAGCCCGATCCACTCAGCATGCATATCCAGGTGAATTCCGTCGTTCACAAAACTGGATCGATGGGAAAACACCAATGGATGCATCGTATGTGCCTCCTGCTCCACATGACATGGTACAAGCACTTTCGGATCTGGAAAAATTTATTCACACAGATGATCAATATCCCTTTTTAATAAAAGCAGGTCTAATCCATGCACAGTTTGAGACCATTCACCCATTTGTCGATGGAAACGGCCGTACGGGACGGATGCTTATTGTGTTATACATGCATCACACTGGATTATTAGAGCTTCCTGTTTTGTATTTATCAAGTTATTTTAAAAAATATCAGAAATTATATTATCAAATGCTTGCAGGGTATCATGATGAGGACTCTGATATTAATGCATGGCTTGAATTTTTTCTTGATGGGGTGAGAGAAATTGCGGTTGCATCTATCAATACCTGCACAAAGATCACTGTGTTACGGGATCGCGATTTTGCTGCTATGGAAAAGCTTGGGAAAAAATCTGCTGCTTCTACGCTTGAAATTATCCGAAAGCTTTTTGGTCAGCCAATTGTAGGAATAGCAGAAATTATGGAATGGACAGGATTCTCCAAACAAGGAGCCTACAACGTCATACGTCGTCTGGTAGATCTTCATATTCTGGAACCATTAGGAGATGATATACATTATGGTCAAAAATATGTATATGCTGATTATTACGAAATATTTGATGACGCATTCCGATTAAAACGTCTACACAAGTAACTGACGTTTCTGCAGGCAGGGCATGATTCTGTCATGACTGTATGCAGAATAAGAGAGGAGATATATGGTATTTCCAAAGCCAGTACATATCTGTATTCAGTATCGGGATGGTGTAGAACGTGTTACAGGAAAAATACAAGAAGATATTATAGTCTCTGAAGGTATGGTGTTTGTTCAGCTTCTCCAAATGATATTTACATCCTATCCTGAGATTGAGAAGCACTATCCAGCCGGGAGTCTCGGCCTTGCAGTGAATGGTGTTCCACCGGATGTCTATGATGAACTTCATGAAAATGACGTTGTTCTCCTCACTGGTTCATAAAAATTTTAAAAGTGTTCATTAATTATTAGCATGATTTAGTTCAATACGTGAGGATAACGTCTTTCCGAAGCTACGACAAAACCCGGCTATAGCATTATTTTGTCGTGAAGGAGGTGAAAATAAGAGGGAAGGGGAGAGGGGAAAACAAAATGAAGAGCAATCAATTAGGAGATAAGGGAAGGAGATTTCCAAACAAATCGGCGGGAAAAGGAGTAAAATTAGTATAAATTGGTATGCAAACTACGATACAGCATGTTGGCGCTGGACACAGAAAAAGGCTTCGAGATAGATTCCTTCAGTCAGGTCTTGATGGTTTCCTAGATTATGAAATAGTGGAATTACTTCTCACGTTAGGAACTCCCCGAAAGGATTGCAAACAAACCGCAAAAGAAGCAATAAAAGAGTTTGGAGGTTTGCGGGGAGCACTCGATGCGTCACTCGAAGATCTGCAAAATGTGAAAGGAATTGGACCGTCGAATGCGTTTGGGATTAAGCTTTTCCAAGCGATATCCGAGCGGTATGCGAAAGAAAAAATTCCATCGAAAATTTCCTTGACCTCTCCTCAAAAAGTAGCAGACTATCTTCGCGAAAAAATAGGAAGAGAAAAGAAAGAACATTTTGTCATTCTTTTACTGGATTCTCAAAACAATCTCATCCGTATAGACGATATCTCCATTGGTACGCTCAACGAAGCCCTGGTTCATCCACGAGAAGTTTTTGAGCCAGCAATACGTTTATTGGCATCGCGTATGATACTGGCTCATAATCATCCATCCGGAGATTTAGATCCTTCAGATGAAGATCTGAAACTGACGCAACGATTGCAATCTGTAGGGGAAGTGTTGGGAATTCCTATTATTGATCATTTTATTGTATCCTGTGACGGATATATCAGCTTCAGTGAAAAAAGGCTACTCTAAGAGAATTGATAATATTGGTATTTAGCAGTACCATGAGTCAAACCATCTATGTCAGATATACAAAAGCTTACTAAGATAATTACAGATTTTCGTGATGCACGAGATTGGAAACAATTCCATAACCCCAAAGATATGGCTCTCTCGTTAGTTTTAGAGGCAGCTGAGGTCATGGAGCACTTTCAATGGAAAAACGACGAAGAGATCAAAAAATATATCGTTACAAATCGAGTGGATATTGGTGAGGAACTGGCAGATGTACTGTATTGGATTCTCCTTATGAGTCACGACCTCAATATAGATTTAAAGGACGCTCTTGAGAAAAAAATGGTCATCAGCAATAAAAAATACCCGGTTGAAAAATCGAAAGGGAGTCATAAAAAATATACGGAACTGTAATCTATGCAGCTGTACACGGGATCACTTCAGGAGTTCATATCCGATACGCAACAAAATCAAATTGCTCTGAAGCTTGATACTGCTTTTTTTGACTATTATGGACATCATCCATCTGATGCAGAGATACGGTCATGGCGTTCATCTTTGCGAGCGATAAAAGATGTATTTGAGTTTTCAGGATTTAACGATCATGGCATACTTTTGGAATATCAATTGCCATTAACGTCAAAACGTTTAGATTGTATGATTTGCGGACGAGATAAAGAAGGACGAGATAATTCCGTCATTATTGAATTGAAACAGTGGGAAACCGCTCAGACGAGTACAGTGAGCGAACATGTTGTCACATGGGTAGGAGGAGCGCATAGAGATGTACTTCACCCTTCCGTACAAGTTGGGCAGTATAAATTATATTTGGAAGATAACCATAGTGCTTTTTTTGAGAAAGATCCAGTGATACTGAATGCATGTTCGTACGTCCATAACTATGTGCCAACAAAAGAGGACGCATTATTCTCCACTCAGTATGCAACCTATTTAAAATCATATCCCGTGTATTGTGAACAAGACGTTAAAAAACTCAGTGGTTTTCTTCGGCAAAAATTAGAGCAGGGGAACGGAATGCCCGTTCTTCAGAGAATACAGGATAGCAAATACTGACCAAGTAAACGGCTATTGGCGGAAATAGTGAAAGTGGTGAAAGAAAATAAACGATATATATTGCTTGACGACCAACTCCTTGCGTTTGACAGAGTCATGAATTGGTAAAATATGGTGCGCAAAATAAAAAGAAGTCCGTCATTATCGTAAACGGAGGTCCTGGTACAGGAAAATCAGTGGTTGCTATCAATTTACTTGCAGAGCTTTCGCGTCTCGGAAAAAATGCACAATACGCGACCGGTTCGAAAGCGTTTACAGAATCATTACGGAAATCGTTGGGTGCTACCGCGAAATCACAGGTAAAATATTTTAATAGTTACACAAAAACTGACGAAAACTATATTGATGTGTTGATCGCTGATGAATCCCATAGAATCCGAATAAACAGTAATAATAGATTTACTAAAAAAGAATTTCGATCAACCATCCCACAGATAGAAGAATTGATAAAAGTTGCAAAAGTACCTGTGTTTTTTATCGATGACCGGCAAAATGTTCGTCCGGGGGAAATAGGATCAATCAATTATATACGAGAAAACGCACAACGCCTCGGATGTGAAGTAGATGAGTATAATCTTGCAATACAGTTTCGTTGCCAGGGATCTGACACATTCGTACAATGGATTAATAACACGTTTGGTATTAGAAAAACTGCCCAGGCAATATGGGATTCAAAAAATACCGACTTCGATTTCCAGATCATGAAGTCACCTCAAGAACTGTATCAAAAGATAAAAGAAAAGAACGATTTAGAAGCAAATTCAGCCAGATTGGTTGCTGGTTTTTGTTGGCCATGGAGTGAACCAAAACAAGACGGAACTCTCGTGAAAGATGTAGTCATAGGAGATTTCTCGATGACTTGGGAAGGAAAAGAAGTAAACGGAAGGAGACTATCTTCTGATGTTCCACCAGCCTCATTATGGCCAAGTGACCCAAGAGCGGTTGACCAGATTGGAAGTATCTATACAGTACAGGGATTTGAATTCGATTACGTAGGAGTCATAATCGGTAAAGATATTCTTTATAATTTTGAAACAAATCAATGGGAAGGTCACCCAGAAAATTCTTCTGATACGACCGTAAAAAGGGATAAAGCAAAATTTCTCGATATGGTAAAAAACACCTACCGTGTCTTGCTCAGTCGTGCTCTCAGAGGCTGCTATGTTTATTTTGTAGACAAAGAAACAGAAAAATTTGTCCGTTCAAGAATAGATTAATTAAATAACTATTTATTTTAAAAAAGATACATTAAAACATGAAGAAAAATATAAATTCAATTTGAAAAATCAAATTACTTTATGAAATCATCTTACACAAGAGGGTCAAAATGGAGAAGATGGGATCTACATCTTCATACTCCGTCATCTTATGACTATGTAGATAAATCAATAACAAATAAAGAGCATGTCGTTCATATGTTCAATTTTTCTCAGCTCGTTTGCGAAAAACTGCATTATTACATTTATATTTATATAGATCCCCGAAATGGAGAAATATTTTATGTAGGAAAGGGGAAAGGAAACCGGGCGTTTGCACATCTTTCTGAAACTTCTGAAAAAGAAAAAGTAAAACGGATATATGCAATTCGAGCTTCCGGCAGGGAGCCAACGATAGAAATTCTTATTCATGGCTTAGAAGATGAAGAAACAGCCATGCGCATAGAAGCATCAGTTATTGATTTGTTGGATATACACCAACTGACAAATATTCAACGGGGATACCATTCACGGACATTTGGAAGGATGGGCATTGACCAAGTGATCGCGACATATGCACCTAAACGTGTAGTGGTCAGCGATCCTGTGTTGGCATTTCGGATAAATCAAACATTTCATTACGGAATGAATGAACAAGAGTTATATGATTATACGAGACACGCATGGAAGCTTGGGAGAAGACGTGAGCAAGCACGGTATGCATTCGCCGTTTACCATGGTATTGTGCAGGAAATCTATGAAATAGAAAAATGGCTTCCACAAAATTCAACGCCAAATATTAAACATGAACGTGGAGAATCGTCGGAAGTAAATACTGATCGTTGGGAATTTGTGGGGAAAGTAGCGCAAGCTGAGATACGAAAAAAATATCTCTATTCGGATATTTCTGCATATTTACGATCAACGCAGCAGCCATGTGTTTATATTAATTGTTGATACTTGATATATGTGTTCTATTTGTTAATATGTCCCAATATTACAACCCAAACCGTCTGCGGAATAGATATGATAGCGGATCACCAGAACTATTCCGGCTGAGCCGGTCGAAAATTGATCTTTTCCTCCGTTGCCCGCGATGCTTTTATCTTGATAGAAAACTTGGGGTCGCTCAACCCCCAGGCTATCCGTTTTCCCTGAACTCCGCGGTCGATAAACTTCTCAAAAAAGAATTTGATATCCACCGCGCAAAGGGGACACAACATCCTTTAATGAAAACGTACAAGATTGATGCCATACCATTGGCACACGTAAAAATTGATGAGTGGCGGGACTCGCTCCGGGCGGGGATTACGTTTGAGATAGAAGGAACAAATGTGGTTGTGACCGGAGGGGTGGATGACGTGTGGGTGAAACCATCTGGTGAGTTTATCATTGTTGACTATAAAGCCACGTCCAAAGATGCGGAAGTCACCCTTGATGCAGATTGGCAGATCGGGTACAAGAGGCAGATGGAAATCTATCAGTGGCTTTTCCGGAAAAACGGATTTACGGTTTCCAAAACCGGGTATTTTGTCTACTGCAACGGCGATACGGATAAGGAAGCGTTCGATGGAAAACTGGAGTTCAACATCAAAATCATTCCATACGTCGGCGATGACCGTTGGGTAGAAAAGACGATTCACGACGCGATTGATTGCCTAAAAAAAGACACACTTCCGGAGCCGGGTGCAGACTGCGACTTCTGTAAATATCGTCATGCAGTCAAGCCATTTGAAAAATGATTCAATACGTCTCATTCTGACCCTCTCCGACAAAATCCCGCCCCGCCTGCAGAAGCCCAGCATGTAGAGCATTATGCTCTGTGTTGCTGGTGGGTATCGCTTCAGCGGTTGCGGGCAGGCATGGCGAGAATTTGTCGGGGTAAACCTCCCCATCGTAATATATTTGATATTTCTAAACATTGAAAAATGACTATAGCACGAGCCTGTCATAGCAACCTAAAAACCTCACCTCCTTTATTTTCATGCATATGCTTGAATTTAGAGGAGCGGAAATATATAAACTGGTATCGCGTGGTAGAATGAAATTATGAACACCCAAATTACTGTTTTTGAAACTATAAAAAAGGTCAATGATTATGGGCAGGAGTATTGGAGCGCGAGGGAACTTTATAAATTGCTCGGGTATACAGAATACGGAAAATTCTTACCAGCTATTGAGCGGGCAAAAGAGTCATGTAAGAATAGTGGTCAAAATAGTAAGGATCATTTCGCTCATGTGAGCGAAATGATCAACATCGCGTCAGGAACGCCTAAAGAGGCGAGAAGAAAAATTCAAAATTATTATCTTTCCCGATATGCCTGTTATCTTATAGCGCAAAATGGCGACCCGAGGAAAGAAGAAATAGCCAATGCTCAAACCTATTTTGTCATCCAAACCCGGAGGCAGGAAGTACAAGATCAACGGATAGAAGATCAGAAGCGGGTGTATCTAAGGGATGAGCTGACTACACATAATAAACACTTGGCAGTGACAGCGACAAAAGCGGGGGTGAAGAACTACGGTGTTTTTACCAATTACGGATATATGGGTTTATACGGTGGTATGAAATTAGGAGAGCTGAAAAAACACAAGCACCTTGATCCGAAAGAAAACATTCTCGATCATGTGGGAAGCGAAGAATTAGCAGCAAATCTCTTCCGTGCGACCCAAACCGATGCGAAGATTGAACGGGAACGTATCCAAGGAGAGGCCAAAGCAAATCAAACACATTTTGAAGTGGGACGAAAAGTCAGACAGACCATTCGCGAGCTTGGTGGTACGATGCCGGAGAAGCTCCCGGTAGCAGAACACATCGGAAAACCGAAAAAGAGACTGAGGGATGCAACGAAACACCTACGATAATATATAGAAAGCAGGATCTACTACATATCAATAAGATTGTCATTGCGGAGCCATTTACATGGCGAAGCAATCCTTATAATAGAGATCGCTTCGTCGCATCATACTGCTCCTCGCGATGACAGATTTCATAATTCCTGATAGAGATATTGTAATACCCAAAAAAATCCTCTACGATATATCCATATGAAAAACATACTCATCTCTATCCCAGTATTTTTTGTTGCCTTGTTTGTGTATACGAAACTCGCAGGTCCCATACCATTTTCGGTTAATCAAACGACCACCAATAAAACCGATCTTTTTACGGTAAGTGGCACCGGAAAAGTATCCATAACGCCTGACATCGGACGCGTTACAGTAGGGATTCAAGAATCGGGAACAACAGTTAAGGACGCGCAGAATAAAATGAATACCGTCATAAACGCTGTATCAGAGGCAATAAAAAAATTGGGGATTGATAAAAAAGACATCAAAACGACGAATTACTCCGTGAACCCTGATTATGATTATACCGATAGAAAACAGCGGATTGTGGGGTATAACGCCAGCACGAACCTGGAAATTATTGTACGCGAGATGGACAAAGCAAATAGCGTGATTGATACGGCAACAGCCAATGGCGCAAATACAGTAGGAGGACTTTCATTTGACGTAGAGGATAAAACCAAAGCCCAAAATGAAGCGCGGAAAGAAGCGGTTGCGGATGCCAAGAAAAAAGCAGAAGAAGCCTCAAAAGTTGCAGGATTCAATTTAGGCAAAATGCTCAATTATCAGGAAAGTTTTAATGGCGATATCACTCCCAGACCGTACCTCATGGCTGCCGCAAAAGGCCTTGAGGACTCGGTACAAACAGCAGTCGAGCCGGGAAGCAAGGAGCTGACGGTCACGGTGACGCTCAGCTACGAACTCAGGTAAGAGAGGGGATGCTCGTCGGGGGATTTCTCACTACGCTGTTGCTTTGTTCGAAATGACCAGTACATATTTAAAAGTAATTTTTAGCTTCAATTTATAGCCTATAGTATATTATAGGTCTTTCCTATAAGTCCTTGCGGGACAAGACGTTTGGCAGTACAATAACCTGACTTTACCCCGTTTAGACAATGTAAAGCTCTCAGTTTTCAGCTTTCTGCCCTCAGACAAACATGTCTGATACCTGATGACTGATAGCTAACAGCTTTTCATATGGGACGATCACATGTAACGCCTATTCAACAGCCGACTGATTTTACCTGTGGTCCAACCGCTCTCAAAACTGCACTCCACATTTTTGGCATCCATAAATCACTCGAATCACTGATCAAACTGTGCAAAACATCTAGAAACGGGACGACTACCCAAAATCTGATCCGCGCATGGAATTCATTTGGATTCTCCGTATTGGCTGTCGAGTATTCAACGCTCACACACCTACAAAGTGCGCTCAAATACACTCCCAATTCCGTCAGGGCAGTACTGGTCAGCTATCTCTATGATCTTGACGAAAAAAAGAAACCGCATCCGGATTCCGGACACTGGGCGTGCGTGTCATCGTATTCTGCCAGTAAAAACCGGATCATTCTCTTTGACAGCGCATCCAATACGAAAAAATCCTACCATTGGCAGGACTTCCGGGAACGTTGGACGGATTATGATCTCAAACGGAAAAAGACAAAAAAAGAAGGGCATACATTCACGCTCGTCCATCATTGGCAACCCCAACTGATGTTGGTCGTTGCCCGCGACCCCAAACATCTGCCGAAATTCAGTACGGAGACCTCAAAACTTTTTACTCCAGAGGAGTAATGCGTCATTCTGGTAAGTCCTGAGTTTGTCGAAGGACGCATCCAGAATCAGATTCTGGACAAGCCAGAATGACTATGTGTGAGATACGATTTGACGTCTAAGAGCGGATTCTACAATCTTCCATAAAAAATCTGGGAACGTCAGCCCGGCAGCGCGCGCTGATATCGTCATACTATAGAGTTCATCATCATCCAGTCCCGGATTAGGATTGGCCTCAAGGACAAGCAGCTCTCCCTGTTTATTCAATCGCGCATCAATCCTGGTAAAATCGCGAAATCCCAGTTTTTGAAATGTTTTAATGCACACCTTCCCGAAAACTCGTTTCTCTTGGTTTGATAATACGGCAAGGACCGTATTTGACCTGAGGTAATCAGGATCATCTTCATTCCACCGTTCCGAAAAGGTAAGGAACTCCTGAGATTTCGACGGTTTATATACAATTTCAGCAGGCGGAAGCATGACTGATCTATCTGATTCTTCTATGACAGTAATTTGAAACTCTCTCCCGCTTATGAATTCTTCAACAAATACTTTCTGGGAAAACCGTTTCATCCGATCGACAATGATACCGCGGAGATCTTCCTTTTTTGTCACGAATGAACTTGTTTCAATACCTACACTACAATGATCTTGAGATAATTTGACTATCACCGGATAGTGAAAATCTGGTCGGATTTCCTCGTTGCTTGTTTCAAATACTTGCCATCGAGCGGTAGGGATGTGGTGCACATCAAGCGCTTTTTTCATCTCGACCTTATCAACAAGCCGGAAATTTTCACGGGTAGCACCTGCAAACGGAATACCACAATCAGTGAGTGCATCCATTGCAAGATAACTGAGTGGAAGATCTCTCCCAGTCCAATCGATGAGGTTGATAATAAGATCTGCGTGTATCGAATGGATTGCTTTTTGAATAAAATCTTCAGATATCCCTACTAATTGGGTAGCAGCGCCCTTTTTCTGAAGTGCTGAAGCAATCTTCCCGGCAGAAATAACCGTATCTTCATCAGCGATCAGATAGGATGTTTGCTTTGCCCGTGTGGTCGGTAAACTATAAATAATTGCTATGTTCATACAGAGCTAACAAATACTTATTCGTCTCGTAATTAACCTGAGTTACGAAATGAATGAGGCTATTTTGTGTCATCCCGGGCTTGACCCGGGATCCAGATTTCTATAACCTAGATTCCCGCCTGCGCGGGAATGACAAGTCAGTACAATCTTAACAGTCATTCCCCATTTCGTAATTCAGATTAATTAAGTTGCTAAACCAATTTCATTGTCTGTGAAACCTTTCATGGACTTTCTTGAGCTGCGGATTGGTGATGTGTGTATAGATTTGTGTGGTCGAAATATTCTTGTGTCCCAACATTTCCTGGATTGCCCGGAGATCCGCACCAGCTGATAGGAGATCGGTCGCGAAACTATGGCGAAGCCCATGAGGGGTTATTTTCATCGCAAGCTTTGCTTTTTTCACATATTTCTCTACGGATCGTTCCACGGATCGGGCTGACAGCCTGAGACTTTCGCCGGTCCGATCGTTCTCATCCGGTTTTTTCCCGCCATACCGGATAAATACCGGTGGAAGTGAATCCTCTCGACTATCCAGATACCGTTTGATCCAATCAGCAGCAGAATCTGAAAGAAATACAACGCGGGGCCGTCTGCCTTTCCCAATAATACCAAACTCCTTCCGTTCAAGATTGATTTTGTCACGGTTAAGCCGGACCAATTCCGAAACTCTCAACCCCGTAGAAAAAAGAGTCTCTAAAATCGCTTTATCCCGAAGTCCGTCCGGAGTACTGATCTCAGGCATAGAGAGCAGCCGTTCTACATCATCACGGCCTAAAAAATTGAGACTCCGCGATTCAGCTTTTGGCAACTCAATGGTCTCCGGAGAGACTACCGGAATATCCCGCTTAATGCAATATTTGAGGAATGACCGGAGCGCAATCAGATGATAGTTTTGCGTCACCCGTTTAAGTGATATCCCATGTTCGTCCACGAACCGGGAGAGGAAAAGGCGGTATTGCCGGATCGATTCGGAAGAAATATCACCCGTCGTAAGGGTTTGCATCCGCTCACCAATCCTCTGCTGCTGCTCCGGAGTGGGGGATTGGGCGTCATCACCACTCAAAAACCTCAAAAACCGGCGTAAATAGTGCCGGTAATTACGGATGGTAAGTTTCGATACATTCCGTTCAATTTCTAAATATTCAAAAAATTGATTGACTAACGTAGGTAAATTCATAGCATATAAATAACCGAGATGTATTTCAATATATTCGGATCGCGTTTATTCGTATTGCAACATATTAAATAGTCTATACAATTAACAATGTACGATGTCATCATATCTGTCAAGAGATCAATCCTTCTTGTGATATACTTACCTCTATGAAACTCGGTATCAAAGTTGGCCCCAGGCCGGAAAGCATCACTGATTTGGAAGCAACAAACGCGCCATTTGCAGAAGTATGGTTCCAGATCAATAAAAAAGATGACTATACCGACCTCTTTTCGTACCTTACCAAAAAACACATTGATACAGGACTCCATTTCTGGGGCCTGACCCGTGATGGTCTTTTACCGACACTTACCTATGATGACCAGGCACTGCTCACGGAATCCATGGATCTTATAAAACAGACCATTGATACGGCATCAAACAATAATTTCTCCTATGTGAATATCCATCCGGGGTATCGGACAAAGGTCAGCGGCGATTTTGCGAAGCTTATTTTTTCGAAAAAAGATGACAGAATCGTCCCGTATGAACAAGCCACCACGCATTTTCTGGATTGCATCAACCAATTAACCGGTTACGCCGAAAGCAAAAATGTCCTTTTGACTGTTGAAACAACCCCAATTCGTTTTCCTGTAGGGTCCTTTCATGACAAAACAAAACGTCAGACTGTAAAGGATATTTCTGAATATTCCTATCTGGATCTTCCGGCTGACACAATCCAATTTGCCCTGGCCAATGATTTCGGTCACACCGCTGCAAACTGCATTGCCAACGATGGACAAACCGTCTGGAAATACCTTTTCAAAAAAACGATTGAGTATGCACCAAAAACACAGCTTCTTCATCTGGGATATATCATCCCGCCTTATAATGGATCGGATTATCATGATCATCTGGATAATCCTATGTTTCCAACAGGATATGCTGTCCCGAATAAAAATCAGATGATTCAACTCCTGAAACTTTTTATAAAACGTACGGATGTCCGGGCGCTCGTAGAACCGGACGGCAGACACCAGGAAAATTATTTTCTTGCCCAAAAACTCCTCGTAGATGCCGGTATATAACTCCTAAAAACTGAGGCTAAATGTGAGCCTCTGTACTGCCCTAGGACGGTTGAAAAGTAACGGCAACGGAGATCTGTATGTCGTATTTTAGAGCGTTTTTATGCTCCAGTCGTGAAAGTCGGAAAACAGGGGATTTTCACAAAAAACTGTAAAAACGAAAAACCAGGGGTACGGAAAACCCGGTCGGGAAATCCAAAATTTTTGTCATATTCTTGGTAGAGAATGAAATAATTGTTTGGAAACAATTATCAAATTTCTATTTTCCATTTTCCAGTTGAAAAACCACTCCCCCCAAGTGCCTCCCATTCACAACGTCGTAAAAGTATTCTTGTGCGACGTTATAGTCATTCGTTCTCCTTACTATACCTATGTACTCATAGGCCTGAAAAGACCTTACAAGAAAAATCCTTAAAGACTCTGTAATGCCCTAAACAGGTGTCTGTCACACCTCTCTTTAGAAACCCTTTCATGGCTCGGCTTTTACAGCACAAAACAACTCAGTCCCAAAAAACAGAGATGAGACTCCTTATGAGAGAAGTACGCGCACAGCCCATCTGCAATCATCCTACAAATCTCTCCCATACTTCCACACTCTCTGCTTATAGTACTGAACGCATAGATATTTCTTACAGAAACAAACGGACTGGTGCAATACAAAAAGACTGCTTGTTCGGTCTTTGTATAATGATTTAGTTTAGCAAGTATTTATGCGCTAAACCATAATTTCTGAGGCTAAATTTGCATTATTGTTTTTACAATCTTAAAGAAGAGAATAGAGCGAAAATACGCGCCAAATGAGGACTTTCGAGGCTCTTCCGCTCTCTCCCAAGAGAAGCCGGATAAAAAGACTAGCACTCAGATGCGATAAGCCGTAAAAGGCACAAATTTGGAGCGTATGAATGTTCTAAATGCGTATTTTTCAGGCTAAATATGAGAGTTTGAAATACATCTGCAGAGAACTGTTTTAGAGTGTTTATATGCTCTAAATATCGAATTTTGAAGCTATCCTGAAAAGAGCAAAGAGACACATGGATAGTATTATAGAGAGCGTAGTAACAATCTGTATCATAAAATATGAGGCTACATCGGAAGATCCTTCGCTGGCGCTCAGCGCACTCAACCCACCCCACGGCGTCTCTCAGCTTGGTTTCCAGCTGTGAAATGCTCCATCAAACGTCGTGAAATATATTATCCACATAATTATAGGCCTAATTCCCTCATCTATATCAGACTATATCACCTACTTCCCAGACTAAACCCTGTTCTCTCCCCTTTCTTTTAACTCTGTTCTATTATCCAAAATTTGGTTTTCCATTTCCAATTTTCAATTTTCCAGATTTATACACCACGCCATCTGGTTGTTGCGAGAAAAATACACGCAATAACGATACAGACAAGAAAAAACTCAATTACTGTCTTCTTATACATTTTTTCGACCATATACTGCTGAGCCATACCCACAACACTATAAAACACGGAAGACAGAAAAAGCGCGGCCATCATACGGGGAACCGGCCAAAAAGAGAGGGTCCATGTGAGCTGCATAAGAACCGCGGTAAGTGCGACCGTCACGGAGAGAAGTCTCTCACTCACCTTCTCCTCTAATTCCATAGCCCACAGAGATTGAAATACCAAAATAAAACTTAAAAATCCTATACAACAAGTATTGAGTAATGGCCCGACCCGGAACGCAAAAACCGTCTGGACTAAGAGAAAATAAACAACAAACGTGATGAGGAATCCGACCGAATGTGCAGCCCGGAGGAGTGCGATCGTTCTGTTTGCTGCAACATTGTAGATATTTTCTGTAAGAAGCAGTGCGTAAAATCCAAATGCGTAGAGCACTGCCACCGGTACTCTGGTAAGCCATCGTACGGGAAGCAGGAAATAAAAAAGTGCAACAGAAGCTGAATAGAATGTAGGCAAAACCAAAAGCATAAACCACTCAATCCCCTTCAGATCCTCGCGAAGACAGAACGCAGAAAAAAGAAATGCACAGAAAGACAAAAGGATGACACAAACATAACGGAAATCTGACGGAACAACTTGTGTCGTCACGAGAATCAACGTCAAGATCGCTGTCGCCCAGACAAACCACTGTCGTTTGGAAATACCAAGGTGCATCACCCATTCTCTCACACGGATCAGGATCATACGCGGATGAAAAAATGGGATATGGATGGTATGGTTAAATAGTCGCATAGACACGTTGTATATCATCGCTTTCTTCCATACGGTCAAGCAATGCTTCAATCGCTTCTTCTTGAATTTCCGTCAACGGGACCGCTGCTTTCGCTTCCATAACAATGGAAAATGATTCTATGGGGATGTGTTTTTTTTCCAGAGTCGTCCTCACCGTACCAAGAGTTTCAGGGCGTGTATAGACTTCAAACACGTCATCCTTTTCCACGATGTCATCCGCTCCTGCTTCCAGTGCGTCAGCATAGAGTACATCAAAGGCAATTGTCTTTGGGATAAGGATGATACCGCGCCGGGTAAATAAATAGGAAACGGCTCCCGGAGTCCCCATAGACCCGCCGGCGTGTTCCAGTACTTGTTTGAGATACGACACAGTCCTATTGATATTATTCGTCGCTGCCTCGATATACAAAGCGACTCCAAACGGCCCGTACGCTTCATATACAATTTGGTGAATCACCTCGCCATCCCCTTTTTTCGCTTTCTCAATTGCCCGTTCAATATTTTCTTTCGGCATATTGACGCTTCTGGCTTTTTCGATAGCCAGACGGAGATGGAAATTCTGGCTCGGATCCGTGATGCCTCCGCCTTCCTTGAGGGCAATCGTGATACCACGCGACGCGCGGGTAAATGCAGCAGCTTTCACGACATCAGTCGTAGCTTTTTGGTGTTTCACTTTCGACCATTTGGAATGACCAGACATAAAAAATGAGTTGCGAGTGCTCGAGTCACGAGTGGTGAATAAAAAATAATAACGCTCCTAAAAAACTCGACTACTCGTTACTTAACACATTTATTCTACATTCTCCCTTGACTTTTCTCAAGAAAACAGTATGCTGTCTTTCATGACCGACAGCACGCTAAGCGATGCAGCCGTCAACGCTGCCCTATCTCAAAATTGGCTTGAGGCCATTGCCATAAATAAAAAAATCCTCTCTGATGCTCCGAAAGATATCGGAGCTCTCAACAGACTTGGTTTTGCCCTGTTAAAAACCGGAAAAGTGACCGACGGCAAACAAATCTTTGAAAAAGTACTGAAACTGGATAAGTATAACAGAATTGCACAGAACAACATCAAAAAAATTGAGTCACTGAAGAAAAATGCAAGTGACTGTATCCGGGATTGTCCTGTCTCACCGCTCCTTTTTTTGGAAGAACCCGGAAAAACAAAAATTATCGAGTGCGTCAATGTCGCATCGTCTCAAACACTTTCCTCCCTTTCTTCCGGCCAGGAAGTATTTCTCAAACTGAAAAAACACGGCATTGATATCCGCGATACCAAAAACCTTTATATTGGAGCATTACCGGATGATTTGTCATTTAAACTCCTGACATTTATCCATGCAGGCAATTCGTATTCGGTCCATATCAAAGGACTGACAAAATCCTGTGTTTCCGTATTTATCCGGGAACTCAAACGGGGAAACAAATTCAAAAACCAATCATCGTTTACCGGAACATTAGGCTATGTGTCCTCCAGCCACGAACCAGTGGAAAATAAACATAATAAAGAAAATGAAAAAGAAGAAGACGAAAACTGATCCTTCTAGAACGAGATATACCGTTTTTCAAAATCAGCACCGATAATAAAAGTGCCGTCATTTTGCGACTCCTCCTGGTCAGCTTCAAAACTACAGCGGTAAAGTGAAAGAAGCGTCTTCACGGTGTGTGTCTCCCGTATCTTCCCGTTTCCCCGGATAGTACAACGGTCTGTCTTCACGTTTTCCAGATTTCCTATGGACCGGATATGATACCCAAGCGTCTCCAACACTCGGGTCAATTTTTGGGCAAGCCCCGGAGTATCCGTGCTATTGACTATAGAGATGCGCAGGTTTTCTTTCCGGATAAGAGTATCTTCGGCATAGGTCCCCAGAAGAAGCGACCATTTCCCCAGATCAATTTTTCTCACGGTTGAACCGTCGGCCCGCGTTTCTTCAAAAAAAACAGGAGATTCGGAAAGGTCAAATACTCTGAAATTCGAAGGATTCATATCTCCTATCCCGCGTCGTATCGCAAAGTAAAGCCATGAAGGAATATTGGTTTGTTGTTTCCGAAACAACGTGGAAAAAAAGGATGAAAATGAAAATGCACGCCCGAGTTGATCGCGGATGGGCACTCCAGGGGGGACGGGAGAAAACTCTCTGTAATACCGGAGAGGTATGCCGAGAGCTTCTTCCATGGTTTCCATGAGAAGCGCGCCCTGCCGTTTATCCATCCGGTCCAATTTCCATAATGATGAGACCGGATACGTCCCATACCCCCGTGTGAGATCTACCGCTATATCAGGAGGGATCCGGACCGCGGTCAGGACATTGCGTTCCAGATCAAAAGAACACACGACCATCGGATCACTGACAATCACTACCCCAACGCGCGCAGGGAGGGATTCATGGAAAAATAACGGCGCGAGGAAGATCACGGGGAGGATACACAGCGCTCCCAAGCCTATGAGGATCCACGGATTTTTATGTTTAGTTCTTCGGGCAGACATAAGCATGAGAACAGAAGACAGATAATGGAAAACAGAGTATGTATAACAAAAAAACAATCTTTCCTCAGTCTTCTGTTTTCGGTCTTCTCACATTCCCCACTCCTTCTTCAATGCTACAAAAGAACCGTCTGCAATAGCAAGACGGATTTCACGGACTAACCGGTTGATAAAGGAAATATTATGGATAGTTGCCAAACGATACCCAAGCAACTCACGCACCTTAAATAAATGATGCATATACGCCCGGGAAAAATGCTGGCAGGTATAGCATGGACAATCTTTCTCAATAGGACCCATATCCTCTGCATATTCCGCTTTCAAGATATCAATCTCAAATGTCTTGTCATTGCGAGGAGTCCCGCTCAGCGGGACGACGAAGCAATCCCTGCCTCGCCGGCCCGCTTCGCCGAATCGAGGCGAGCAGGCAGGTCTATCAGAGAGATCGCCACGTCCCGACGCACGTCGGGACTCGCGATGACAGTAGACGCGTCCCATGCGGGCAAGACGTGTGGGCTGTACGCAGTCAAACGTATCCATGCCGTGTTCAATAAGCGTGAAAATATCATCAATCTCCCCTACTCCCAAAAGGTGCCGGGGTTTATCAGGAGGAAGAAGTGGAGTTACCCAGTCAAGGACATTACACATTTCTTTTTTACTTTCACCAACAGCAACGCCGCCTATCGCATACCCGTCAAAGGGAAGAGAGGTGATACATTTTGCAGATTCTTTCCGTAAATTCTCATACACACTCCCCTGTATTGATCCATACAGCGCCTGATCATAAAATTCTTTTGACTTCTGACCTCTCCGTTTTCCGACCTCTGTTTTCAGTCTTCTGTTTTCTTCCAAGCTCCGCTTTGCCCACCGGTGCGTGCGATCCATAGACTTCCGTGCTTCTTTTTCCGTCACCCCATATGGCGTACAGTCATCGAATGCAATATGGATATCAGAACCAAGAGTCCACTGATACTGCATGGAGGATTCGGGAGTGAAGGTGTGGAGACTTCCGTCCCAGTGAGACCGGAATGTGACGCCATCATCAGTGATTTTTACGAGGGTCGGAGAATCAGTTTGATCTCTTTTGACCGCTTGATTCCCGGAATCAATAGGACGTTTCTGTATCAAATCGACTCCGTCATCCCGAGCAACCAGAGGGAGTCGAGGGATCCCCTGATCCAACAAGTTGCCGGACTTTCCTGTCTGACTGCTGATGGCTGACTGCTGATGGCTCTTGTATTTCTCTCTTCCAAGCGAAAACACCTGAAATCCTCCGCTGTCAGTGATAATCGGTCCGTCCCATCCCATGAACCGGTGGAGTCCTCCGGCCTTTGTGATGACGTCTAACCCCGGTCGGAGGACCATGTGATAGGTATTCACAAAGAACAGGTGGACATCTAATTTCTGAAGCTCCTCGGGGGTGAGTGACTTGACACTCGCCTGCGTCCCCACCGGCACAAACGCCGGTGTCTCGATGTCCCCGTGCGGAGTATGGATTACCCCCGTTCGGGCTTGCGTTATGCGATCCTTTTTATCTTCCTGAAATCCAAAACAGGTCATAGATACCTATTGTACCATGGTGTTCTTGTTGCAATGTTTTAGCACATTGGAAAAAACATTCAAAAAATGCATTTATACGCTTCTTATTGACAAACAAAGAAGAGAGAGAGAATGACCCCATACTAAAGGAGGCATGATATGAAAGGCACAATAATTCAAACTACAGGAGGAACAGAGCAGGAAAAAAAGACAGTCATCGAAGCAGCACAAGGAAATCCAGATGCACTAAATTGGCTATTAGATCAAGACTCTCCCATGTTTATTATCCAAAGTGGCCCAAGTGGAAAAGGTATTACAGGGTCCGATGCTACAGTAGAAAAAGTAACTATAAATAAACCGTCATAACATTATTGTAAACAAGTCTTTGATCGCAGGACTTTCGCAATTTATCATTTTTAAACACTAGTGAAATGACGTGAAAATTCAGCAAAAGCGTTCGCCAGTTGGCGAACTAGTAGCCCCTCCGACTAACGCCTCAGGATGACACAAAACCACGGATTTAGAGATAACTACTAGTTGTATTTAACCATTTTAGCTTCAGTTACGCTCGAACTGAGGTTGGTGTAATAGCATAAAAAAATTATTTTCGATTAGTAGCTTGTTCATGCTCTCGATTAATAGCTCGATTAATATCAGCTACCTCTCTTAAATGTCTTGCCGCTTCCCATCGCCCCTTCTGTATTTGGTGATCTACATCTTGTTGCGCTTCATCGGTTCTAGTTTGTTGAGACGTACCTTCAGATGTAACAAGTGGTTCTTTGCTTGTGTTTATTGCATTAAACATGGTATGTTCCTTTCATATTAGTACTTAATAAGGTAGATAGTATTATACCATGTATTTCAAATAACTCGTATTTTTTACCCCGCTCCGTGCTCAATTTTCAGTCGAGAAATTTTGCCTGATATTTCATCCAGTTCCAGGCCGTAGTGCGGGAGAAGATGGTGAATGATCGAGAGGCTTGCTTCAAACTCCGGCTGGATGACGATGTGGACTCCTAATGATTTCAGATGCGCCTGGTCCTCTTCATGGTGCGTCCTGCAGATAATTTCTATCGATTTATTAAGCGTGAGCGCATGCCCAATAATCATTTCCTGGGTGTGTCTGTCTGGTATAGCAATGATAAGGGTTTTTGCCAAATCCACTTGTGCTTTATCCAGCACATCCCGGTCCGCAGGATCTCCATACACAGCGGTAATACCCTTTTCACGTATTTGAGAAATAGTCGTATGGTTGAAATCCACAACGACGAATGGGATACCCGCCATCTCAAGTGCGCGTCCGATATATTTCCCCACCCGCCCATACCCGCAGAGAACAACATGATCTTTAAACGGCAATTCCTCCTGCACGACCGGCAATTTCGCTCCCTTTTTCCCAATCCGAAACACATTGTGTTCCAAGAATTTTTTACAAAAATAATATAGTTTGTCGCTATTTGCCAAAAGCGGAGAAGAAAACAGGATTGAAAGAATGACCAGGGAAAAAAGAAGCGTTGCATCCTCAAGAGACAGTACTGACCTGCTCATCCCTTCTTTTGCCAGAATAAAAGCAAATTCCGATACCGGTAAAAGACCTAAGGCGAGAAACCATGCGGTCTTGGGATGGTGTCCCAAAAACCGCGCCAAAAAAAAGACCGTAAGAAACTTGAGAAACAGCGCAAGGAGCGTCATGCCAAGAAGAAACGGCCAAAGAGCAAGTACAGTCGAAAAAGGAATACTCATGCCAAGAGAAACAAAAAAGACGGTCGCAAACACATCCCGAAGCGGTCGGACTTCAGAAAAGACCATATGGTTCTCACTGGTTTCCGCAATGAGAAGCCCAGCGATAAACGCTCCAAGCCCCGCTGTAAGCCCGCAAATATATGCAAAAAGGGCTGCGACAAATACAATGCTTATTGATGCCATGAGATACACTTCCCTGCTTCCCCACCGGGCAACTCTCCTCAGAAGAAAGGGAATCCCGGTTTTACCCAAAAACACGACCAATGCGATGACCATTGCCGATTTACCAATCTGAAGCGTGAGCGACCAAACCAGTCCTCCGACAGTCTCCAGGCCCGTAGCATGGACAGAAGAAAAAACCGGAAAAAGAACCATGATGGGGATCACTGCAAGATCCTGGATGACCAGCCATCCGGTGAGGAGCTCACCAACACGGCTGTCCAATTCTCCTTTTTCAAAAAGGATTTTTATAATAACCACCGTTGAAGAGAGCGATCCGGCGACCGCAAAGGTGAGACTCAGAATATAGGAAAACCCAAACACGCCAAACAAAACCACAAAGAGGATAAGCATCCCAAAAACGATCTGAAGGATTGCCACCCATACCACGCTTTTAAGCACCCCGCGCAACCGGTGGAATGAAAGTTCCACACCCAGGGTAAACAAGAGAAGCGTGATCCCGATTTCAGCAGTCATGGCTATGAGGTTCGTGTCGAGAAACCTGCTTGCAGTGTTGCCCACAACGATGCCCATGAGCATATAGCCTACAAGCAGAGGAAGTTTCAGGCGATGAGCGAGAAAACCGCCCAGAAGCGAGGCAGCGAGAACTGAAAAAAGAGTCGTGATGAGAGAGAAACTCTGCAGATCCACAATAAAATCTCAAAATCCAAATCCCAATTTCCAAACAAATTTCAAATTCAAAATTTCAACTCTTTCTGATTTGTTATTTAGAATTTGTTTGTGATTTGGACATTGTGATTTGAGATTTTTGAATAATGATATTCATATCATCCGGTATCGGGGCTTCAAACGCAAGGGGCTCGTGCGTTGCAGGGTGAGCAAACGTAATTTTCCATGCGTGCAGCATGACCCTGGGGAATTCTTTCCGGTCATCCCTGCTTTGGATCCTCCCGCCATAGAGGTAATCTCCCAGAAGCGGATAGCCGAGATATTTAAAATGGACTCTGATTTGGTGGGTCCTCCCTGTTTCTGGATAGACTTCCACCAAAGATACTTGAGTATTTTTATTGTCATTGCGAGCCTTGCTTTGTGGGGCGAAGCAATCCCTGCCTCGCCGGCCCGCTTCGCCGAATCGAGGCGAGCAGGCAGGTTTATTATAAAGATCGCTTCGGTCGCTCGCGCTCCCTCGCGATGACAAAACGAATGTGGATATTCTTTTAAATTTCGTTACTGACTCTTTGCCTCCCGGCACCACACCAAAATGCTCGCGATTCCAGGGGAGTCTCCCCACCGGGGCATTAATCGTCCCCTCCTCCGGAATAGTTCCATGCACGAGCGCAAGATATATTTTTTTAACAACACGCTCTTTAAACTGCCGCTGAAGGTCAATAAACGCTGACGGAGTTTTCGCAACCAGAAGGATGCCCGATGTTTCTTTATCGATCCGATGGACAATGCCGGCGCGGGAACAAAAATCACAATGTCCAAAACTCAATGACCAATGAGAAGAATCAATATTCTTTTGGAAATTGGGATTTGTGATTTGAGATTTGAAGCGAAGCGCAATCCACTCCTGCACCGTTTCCCCTTTCACGCTTTCCGCAGTATTCACCACCATCCCCGGAGGTTTGTCGAGAACCAGAAGATCGTCATCCTGATAAAGGATACCGGGCATCATTTGTTTTTCTTTTTTTCTTCACACGCTTTACACAGCGTTGCTGTGGGAAGAATGTTTAACCGATCCGTATCAATCATAGCCCTGCACTCTGTACAAAATCCGTATGTCCCCTGGGATATACGGAGAAGCGCATCATCAATCTGTACTCTTTTTGCTTTCAATTCTTCTATCATGGCGCTAAACCGGTCATGGCTGGATTCCTCTTCTGCATCACGGTCGCTTGCTGCATTATCGGACAGCCGATCAGGATCAGAAAAAGGGTCCTGTTTCATAAGTTCATCAATACGGGCCTCTAACGCCTTTTTTTCTTCTTCCAGGTGCACCCGGATATCATTTAACAGTTCGTTTGGAAAATTTTGCATACATTCCTCCTGCCATACGGAAAACTTGTTTATACACGATTGGGACACACTTCTTCACAAATTCTTTTCCCCCTCCCCAGGTGATGAGACCTCCTGCAGCTTCTCCAAAAATCCCGATACAGACCCATTGGTTGAGGCTTAAACCAGAAAAGTATACAGGACTTTCCTTAAGAAATTCAAGACCGAACATGGAAAGGCTAAAGAGCGTGAAAAACCAGAGTGCATAAAGACCCGGTTTCTCCAGGGTCGTTTTCTTATAGATTCGTATACTATAGAGTATACACAAAATAACAAACACAGCGAACATTTCATAGAGAGGAACCGGGTGGACCAATCCTTCGCGTCCCGGCATCCTGATACCAAGAAGAAACGACGTGCTTTTCCCGCTTACTGCTCCGTCAAGAAATCCGGCCAATGCTCCCCAGGTAAATGCAGATGAGAATCCGATCGTGAATGCATCCAAAAAAAGGGAACGCCGGACGGCAAATGCACGGCTCATGGCCAGCATGACAGCACCAGAACCTAAAAACCCGCCGTAAAAAGAAAATCCCGGTTGAATCCAAATGGTAAAAATGCGGATCCAGAGATTTCCGGTAAAGAACTGCCAATGTGTAATAACAAATCCCAGACGGGCTCCGATACATCCGGCAAGCGTCCCGTAAAACATGAGCTGATAAATATATTCCTCGTTGATTGCCTGATTTTTCAACTGACGCCAAAAAAGAAAGGAAAAAACTACCCACGCGGCGAGGATAAATACCCAAAAACTGGAAAGGTGAAATGCTCCGATGGAAAGAAGCGTTGGAAACATAAATAAGTTACGAGTTACGAGTTACGAGTCATCGAGTTACGAGTCACTGAGTTATGAGGAACTTGACAACTCGGTACTTCAAACTTTCTTTCCATTATACCGCATCCTATATATGCCGTATAACGTGATAAAAATTCCCAGAAGGAATATCACCTTTCCCACTCCTACGACATCAGCCAGCACTCCGCCGACCATCACCGGAAGTATCCCGACTCCTCCTACAAAAGCACCCAACACGCCATAAACCCGCCCCCGCATATCTCCTTCGGCTTCTTTTTGTAAGACGCTATTTGCCGGAACGTCCAGAAGGCTGTTAAATACGCCGAGAAAGAAAAAAAGAAATACTTCGAGCGGGATAATGACCACATCGGTAAATAACCAGTCAAATCCCGCGTACCGTTTCAAATACACGGTGATGGAAATGATGCCCAACGTCAGTCCTGCTCCAAGAATCCCAGCGTTCATGAGTTTTGACGCTTTATAGACATATCCCCGGTTCCCGACCCAAAACCCTCCGAGCAATATTCCTAAGATCACCGGTCCGATGATAAAAACAGATGCATCCGTAACCTCAATCCCCAAGACCCTATCGGCAAATCCGGGGCCTAATGTCGAAAGCATAGCGATAATGATCTGCGTCCCGGTAAGAAGGAGCACGGCATCAAAAAGAAGAGGAGAATGCCGGACGTATGTAATGCCTTCGCTCAGAGATGAAGAGAGTTTCCTGAGCATGACCAGAACATTGAATGATTTGAGTTTTTTCCATAGTTTGGTGTCATCAGACGAAACCGGAAGTTGGAGCGCCATCCACCAAGAAATAAAATATAAACCCGAAAGAATAATGAGGGAAATATATGGTCCGAAAAACCGGAGCATGGGTCCGGCTGCGATAAATCCGATCGCCACGCTCCCGTAATAGGCAAAGGAAAAAAGGCTGTTTGCTGACACCAAATGTTTCTCAGGAACTACTTTCGGAATCATAGTCGCCTCAGCAGGGACAAAAAACTGCGTGACCACCGCATTGAGAAACAGGAGGACATAGACAATCCCGATGTATTGGGAAGCAAAAAGAAGTCCCAGGACGAGTATCGCCCGCACCATACAGCTGGAAAGGATTATCGCCCGTTTGTCAAAATAATCAACTGCCGTGCCCGCTAAAATCCCGAACAATACGGAGGGAATGCCATATGCCATGAACAACCCCGATACTGCCGTGTTGCTCCCAGTATTTTTGTAGACAATCAGACCCAGGAGAAATAACGTAATATTGGCAGCAAACTGCGAAAAAATTTGGCTCAGCCACAGGCGTAAAAACGACTTATGGGAAAGGACGGTGATAAACGGGAGAGTCTGAAGAGCCATAAAAGAAAGTATATACTATTTTTCAGCTGTCAGCTATCAGACAGTATGAAAGTTAAAAATACGAAAACTGAGAGCTTTTTGTAGAAATTTGCATATATGAAACCATATATCGTACAATTACCTATACTCTATGCTAGAAACAACCCACGCGCTGGTCGCAGGCACGATTGCCAGCCATATTCCCGATCCGCTTACGGCGACAAGTCTCTCATTACTTTCCCATTTTCTTCTGGATGCAGTCCCGCACTGGGATTTCGGCACCGACTGGAGAGGGAGAAGGAAACTGTATACGGGTCTGTTTGCGATCGCTGATGTATTCATGGGTTTCGGCCTGTCTTTTGCCTTATTCCGCCATTCCGTCGATCCCCTGCTCCTGTTTTTTTGTGTTTCCATATCGATGATTCCTGACTGGATGGAGGCGCCGTGGTACATTTTTTTCGCGACACACACCAAAAAAAAACCTGCTAAAAATGCAGGTTTTTTGGAACACCTGACGTTTGATATTTATACATTGGAAAGCAAATTTCACCATAAAGCCGGATTTCCTCTCGGAGTCATCACACAGATCGTAGCTGTCGCGTTCTTCTTTATCCTTTTGAAAAAATAGAGATTCTCTGTCATCCCGAGCAGATGTGTCATCCCGAGCTTGTCGAGGGATCTTCCAAAATAGAGCGCATGGAAGATTCCTCCATGCGCTTCGCTTAGTCGGAATGACAATGAAGCGAGAAGTCAAGGGATATTCCAAGTAACGCACGCAATAGATTCTTCGACTCCACGTTCGTTTCGCTCAGAATGACACAAAAATTACTGCTTCTTAAGTAAGGAGATATTCAATGATCAATCTCACGCCGAATCCCGTTCCCCCAACTGGTGTAAGCGGTGCATCTTTCTCAGCAATAGCCGGCCCTGCAATATCCAGATGTGCCCATGGAACAGAATCAGGAACAAATGCCTTGAGAAACAACGCAGCGGTGATAGCACCTCCATATCGTTTGCGTGTGACATTACGGATATCTGCCACATCGCTTTTCAATAAGTCGTTATACGATTCTGTGAGAGGTAATTCCCATACTGCTTCACCTGTAACACCGGATGAGCGCATAATATCTGCAGCTAGTTGTGTATTCGTGGAAAAAAGTCCGGTGATATCCTCGCCAAGTGCGATCATACATGCACCCGTAAGTGTTGCCATGTCAATCATGGCATCCGGCTTGATCGTTTCTCCGGCATACGCAAGTGCATCGGCCAAAATAACTCTTCCCTCTGCGTCGGTCGAAATAACCTCAATCGTTTTCCCGTTATATGCTTTCACCACATCTCCCGGCTTGATCGCTTTGCCGGATGGCATATTTTCAACAGCCGGGATAAATCCTATGACCGTTGCATGCGGTTTCAATTCTGACAAAACAGAAAAAATCCCTAAAATTGCTGCAGCGCCAGCCATGTCGATCTTCATGGTTTCCATACCATCCTGGGATTTGAGGGAGAGTCCGCCGCTGTCAAACGTCACGCCTTTACCAACGAGAACGATAGTTTTTACTCTTTCATTCCCGGAATCGGAATTTCTTTGATTCCGGGAATGGGGAATGCGCTCTGGTTGGTATTGCAATTGAATCAACTTCGGGTCTTCATCGCTTCCTTTGGCTATGCCAAGGATTCCACCCATACCAAGCTTTTCCATATCTTTTTTCTCAAAGATTGTGCAAATAATTGACGGATTTTTTCGAGCAATATCCCGGGCAACCAGTGATAAAAATGTGGGCGTCGTGACAGAGGATGGTTCATTCACTAAATCACGGGCAACGATTGTCCCTCTGCTCATCAGCTCGCCCAGCCGAATTCCTGCTTGTATATCATCTGCATCTTTATCATTCCCGGAATCGTTTGTACTCTTCGGTTCCCGGAATTGGGACTTCTTTAATTCCGGGAATCGTGCGGAATCAAAAAAGATGGTAACCGTTCCAATCTCATGTTCTTTCTTCTCCATTTTTTTATACCGGTTAAATGCATAGGTTCCGAGCGTCATACCCTCCACAATCCCCTCTGCTGTTTTTTCCGCTCCGATGGTCTCAGTGATTTCTTTCTCGAGAATAATGGAAACCGTCTTCGCATGTATCTTCTTCGCTTCCCTCCCAACGGTCGCCATGACATCCAGCCAGTCTTTCATCGTGAGCTTTTGTACGTCCCCGACACCTACCAGAAGAATATGGTTTCCTGACACATCATGAGTAAGAAATGTCTTTCCCACCTTCGCCTCAAACTCTTGACCCTGAGCGAAGGTTAAAATATGAGAAGAATTTTGCTTATCGACCTCGATACCGTTATGGAATAATTGAAATCCTCCGTCTCTTCCCAAACCGGCAAATATAACACAACAATCGTTACTCCGATCCATTGATTGTGCTGATGATAATTGAAATTTCATAAGTGCCGCAAGTGGGACTCGAACCCACACGAGCGTTTAAGCTCATCAGTTTTTGAGACTGACCTGTATACCAATTTCAGCACTGCGGCATATACATATTAGCGGGATGTGAGATCTGCGCGCCTGCCTGCCGGCAGGCAAGCCGATTCCGCCACCCAGGCATATATGAAGGTATTATAACACTATCTATACACTCGCTTCCTGCTTTTTCTCGACACCGAAAAAACGGATGCGATCGCCTCTAAACATGAGGTTAATTTCTGCTAAGGGGCCGTTTCTGTGTTTTGCAATACGGAGTTTCGTGGGTATTTGCTCACCCCATTGTGTCTGATCCGCTTCCTCGCGATAGAGAAACATGACAACATCTGCATCCTGCTCTATGGATCCTGATTCCCGGAGATCGGATAATTCAGGAACTCTCGTACCGCGTGCTTCTACTGCACGGGACAATTGTGAACACGCCAATACTGGGACTTTGAGTTCTCTTGCTAGATTTTTAAACCCTTGGGAAATGATGGAAACTTCCTGTACACGGGAATCCATACGCCTCCCCGGATCGGCAAGTTGCAGATAATCAATAATAATCAATTTGACTCCGCTTTCCATCTGGAGCCGTCTGGCTTTTGTCCGCATTTCCATGAGCGTAATACCCGGCGTATCGTCAATATACAAAGGTGCTTCTGCAAGCTCACCCATCGCCTGGCTCAAATTGGTAAAATCATCGTCAGATAATTTGCCGGTTTTCAGCCTCCATGCATCGATATCTGCCTGCGATACCAGTAACCGGTCAACCAATTCCTCTTTGCTCATTTCCAAAGAAAATATGCCAACCGGAATTTTTTCTTTCACGCAGATATGCTGGGCGATGTTGAGAATCATTGCCGTTTTTCCGGTACCGGGACGCGCTGCCAGGATGATCAAGTTAGACTCCTGGAGACCCGCTAATTTCATATCCAAATCCGTAAATCCTGTCGGGACTCCCCGTAAGCCCCCCGCGCGTTTATGGAGCTCATCCAACCGATCAAAGGATGCAGCGAGCGCATCTTTGATGATTATGAAGTCCCGCTTCGTCGCATGCTGGGCTATGGCAAAAATTTTTGACTCTGCCTCGTCAAGCAGTTCCTGCGCCTCTCCTTCTTCGCGGAATGCCAAATCGCTGATTGCAGCTGCTGACTCGATGAGCGTCCGTTTAATATAGAGTTCATGGATAATCCTGCCGTATTTTTCCGCATGTGCACTTGTGGGGACGACGTCGAGAAGTTCATTGACAAATGAAGCTCCGCCAACCGTTTTAAGATCGCTATTTTTTTTCAGCTGGGACACGACAGTAACCGTATCTATCGGTTCATGATTTTCGTAGAGGGCAAGCATGGCTTCGTATATTTTTCCGTGGCGCTCGTCATAAAAATGCTCCGGCTTAAGAAATTCCGCCACATCAATCACCGCGTCTTTATCCAAAAGAACCGCACCTAAAACGGATTGCTCGGCAGTAGTATCATGCGGAGGAACTTTGGGGTTAACCATAGGTAAAAATCACAAATCTCAATGTCCAAAACTCAATTAAATCTCTGTTGGTCATTGTGATTTGAGATTTGAGATTTTTATTCTAGTACAACTATCTGCATCTCTGTAGGCAGTTTATCTTTTGTCGTAGAAAATTTTGGTACTGCGGGAACAGCTTCTTTTCCCATAGCTTTCAAAAACTCCGGAATGCCGGTCAATACACCAAATTCTTTCGGATTGTGACGCGCTGTCTTGTAATGCATAGGGATGACGACAGAAGGCTCCAGCTCCGATATCAAATTTACAACCTGTCCGAGATCAAGCGTAAAGGATCCGCCAACCGGTATAAAAAGAATATCGACTCCGTCCAACCGTTCTATCTCATCGCTCGTTGGCATTGCGCCAATATCACCAAGGTGGACGATGTTGAGTTCATCGATTTCCATGTGATATGCAGTGACACTCCCCCGCTCAGCTCCTTTTTTCTCGTCATGATAAAGAGGTATACCGATGATACCAACTCCTTTGATTTCATATTCTCCCGGACCTTCTACCACATACGGATGCTCTTCAATAAGCGCTGATTGGTTATGGTCGGCATGAGGATGACTGACCGTCACGATATCCGCCGTAGTGTGTTTGGGAAATGGAAACCCGACGAGAGATCCGTCGAATGGATCTGTAACAACCGTCACGGTTTTCCCTTTGATACGAAATGATGAATGGCCTAAAGGATAGATGTCCATACTGCTATTTGCTTTTTATAGCACGTTTCCTGTATTATTAGCAACTACCAAACCCTTGCCTCGCCGAAACTCTAAGTGAGGGCGGGCCTGCCCCAATGTTTTTATGAATAAAGACGCACTTCTTGCTACGTGTATCGGATTTATCGTAGGACTCATCGTCACCGGCGCGGTACTCTATGGTCCGGGACTGACGAAAAATTTTCCAAAAATCGGTTTTCCAAAGATTTCCTTTCAGCTTCCGCAATTTGGGAAAAAGGAAGGGACGCCCACGCCAACGGCGGCAACGGCCACGGAGACCCCAAAAGAGCATGCTGTTATTATTGAAAGTCCGCTCCCTGATTCACTGGAGCAGTCGGATAAAGTCCTCGTGTCAGGAACGACATCATTCCATGCAACCGTCATTATTTCCAGCCCATTGGATGAAGTTGTGATAGAAGCCAACGGCGATGGCAAATATGCAGGAAAAGTGACTTTGCAGGAGGGAAAAAATGACATCATGGTAGCCAGTGTTGACCCATTAGGAAAATCGGTTTCGCAATCCGTTATCGTTTTTTATACACCGGAACAATGGTAAACGTATGAAATATTTTATTATTATCTGTATTTTTTTCCTTCTCCCGATCCATATCTTTGCCGTGGGAACGGAAACGAGTCCTTCCGCCACCGCTGCGCCTACGAAAAACCCGCAAGTAGAGGATTTGAAAGAACGTTTGGCAACCAAAGTCGCGCAACTCCGGCAATCTGAGCGACGGGCAATGTATGGCACAATCAAGACAGTGACGATCTCGACGCTCACCTTGGGCACGGTCAGCAAAAATATAAAAATCGAGTTAACCGATGATATCAAGGTATTCCAGATGCTGAAAGGCAAACGGACCACACTCACTATTGAAGATGTGGCGAAAGACGATGTGGTCACCATTTTTGGTGAGTGGGACACTGCGGTTGAAGTGTTAAAAGCAAAAGTCATTTTTATCCACAATACAAGCAATGATATAAAACGGGTCACGGGAACCATCACAGAGGTCAAAAAGGTCGATTACACGATAACCATTGCCTCAACAGACGGACGGACATCAGTGATTGATTTTGAAACCGCCACAAAGACCACGGTCTGGACAAAAGACAAAGGTATGGAAAAAGGCGGATTTTCTAAATTGACAATTGGAGACACAATACTCGTTATCGGAACTGCAGTTCCCAAGAAAGAAAACCGTCTCAGCGCACTCAGAATATTAAATATCGGAAACAGGACTGGTAAAACGCCGAGTCCGACTGAGCCGGAAAAAGAAGCGACAACTGCTTCAACCAAATCAACGCCAACCAAATCCCCTACGCCTACAATCAAACCGTAACTCTTTGTCGTTGCTGTCCAATCGCAAAGCTAACTAGAAAAAAGGGTGACCCCTTAAAGGCCACCCCTTTGAAAGCTGGTGTCAACGATCTTGTATAAGGCGAAAAATCTTGGTACGATCAAATATATGAATTCTTTTAAAGCAGATCCGTTAAAAACGGAAACCCCATCCTCCTACCCTACTGGAGAGATGAAAGAACTTTTTGAAGCAATTACGTCAATCAACTCTCTTAAAGAAGCAATAAATTTTTTCCGTGATCTCCTGACTCTTGCAGAAATCAAGGAATTCTCCAACCGTTGGCAAATAGTGAAAATGCTGTACCGGCATAAACCATACATAGAGATCGCTAAAAAACTGAATGTTTCCACTGCCACCATCACACGGGTCGCCCAATGGCTCAATGATGGGATGGGCGGATATAAAGCCGTTGCCAAACGGATGTTCCCAGTAAAATTTACTGGATAGCAGAGATCCAGATGAAGGACGGTTTACAAGCCGAAAAACTCCGCGGTTGGAAAAATCCAAAAATGATGTAATCTCTCAGTCTTCTGACCTCTGCTTTCAGTTCTCCGTTCTCTGTATCCTATTTTCCCCTCTTGACGAGTATGTATTAACGTGTTAACATGCTAATACGTTAAAACGTGCGAGAGCATAGATTTTTAACTTTTTGTATATGAATATTACTCAAAATATCAGCCTAAACATGTCTTCTTTTGCCGATTATAAAACCGGCTCGCCTCGCCGGAGCTTTGGCGAAGCGGGTGATTCTTCATTGATCTCCTACCATCATACTCACGCCTAAATAGATCCCGCGCGTGGATGATCGGATTTTCATATAATTATTTCTTTCGTTTTTTGTTTACCCATAGATCCCTAAAAAATCCTCTCTTCTACCCGCAGGAATTTCTGCGGATATATATCATTGGTGACTGTGATCTAACGGTAAAGATGTGAGGCCGTGAACCTTACCACACGCCTGCCTGCCGGCGAGGCAGGGGTTCGACTCCCGTCAGCCACCCAAAATAATACAGAATGATACTGTTTGGTAGTATTGATTCCCGGAATGAATACTACGCTTATATATCAAACTGTGTTATTGAAAGGATTTTTATGAAGAAACAAATTTCGGTTTCTGGTGAAAATCTCACCATCGAGGATGTAGTAGCAATTGCGCGGAATAATGCACAAATCGTTGTCCCGCCGGTTGCTATGAAGCGGGTTAAAGACAACTGGGATGCTATTGCCCAGATGCTTGAGCGGGGTGATATCATGTATGGCTTGAACACCGGCATCGGAGGATTTGGTAATGTCAAAATATCCAAAGATAAAGCAGGCGAACTTTCGACGCGCATGCTCCGGGCACACGCTTCGGGGTATGGCAATCCGGTCGAACAGGAGTTGGCGAAAGCCGCACTCCTTCTCAGGCTTAACGTATTTACAAAAGGATATTCAGGAGTGAGAACCCAACTTATCGAGACATTCGTTGAGATGCTCAATAAAAATGTCATTCCTGTTTTTTATGAAAAAGGATCCGTGGGCACCTCTGGCGACCTGGCTCCCCTTTCCCAGATGGGACTGGTTGTGATCGGTGAAGGAAAAGCATACTGGAACGGGGAAATACTGCCCGGAGATGTTGCTATGAAAAAAGCTGGGATTCCAATTCTTCCACTAGCTTACCGCGAAGGACTGGCAATCATGAACGGATCGCAGTTTATGACGGCGATTGCTGCGTTTAATATCTATGATGCAATCCGACTCATTAAGCAAATAGAGATTGTTTGCAGTATGACGATTGACGTACTCAACTGTGTTGAAAGCGCATACAGCAAAGAATATAACGAAGTGCGTCCGTTTAAGGGGCAAAATATCACGGCGGAAAATATCCGAAGGTTGCTCTCCGGAAGCGATCTCATGAAACAGCCCAAGATTAATGTCCAGAACGCATATTCGCTTCGGAGTGTTCCGCAGGTGTCCGGAGCCATACGAGATGCGATTGATTACGTGAGGGACATAACGGAAATCGAAATGAATGCGGTTGCTGACAATCCGATTTTCTTTACGAAAGAAAAGGTATGCAGGACGGGAGCCAACTTTCACGGCGCGCCGATCGGCTACACGCAGGATTTACTGGGAATTTGCATCACGGATATAGGAAATATCTGTGAACGGCAGACTAATAATCTCATGGATCCGGCCTGTTCCAAAGACCTGCCAGCCTTTTTGGTCAAAAGTGCGGGACTGGACTCCGGTCTCATGATTTCCCAGTATACCCAAGCCGCACTTGTTTCGGAGAATAAAATTCTTGCGTCCCCTGCCAGCGTGGACTCAATACCGGTATCGGGTAATCAGGAAGATCACGTCTCGTTCGGGACAATAGCAGCCCGGAAAGCCAGGGAAATAATCAAAAACACGCAGGCTGTCGTAGCAATTCAACTCCTGGCGACGTGTCAGGCATATGAATTTAGAAAACCAGTCAAACCGTCAAAAACATTTCAGGAAGTGTACAAACTGGTTCGAAAAGTGAGTCCGGAGATTACGGAAGACCGGGCATTTTATAAAGATATTGAGCAAGTTGTTCCGCTCATACAAACATATAAAGTGCTGGAAACGGCGGAAAAAACAATAGGAGCATTAAAATAAAGAATTCACGCAGATTGTCATTGCGAGTCATTCATATGACGAAGCAATCTTTATTATAAACCTGCCTGCCGGCAAGCAGGGATCGCCACGTCGCATCAGAATGCTCCTCGCGATGACAACTACGGTTATAGGAAACTCTATGAACATTATTTTGGTCAGTATCATCAGTGCGGTTCTTTTCGGAACGTACGACCTGTTTATCAAACTAAGCGCCGGGAAAATCAATCCTGGGCTTGGGGTCGTGGTGTGTCAGACAGCGTCAGCCCTCACCATGGGATTATTTGTCGCCTATCAACAAGTTGTCGCCAAATCATTTCAACCAAAAATAAGTACAGGAGGAGTGTTCTGGGTATCGATAGCAGGTGCGTTTATCGCCACCGCATTACTACTGTTACTGATAGTTCTTAGTAATAAATCCGCCAAAGCAACGACCATCATGCCTATGGTATTAATTTTAAGAAACGTAACCGTTGTTCTCCTTGGCGTACTTGTGCTCAAGGAGCAACTGGGAGTTCTTAAAATCTTGGGTATCGCAATCAGTTTATTGGGAGTGTATTTAATTTCACTGTGAGAGGAGGTGAAAAAATTATGGGGAAAAAAATAGAGGGATTTGAGCCTGGAGAACCAGAATTAAGCGGCTATACAGGATCCATAGAACCAAGCAAAAAACTAGAAGTTACAGATTTACAAAAAAAAGAAAAAGAACAAAAAGAAGAAGCAGCACGAAGACAAGTCGCAAGACCTTAATATTAATTTGTATACCATGCTTAAAATAATATGAAATTAAATAACATGAAACTATTTGTATGAGAGGAATCTAAGTATGTTAGAACGCGTCACATCTCAAGGAGAAACTATTACTGAAGAAGAGTTTCAAAAAAGAAGATCCGACTGTGCTTATTGTGCCTATTGCGGAGCACCTATACATCCAGTTGAATCAAGAGATCGATGCGGACTATGCAGTGGTACATATACAATAGAATACCAAGAGACTGTTAAAAAACTTGATAAAAAATCATTTACTCCTTGGGGTGGATTACCGGGAGGCGAGTAAAATTTTAAATTCCGAGAATTTCTAGGTACTTCCCGGTTAGAATATGATATATTTTTTTAGCTTCGCAAGGCGTCCCCTTTCGAAACTAAATAAAATAGGGAGACCCCTTAAACCTGCCTGCCGGCAGGCAGGGGCCACCCCTTTTGAGGCTAAATAAGAGCTTGGTCCATAATTAAAATCTCCTCATTCCAACGCCATAAAGTTTGGTAAGACAGTAGGAAATACAGGCCAGATAGGTATTTTTCGTAAATGCTTCAATACCACGACAGTATTCTTTCCCTAAG
>Ga0265297_10001173_pt1 | contig 64031 bp, 59 predicted proteins | sample Munlanlwell13791_FD_192502 | JGI IMG/M metagenome (GOLD analysis project Ga0265297, IMG submission 192502) | Leachate microbial communities from a municipal landfill in Southern Ontario, Canada - Leachate well 137-91 | ecosystem: Engineered > Solid waste > Landfill > Unclassified | place... | reverse complement strand
ATTGAAGCTGAAGAAAAGGCTAAACACCATTCACGCCTGCAAGAAGAATTAAGTGAGTTAGCAGGACTTATAAATGAAAAGGAACTGTATTTTAAGGCTCGAGCTGGTGAGAAGGGGCAATTACATGGTTCTATAACTAGTGCCGATATAGCCAAAGAGCTTTCCAAGCTGGTGAATGCCGAAATAGATAAGAAAAAAATCGAGTTAGATGAACCTTTACGCAGTCTTGGCAGCCATGAGGTTACGATAAGCTTTTCCAAAGAAGCGGTAGCTAAAGTTAAAGTTATTATTGAGGAAGAAAAAACTAAATAGACCATGATTAGTGAACAGTTACCTCCACATGACGTTGAAGCTGAAGAAGCTGTAATAGGCTCACTTCTTATTGATGGTGACGCTATAATAGAGATCAGCACTTCTCTTAAATCTGATGATTTTTTTACGCCACAAAACAGGTGTGTTTACGAGGCTTGTGTTAGCATTTACGAACGTCATGAAGGGATTAATCAGATAACAGTGGCTCATGAGCTGGCTCAACGAGATAAGTTAGAGGAAGTAGGCGGAGCTGCATATCTGAGTCAACTGATTTCCCAGGTACCTACATCGCTCCATATAAAATATTATGCTGATATAGTATCCAGGCTTTCTATAATGCGTCGCTTGATTGGTGCTGCTAACAAGATTGCAGCCATTGGTTATAAAGCAGAACCTGATGTTGGTAAGGCCATTAGTGAGGCGGAGAACGTTCTTTTCAAAGTAAGAGAGAGCCATGTTCGAGGGGATTTAGTACCACTACGCAATATTCTTACGAGGTATTTTGAAGAAGTCGAACTTGCCCCGGCGGATGAGAGAGGCGAAGAAGCTCAAGAGAGAAGGAAAGAGTATGTTCTGACAGGATTTACTGTTTTGGATAATGTATTGATAGGATTGCAGCGTTCAGCTCTGATTGTTTTAGCCGCTAGACCAAGCATAGGCAAAACTAGTTTAGCTCTTAATATTGCCAGGAATGCAGCGCTTAATCAGAAGGCTTGTGTCGCCCTGTTTAGCTTGGAAATGTCACAAGATGAAATTGCTCAAAGGCTTTTATCAAGCGAGTCAAATATAAGTTCAGTTCGAGTTCGGCTGGGTAATTTCACTGAGGAGGAGGAACGCAAAATATTAGAGGTCAGTGGTGTTTTATCGGAGATGCCAGTGTATATCGATGATTCTCCTCAGCTAAGCGTAACAGAAATAAGAAGCAAGGCACAGAAGCTTCATTTTGAGCATCCTATTGATTTGATTATCGTCGATTACCTTCAATTAATCAGAGGCGAGAGGAGAATCGAAAACCGGGTACAGGAGCTCAGTGAGATAACTCGCGCTCTTAAGGCACTTGCTAAAGAGTTAAATGCTCCTGTTTTAGCTGTGTCGCAGCTTAGCCGCGCTGTAGAGCTGCGCGTTTCTCATAAACCGCAGCTTTCCGACCTTAGAGATAGTGGAAGTATTGAACAGGATGCCGATGTGGTCATTTTCATACACAGAGATGAGAAGTACTACAGTGAGGAGGAATGGGCAAAACATAGTGCCGAACCTTATCCTAGAGGCATAGCTGATGTCATTATAGCTAAGAACCGTAATGGTCCTATAGAGGATGTAAAATTGCAATTTATACTTAAGACCACCAAATTCAAAAACCTAGAGACAATGCCACTCGCTACCTAAAGTGAAAATTCGATATTAAAGTGTATCCAGGGTACTTATGGTAAAAGAAGCTTTTTCCGGTTTTCCAGAAAGAACTGAGGTCACTCCGATACCTACTTTATTCCTTACTGGACTGATGCCAGATATTAAAGATATATCTGAGTTAAAGGTATTGTTGCATATTTTTAGGCTTCTTAGTCGCCGAAGGGGGTATCCTCGTTTTGTAACTTTAACAGAGCTTTTGCATGATGATATTCTGATAAATGGGATAGCAGGAGACAACATAAAATCAGCTGATGCGGTTATTGGTCATGCTCTTGATCTTGCTGTTCAGCAAGGAATTTTATTACATCTGAAAGTTAACAAAGATGGTATGTTTGAAGATATATACCTTCTCAATTCTGAAGCTGAAAAGAAAGCAATTGAAAAAATTCAGCGCGGTGAGCTTGTACTATCTGGTGTAACTTCTTTGAAGTATGATGTTACACCAGATAAGGTAAGTTTCTCCGATATCTTTAGCCTCTATGAACAGAATATTGGTATACTGACACCGCTAATTGCTGAAGAACTGCAGGAGGCTGAGAAACACTATCCGGCAGACTGGATTGAAAGTGCTTTTAAAGAAGCAGTGCTGCAGCAGAAACGTAACTGGAAATATATAGCACGCATTTTAGAAAGATGGTCTGTGGAAGGTAAGGACAATGGAAAGCTTGGGAGAAATATTAAAAAGGAAAACGATCCGGACAGGTACATCAAAGGAAAATATGGACATATGGTCCAGCGATAGCCCGAAGGAAGATAATATATCTGTTTCTGAATGTCCGTTGTGTCGTGGGGCTGGTTTTGTTTATCCGTTGTTAGCTTCTGGAAAGCCCGACTTCAGTCGTGTTGTGCCCTGCAAGTGTGCTAAGGAAGAACTAAAAATGGAGAGGTTAGGGCAACTTCAGAAACTTAGCAATTTGGGGGCGTTGTCTAGACTTACTTTTGAGAATTTAGTTACTTCAGGTAGACAGAGAGCAGGAAAACAGCAGTATCATTTCACTGAAGCTTATGAGGCAGCTAAAGCTTTTGCTGTTGAGCCTAAGGGATGGTTGATTATTGTTGGGCCGAGTGGTTGTGGGAAAACGCATCTGGCTTGTGCTATTGCTAATTACAGAATAGGATTGACTCAGCCTGCTCTATATATTGGGGTTGCTGATTTATTAGATCACCTGCGTTCTACTTTTCATCCTGATAGCAATATTGCTTACGATGATTTATTTGAGCGAGTTAAAAATATACCGCTTCTGATTTTAGATGATTTGACCTTGACTGCTACTACTACGTGGTCGCAGGGTAAATTGGAACAGCTACTTAATCACAGATTCAATGCCCAATTACCTACAGTGGTAACTACCTGCGTGTCTGTTGAAGAACTTGACCGGAATTTACAAGGGCATCTAACTGATCCCGATTTTTGTAAGATATGTGTAATTAAGCCTGTATCTACATCTGATATAGAAGAGCTTGGGGGACTAGAATTGGAATTGCTAAAGGAAATGTCTTTTGAAAACTTTAATTACAAAAGATTGGATCTACCTCCTGAAGAGCGCCAGAGCTTGGAGCGTGCCTATCGTGCTGCTCTTGATTTTGCTCAAACACCTAAGGAATGGTTGGTGTTATTAGGTCAAAATGGTTGTGGTAAAACACATTTGGCAGCAGCCGTTGCTAACCACCTGCGTCAAGCTGGCAAATCTGTTCTGTTCATAGTGGTTCCTGATCTTCTTGACCATCTACGATCCGCTTTCAGCCCGGAAAGCAGGGTGTCTTATGATGAGCTATTTGAGAAGGTTAAGAAGGCTCCAGTTCTAATTCTTGATGATTTTGGCGAACAGACAGCTACCCCTTGGGCACGGGAAAAGCTTTATCAACTGATTAACTACCGATATAATGCCCGACTGGCTACGATAATCACTACATGTAATGATTTAGATGACATAGAAAGTCGCATCAGCTCTCGCTTGGTTGATCCTAAGCTGAGTCTCCCTCTTAATATTAAAGCTCCTGACTATCGAGGAGACAGAAAGGCAAACAATAGCGTTAAACCGCAACAAAGGTATAAGCAACGAGGCAATAAGCTTTAGTAAATATGGTCAAAACAGCCTAAATGGACCTATGTCCATCGCCCCCAAATTGTAGGGTAAACTTTTTCCTGCTAAAATAGTCAAAACCTTTCGGGATAGAATTGTGGTAGGCTTACCAGTCTTAGTTCTAAATCAAAACTATGAGCCGCTTAATGTGTGTCGAGTACGGCGGGCAATGATTTTACTTTTCCGCGGCAAGGCTGAAGTTTTAGAGAATGGGCGTGGTAGTATCCATTCGATTAGGGGTATTTTTGATGTGCCGTCTGTTATTCGACTTGTTTATTTTATAAAAAGACCTCGTCATCAGAGGAAAATGACCAAAACGGAGATTTTTAATCGAGATAAATTTACTTGCCAATACTGTGGACATCAAAGTAGGGAGCTTACTTTAGATCATGTTGTTCCTAGGCGACGTGGTGGGAGACATTGCTGGGAAAATGTAGTTAGTGCTTGTATACCATGCAATCGTCGAAAAGCTGGTCGGACACCGGAGGAAGCTGATATGCCTCTTTTGCACCAACCACGTCCACCTAGAGATGATGGTTTCCACGTGCCATACAATTATATAAGGGTACATACTGAGTGGCAAAAGTATTTGCCACAATAGTTAGCTATCGTCTTTCTGCTTACTATCCTCATTTTGCTTTTGCCATGTTATCTTGCTTACCGACATTTCTACGATTGCACCGCTCTCCAATTCCAATAATACAGCTTCTTTTAATGGGTTGATGCCGATTACTTTGGCTTTCCCTAGTGATGTTGAGACTTCTTGCCCTATTGAAGGCAATTTGTCTTTCATACTGCGGTATTGTTCATATTCATAGCCTAAGCAACAAAGAAGACGTCCGCAAAGCCCCGAGGTTTTCATGGGGTTAAGAGTGATATTCTGTTCCTTTGCCATTTTAATTGATACTGGAGTAAATTCGCTCAAAAAGGTGGCGCAGCATAGAGGAAGTCCACATCTACCTAGTCCACCAATATGCTTAGTCTCATCTCTGGCACCTATTTGTCTTAGCTCGACATGAGTCCTTAGATTGCGGCTAAGCTCCTTGACCAATTCCCTGAAATCGACTCTTTTCTCCGCACTAAAAAAGACAGTTAAATGACTGCCATCTAGATTATACTGTGCCGAAACAGGCTTCATAGGAAGGTTAAGCTTTTCGATTAATTCGTGGCTTTTTGCCAGAGCTTTTTCATTCTTTTGTTGCCGTTGTTTGGCCTGATTTATATCGTTATCTGTCGCTTTGCGAATTACTGGCTTCAGGGGTTCGTTAATGTTTGCTGATAGAACTTGTCCTGGAGAAATGACTACTCGACCTAATTCTTGGCCGCGATTTGTCTCAACTACTACGTAATCATTTAGTTCCAAAAGGATACCTGCAGCATCAAAATAATAAATCTTACCTGCTTGATGGAAACGAATCCCAACTAATTCTGCCATTATCAGTCGCGGAGCCTAGAAGTCGTTCTATTCTCTGCTTTCTCCTTTTTAGGCATATCCAGCATTAAGACTTCAAGAACCAGGCGTACATTAGCATTACGGGAAATTTGATCCAGGGACGCCTGTAGACGATTAATAAAATCGCTGATCTCTACCAAATTCAGTGAATTTGCCCATTCTTCAATCACTGGCAAAGAATCAACGTTAGTGACAGATTCCTGGCAGTCGCATTTTACTAACATGATGTCTCGCCACCAAGCCTGCCAGAGCTTAATTAGCTCTTGAGCTGATTTACGGTCATTTTCTAATTGAGCAACGTAATTAAAACGTTCTTCCCAGCTTGCATTTAGTAAGGGATATAGTGCTGATAGCCTTTCAGCTCGCTGCTGTAGATGAATATCATCAATAGAAGCTGTTAGTGCCCAACCTAAGCAACCTTCAGACAATCTGGATAGAAGTCTCGATTTACCACTATCTACCCCGTGAGATTGGATAAGCATTTTTTCCACTTCGACACTGGATATCGGTTTCAACTCTATAAGTTGGCATCTGGACGTTATAGTCGGTAAAAGCCTTGTTTCATCTGTAGCAAGAAGAAGTAACAGAACATTTGGTGGAGGTTCCTCTAATATTTTGAGTAAACAATTAGCTGCTTCAAGTGATAGATTTTCTGCGCCGTCGATAATGAAAATTTTGTATCGACCTTCAAAAGGTGGCAAGCTAGCATTCCGTTGAAGCCCTCTAATTTCATCGATGCTTATTTCAGTCTGTGTTCTAGTTTCGGCTTGCGCCTTTTTGTTTGAGCTGTGGTTTAAACCTATTATTGTTATGTCGACGTGCTTGCCACTGGCGATTCTAAGACAAGATTGACATTCACTACAGGGCGGATTTTTACCTTCGCAATTCAATGCCTGAGCCAAATCCAGAGCTAGTGTAGTTTTGCCTACATGATTGGGGCCTACTAAAAGATAGGCATGAGCCAAATTTCCTGTCTGTATGCCATTTTCTAACAAAGCTAAGGCGTTGGATTGTCCGATTGTTCTCCACATATTAATCCTGAACTACGTCCAATTTCATCAGGTCCTGATACTTTTCCCGTTTTCTAATAAGGCGTGCTTTCCCCTCTTTAACCATGATAATAGCTGGCCTGGGAACCATATTATAGTTGCTTGACATAGGAATAGCATAGGCGCCACATACTGGCATAGCAATAATGTCTCCTGTCGAAACAGGAGCTACGGTTATATCTTTGGCTAAGATATCGCCTGATTCACAGTACTTTCCGGCGATACTAATCTTAGCTGTTTCTTTTTCCTCGACCTTATTAGCTACAAGAGCTTCGTATTTTGATTCATAAAGTGCCGGACGTATGTTGTCACCCATGCCACCGTCTATGCAAACATATTTCCTGATTCCGGGGATATCTTTTATGGCTCCAACTTTATATAGAGCTATTGCTGCTTGTGCGACAATGGCTCTACCAGGTTCAACTATTAGTTTAGGATGGCTTAAAGATAGTTTACTCGCCACATTCGATAGGGTTGCGGTTATGGTTTGGGCATAATCAGCTATTGGTAACACGGATGAATCCAAAATATATCGAACGGCAAATCCCCCTCCAGGGGAGAACTCTGTGAATTTGAAGGAATATTTAGTCTCCATTTCTTTGGCAAAACGTAGCACTGTTTCGATGGCTATTTCGTAAGGCGATAGTTCAATTACTGGAGAACCGAGATGAAAGTGGAAACCTGTCAGGTTTAGGTTAGAAGCTGATGTGGCTCTAGCTACTGCATCTTCAGCTTGCCCCGTTGACACGGGGAATCCAAATTTGCTGTCCAGTATGCCGGTTGTTGTGTGTCGATGAGTATGAGCATCAACTCCTGGAGCTAAACGGAGTAAAATTTGCTGTTTCATGCCGGCTTCTCCAGCTAGTTTGTCGAGAAGCTCAAGTTCATAAAAGTTGTCTACTATCATGCGTCCAACTTTTAAATCTATAGCCAGTTTTAACTCATCAGGGGTTTTATTATTACCGTGGAAGAAAACGTTTTTCATGGGAAATCCCACTGAGTGTGCCGCACTTAGTTCCCCACCTGAAACCACATCTAATCCCATATCTTCTTCTTTAAGTATTTGTGCCCAAGCACGATTCAGGAATGCCTTTGAGGCGTAGGCAATAACAGTGTTTGGATAGCACTTTGTAAACTTATTTTTAAATTCATGACATTTTGCGCGCAGTGTAAGTTCATCGAAGACATAGAGTGGAGTTCCATACTCTTTAACTAGTTCGATGGTATCACAATTGCCAACGTAAAGATGTCCTTGCTTGACCTCAGTCGTGAAGGGAAACAAGGATAATTTAGCAAAAACGTTTTTATTCATATAAAATCCTACACCGGAGTCATAAATTGGAGTAATTATACTATCATAGTAATAAATATGTCATCCTGTATTATTTGATAATTCCTTCTTTTGAATAGGCTCATTGGATATTTGCTTGCGGGCACTTATTGCTTGCCAAGATGGCTATGGCAAATTCAAAATAGTAAGCTCTATAACCAAGCAAATGAAAGAAGTGAATTCTGGAGTTGGCTTTAGTAAAAAAGAAATTGTAGAGCTAAGTGGTTAATATTACTCTATGTCAGGGTCTTTGCTGTGCCTCACCGGTGTTGCATGAATTATGGTCATTTCCTCGAGTGTTTTCTTGTCAAGAATATCAATCCCATCGCGTTTCAACCTAATGGCACCATTGTTCTCCATGATTTTAAGGGATTTATTAACCATTTCTCGTGACGTGCCTATCATGTCTGCCATGTCCTGCTGTGTTAGTTTTACGCCGTCGAGTGTTTTCTCTACGTAATATTTGTGTAATGTCTTTGCAAGTCTGCCGATAACTTGATTGAATGACAGGGTTTCCACTAATAACGAATCACGGCGTACACGGCCAGCCAGGACTTTAAGTGCGTTGAGCGCTACTTGTGGGTATTTAGTAAGTATATTGGGCAAATCGCTCTTCTTAATTCCGTAAAGTAAGACCGGAGTCATAGCCACCATATTAGCTGCATTTCGGCCTTGATCAAATGTAGATACATCGTTTAGAGAATCTCCAGTGGTGGCGATATTTATAATCAGCTGCTTGCCCTCTGTGGATATTTTGTAAACTTTCACAACGCCAGAGATAACAAAGTAGATAGAGTCACTTCGGTCACCCTCCAGTAAGAACATCTCTCCTTTCTGTACAGCTTTCGGTGAAATGTATCTTTTGATCACCTCCAGTTCTTCAGGACTTAAGCCAATGAAATAATCGATTCGACTTAGGATATCGGGTTCAATAATAATGCTTTCTGCCATATTTTTATAACTTAATATTCTGTTGTGGGAATTAACATTCCACCCGAAAATCTAAAAATTTTAAATGCAGTTTATTATATTTGAATTCTAGCACTACTATTATATTTGTACAACAAAAAAGAAGGTTATAAAAAATTACTATCATTTCCCCGTGGTATTCTAAATGGCAAGTTGACTAGTAACATAATGGCGGATAAAATTGCAATACTTTGCATCAAAAAACCGTCCTGGATAATGGCCTTCGTCTGCTCACTAGTGAAATGCCACATACACACTCAGTTTCAGTAGTTATTTTCGTTGGATCCGGCACTTGTTATGAAACTGATGCTGAAGCTGGGATCTCTCATTTTATCGAGCATCTATGCTTTAAGGGTACTTCTAAAAGACAAACAGCTAAAGAAATTAGTGAGGCTATAGAAGGTGTTGGTGGGATTCTTAATGGAGGTACTGATAAAGAATTGACTGTATTGTGGTGTAAAGTAACCAGTCAGCATTTTAAATTGGCATTAGATGTGCTTGTTGATCTTATCAGGAATTCGCGTTTTGATAATAAGGATATTGGTAGAGAGCGGCAGGTGATTATTGAAGAAATCAATATGAGCCTGGATTCCCCGCAGCAGCGTGTGGATATGCTAATAGATGAAATTTTGTGGCCAGGACAACCCTTGGGACGGGATAGTGCTGGCAAAAAAGACGTAGTAGCTGCTTTAACTCGACAACAGATCCTGGGATTTTTTTATAAGCATTATTTACCTAATAATATAGTTTTAAGTATTGCGGGTGATATAAAACATGAACAAGCGAGTGATATTGTTAACCAATATTTGGGAGATTGGAAGCCAGAGAAGTTACCTACGTACTTGACAAGCACTGTTCAACAAGTCGCACCAAGATTAAAGATTGAGACCCGAAAAACAGAACAGGTTAATCTTTGTCTTGGTGTTCCTGGTCTTTCAATTTCACATTCCGACCGTTTTGCTATGGATTTACTAAGTGTGATTTTGGGGGAAGGTATGAGTAGCCGCCTTTTTGTCGAACTCAGGGAAAATAAAGGAATTGCTTATGATATAGGTAGTTGCTCTGTTCATTTCAGGGATTCGGGAGCTTTCTTTATCAGTGCGGGCGTTGACTCTAAGCGTATGGGCGATGCTTTAATTGCTATGCTAAGTCAATTAGGTGGGCTTAAAGATGAAATTGCTGATAATGAACTAAACAGAGCTAAAGAACTGGCTAAAGGGCGACTATTGCTGGCTATGGAGGATAGCAGGCTTGTTGCTAACTGGCTGGGCGCTCAAGAGATACTGACCGAACGTATACTAAGCGTAGAAGAAGTCGTATCTCATATTGAGGCGGTTACTACTGAGGATTTACTTCGAGTTGCTCAAGGTCTTTTAGTGACAGAAAAACTGAATTTGGCTGTTGTGGGACCTGTTAGAAACAAAGACTTTGTTAGATTATTAAGGCTTTGATAAAGAAGGAAGCTACTGCGCAGTAGCTTCCTTCTTTGTTATTTTTGTTTGCGTATAAGCTTTTTAATATTTTTCTAATACTCTGGCATTGGTGGCATTGGAGGGGTCTTTTCCTTCTCAGGGATATCTGTCACCAGAGACTCAGTAGTAAGAATCATGGTAGCAATACTGGCGGCATTTTCTAATGCGGTTCGGGTAACTTTGAGTGGGTCAATAATACCTTTGGTTATCATATCGCCGTAATCATTTTTAACCGCATCGTAGCCTACGCCTTTCTTGCTGCGCTTAACTTTATCTACTACTACTGATCCCTCTTCGCCGGAGTTTACTGCAATCAGGTATATGGGTTCCTCAACGGCTTTCTTAAGGATAGCAACGCCAGTGGCCTCATCTCCTGTTGCTTTAACCTTGTCTAAAGAAGCGCTGACATTTAATAAAGCAACGCCACCACCGGGCAAAATACCTTCTTCGACTGCCGACCTTGTTGCTGATAGAGCGTCTTCAACTCTGTGCTTTTTCTCCTTTAGCTCTACCTCTGTGGCAGCTCCAACCTTAATTACAGCAACGCCACCAGCTAATTTGGCTAATCTCTCCTGGAGTTTTTCCTTATCGTAGTCTGAGGTGGTCTCATCGATTTGAGCCTTAATCTGCTTGATACGAGCTTTAATTGCCTCGTCTGAGCCTTTACCTTCGACTATAGTAGTATTGTCTTTATCGGCTACTACTTTTCTTGCTCGTCCAAGGTCAGCTACCGTAACTGAATCAAGCTTTCTACCAATTTCTTCAGATATGACCTTGCCACCTGTTAAAATTGCTATATCTTCCAGCATGGCCTTTCTTCTGTCGCCAAAACCTGGTGCTTTAACTGCCAGACAATTTAGAGTTCCTCTAAGTTTGTTTACTACCAGGGTGGCCAGAGCTTCACCTTCCAAATCCTCGGCTATGATCACCAGATTTTTAGAAACCTGAAGTATTTTTTCCAGTGCCGGTAGAACTTCTGATATAGCCGAAATTTTCTTATCGGTAATCAGGATATATGGGTCCTCAAGCTCGGTTTTCATCAATTCGGCGTTGGTGATAAAGTAAGGGCTGATGTAGCCGCGGTCGAATTGCATACCCTCTACGTAATCGGTCTCAAACTGAAGACCTTTAGATTCCTCTACCGTGATAACTCCGTCCTTGCCAACCTTTTCCATGACTTCGGCGATTAAATTTCCTATCTCGGCGTCAGCAGCTGAGATAGTTGCAGTCTGAGCTACCTGTTCTTTAGTAGTCACAGGGATTGACATTTTCTTCAATTCACCGACCATGGCAGTTACGCCTTTCTCAATGCCACGTTTTAAGGCCATTGCATCGGCGCCAGCGGCTATATTTTTAAAGCCTTCGGTTACAATCGCCTGAGATAAAATAGTAGCTGTGGTAGTACCATCACCGCATTTATCATTGGTCTTGGTTGATGCCTCTTTGACTAATTGTGCTCCCATGTTCTCAAACGGATCGGGTAGCTCAATGTCTTTGGCTATGGAAACGCCGTCATTTAGCACTGTTGGGGGGCCGAATTTTTTGTCCAGCGCTACTGGTCTTCCCTTAGGTCCCAATGTTACCTTAACTGCATCGGTTAAAGCATCGATGCCTCTCTTAAGGGCTCGTCTTGCTTCTTCGCCATAAAGAATTTGTTTTGCCATTTATCTTATCCTCCTTTGTGAATTATGAAATTTCTTTATATTTTTAACCTTTGGACTTTTTGGCTAAAATATCGCTTTCCCTCAGGATAATCAACTCTTCTTCATCTTCTTTGATATCACTGCCACCATATTTGGCATAAATTACGATATCGCCTACTTTGACATCCATGGGTATTCTTTTGCCGTCATCGGTCAATTTACCCGGGCCTACAGCAAGGACTTTGCCTTCCTGTGGTTTTTCCTTTACGGTGTCCGGTAGTACGATTCCACCTTTGGTGACTTCCTCCTTGGGCATTGGTTTTACTATTACTCTGTCTCCTAAAGGTTGAAGTTTAGTTGCCATCTTCGCCTCCTTTGTAGTATTGATTTTAGCACTCTAAGTAAGAGACTGCTAATTATATTAGCATAAAAAAAAATAGTTGTAAAGTAACTTTGGTGTCCGATATATAAGTGGCTTTTAAGTGCATCTAACCCGTTCTTTTATTTAATTCATTGACTCTGTTGACTGCTTACGCTATACCGTGTAAGATATAAGATAGAGAGGAAGAAATGGCAAAGAAGAAATCTGTTTGGGATAAACAACGTATCCGAGCGCTACGACATCATTTAGGGCTAACACAGGCTGCTATGGCCAATGAACTTGGAACCCGTCAGCAGACTGTGAGTGAATGGGAACTCGGGATGTATAAACCTCGTGGAACCTCTGTTACTTTATTGAATATTGTAGCTGAGCGCAAACGATTTCAGTATAAGGCAGATAGTGAATAATAAATGCTAACTTTTTGAGAATAAAGTTTTTTTACTCTACTTTACACGTAAACGTGTTGATATGACCGGAAAGCAAATAACGGAAAATCTTGTCATCCTGATCTGGCAAAATCAGATTGTGAATGATTTGTTTACAGATATGGGCGAACATGTTCAGGTAATATTTCCTGGCAGGGTATGTACTAATGGGGGTTGTGATTTGCAAGATGCTGTTTTCGTTATTGAGGGTGAGGTAATGGTGGGGAATATCGAAGTTCATGTTAAATCCAGTTATTGGTATAGACATGGGCATAATAAAGATAGCAGGTATAATGATATATTGCTTCATGTGGTAATGTGGCATGATTGTCTATCAGACACTGTGCTACAGAATGGTAAGGTTATTCCTACTATTAGCCTAAGCGCTTTTCTAGCATATCCGTTGAGCAGCTTAAACGGGAGAGTTAAGTTACGGCGTAGACGTTTATTTGCCTGTCCAGCAATAGATAGGCACTTGGCCGGAAAATCTTTGGTTGAGTTGCTTAATGCTACTGGAAAGGAACGATTTAATATTAAGGCTGCTTTAATACGGGAGGATCTTATAGAACAAAATGCTGGGCAGGTACTATTTAGAAATATATCCAGGGCTTTGGGTTATGACAAAAATACCGTTCCATTTGAGACACTTGCTCATAAGTTGACACTTAGAGCACTCGAGGAATTAAAAAATAAAGAAGATATTTTCTATAGGGCGTTTATTTTAGGAACTGCTGGCTTATTGGTTTCTCAAAGACTTAGAGTAAATCAAAAATCGTTGTGTGATCCTGAGATAGAGCAACTCGAGACAATATGGCGATCCAGCAGCATTGCTACCACTATGAATCAATTAAACTGGTGTTTTTTTAGAGTGCGTCCAAATAATTTCCCTACTCGTCGTCTTGTGGCACTCGGCTATCTTGTTGCTCGATATTTCCAGACTGGCTTGTTGCAAGGTATTTTGAATTTGGTAAGAAGGGCGTATGTCGAGAAAGTCTATAGCTGTATTGAAGGAGGATTGATCGTGTTTAGGCAGGGGTATTGGGCAAATCATTCTGATTTTGGCATGGTCATGCCCAGAAATATAGCTCTTTTAGGTAAAAGTAAGGCTGCGGAAATAATAATAAATGTATTGTTGCCGTTTGCTTATGCCTGGGGAGAATTGGTAGACGAATTGGACTTGAAAGATAATGCTATAAAACTTTATTTTGGTTATCCAGGGCTAGAAGATAATCAGCTAACACGTTTTATGCGGCAACAGTTTTCTCTTAATAAAGACTTTAGACTATCTGCTGCACAGCAGCAGGGGTTAATTCATATCTTTAAGACTTATTGCCGATATCGAAATTGTCAGGAATGTCCTGTATCTGTTAGGCGAGGCTAAGGCTGGGGACCACATCGATATCATAGCCGTCAATTTTATTTGTTTGGAAGTGATGATAGCCACAAGCTGCAATCATAGCGGCGTTGTCAGTACATAGGTGTGGTGGTGGTATCATAACTGGGATAGTTGAATTTTTAATCAGATAAGCATTTAAAGCTTTATTGGCAGCTACGCCCCCAGACAACAATATTTGCTTTATCTTAAGTCGCTCGGCAGTCTGAATTGTTTTGGTGGCGAGAACTTCCACAATTGCTTGCTGAAAACTAGCTGCCAAATCGGCTATTCGGTAATTAGAAATGGTATCTTGCGATTGGACTAGGTGGAGTAAGGCAGTCTTTAATCCGCTGAAACTGAAATCATCGCTGCCTTTAAGCCATGCTCTGGGTAAGGTTACGGATGGTGTACCATTTTCTGCCGCAGCTTGAATTGCAGGACCACCGGGATAACCTAATTCTAAAATCCTGGCACCTTTGTCAAAGGCTTCGCCAGCGGCGTCATCCCGTGTTCTCCCCAGTTTTTCAAACTCTCCATGTCCTGACATCAGTAATAAATCGCTATGTCCACCGGAGACAATCAAGCATAAACAAGGAAAGATCGGCTGTTTGTGGTTTAGCCAGTTAGCATAAACATGGCCTTCAAGGTGGTTAATCCCTATAAGAGGTATATGGTAAGAGAATGCTATGGCTTTAGCTGTGTTGACTCCGACTAGTAATGATCCTGCTAGGCCAGGCCCATAAGTTACGGCTATGGCAGCTATCTCTTCCCATTTGGTTTCTGCCTGCTGCATAGCATTTTCTATAACTGGCAGGATTGATAACATATGCTGCCTTGACGCTACTTCCGGTACGATACCGCCGTAGCGGGAGTGGATATCTATCTGGGAAGCTATTACATTCGATAATATGATAGTTCCATCTTCGACTACAGACGCAGATGTTTCATCGCATGATGTTTCGATGCCCAAAATTTTCATAAGCAGGATTATAACATAAGTAGGTAATGTGATTTGAAACGGGCTTAAGAATTTGATAGAGTGAACAAACACGTGTAGAATTATATAAAATAAAGTCAGAAGGCAGGTTTCTAGCGTTATATGAAACAGGAAATGAATAAAGGTACTTGGAAAGTTAAAACTGGGTTGGCCCAGATGCTAAAGGGTGGTGTGATAATGGATGTGGTTACGCCGGATCATGCAAAAATTGCTGAACAGGCCGGTGCTTGTGCTGTCATGGCGCTAGAGCGAGTTCCAGCTGATATCAGGGCTGCTGGTGGAGTGGCTCGAATGGCGGATCCAACCGTAATCTTGGCTATTATGGAAGCTGTGACAATTCCAGTAATGGCTAAATGTCGCATCGGACATTTTGTAGAAGCTCAGGTTTTAGAATCTTTGGGTATAGACTATATTGATGAGTCTGAAGTGCTGACTCCGGCTGATGAAAGCCATCATGTATGGAAGCATGATTTCAAAATACCCTTTGTTTGTGGTTGTCGTGACTTAGGGGAAGCTCTACGTCGTATCGCTGAGGGTGCTGCTATGATTAGGACTAAAGGGGAAGCTGGGACTGGAAATATAGTAGAAGCTGTGCGGCACATGAGGGCAGTCCAGGATGGAATTCGTAAACTTAGAAATATACCTGAAGATGAACTTATGGCTGAGGCAAAAGCGCTTGGAGCTCCTCTGGAATTGGTAATAGAAGTACATAAATCCGGTAAGTTGCCTGTGGTCAACTTCGCTGCAGGCGGTGTGGCTACCCCATCCGATGCTGCTTTGATGATGCAGCTAGGAGCTGATGGTGTTTTTGTTGGTTCCGGTATCTTTAAGTCCAGCGATCCTGAGATAAGAGCAAAAGCTATTGTTAAAGCAACTACACATTACAACGACCCATCTGTAATTGCTGAAGTTTCCAAAGCACTCGGAGCTGCTATGTCTGGTCTTGACATAAAAAGCATACCTCCAGAAGAACTGCTGGCATCCAGAGGTTGGTAGAATGAGAATTGGTGTCTTGGCTCTGCAGGGAGCCTTTGCCGAACACATAGAAGTCCTGACTGATCTGAATATTGAAGCTGTTCCTGTCCGTTTACCTTCAAATCTTGGCGGAATAGATGCGTTGATAATACCCGGAGGAGAAAGTACTACTATTGCCAAACTATTGACAGATTATTCTTTGAAAGAGCCTATAAAGAATCTTGTTCAACAAGGATTGCCAGTATTTGGAACATGTGCCGGTATGGTATTGCTGGCCAAAAAAATTGTAGGTTCTGAAGTTGAAACATTGGGTGTTATGGACATTGAAATAAAACGCAATGCTTTTGGTAGGCAATTGGATAGTTTCGAAGCTGATTTGCCGATGCCTATCCTTGGTGATAAAGAATTTCATGGTATATTTATCAGAGCTCCTATTGTTCAAAGGACTGAAGCAAGTGTTGAAATATTGTGTCAAATAAATAATAATGCTGTAGCTGTTAGGCAGGATAAAATGCTCGCCTGTGCTTTTCATCCAGAATTGACTGATGATTTAAGGTTTCATAAGTATTTTCTTAACCTCATCGGAGGAGACGCTGTTGCAGAAGGTAATTGCCGATGATCTAGATGCCTTACTCAATGTTTTACCGCCGCATATTCACCAAGCACTTGTTGAACAAAGCAATAACAGTGAACTACTGGAAGTGGTTTTAGACCTGGGACGTCATCCCGAAGCTCGTTATCCGCATGAGGAACTAATCTTAAGCCAGAACGAAGTAACTGAGTTTGATATTGAGTATCTAGTCAGTCGTATTGGTGCCTTTAGCGGTGATAACCGTGCCGGCATTGAGCGAACCCTGCATAGAATTTCTGCAATACGCAATCGTGAAGGTAGGATAGTAGGTCTAACCTGTCGAATTGGCAGGGCTGTGTACGGTACAGTAAAGATAATCCAGGATCTTGTTGAATCGAGTAAAAATGTACTTCTTTTGGGACGGCCGGGAATAGGAAAAACCACGATGTTACGAGAAGTTGCGCGTGTGTTGTCTGAAGATCTTAAAAAGAGGGTGATCGTTGTTGATACTTCTAATGAAATTGCTGGTGATGGTGACATACCACACCCGGCAATTGGACATGCGCGTCGTATGCAGGTGCCTTCTCCGAACATGCAACATGCAGTGATGATTGAAGCAGTGGAAAATCATATGCCAGAAGTAATTATCGTCGATGAGATAGGTACCAGTCTTGAAGCTGATGCTGCCAGGACCATAGCTGAGCGAGGAGTTCAACTGGTAGGCACTGCTCATGGTAATAGCCTGGAAAATTTGATGATGAATCCCACTCTGTCTGATCTAATTGGCGGTATTCAAACAGTTACGTTGGGGGATGAAGAGGCAAGACGAAGACATACTCAAAAGTCAGTTCTGGAGCGTAAAGCACCTCCTACTTTTGATATAGTAGTCGAAATTCAGGAGCGGGATAAAGTAATTGTTCATCCGGACGTTGGTGAGGCTGTAGATGCTATCCTGCATGCTAAAATTCAAGAGACCGAAGTCAGGTGGATTGATGAAAATGGAGAGATAAGAAAAGGACAAGCAGAAACTTCCCATTCTGTTAACCATGAGCAGGAGGAGAAAAAAACAGAAAAAACACGGATATATCTTTTCGGTGTTAACAAAACTAAGCTGGAAGAAACTGCCAGGGATAAGCATATTGCTTTACATATAACTAATAATCTCAGGGATGCCAATTTGCTCTTGACCACGAAAAACTACTATCGGAGGAAGCCTCAGAAAATAAGAGATGCCGAAATGTCAGGCATCCCCATATATGTCGTTAAGAGCGGTAATCTTCCACAACTAAGGCAGTGCCTTGAGAATATTTACGTATCACAGAGAGACCTCGCTGTAGGTTCAGCAGTGAATGAAGCAGAGAGAGCAGTTAGTCTAGTAAAAGATGGCTCCGGGCCTGTGGAATTAAATCCTCAGAATGCTTTTATTCGACGCTTACAGCACATTTTAGCAAAGCGTCATGATGTGAACTCTCAAAGTTTAGGAAAAGAACCTGGACGACGGGTAGTGATTTTAAAAAGATAATAGTTTATTGACATAATATCGAGAATATTGTAAGAACAGGAGCAATGTTTGGGCTTGTTTATTACCTTTGAAGGTGGGGAAGGTTGTGGCAAGAGTTTTCAATCTAAAGTTCTTTATCGTAAGCTTTGTTGTTTGAATATTTCTGTATTACTAACTTATGAGCCGGGGGGAACAGTCCTGGGTGATGAAATCAGGCGTGTATTGAAAAAAAAGCGCCTGGAGACTATATCTCCTGAAACTGAATTATTTCTAATCTTGGCTTGTCGTGTCCAACTGGTAAACGAGGTGATTCATCCTGCCTTAGAAGAGGACAAAGTGGTAATTTGTGATCGCTTTACTGACTCTACAGTTGTTTATCAGGGTTATGGTCGTGGGTTAGATTTAAAATTTATCGAAGAAATCCACTACAAGGTTATTCAAGGTCTTAAACCTGATCTTACTGTGTTGCTTGATATGCCTGCTGATGAAGGTCTAAAACGTAAAAGGGCAAAAGCCAGGGATAGGTTTGAAGAAGCGGGGCTAGTTTTTCATAATAGCATCAGAAATGGCTATCTCAAATTGGCTGCATCTGAGCCAGAGCGTTGGCTGGTGATAGATGCTACCTTGCCAAGAAGCAAAATTAGCAATATTGTCTGGGATAGGGTCAGTCGTTTGCTAGCTTTAAACCAGGATAAACCAAAACATGGCTAGAAAACGAGTGGCAGTAGCCATAAGTGGTGGCGTTGATTCTTCGGTAGCAGCTTTGTTATTGAAAGAATCCGGCTATGAAGTAATCGGGCTGCATATGCGCTTATGGAATGATAAAAAAGATAAATCAGGTGCCCAGTGCGATCCTTCCAAGTTGAAAGTTAGCTTTGATAGAGCCGAGCAAGTATGTAATAAACTAGACATACTTTTCCATGTGATCGATTTGGAAAATGAATTTAAAACTCATGTTATTGATTACTTTTGTAATGAATATGCACAAGGTAGGACCCCTAACCCTTGTATAGCCTGTAACAAATATATAAAATTTGGCCTGCTTCTCAATAGGGCACTTTCTTTGGGAGCTGATTATCTGGCTACAGGTCATTATGCTAAGGTTGAATGTTGTGGAGGAATTTATCATTTGCTTAAAGGTAAAGATTCGACTAAAGATCAATCATATCTGCTTTATACTTTGGATCAGACTCAACTTAGCCGCGTGATTTTTCCTCTGGGTATTTATCTTAAAAGCGAAGTGCGTAAGCTTGCAAGACAGAATTGTTTGCCTGCTGCTGAAGAACCAGGGAGTCAGGATATATGTTTTGTCGATGGTGAGTATACTGATTTTCTTGCCCAAAATATCGATGTCACCGAAGGAGAAATTGTCGATAAACGTGGTGAGATTTTAGGAAGGCATAAGGGGGTCCCCCTTTATACCGTGGGACAGAGGCATGGATTAGGGTTTTATGACGGACAGCGTATGTATGTAATCAACATAGAACCTGAGAGGAACCGAATTGTTCTGGGAACTGAAGAGGAGTTATATTCTGAAAAGCTTGTTGCAAAGAAGATCAACTGGGTCTCAGGTAAAGCACCATCCAATCCAATGGACGTTGCAGTGAAGATCCGTTATAAATCACCTGAAGTTTTGGCTACACTTTATCCTGACCTCAGTTCAGCTAAAGTACAATTACATCAACCACAGCGGGCCATAACTCCTGGTCAATCCGTTGTTTTCTATCAAAATGACGAAGTTATAGGTGGCGGAATTATTGAAAAGCAAGAATAATAGCTATAGCAAACCGCCGACCCTGATGTATGAAAGTACTCTAAGCTCACAGGGATATAAGTCAATTGCTGGTATTGATGAGGTTGGCAGAGGAGCTTTAGCAGGGCCTGTGGTTGCTGCTGCTGTGATTTTACCGCAATCCGCAGATTTGCCGAGACTCAAAGACGTCAGAGACAGTAAGGAGGTATCACCGGAAAAGCGGGATTCGCTATACAGTCTGATAATGGAAGAAGCTTTTGCTGTTGGAATTGGTATTGTGTCGTGGCAGACTATTGATTCCATAAATATTCTAAATGCTACTAGGCTCGCAATGCGACAGGCTATCGAGCAATTGGCTTGCCTGCCAGATTTTTTACTTGTAGATGGTATGACCATCCCCAGGCTGGATATTCGGCAGAAGGGTATAGTTAAGGGGGATAGATTATGTCTTTCTATAGCTTGTGCTTCGGTTATTGCTAAAGTTACTCGTGATCGTATTATGGTCGATCTTGATGCAGTTTATCCAAATTATGGATTGGCACAGCATAAGGGGTATGGTACCAGGTTTCACTTAGATTGTTTGAGTCAGTATGGTCCTTCGCCTGTACACCGTTTTTCTTTTGCTCCGGTAAAAGAAACTAATAGATTAATATGAATCGTAAAGAAGTAGGAGCTCTGGGAGAAAAGTTAGCCAAAAACTTTCTGAAGAAGAAAGGATACCGTATTCGTGAAACGAACTTTCGCTGCCGTCATGGTGAGATAGATATTATTGCTGAGAAAAAAGATTGCCTGATATTTATCGAAGTGCGTACTAAGACAAGTGTTGATTTTGGCAGTCCAGAAGAATCGATTACATTTGCTAAAAAAGAAAAACTTATTGCCTCTGCTCTGGCCTACCGGAATGTTCATCAGAATTTGCCGTTATTATGGCGCATAGATTTTGTTGGTGTGGAACTTGATCAAAAAGGAAAAGCTACACGTATAGAGCTTATTGAAAATGCTGTTAGCTACCAATCGTGAATTTATTTTCTGAAAATCGTTTGCCTGTGGAACCTAGAAGCTGATATACTAGCCGATGTCTTGGAATACGAAACTATTATCGGACTGGAAGTGCATGCTCAGCTATTGACAAAGAGCAAAATGTTTTGTTCTTGTAGCTCTGATTATGCCAATGCTCCGCCAAATACTCATGTATGTCCTGTTTGTTTAGGTATGCCCGGTGTTTTGCCTACGATAAATCAAAAGGCTATAGAGTGCACGGTAATGACTGCGCTAGCTTTAAATTGTAAAGTTGCTGAGTATGCCAAGTTTGACCGCAAGAATTATCCATATCCCGATTTGATGAAGGGATATCAGATATCACAATATGATGCCCCCATCGGGGAAAAGGGCTGTCTAGTAATTGATATGAAAGGGGAACAAAAGAAGATCGGTATTACCCGGGTTCATCTTGAGGAAGATGTAGCCAAACTTACGCATGTTACTTCGACTGCAGGGGAAAGCTACAGTTTAATGGATGTTAATCGGGCCGGGGTGCCTTTGATGGAGGTTGTAGGAGAGCCGGACATTGATACTCCTGAAGAAGCAAGGCAATATCTTATTAAGCTTAGAACTATTCTTCAATATCTGGGGGTGTCGAAGGCCAATATGGAAGAGGGAAGTTTCAGGTGTGATGCCAATGTTAGCATACGACCTGCTGGCACTACCAAATATCTGCCTAAGGTAGAGGTGAAAAACATGAATAGTTTCAAGGCAGTCTATCGAGCCTTGGAATATGAGGTTGAGCGCCAGAAAGAAGTGCTGGAAAAAGGGGGAAAACTTGTCCAGGAGACCAGGGGATGGGTGGAAGAAAAGGGTATTACTGTGAGCCAGAGAAGCAAGGAATACGCTCATGATTACCGCTATTTCCCGGAACCAGATTTGCCACCTCTGACTTTTGAGAAGAGCTGGGTTGAGACAATTAGAGCTGATTTGCCCGAATTACCTGATTCAATACGCGAGCGTTTCGTTTCCAAATTTGGCTTACCCGTTTATGATACCGACCTGCTTTTGGATTCCAAGGCATTAGTCAATTATTTTGAGAATTGTGTTAAGATAATAGAGAGCAGTTCAAATGATATAGAACTTCAGAAGAAGGCTAAGGCAGTAAGTAACTGGCTCTTGGGTGATTTCAGTCGTATGCTTAATTCTAGCAATACTAAAATAGAGGATGTCAAAGCTACTCCCAAGCATTTGATTGAGATGTTGGATCTGATAGATAAAGGTGCTATTAGCGGTCCAGTTGCCAAAGCAGTTTTTGAAGAGATGTTTCTTACAGGTAAGACAGCTAGCAGTATTATTGCCGATAAAGGCCTAGGTCAGATTAGTGATAGCACCGAAATTGAGAATATTGTTGCTCAGGTTATAGGCAATAATAGCCAAGCAGTTGCAGATTTTAAAGCTGGTAAGCAGCAATCACTTACTTTTTTGGTTGGTCAGGTGATGAAAGCCAGTAGGGGACGTGCTAATCCCGGACTGGTTAATAAAATTCTTTTGGATAAACTCGGAGGAAGTTAAAATGCCTACTTATCTTGTTATCGCACAGATATTGGTAGCTATAGCTTTAATAGTCGTAGTTACACTTCAGGTTAAAGGTGGTGGACTCGGGGGTATATTTGGACAGCCCGATAGCGTCTATCGGACCAGGCGTGGGGTGGAGAAAACCCTTTTTCAAATGACTATTGCCTTAGCTGTTCTATTTACAATCCTCTCCATTTTGGTAGTCAATATTAGTGTCTCATAAAGGCAAGCATGTCTCCGGTGATAACTCTGCTCACTGATTTTGGTCTCGGTGATGCATACGTTGCCAGTGTTAAAGGGGTAATACTTGGTATAAACCCGGAGGCTGTGATTGTAGATATCTCTCATTCTATTGAACCGCAGAATATCCTCCAAGCAGCTTTTGTATTGAGTACAGCTCATCAATATTTTCCTGATGGTACTATACATGTTGTAGTAGTTGACCCGGGTGTCGGCAGTCAGCGGAAAGTAATTTTGCTTAGGACTTCATCAGCTTATTTTCTGGCACCCGATAATGGGGTTTTGAGCTATGTAATCGATGAAATATGTCCTGCGGAAACTGTTGACTATCAGGATTCAACGTTATTCTCACCTAGACCAAGGAATATCAAAGGATATCTTGAAGCCATAGCTATCACCAACTCGAAGTTTTGGCGACATCCGGTCAGTACTACTTTTCACGGGAGGGACATTTTTGCTCCGACTGCTGCCCATTTATCGTTAGGTATCTCTCTAGATGAATTTGGAGAGGCAGTAGATTCTGTTTATGCTTCCGCACGCCCAAAGCCTTATTATGACTCCAATGGTTATCTGGTTGGCTATGTGGTTCATATAGATAACTTTGGAAACCTTATTACAAATATCACTGACATTGATTTGCCACGAAGGGAAGTTAGTGTAGAGCTAGGTGGTCAGTCAGTACACGGAGTAGATAACTATTATGCTGAAAGTGAAGGATTAGTAGCTATACTCGGTAGTTCTGATTACCTGGAAATATCTCTTAGCAATGGTAATGCTGCCAGCTTTCTGGGAGCTAAAATAGGTGATAAAGTAAGGTTGTTACCCAAAAAAGATCAGAAGTAGTTTGGAAACTTTACATAAAATATATTTATCGGATTAGATATTAAGAGCTGGCATTGAACTAATTTGCTTATCGTGTCCGCTTCCACATGGTGCCTTTAGGTGTATCCTCAAGTGTTATTCCCAGCTCGATAAGGTCGTTGCGTATCTTATCAGCCATTTGCCATTGTTTAGCTCGTCGTAATTCATTGCGCATTGATATAAGCATTTCAACACTGGCAGCAGCATCCAGGGGTGATGTTGCAGGTTTTTCTATAGTTTGTCCCAGACGATTTGCCAGTTCACTTTGCCAATGCTTTGCCAGCTCGGCAAGTGGTCCGAATTCAAGCGGCAGTCTGGCTGGTTCTTCTAGAGTAAAACCCAGAATTTTAGCCAGCTCAATCAATGTTTGTCTTGCTCTGGATACATCTAATTTTTCTTCAAGTCCGCGATTAATTTCTCTGGCTAAATCAAAGATAACAGCTATAGCTTGGGCAGTATTAAAGTCATCGTCCATACTATCTATGAATTTTTTCTTAAACGGCTCGCTATCCAGCTTCATTTTTGCTAGGCTCTCTATACCATCTCGTGTTGCTGCCTGCCGCAATCGCTGCATTCCAATCTCGGAAGCTTCGATATTATTTTCGTTGTAGGACAGAGGGCTGCGATAGTGAGATCCCAGTATAAAAAGCCTGATAGCATCGGGGCTAAAATGCTTAAGGCATTCTTTTACCGTAACCAAATTGCCAATAGATTTGCTCATCTTATCACCGCTTAATTGGAGCAGCCCGTTATGCAGCCAGTATTTTACAAAGGGGTCTTTTCCGGTAAAACTTTCCGATTGAGTTATTTCGTTTTCATGATGAGGGAAAATCAGGTCCTGCCCGCCGCCGTGGATATCTATGCTCTCTCCCAGATATTTCAATGCCATAGCGCTGCACTCTATGTGCCATCCCGGCCTACCATTGCCCCAGGGACTTACCCAGGAAGGTTCTCCGGGTTTAGCTGCTTTCCACAGGGCAAAATCCAGAGGAGAATTTTTATTCTCAGCATTTAGCGAGGCCTTGGAAACCATCTCTTCCATGTTCTGATGAGATAGCTTGCCATAGTTAGGAAACCTGTCAACCTGAAAATAAACGCTGCCTTGAGACTCATAGGCAAAATCTTTTTCTATCAGGCGCTGGATGACTTCGATGATCTTGGGTATTTCTTCGGTCGCTTTGGGATAGATGTCCGCTCGTTTTATGTTTAAAGCATCCATGTCTCTGAAATACTCGGAGATGTATTTTTCAGCCAGCTCGTTTGCCGGTATATTGAGTTGTTGAGCTTTGTTTATTATCTTGTCGTCGATGTCAGTAAAATTCTGTACGTATTTGACTTTATAACCTCTGAATTCCAGATAACGTCGGATAGAGTCAAATACAATATAGCTCATAACATGACCGATATGGCAATCGTCATAAACAGTAACGCCACAAACATACATGGTTACTGTATCACTTTGCGGAAGGAATTCTTCTTTCTGCCCTGATAATGTATTGAATACTTTCATCGATTGCTCCTGTGTGCAGTAAAGCTATTATTTTGCTCCGTTACCTGGCGTTATCAGTTTTTTTTCGAGCTCGTCTATTCGATGTTCCAGATTCTGGATTTTTTCCCAGACCGGATCCGGTAATTTTTCTACTATATCGGTATCGGGATTTCGTATTTCTACAACTCTTCCCGGCACACCGACGACTGTGGCGTTGGGAGGAACTGTAGTTATTACTACGGAACCGGCTCCGACTTTACTGTTGTCTCCGATTGTTATCGCTCCAATAAGTTTGGCTCCGGTGCCTATAACCACATTATTTCCCAGCGTTGGGTGACGTTTTTTCTTCTGTAGACTGGTACCGCCCAGGGTGACTCCCTGGTACAGTACAACATTATCCCCGATTTGTGAAGTCTCGCCAATCACGACTCCCATGCCGTGGTCTATAAAGAAGCCTTTTCCGATCTCGGCTCCGGGATGAATTTCAATCCCGGTTAGGAAACGGCTGAAGTGAGAAATAACTCTGGGGAAAAAAGGGATATGCCAGTTCCATAGAGTGTGAGCCAGACGGTGGAACTGACGGGCATGAAATCCAGGGTAGGCAAAAAGTATTTCCCAGACGTTTTTGACTGCTGGATCGTGGTTGAAAACTGCCTGAATATCAGTTCTGATGTTTCTAATAAGTTGCATCTAGCGTTCACTTTTAAAATATGCTCATTAAATCAGTCTAACGAGGCAATAGCATAAGCGGCTATTCCCTCTCCTTGACCGATAAAGCTCAGACCGTCAGTAGTAGTAGCTTTTACCATTATCTGTTCCATATTTATTCCCAATGTCTGACTTAATTTCCGTCGCATATCTTCGATAAATGGTGCCATTTTAGGTTGCTCGGCAGCAATGATAGCATCTATATTATCTATTTTGAACCCTTTCGATGCCACCAGATTTTTAGCTTTGTCCAACAAAATCAAGCTGGAGATATCTTTAAATTTTGGGTCTGACGGTGGGAATTGAAAGCCTATATCATTGAGTCCGGCAGCACCGAGAAGTGCATCCATTATAGCATGGGTTAATACATCGGCATCACTATGTCCTGACAGACCTCTATCAAAAGGTATTGGTACACCTCCTAATATTAAATTGCGCCCTGCAACTAATTTATGTACGTCGTATCCAATGCCGATTCGCATTATCTATTAACCTTTCGCTAAAATTTCAGCCAATGCCAGATCCTCTGGCGTGGTTATTTTTATATTTCTGTATGATCCATGATAGAGTTTAACTTGGCCTCCGAATTTTTCTACGAGACTGGCGTCGTCGGTAACTTCCTGGTCGATTTGCTTATAGGCCTGGTTTATTATATCGAATTTGAAGACTTGAGGAGTCTGTACTGCCCATAAGTGGTTGCGCTGCAAAGTTTTTTTTATTATTCCATCCTTATCGCTTAACTTTATAGTATCCTTAACGGGAACCGCAGCTACGGCAGCACCTGTTGTCTTAGCTGCTTCTAAGCCTGTTTCTAGCAAGTCACTTGTGAGAAATGGTCTGGCACCATCATGGATAATAATCCATTCACATTCTTTGAGTTTTTTAAGTCCTGCCTTTACTGAATCCTGCCTTTGAGAGCCGCCGAGGCACACTGAAATGACTTTTGTCCAACCTCTTTCCGCAACCAGCCTTTGTCCGAGATCCATATTATTTTTATTAAGAGCAATGACGATTTGAGTAATGGGCTTATAGTTTTGACAAGCTTCTACCGACCATGCCAGCAGAGGTTTACCGCCCAGAGGCAGAAAAATTTTGTCTGTGCCCATTCGCTTGCTGTGACCAGCTCCGACAATCACAGTGCCAATTTGAGTCAATTTCTCCTCCCCTCACATTTTAAGCCTGTCTAATATTACAGCTTTATTGGCAAATACTAAAAAGGGCGGGGTTTTATTATATTGCTTTAGTCCCGCCCAGATAAATCCATAAGGATTTAAGTTTATGATGGATATTGCTTATCCTTTACCCTCCGTTAAAACAGCCTCAGCAATTGCCTCAATTGTGATTTTTTCGCCGTTGTAGTTCACTTTTACAGTATTACCAGCGCGAAAATCACCGCGCAATAAGGCTTCAGAGAGCTTATCTTCCACCTCGTCCTGTATTACACGACGCAAAGGCCTTGCCCCGTAAGTGGGATCATATCCCTTATCGCCCAGAAAATCTTTAGCAGCATCGGTAACTTCAAGCTTTATACTCTTTTCTGCCAATGACTTAACTACCTGAGATAACATTAAGTCGACAATCTGTCGTATCTGGTCCTTGTTAAGAGAATGAAAGACGACTGTGCCATCAACCCGGTTCAAAAACTCAGGGCGAAAATGGTTTTTTAACTGCTTGAGAACTTTGTCCTTCATTTTTTCGTATTCGGCTTTTCGGTCTTTCTCGTCATCGGCATGGGACACAAAACCAAGATTGGTATTCTTCAGAATGTCCTGTGCCCCGATATTGCTGGTCATTACTATGATGCTGTTTCGGAAATCGACGCGGCGGCCTTTGGCATCAGTCAGATGCCCATCATCAAAGATCTGGAGCAAGATATTATAAACATCAGGATGAGCTTTCTCTATTTCATCCAGCAGTATGACGCAATAAGATTTTCGCCTTACGGACTCGGTTAGCTGTCCTCCTTCTTCGTAGCCTACATATCCGGGAGGAGCACCAACCAGGCGAGCCACTGCATGACGTTCCATGAATTCGGACATATCGAGCCTGATCATAGCGTCTTCGCTGCCGAACATAAACTCAGCTAATGCCCGCACCAGTTCGGTTTTGCCTACTCCCGTAGGTCCCAAAAACATGAAGCAGCCTATAGGGCGGCGTACATCTTTCACGCCGGCACGAGCCCGTCTCACTGCTTTAGAGACGGTGACTATAGCTTCGTCTTGCCCGATAATTCGCTTGTGTAAAACCTCTTCCATTTGAAGTAGCCTGCTGGACTCATCAGCAGTTAAGCGCACAATCGGTATTCCTGTCCACATACTAACCACTTCGGCGATGTCATCTTCGGTAACAGTGGGCTTCTCCTGTTTTTGTTCTACCTGCCAATCCTGTTCCATGCCTTTGATCTTGTCCATCAACTGTACTTCTCTGTCACGGAGCTCTGCAGCATATTCGTATTGCTGTGAAGAGATGGCAGCGTCCTTGTCTCTCCGTATATTTTCCAGAGCGCGTCTTGCTTCTGCCAGCCCAATAGGCACGGAGCCGCGCTTGATTCGTACCCTGGATGAGGATTCATCCATAAGATCAATTGCTTTATCAGGCAAAAACCGGTCTGGTATATATCTGGCAGCTAAAGATGCTGCAACCTGAAGCGATTCATCGCTTATGGTAAGACGGTGGTATTCTTCGTAACGTTCTTTGATTCCTCGTAATATCTCTATAGTATCCTCTATAGTAGGCTCGGCAACTATAATCGGCTGGAAACGGCGCTCTAGGCCGGCATCTTTCTCTACATGCTTGCGATACTCATCGAGAGTAGTGGCGCCAATACATTGTATTTCACCTCTGGCTAAGGAAGGCTTCAGAATGTTAGATGCGTCGACCGCACCCTCAGCAGCACCGGCGCCCACCATTGTATGAAACTCATCGATAAATATGACGCAATTGCCGGCGTTCTTTATCTCGTCTATTACTTTTTTAAGTCGCTCTTCGAATTCACCGCGGTATTTGGTGCCAGCCACCAGCAATCCTATATCCAGGGTTAATAGACGTTTGCCCTGTAATGTCTCGGGGACATCGCCAGCTACTATTCTATGTGCCAAACCCTCAACAATGGCTGTTTTGCCTACGCCGGCTTCACCGATCAGCGCCGGATTATTCTTGGTACGACGACTCAGTATCTGGATTACCCGTTCTATCTCTTTGTCTCGATCAACAATAGGGTCGAGCTTGCCGGCGCGTGCCGCAGCGGTTAGATCAATTCCAAGCTGGTCAAGTATAGGTGTTCTGGCGGTAGACCTTGCAGCACCACGTGCCTGGGGTACATTTTGGCTGAGAAGGCTATTGGTTTCAGCCTGAACTTTTTCAGTAGTTATACCAAAGCTTTGCAGCACGCTGGCAGCAGTACCTTCATGCTCACGTAAGAGCCCTAATAGAAGATGCTCTGTTCCGATATAGCTGTGATTAAGTCGGCGAGCTTCGTCCACTGCCAGTTCGATCACTCTTTTGGCTCTTGGCGTGAGGCCAACTTCACCGCTGTTTGACTTTTCTCCACGACCGACAACAAATTCAATTGCTGCGCGTATCTTACTGGCGGGCACACCAAGATTATTCAGAATCTTACAGGCAACACCATCTTCTTCAGCTATCAGCCCCAGCAGTATATGCTCGGTATCAATGTAATTATGCCCGAAATGTTGGGCCTCTTCCTGTGCACGAGTGAGGGATCGGCGGGCTCGTTCTGAGAATTTCTCAAACCTACTAGCCATATAATCTACCTCTCTTTAATGTTTGCTCAGCCTCCACCTACCCTGTTTTAGTTTAATTTGTATTTAGACTAATTATAAGAAGTTTATATTGTCAAGTCAAAGGTGTAAAAGTTAGTAATATATGGTGAGATGGTGAAATTTAAGAAAAAATAGTGGCGATGAGGCTATCAGTTTGGACGGATAAAAAAAACCCTCTGGCAGTGACATATTTTCCCAAGGAGTTCCCCCCTCAGTATCGTCTGCGCTGAGGCGTTTCACTTCCGTGTTCGGGATGGGAACGGGTGGTGCCACCTCGCTTCGACCACCAGAGGATAAAGCTTAACCTTTTAAATTTTTAAACAGGGAAATAATATACATCGAAAAAGATTTTTTGTCAATTTCATATAATTTTTGTCAGCTCAACGGGGGTGATTTCTACTATGTTGTTGTTTTTTTATCGCATTATGCTTGGCAGCCAGAGAGCTATTGTGGGAAAAACCATGATCAATGCCATAGCCAGCAAATTAAGCCCTAAGAATGGAACCGAAGCTTTAATGATTTCCCCCATGGTGGTATCTGGTGGTGATACCCCTTTCATTGCGTACAGAGCCAAACCAAATGGAGGTGTTAGACCGCCGGCATCTATATTAATCAGAAATATTACGGCAAACCAGACGGGGTCGAAGCCAAGAGCCAAGACAATAGGCATAAAAATAGGTAGGGTAATCATCATAATGCTGAAAGAGTCCATAAAGCAACCAAGTATAATCAATACGACTTGCATCATTATAAGAGTAACGATCGGAGCTACGCTAAAGCCCGTTAGCAGGTTAACAAGTTGGGTAGAGGCTTGAGTGAATGCCAGAACCTGGCTGAAGGTTTTGGAGCCTGCAATAATCAGGAACATCATTCCAGTGACCCTCAGAGTGGAGCTAATCGATTTTTTAAATCCTGACCAACCTAGTTTCCCTAGGGATGCGCAGATAATAAGAGTGCCAAGTGCGCCAGTAGCTGCTGCTTCTGAGGGGCCGGCTATCCCCAAGAAAATGACACCGATAACAAGAAAAATGATGATCCCTATTGGCAATACATTACGTGAAGTAGATAATAACTTTTTTGATAAAGGGACATAAGGTGCATCATATGGTGGGGCAAGATATGGTTGAAATTTACATCTAAGCAGAATATATGCAGCAATAAGGACAGCCATGAGTAGCCCGGGAATGATAATAGCGATTAATATCTGCCCGACGGAGATTTCAGCTATTGATCCCAAAAGGACTGCCAGAGCGCTGGGGGGGATCATCATTGCCAGTCCGCTGCTTCCAAGTATGGGGCCTAAAGACATAGAATTGTGGTAGCCCCGTTTTTTCATTTCTGGCATCAACACTTCTCCCAGTACTGTTATACTGGCCAGATTGGTGCCGGTTAAGGTTGCTATTAAGACTCCACCAGCTACTGAAACAAAGCTGAGCCTGCCCGGGAGTCGTCCCAGCCATTGATCGACAGCATTTAACATATCCGTAGCGAATCCTGAATGTGCGATCAATTCACCCATAATAACAAAGAGTGGTATGGGTAATAAGGTAAAAGTGGCTAAAGAGCCGTAGATACTTCTGGCTAATTGCTCTATACCAACTGCCCCACCCCAAAATAAATATATACCAACTAGATTAACTGCCATGAAACAAAATGCTATAGGCAGTCCAGTAAGCATTAACAAAATAAAGCTGCCAAAGACTAACAGAAGCACTAATTGCCAGTCCACGGATATTGCTCCTTAGAGTTTACTGCTTGATTTATCCATATAGCCCTGTTTTCCGTTGTCAGAGCGCTTGAGGCTTTTTAGGTTTCCAAATATTCTCCTGAGAAATTGAATAAATAATAATAAATAGCCAACAGGAATGATGAAATTTACAAATGCTGCAGGAACATATAGGTAAATCGGGATTACAGAGCCAGTTTGGAAATTTTGCCAGGTAACTCTGGCAGAAAACCAGGCGATAACCAGGCATATAATTGCCCCAATGATAGAGGTGAACACATCAAGTAATGCTGTGTTTCTTATGCTTAATCTAGTAAGTACTATGTCCATTTTTATGTGCCCGTCATTTTTTAACACCCAGGCAGCGACCAGAAAAGTGATCCACAACAGGCAATAGTTTACGATCTCTGTCATCCAGGGCAGTGATCTTCCTATAAAAACAGTGGAAATAACCTCACCGCAAACGCCCAGCATTATAAATATGACAAGAAATCCAGCAAAAACGGCCATTGCGCTGAGAATGCGGTCAAAAATAATATTTGATTTTTCCCATAATCTCATAATAGCTCATCCCTCACGAGAATTTGAGACTATCTCAATATAGTTTATACGAAATTGAATTGCAAGCGACTTAAAGACGTATTCAAAAAAATACGTCTTTAAGTCAAAGTTAAGTCCGCAAGAAGATATGCCAGATTTAAAGAAGTTTCCCCAATATTATGGTGAAATCAGCTTACGGATTTCTGGAGCTGTATCAGGCATCTTCTTTGTAAAATCATCCCACATAGCATTATAGATGGTGTCGAGGTACGATTTCGCATCATCTGGGGAAAACTTGATATATTTAACACCGGCATCTGCGAAGATTTTTCGCGCCTTTGCTTCGTCTTCATCATTCAGGCGGCCTAGTTCTGGTGCCATACTTGCCTGAGTATCTTGCAATAGTTTCTGCAGATTAGCAGGAAGCTTTTTCCATGTGTCCAGATTTATAACCATAACAACATGATCTGTAAAGTAGGGATGGTCAATCCCATACTTGATCTGTTCCTGTGCACTGGTGGGTAAAATCCCACTTGCAGGGGCAAGCCACCCATCGACAAGGCCACGCTCCAAAGCAGTATAGGCCTCAGATAATGGTACGCTTTTTAGGTCCATATTCAATGCCTTGGTCACAGGTAATACCATAGGACCATTAGCTCCTACTGTAAGGCCGGCTAATTGCTGAGGCTTGTTTACTTCTTTGTTGGCATGCGTTAACCAGCTCGGCTCATTCGAACCGCACATTCTGCCAAGAAAGTAGACATTAGCCTTGTCATTATAGAAAGTTTGCAGCATCTCATGGACACCACTTTTCACCTCCTCTTCATACGTTATGCGTGAGAGAAGTAATAGACTGGCTTCCATAAACCTTCCCTCGAAGAAAGAGGGCGGCATCATGGTCATCTGGACTACTCCGTTACTTACCGCATCGCCCATTTCTGGCTGGCCAATTACTTCTGGCCCACCGAGAATATTTATGGTAAGCTCCCCGTTAGCAGCCTCATTGACTTTGTCACAGAATTGCTTGAACAGCTTTGCTTTAAACGACATCCCAGGCAAAAAGGTGACAGCTTTGATTTCTATTGCCTGTGTTGGTGCTGGGGTTGTAGCTGGGGTTGGAGTTGGGGTCGATGCTGGTGCAGGTTGAGCACAAGCCGCCATGAATGAGGAAATTGCCAGTAGTAATGCAATGATTAGCATGCAGATCTTTTTCATTCGAATTTTCCTCCTTTTATTTCTTGAACAGCATGATTAAATTCAATCGTTCATAGGATATTTTCATATGTTACATAACTACCTCCTTTATTTTGGTGTTCCTCTCAACCCTGTGAGAAGGGCTCAAAATGAAGAGCCACCAGATATTGCAGGAAATTTGCCTTTACCATCAGTAAAAGTATATCTGATTGTGCTACATATTTTATCAAATTACTTTTTCCTCTTATCGATAACTGTTCGTTCAATAAACCCCGAAATGATTTTTGTATTCCAGCTTAAAGATGTGCGATTACATCATCAACGGTAGTGACCAAAGCCCACATAGGAGCAAAGGACCTGATTACTGCTTCGTAAGCTCCTTCCTGATTTACACTTGCCGGTGAATTTGTCGCATCTTTGGGTAGAATTACGTTATAGTAACGCTCGGTACATGCGATAATTGCATTATAACATGTTGAGTGAGCTGTCCAACCGGTTACTACCACAGTTTTTACGCCTTCCATTTGCAGGATTGCATCCAGCCCAGAGTTATTGAATGCACCAATGCCCCAGTGGTATGTAACGTAATCACTAGGCTGGCGTTTCATTTCCGGGATTATCTGGCACAGGTCGAGTACAGCTGGATTATCGATGTCTCCTTCAAATTCATCGGGCAATGCGTTTTGGTTCCTGTAGATTGCTCCCCATTCAGGACATTTACATGGTCTGGGCATTACAGCCCCGAAGATTACCGGCAGTTTCTTGGCACGGAAGGCATCAGCCAATTTTGTTTGTTGTTCAATAATATGGTACTTTTTTATGGCATCCCATGAATCTTGGTGTGGGACAGGGGTCATTATTCCATTACCGACTATGCCCTTTTGCATATGCATTATCAGCAGAGCAGGTTTCCCCTCCATTTTCCAATCTGCAGCAACGTCGTCCTTAAAAAAGTTTTTGTTATCAACCGTCATTTGTCTCTCCTCCTTTTTAATTGATTTGTGTTTAAAAAGGGCTGAAAAACTCAGCTTCAACCCGATTTTTCGCTTAGTCTTTTGGCAAACTGGAAAGCTGGGAACACCCCACGACACTTGGCAGGGATGTCCTATTGCTTCTCCAATTTATATAGATACTAAAAATATGATGAAACTATCCGTATGGTAATCGCAGAGCGTTATTTTTTGCAGCTAATTAAGCTCTGCTGAAATCCAAATTGATATCGTGTATACATCCAATTCGATAATCAGTTGGATTTGCCATCATACCACCTACCTCCATGATTGTCAACCATATGTTATCGTGCAATACCTTAGCGATATATTATGGTTAACTAACTTATTTGAGCTACCTTATGGTTTTAGTTTGCTTTATATACTTTGCAGACGAAACCCCTGAAGGTGACTGATCCCAGTTCTCGGGCATAAGGCGAATCGTTCTTGGTGAGAATATTAAGGTTGGATTCTGCCCAGCCATGCATATCTTTATCCATTTCGGGATACCACCAGCCATGTTCGGCGATGATCACCCGAGGATCTATGCTGGATGACAGTTTTGCTTTTTGCTTGATTCGGCCACGTTGATTTTCAATAAATACCCAGTCACCATCTTTTATGCCCAATTTGCCAGCAGTGTTTTTATGAATACTAACTATCGGTTCAGGATGAGTATTCCGCACACTCTTGATCTGACGTCCTCTGGAGTGAATATATCCTGGTATCTTGGAGCTGGTAAGAACCAGCGGGTATTCTTTGGCTAACTCAGGGTCACTTAAGGGTGATTCGGGTGGTTCATAATATACTGGTAGCGGATCAAACCCCCAGGCTTCTAGCTGCTCTGAATATAATTCCACTTTACCTGAAGGGGTATTGAACCCTTTTTCTTTGTAGAAGTCATATATTTTTTTGCTGGAAAGCATTCCTACTTTTCTGAATTCATCAAAAGTTAAGCCGGCAGGTTTTAGAATAAAGTCCAGCATCTGTTTCTCGTTTTCCCTGAAGTACTCCCCCAATTTCAGGCGTTTAGCCAATTCACTTATTATCTTGTAGTCCGACCAGCATTCGCCGACTTCAGCTACTTTTTGAACAATGCTGGTGGTCTGTACGACATAGGAATTATTAATGTCATCAATCTCCAGATATGTAGCTACTGGCAATACTATATCTGCTAGCTCTGCGGTGGGAATTCTAAAGAAGTCGGTTACTACAAGGAAATCCAGGTTTTTCAATGCCTGATAGACTTCCTTAGCATTACTGTAAGTGTGTAGTAAGCTACCACCTTGAACGAAAGCAGCATGGATAGGGTATGGCTTGGAAGTTAGCATGGCTTTAATCAGTTTTTGGGGTAATGCCGAGAAATAGTTTGGCAGCACTCTTTCTTCAATACCAATTCTTCTGGCTCGTATTTCTGGTGATAGGACATTAGTTTCGTGCATTTCCGGATCATTTCCAGGAAGTACCCCGGTAGGCGACCAGTTTATTTCTCCACCAGGCTTACCGATATTGCCTGTAATTGCCCTGAGGATGGCAGCAGCGCGGTTGAACTGGAAATTATTGATGTTGTTGTCCATACCGTTGCCGCAGAAAATACCAGATGGTTTGCTGGTAGCATATAATCTGGCTATTTCTTTAATTGTCTCTGCCGGTATCCAGGTTATTGTAGCGACTTTCTCAGGAGGATAGTCCTGAACGTGGGTTTTGAGTTTATCGAAACCCACCGTCCATTTATCAATGAAGTCCTTGTCGAACAGGTCTTCTTTAATAATTACATTTATCATTCCTAAGGCTAGTGCCAGGTCGGAGCACGGCCTGGGTCTTACCCATATGTCCGCTTTTTTAGAAATATCTGTTTCGGCAGGATTGATAACTATTAACTTTGCGCCCTTTTTAATAGCTTGTTTAACCCTTTCTCCAACCGGTATCTCGGTTGAGTTTGGATTAGCCCCCCATAATATGAGGCATGAGGGTGGATATTCGTAATCAGGGTCTGACTTAAATCCGTATGTAGCTAACATGCCGCGTAGTCTGGCATGAAAACAAACTGAGGACATTGAGGCTATATTCGGTGAACCAAACACGTTAGCTAAACGAGCCAGGTAACTATCTCCGTATCCTTTGGCTCCTCCCTGTATGAATGCGATCGACTCTGCACCGTATTTCCCCTTTGTTTTGGTCAATTCTGATGCGATAGTATTTAATGCCTCATCCCATGTAATCTGTTGCCATTTGCCCTCACCTTTTTCTCCGACTCTTTTTAGCGGGTGCTTTAGGCGATCAGGATGATTCAGGTATTCTAAAGATTTTATACCGTCGATACAGAGTACTCCCCTGTTTGCGGGATGTTCGGGATCACCCTGTACCTTGACAGGCTTACCGTCTTTAAGATGTAGCAGGACACCACAACCGGAACCGCACAATCCACATGTACTTTTTACTATTTTTGATGTTTCTTTTGTGCTCAACTATTGTGCCTCCAAAATATTGTAAAAGTATGGTTGATTTAGTTGATATACCGACCGGAATAGTAAACCTTTTTGGGGATTGCCGGTAGGTTACAGACGGATGATAGTGACAGTGTAACATATCTAGCGCTGAAATATAAACCTGGTATTGACATGATAGATTTAATTGTGTTAGTATAATAGTCTGTCTTTCAGGCACCTTAACAACTGAATAGTGGAAGGAAAATCTTTTTTTCGAGAGTTTGATCCTGGCTCAGAATGAACGTTAGCGGCGCGCCTGATGCATGCAAGTCGAACGCCTGAGTTTTCCGCAAGGAAAGCAAAGGAGTGGCGAACGGCTGAGTAACACGTAAGTAACCTACCTTTAAGTGGGGAATAACTTGTCGAAAGGCAGGCTAATTCCGCATGTGCTGTAAAGCGAATGTTTTACAGTAAAGCTTTCGGGTGCTTGAAGAGGGGCTTGCGTCTGATTAGCTAGTTGGTAAGGTAATGGCCTACCAAGGCAATGATCAGTAGCTGGTCTTAGAGGACGACCAGTCAGACAGGGACTGAGACACGGCCCTGACTCCTACGGGAGGCAGCAGCAAGGAATTTTGCGCAATGGGCGAAAGCCTGACGCAGCGACGCCGCGTGGGGGATGAAGGCCTTCGGGTTGTAAACCCCTTTTACCGGGGAAGAATTATGACGGTACCCGGTGAATAAGTCTTGGCTAACTACGTGCCAGCAGCCGCGGTAATACGTAGGAGGCAAACGTTATTCGGATTTACTGGGCGTAAAGCGGGCGTAGACGGCTTCTTAAGTCGGGTGTGAAATCTCCTGACTCAATTAGGAGAGGTCATTCGATACTAAGAGGCTGGAGGACGGTAGAGGAAAGCGGAACTCCCGGTGTAGCGGTGATATGCGTAGATATCGGGAGGAACACCAGTGGCGAAGGCGGCTTTCTAGGCCGTTCCTGACGTTGAGGCCCAAAAGCGTGGGGAGCGAAACGGATTAGATACCCGTGTAGTCCACGCCCTAAACTTTGGACACTAGGTATAGGGGGTATCGACCCTCTCTGTGCCGAAGCTAACGCTTTAAGTGTCCCGCCTGGGGACTACGGCCGCAAGGCTAAAACTCAAAGGAATTGACGGGGGCCCGCACAAGCAGCGGAGCGTGTGGTTTAATTCGATGCAACGCGAAGGACCTTACCAAGGTTTGACATGTTTGAAGTAGAAACTCGAAAGAGGGACGACCTGTATCCAATCAGGAACTTACACAGGTGCTGCATGGCTGTCGTCAGCTCGTGCCGTGAGGTGTTAGGTTAAGTCCTGCAACGAGCGCAACCCTTGTTGCTAGTTAAATTCTCTAGCGAGACTGCCCGTATAACGCGGAGGAAGGTGAGGATGACGTCAAGTCAGCATGGCCCTTACACCTTGGGCGACACACACGCTACAATGGGTGATACAGAGGGTTGCCAAGGAGCGATCCGGAGCTAATCCCTAAAATCATCCTCAGTTCAGATTGCAGGCTGAAACTGCCTGCATGAAGGAGGAGTTGCTAGTAACCGCAGGTCAGCACACTGCGGTGAATACGTTCTCGGGCCTTGTACACACCGCCCGTCACGTCATGGAAGTCGGTAACACCTGAAGTCGATGGGCTAACCCTCGGGAAGCAGTTGCCGAGGGTGGGACCGATAACTGGGACGAAGTCGTAACAAGGTAGCCGTACGGGAACGTGCGGCTGGATCACCTCCTTTCTAGGGAGTTTTACTCCTAGGTCGGTCAATAGATTCTTCTATTGTCTGTTTTTGGATTTTCTTTCCTTCCACTGTTCAGTTGTTAAGGTTTTTTCTTTTAAATTCCCCGATCTGTCATATCATCCGTTAGTTTTACTGCTTGCGTTACCGGTGACTTTTTAGTACTATAGCATAGCTTACCGATGTATCTTGCAGATTATTAAATGACAACAGTAGTTACTGGTGCCACCGGACATGTAGGTGCCAACCTGATTCGCTCTTTGCTTGCTCAAGGCAGGTCTGTGCGTGCTCTGGTTCATGTAGATCGACGAGCGGTGGAGGGGCTGAACGTCGAGCTTGTTGAAGGGAATGTCTGTGACCTGGATTCTCTGTGTCGAGCATTCCAGGGTGCCGAGGTGGTTTATCATCTGACTGCGCGTATCTCATTATTGATGAACGAATGGCCCCGTTGCCAGCAAATCAATGTTGGTGGAGTCAGGAATGTTGTCGAAGCCTGTCTCCGTTGTGGAGTAAAGCGCCTGGTACATTTCAGTTCCATCCATGCTTTTGCCCAGGAGCCCAAGAATATTCCTCTTGATGAAACGCGGCATCTGGTTGACTCATCTCGTTGTCCCCCTTATGACCGTTCCAAAGCGGCTGGCGAAAGAGAAGTGCGCAAGGGGATTGAACGAGGTCTGGATGCTGTTATCGTCAATCCAACCGGTATCATCGGACCGTATGATTTTAAGCCGTCTCACTCTGGCGAGGTTTTGCTGTCGCTTGCCCGACATAAAATTCCGGCTCTGGTCAATGCCGGATTTGATTGGGTGGATGTCCGGGATGTTGTGGAGGGGGCAATGCGTGCTGAAAAACTGGCTCCGACCGGAGAGAGGTACCTGTTATCCGGCCATTGGGCATCTATAGGCGATCTGGCTCGTATGGTCGAGGAAGCTGGCGGCGCTGCAGCGCCGCGATTGGTATTTCCTCTATGGTTGGCTTCTGTCGGTGCTCCTTTTACCACTATTTCAGCGCTTATGTCCGGGAAACGGCCTCTTTTTACTCAGGTTACCTTAATGGCTCTGAAGGGTAACAAAAATATCAGTCACGAGAAGGCAACACGTGAACTGGGTTATCAGCCGCGTCCACTTCGGGAAACAATCGTGGACACTTTGAACTGGTTTGAGGCAAACGGGCAGCTTATCCGTGGGGCGAAACAAAATTAGAGTTTGATTATGAACGAGAGAATATTTTTTAACTGGCTTCTAATCGGCTGGTTCATACTGGCGGTGGTAATCTTTATTTCATTGTTCTTTATGGTGGCGCCGTACGGGCGTTATACCCGTAAGGGGTGGGGGCTTACCCTCAACAACAGGTTGGGCTGGGTAGTCATGGAGTCGATGTCGCCGCTGGTGTTTGCCGCCTGTTTCTTTTTCGGCAGTAATGTTAAAACGCTTACCTTGCTGCTCTTTTTCCTGATGTGGGAAGCTCATTATGTACACCGGTCTTTTATCTACCCGTTCAGCTTGCAGGATAAAGTTAAACGGATGTCGGTGGTTGTGGTGGTTATGGGATTCTTTTTCAATGGGGTAAACGCCTACCTGAACGGCCGTTATATTTTTACCTTTTCTAGCGGCTATCCCGACGATTGGCTTTTAGACCCGAGGTTTATCTGCGGCCTGATAATATTTATTATCGGTTTTGTTATCAATCGCAGAGCAGATTCCATACTCAGGAATCTGCGCAAACAGGATGAAAGCGATTATAAAGTTACCTCCAACGGCTTGTACCGTTTTATATCATGTCCCAATTATCTCGGAGAGATTCTGATCTGGGTAGGCTGGGCTATAGCAACCTGGTCACTGGCAGGCTTGTCGTTTGCACTCTGGACGATTGCCAATCTGGTTCCCAGAGCGCGAGCACATCATGCCTGGTATCGCAGCTATTTTCCCGATTATCCTCCCGAACGCAAGGCACTTGTTCCACGGTTGTGGTAGCTAGGGGGACTTAATCAGGTAGAAGAGTGCTAAGCCTTCTTTATCCATCGGCATCAGTTGTTCCGTATCTGTCCTGAAATCCCAGGTACCGCTGGTAAGTTTCCCGTCTGCCCAACCTAGCCCCTGGCCGCTGATGGTATAGGCGTTTTTGCCGTATTTCTTTACTGTCCAATCCCTGTTATATTCGCCGGTGGCTTGTAAGTTGGCGAGCAAAGAGTCCTTAATAGCTGCTTTCTCCTGTTTATGCCCTTCCAGAGTATCCTTTTCTTCTGTGAGGTCCTGTTGGGCAATATCAACGATATACTTGTGATTTTCAGCTAAATCCATGACTTCGACGGTGGGCATAAATTCTATGTCTTCCGGACCTGTATCGAAACGATAAACCGACAGGTTCAGGCGTGTAATCTGGTATTTGCCATTTTGTGGAATTTGAGCCAGCTCCTCCGGAGTTGCAGTGATATCCAGGTGGCTCTTTCAGCCGCAGGGTAGACCGGAATAGTCAGCGGCTTTCTTCTGTGCTACCCATAGCTGTGTCAGAGCTATTATTTGCGCCAGGTTTGTTTCTTTGGCCTCGACATCATTGAGGAACTGGTCTATATGAGCAATATCCACATCGATAGTCTGTATGCTGACGTTATACATTTGTTCCAGAGCAAGATAGGCTTCTGTCCTGATATCTGCCTGTGGTTCACAGGCTGCCAATAGCACAAGGTATGGAGCTATAAGCATTACTATTATTGGTAACAACCATTTCCTAATCATATGTTAGAGTGTACTATTTTTGGCTTTATATTATATAGCGTTTACCCTTAATCAGGAAATGGTCTTATCTTATTTTTTTAGGTGTCACCTCTCTGAGGTGACACGATTGGTGATGAAGTGCGATGGTCACCTGTAGACAAGTGACACGGAGAAAAATTGCTATTCACACCATAGAGAATTATAGGCTTGGTTAGCAAACCATTTGTCTATCTTTTTAAAAAGGAAACTTGAACTGAACATTTGATGAGAATAGGCAAGCATAAATGATTCCTCTATCAAGTCACGCGAAACCTTTGTTCCTGAGTACGATCCCCACATTGACTTGAGACCGATAGCCATTATTTCCATAATATCATGACCACAACATAACCTTGATGGATAACTAAGTATTGACATTTTTTTAGCCTCAGCTATGCCAAGCCGAAGGATGCTTTCTGTAATAGATTTGTTGTTGGGATGTATACCACGAAGATGAGATACAAACTTCTTATCTGAAAAAGATAAATTCTTTCGTTGAATGAATTTCTCACAATTTAGATTTTCAAATGAATAATTTTTCGTCTTCAACTCAGAAAAGAATCTAAGGCACCCTATAGGTTGGCTTAATTTCAGTATTTTACCTTTGATGCCTCTACTGCCGTTGGGGTATGCTCTCACTTTATGTGCGGATGACTTTTGTCTCAAAACTTTTTCAAATGCAGGGGAATTAAACATCATTGTTTCAAGATCATGAGAGTCTGTAATAAAAACGTTATTGGGTATGCTGGGACACGGAATTACCCAGCGGTAGTCTAAGTCAATTACACCGAGAACTTTTCTGGTTTCTTCTTTCTGTAAAATAGTCATTGCTTGGATCAGTATTTTAGAGCCAAATGTAGGAATTATGTTATCAATACTAATTTTTGTGTGCATTCGGAAAAAAATTACATCAGAATTACCTTCAACAAGAAGAAATGGGCCAGTGGATGAATTACACCTCATTCTAATTTCAGTGGCAATTTCCTCGGCAGTAGGTTTCATTCTTTGACACCTCCACTCAAAGGAACTGCTAAATCCCATCTGTTATGAATTATTTGAGGGGAGTGGGTGGCCATTAATATTGAATAATCACATAACTGGATGACTTTAAGTAAGTCATCCAAAAATCTTCTTTGCCACCCAACGTTCAACGATATTTCAGGTTCATCTATGAGAATAAAAGCCTTATTTGAAGCCTTAAAAAGTAATTCGAAGAATAGTACTACTTGATGTTGCTCTCCCGAGGACAAATCGGTTGGTCGTAAGATTTTTTCAGTGCCAAATTTACTCCTGAATAGAAAACCTTTATCCCTATCGATTACTAATGATTTGCCTTGTGCCTCAATCTTTGAGTTGATTAAAAACATGAGAGTAGCAATTCTGGTTTGTATGTCGTCGAAAACATGGAGTTTCTCTTTCACATCGTGAAGATATAAAGAAAGTACCTTTTTCTCCATTTCGCTCATGGCTTTTTTAGGGAGTGGGACTGATTCTTCCTCGTCGAGTAGTCCAGCTGAATAAAGTTGTTTCCTGGTGTATTCCAGATTTGCTAATTCTTTTCTCAATTCAGATTCAGAAGGAACTTTGGAGACTTCGCCTCGCAGAAGTCTAGTAGGAAAGGTTTTATCTCTGGATTGCGCAATTTTTACTGATTCAGCCAGTGTTTTTGATATCTTGTCTGCGAGTTGGCCGGAATATAGCTCGACCATTTGAATGACATCTTTGCGCGAAGCGGATTCTCGGCTTGTTCCAGGTGTGGGCACCTGAAGAAGTCTTTGGCTTTGGATATAATTGATGTTGACTCGCTTAGTTAAATCAATGAGCCATTGTGGAGTTGTCTCTCTTGTGGATGTCCATGGTAATCTACGCCCATAAATAACTTCTACCTCTTGAGCTGATAATACTTGATTTCTAGAAAGATCCATCCATTCTTGCGGCCCTATTCTTTCCAAGTGAGGTATTTCTCTCTCAATCATTGACAAGGGGAAATGCCTTCCCCGATCATCGATTGAACGAGGTAGTTCAAATGTAAACTCTTTTGGTTTCTTAGTTCGCTTGCTGGAATATGAGAAGATTAATTTGGCGAATGATGGCCTTATCCACTCAGGGCGATATAATGGTGGATATAACCCAGGATGCTCTTCAACATGTCTACGAACAGCAAAATGCCCACCATCCTGGAATCTGAACGCGATCTCTCCTACTGGGGCTTTTCTTATTCCAGAGTAGTCTAGAGAAAATACAGCTTTTATTAATTGCAATATCCAAGTCTTGCCTGAGCCATTTGGGCCATGAATAATAGTGATGTTATCAGTTGTGTTTAATGGAATCTTATAGTCTAGATAACCGAAGAGATTTTTAATTTCTATTTGTACTATTTTGCTCATTTCGCATACCCCCCATTCCTGCAAACGTTATATAAAGGCAATCACTTTATAAGACCGACATAATAATACCACAAAAGACAGTATTTTCGTGGGTGGCATCCTCCCCAGAGGTAACCCCCATAGAACGGTCACTTGTGGGCAACTGACTCGCAAAAAACAGGTTGTCCTGTCTAATTCGTAATATCTTATTCTGGCTTAGTTTCTTTTGCGGTACTGCAATGCTTCGGCCAGGTGATTTGCCCTGATAATATCGGTACTATCGAGGTCGGCGATAGTGCGTGACAGCTTGATGATGCGGTGGAAAGTGCGTGCGGTAAAGTGGAGCTGTTTCATAGCAGTTCGAAGCAGAGTCTGGGCTGCCGAATCCATCTGGCAGAACTGTTTTACCTCGATGGGGGTCATTTCGTTATTACAGACAATTTTAGAATCGTGGAAACGTTTTTGTTGTAGTTGCCGGGCGGTTTCAACTCTGGCCTGTACCTTTTCCGAGCTTTCTCCAATGGCGTCACCGGTAAGTTTTTCGTAGTCGACCCTGGGGACTTCGATAAATATATCGATGCGGTCCAGAAGCGGCCCGCTGATGCGTTTCTGGTAACGGGAGATTTCGCTGTTGGAGCATTTGCATTCTTTAGCCATGTCGCCGTAATAACCGCAGGGGCATGGGTTCATAGCAGCTACCAGCATGAAATTGGAGGGGAAGGTAAGACTGCCCTGAGCACGGCTTATGGTAACGATCTTATCCTCTATAGGCTGCCGCAATGATTCCAGAGAGATACGGTTGAACTCAGGGAATTCATCAAGAAAAAGCACTCCGCGGTGGCTCAGGCTTATTTCGCCGGGGTGGGGGATATGCCCGCCGCCAACAAGCCCAGCATGAGATATGGTGTAATGTGGTGAGCGAAAGGGGCGCTGGTTTAAGAGGGGAGTGTCACTGGAGAGCAGTCCGCTGATGCTGTATATTTTGGTTACTTCCAGAGCTTCGGGGAGAGTCATGGTGGGCAAAATAGAAGGTAAAGAGCGTGCCAGCATGGTTTTGCCGCTTCCCGGTGGGCCGGACATGAGCATGTTGTGACCGCCGGCGGCAGCTATTTCCAGGGCACGTTTGGCATGTTCCTGACCTTTGATATGGGCAAGGTCGATGTGAGAAAAATCCAGGGTGACATCCCGCCAGTTTTTATCGGGATGGTGTTCCGGGATGGTGATCTCTCCGCGGAGGTGGCTGACCAGTTGGGCCAGGGAAATACAGGGTATTACTCTGGTCTCGTCAAGCAGAGCAGCCTCGTTAGCATCATCGGCCGGCACCAGAACTTCCAGCAATCCTTTTTCTTTAGCCAGAGCTACCATAGAGAGTATTCCATTGGTATGTCTGAGTCCGCCATCCAGAGAAAGCTCACCCAGAATAAGCGTTTTAGAGAAGTCAGCGGCTATTTGCTCCGAGCTTTGCAAAATACCGACAGCAATAGGCAGGTCATAGGCAGGGCCGGCTTTCTTGAGATGGGCTGGAGCCAGATTTACTGTAATTCGTTTTGCTGGAAAGGTGCATCCCGAGTTACGGATGGCGGCTCTGACCCTTTCCCGGGCTTCCTGCACGGCAGTGTCCGGTAGACCGACGATAGTAAATGAAGGCAGCCCGGGCGATATGTCCACTTCAACTTCAATGATGGCTCCTTCCAATCCGATTACGGCGCAACTCATTACTTTGGCCAGCATAGCTATCTCCTGTATAGAGTCTTTACGGACTACCTGATTTGAGATATAACCCGATTGAGGGCGTCATTCAATCCGGGAACCGTATCATAATCGATAAGTTCTTCCGGTTTGATCCATTTCATCTCGTTATGTTCCCAGTCGATTTTAATTTTCCTGGGCAGTTTTACGTAGAAAAGGAAAGGATGGATAACCCATCTCCGTCCCAGATTATGGTCTACGATTTTTAAAAGCTTGCCTTTGGACCTCAGCTCGACTTCGTTTCTGTCCAGTCCCGTTTCCTCTCTTATCTCGGTAAATGCCTGTTCCAGTTCGTCAGTTTCCATATAACCGCTTACCCCGGCCCATTTCCCCTGATAGCTGCCAACCTTAGAGCTGCGCTTTAGTATCAAAATCTTGCTATTATATTCCAGGAAGCAGGTTACCACGTGCTTTTCCTCAACGGGTTTGGAGTCTGTTTTATCCAGAAGCTTTTGAAGATATTCTTTCAGTATATTCAGGGCTGCTTCTGTGGCGTTTTGTTTATTCTGTTCCCGATTGCCTTTAAAGTTATGTTTACGGCTAAAGGTGGTATGTTTGGAGGATAAGCCAATGTAGAACAGACCCACCGGTTTTTGCGGTGTGGCTCCCGCCGGGCCGGCAATGCCTGTATCAGAGATACAGATGTCCACTTTAAGCAATTTTCTACCGCCTCTGGCCATCTCTATGGCGGTTTCAGAGCTGACAGCCCCGTGAGTTTCCAGGGTTTTTTGTTTGACTCCAACAACTTTGGCCTTTATCTCATTGCTGTAACAGACCACGGCCCCCTTGTAGTAGTCGGAGCTGCCGGCTACATTGGTTATCTTGTCGCCTATCCTGCCGCCGGTAGCCGATTCGATGCTGCCTATGGTTAAAAACTTGCCGGTTTTAGCCTGGTATTGCCGGAGTAGTTGAGCAATTTCTTCTTCAAGTTTTGCCATAATCTGATTTCCTGCCATATGCGGTTCTGGTCAATTTTAGCAGAAGCGTTGCTAAATAAGCTAGATTTCCTGATATAATTTTACCTGTGAATGACCAAAACGATACCATAGTGTTCCTGGGCACTGCTGGTGCCAGGGTGATGGTAACCAAACAGTTTTTAGCCTCCGGGGGAACATGGCTTAGCCTTGACAGTACCGAGATATTGATTGACCCCGGCCCCGGTACCCTGGTCAGGGCGATAAAGAAGAAACTGGACCCGACCAGGCTGGATGCCATTATTTTATCGCATAAGCATCTGGACCATTCAGTTGACATAAATATTATGATAGAGGCTATGACCGAGAGTGGCAGAAGCCGAAGGGGAGTGGTTTTTGCTCCGTCCGATGCTCTGAATAATGAAGAGGGCGTTATTTTGCCTTACCTGAAAGATTATCCAGAAAGGATAGAAATTCTGTCCCAGGGCAAATCCTATGACATCGATGGCGTTGTTTTTGAGACGCCGGTACGACATATACATCCTGTAGAGACCTATGGTCTGGTCTTCAAAACGGCTAAATATACTATTTCATGGATAACGGACACGGGATATTTTGATAATTTACCGGATTATTATAGAGGCGACCTGCTGATTGTGAATATGGTTATGATGGTGCACAAGGATAATGTAGGCCATCTATCTCTGGCAGAGGTTGGTGAGGTGATAAAGCGGATAAAGCCTGGAATGGCGATTTTAACTCATTTTGGTATGAGTGTATGGAGAGCCAGACCCTGGGAAGTGGCTAAACAGTTGAGCGAAGAAGCACATGTTCCGGTTATTGCTGCTCGCGACGGCATGAAATTCGACCTGGCCCAGTTAAACATGCCGTAGAGTTTATCTGTTTACCTTATTTGTGAATACCTGTGTCGGGATGTTTATAAATAATCCTTAATTGTTTCAGCCAGATCTTTAGTTATTCCAGTTACTGTGGCTAGTTCTTCTTGGGATGCTTTTTTGATACCCTGCACCGAGCCGAATTTTTTTAGCAGGGCTTTTTTGCGTTTGGGGCCGATGCCGGGGATACTGTCAAGCTCTGAGACTACGCTCTTTTTGCTGCGAAGTTTCTGATGATAGCTCAGGGCAAAGCGATGGGACTCATCTCTAACCTGTTGAAGCAAGTGCAACGCCGCAGAGGTTCGAGGGATATCCAGTGATTTAGATTTGCCGGGAATAAATACCTCTTCGTTTTCTTTTGCCAGGCTGGCAACCGGAATTGAGGTCAGGCTCAATTCTTTAAGCACTTCTAAAGCAGCATTAAGATGGCCTTTACCACCATCGATGAGAATCAAGTCTGGAGTTATTGACCAGTTATCTTTTTTATCGAGGAATTTACGGAAACGTCGCCTCAATACTTCCTGTATCATGGAGTAGTCATCTATATCGGCTACTGTTCTAATTTTGAAACGGCGGTAATGGGCCGGTTTGGGCAGACCTTTGTCAAACACAACCATGCTGCCTACTGCCAGATTGCCTCTGATATTGGAAATATCATATCCTTCTATTCTGGCAGGAAGCGCTGGCAAATTTAACTTTTGTTTCAGTTCATTAAGAATAACGTTGTATTCGATAGGAGAAGGGTGCTTAATTTGGTATAATGCCAGCCCATTTTTGGCATTGGCAGCAACTATATCCAGAAGTTGTTTTCTGGCTCCACGGCTGGGTACGATAAGTTTGACCGATGAACCTCTGAGGTGTTTCAGCCATTCTGCAATGATATCAGGTTCGTCAATGGGATATTGGAGTAATATCCTGGGAGGTATTGAAGAGGATGTGACATAATATTGTTTGACGAAATTGGTTATTATCTGCTGAGGCGCTTCATCCTGAATGCCGTCCATTAGAATGTTATCGCGGCCGATGAATTTATTATTGCGAATAAAAAATACTTCTACATAGGCCAGATCATCAGTTTGCGCCAGAGCGATAATATCCAGGTCACCCCTTACTGTCAGGGCAATTCTCTGTCCCTCAAGGACGTTTTCTATGGCTGTAATCTGGTCGCGAATCTGTGCTGCCTTTTCGAATTGAAGCTGTTCCGAAGCTTTTTTCATCTTTGCCTGCAATTCCCGAAGCACTATTTCCTGTTTGCCTTCCAGGAAAAGTATGACCTGGTTTATCACTTCACTGTAGTCTTCTTTGGTTATGGCGCCAATGCATGGGCCGAGGCAGCGATGTATGTGGTAATTAAGGCAAGGCCTGACGGCTGTTCCTGTAATGACTTTGTTGCAGGAGCGAAAAGGGAAAATTTTCTTGATTAACCTGAGCGTTTTGCGTAGATGCCCAGTGTTGGCAAAAGGGCCGAAATATTTGCTGCCGTCTTTTTTTAATCGCCGGGTTACATAAATGCTGGGCCAGTCATTCTGCAAGTCTATTTTTAAATAGGGGAATGTTTTATCGTCTTTTAGTCGGACGTTGTATAGAGGGCGGTGTTTTTTGATTAAATTACATTCCAGGATTAAGGCTTCTTGTTCTGACTCGGTAACTATGAACTCTATATCTTTTATATTAGCTACTAATCTCTGAAGTTTTGCCGATAACCTGGTACTGGTGCTAAAATATGACCTCACTCGATTATTAAGACTGGTAGCTTTACCTACGTAAATAATTTTGCCTTGTTTATCTTTGAAAATATAGGTACCAGGTGTTGCCGGTAAACTTTTTAGTTGAGTTTCGATTGATATTGGCATATTAGTTTATTCAATTTTATCATCGAGCATGAAAGGAGACAAAAAGCTGTCGCTCTGGTTTGTTTAGCGAGAGTATCCAGCTATAAATGTAGCCTAGAGTTAAAATTATGTTAATAATGTGCTACAATAGTTGTGTCTTGCGATGGAAGAAGACGTTAAGGCATTCCTAGATTACCTGGCAAAGGAAAAGAAATATTCCTCTAATACGTTAGCAGCTTATAAGGCGGATCTAACGCAGTTAGCTGCTCATGTAAAATCTTCGAATCCAGGGGAAGGAATTAAAACTTTTCGATTGCTGAATGCTGAACTTTTAGCTAGCTACATGCGTGATCTGAGAGAAAAGAAATATTCTCAATCTACAGTAGCCAGGAAAGTAGCATCAGCCAAATCATTCCTGAAATATATGCAGGATACGGGCAAGCTCAGAGGTGATCTTGCGCCGAATCTGGCTTCGCCTCAGGTGAATAAACTTTTGCCGAAACCTTTGTCTGTTTCTGAAGTACGTCGCTTTCTTGCTGAACCAGCGAAGCTGACTTCTATTGAGGCTAAAAGAGATAAGTCCATGCTGGAGCTGCTTTATGCAACCGGCTTACGAGCCAGCGAATTAATGGCGCTGAATAAGGATGATGTCGATTTACAAACAAATAAGGTACAGTGTCGTGGTGGTAAGGCTGGAATGAGAGTTATCCCGATAGACGGATATGTGACGCAGATGATTAAAGAATATATTAAAGAAATCAGGCCCAGGCTGGTGAATAATGAGAACGAAATCGCTTTATTCCCGAACCGACGAGGGGACCGTCTAACCAGGCAGGGATTCTGGCAGATTATCCAGGGTTATGCTGATAAGGCTGGCCTCAGCGGCAAAGTTACTCCTCGCAGTCTGCGGCATAGTTTTGCAGCTCATAAAATAAGCAGCGGGGCTGATGTGCAATCGGTGCAGGAGCTTTTGGGGCATACTCATCTTTCCACGACTAAAGTTTATCAGGAAGTGAAAATTTAGTTTTGTTCTGTTTAAAGTATGTAATTCATAAGTCTGAATTATCTGGAGTTAAGAATGTCAAAGAAATCTCGAAGAGCCAGGGCTAAATTTAGGGCGACTCAGCAGGCAGTACAAAAAGGAGAAATAAGTAGACCTGAGCCTGTAAAAGCAGCAATTGAACCTAAAGTAATAAAGCCTGTAAGAGAAGATTCTGCTTCTGTTCTAGTAGAGTCAGCTCAATATCGATATCTATTGCCTGAAATCCGCCGTATCGGCATCATTGCCGCAATTTTATTTGTAATCATTATTGTATTAAGTTTTATCATCAGTTAGAACTTTAAAGGTGGGCCTTGTGGGTTTAGAATCGGCCCGAGATCACTTGATCCAGGTCCTTAGTCGACAGATTACTGATAAGCGCGTGCTCAGGGCTATGGCAAATGTGCCACGCGAACTTTTCGTACCATCTAATCTTTACCAATCAGCTTATGATGACAGGCCGTTAGATATCGGTTTTGGGCAAACCATTTCTCAGCCGCTTATTGTTGCCATAATGACTCAGGCTCTGGAACTAAGGGGCGATGATATAGTCTTGGAGTTGGGTACCGGGAGTGGTTATCAAACGGCAATACTGGCTCAACTAGCCAGATGGGTAGTTAGCGTGGAGCGAGTTCCTGAGCTGGCGGAGTCTGCTGAGCAAGTCCTGGAAAAGTTGGGCTACCATAACGTGGAAATACATGTAGTGGAAAATTTGCTGGGTTGGACAGAGCGTGCCCCATATGATGGGATTATAGTCACTGCCGGTTCACCGCGTGTTCCTGAGTCTCTTCTAAAACAATTAACTATTGGAGGGAGACTTGTGATTCCGGTGGGTTCAAGATGGGAACAAGATTTGCTTAAAATTACTAAGCAAAAGAAGCATAATGTAATTGAGAGCTTAGGCGGCTGCCGTTTCGTGCCCCTTATCGGTGAAGAGGCATGGGAAACGGAAGGGTAATATTCGGAGTTGGAGTAATCGGAAGTTATTTGCTTCCAGTCTTGGCTTTTTTCGATGTTATACCTGTTTTCTTGACCAGGGCGCCAACGGGGCAGATATTAACGCAAGCCAGGCATGAATCAGTGCATGTTTCAGGACATGCTTCGGATAAAGGTATGCCGGCAAAGGTAGAAACTATAGTTTTAATCCCTCTGAAAGCGAAATCTAGAGTCCCAGTACCTTTTTCCTGGCATATGTGAACACATTTACCACATAGAATACATCTGTTTGGATTGTAATAAAACAAAGGATGGCTGGAATCAATAGGGAGGTCCTGTGGTATTTGTCGAAACTTATTCAGTTTTAATTTTAGCCCTAGTTTAGCGGCGATATTTTGTAGTTCGCAGTTATGATTTTTATCACAGTGAGCGCAATCAATATGGTGATGACTGAGCAGCAATTCAAATGCCGTGTTTCTGATTCGTTTAACTTTCTCTGTATTGAGGCGGACTACCATGCCATCGCTGACTGACACGTTACAAGAAGTTACAGGGTTTCTTCGACCTTCGATTTCTACAAAGCAAAGGCGACATGAAGCTGCAGGAAGCTTACTATCCTTAATAGCACAGAGGTTCGGTATATAAAATCCGTTATCTAAAGCTACCCAGAGTAGCTTTTCTCCTTTTGGGGCTTTGATTTCAGCTCCATCTATGTTTAAAGTAATCAGGTTGGTTTTGCTATTTTTTTTGGCGGAATTCATTTTTCTTTAGATTTGATACTAAACTTGATTATCTCAGGATGAATTTCCAGTTATCTGGTGTGGGTAATTAGTGATGTTTAACAGAAAATCCCGCTGAATGTTTTTAGATTTTAACAGATTAATATAATAAGTAAAAATATGTGTTGAAAAGCTAGACCTTTTCAAAATGAAAGAGTTGGGAAAAGATGATGGAGTAATCTAGATTTAGATGTTAGTCAGTTGTCGCACGTGATAAAGAAATAGTATGATAGTACAAAATTCGGAGTAAACAACTATGATAGTCGGGATGAAAAAGGGCGCTACACCTGAACAAATAGATGTGGTAGTAAAACGGGCCAAAGCGTTGGGGTTAGGCGTACAGTTGAACCTGGGCACCGAAAAAGTGGTGGTAGCTATGCTTGGAGGTATCACCGGACAATTATCCACGGATACCTTTGCAGTATTACCGATGGTAGAGAGTGTAACCAGGATTATGAAGCCCTATAAGCTTGCCTCGCGTGAGTTTAAGTCTGATAACACTGTAGTCACAGTTGGTGATGTGGATATCGGCACTGAACGTATTGTTGTCATGGCAGGTCCCTGCGCAATAGAGAATGAAAATCAGATAACGGAAGCGGCCAAAATCATAAAGACTGCAGGAGCACGCATATTGCGTGGTGGAGCTTATAAGCCGCGAACGTCACCTTTTAGTTTCCAAGGTCTGGAGCAGGTAGGGCTGGAGATGCTGTCCAATGTTAAGAATGAGTTCGGCATTCCGACGATCACAGAAGTAGTCAATCCGCAAGACGTCAGCTTGGTTTCTCAGTATGCTGATATTTTACAGATCGGCGCACGGAATATGCAAAATTTTGCATTGCTAACTGAAATCGGAAAGACAAAGTGCCCTGTATTGTTGAAAAGAGGATTATCCTCTACCGTTACCGAGTGGCTAACAGCAGCAGATTATTTGTTGGCGGGAGGTAATCAGCAGGTTATCCTTTGTGAAAGAGGGATAAGAACGTTTGAGGATAGCATTCGTTTTTCTCTGGATATTACTTCTATTCCGGTAATTAAGAAAGCGAGCCATCTACCATTGCTGGTGGACCCGAGTCATTCGGCTGGCCATTATTCTCTTGTTCCAGCCATAGCTAAGGCAGCTATAGCTGCTGGAGCTGACGGGCTTCTGGTAGAAGTGCATCCTAATCCGAAAGAGGCTCTTGTCGACGGGCTGCAATCGCTCACTCCTTCGGATTTTATCAGATTAATGGAAGAATTGAATTCTATAGCCAAGGCAGTAGGCCGATATATTTAGCTAATGTTCGGCACCTTCCAGGTTCAACCGACTAATTCATTTAGACCAGTGTAATTGTCGAGTTGCCTTAGTAGTTGATAATCAAGTTCTCCTACAGTTACCTCGGCTGTGGAAAACACTTTGGCTGCGACAAGGTGGCCTCCATGACAGGTGTCCTGTCGGGAAAGCTGGATATGTATGTGGATTATAAGATTATTGTCTTTTAGGGCTATCGATCCTTGAGCGCAGACTATCTCAAGTGGCCCCTGGTAATCTATACCCTGGTATTTACTGGGAAGTTCCTTCAAGTAATTAAGTGTGGCATTTTTTAATGAGCCGATGATGCCGATGACAATTCCGGAGGAAATGTGATGTCCATTGCAATAACGGCTTATTTCAGTAATTAGTTCTTGCTCTGGTTTGATTCTGAATACATGTATTTTTTTGAACAACCCGTTTTCCCTTGTACTTCGCAGGATTAAATGCATATTACCACAAGGCTTATTTGATTGCTACTATAGTACTCGAAGTTGCTCTGGATTCTACTTTGTTTTAAATACGTGTATAATTGAATCGTATTATCAAACAATTTTTAGCGAACAAGAGGTTGGATATGAGTGACGTTTTGGATGAAGCACAGGCACTGGTTCAATGTAAGACATGTCCTTGGTATAAAACCTGTGTGTTACCTATGAGATTTACTGAGGAAGATCTGAAAAAACAGTTGGAATCTACCATGCCTGGCGCTGCTATTCCCGGAGGAACCGAATATGGTATGCATCAGCTTTTATCCGGTATGGCGGCGGCAGCACAGAACACTCTCCTCGAAGGCTGCCCTGTTTTCATAGGTAGGTTACGCTCTAGTTCTAAGCTGGCGGAAAAGATAAAAAAGCTAATGCAAGAATGGTCATCCGATAGCGATGAGCAGAAGACCAGTTAAATAGCCGAGACCTTTTGCCAGGGTTCATTTCATTGCCGCTTATTTATAATGTATTGTCGCGTAGCTTGTTAGCTATTTATGTTTTTCTATTAATTTGCTTTTGTTGTTAGTCTAGATGATCAAATGACTCAGTGGTACCTTATCGGTGGAATTAGTTATATATAAAATGATATTCTATAGCTTCTCAATTAAATAAATATTGGAGTTGAATTATGACCATATCTGAAATGTTAGCCAAAAACGCCAGTTTGTTCCCCAATGATATAGCTTTGATTGAGCTTTCTCCAGATGAGGGCAAGCGACATGATATTACCTGGCGTGAATTTGACGACCGTGCGAATCGACTGGCTAATGCTTTGATTGATAGAGGGATTAAAAAGGGAGACAAAGTTATTCAGCTTATGAGAAATTCCATAAACTGGTTGGAAGTTTATTTCGGCATTATCAGAACAGGAGCATGGGTAGTACCACTTAATTTCAGATTTACTTCTACCGATATAAGGAGCTGTGCGGAGATAAGTGAAGCAAAGATGATGATTATGGATAACGAGTTCATAGAGAGAGTAGATCAGGTAAAACCTCAGTTGATGACTATAAAGGATTATTTTATTTCAGGTGATAATGTTCCTGAAGGTTGGGGGAAGCTTGAAGAGATTATGGCTCAATCTTCTTTGGAAAGGGTTCCTGTGATAGTAAATGAGTCAGATGAATGTGGTCTTTATTTTACTTCGGGTACTACCGGCGCTCCGAAACCGATATTGTTGACTCATAGTAACATGGAATGTGCTGCTATAGCTGAGCAAGCCCATCACCAGCAAACAAAAGAGGATAATTTTATACTAATTCCACCTTTATATCATGCTGGAGCTAAAATGCATTGGTTCGGGAGTCTTCTAGTAGGCGGACGAGCTACTTTACTTAAAAAGGTAACGCCACAAATTATATTTGAGGCTGTACATAAAGAGAAAGGCACTATTGTTTGGCTATTGGTTCCCTGGGCCCATGATGTGCTATCGGCATTGGATCGAGGGGAACTTAGAAAAGAGGATTACGATCTGAGTTGCTGGCGTTTGATGCATATCGGCGCTCAACCAGTGCCGCCAAGTCTGGTATTGAGATGGAGAAACTACTTTCCTGATATGCAGTATGATAATAACTATGGACTCAGTGAGTCTACAGGTCCCGGCTGTGTTCATCTTGGTCTGGAGAACAAAAATAAAGTGGACTCTATTGGTAAGGCTGGATTCGGTTGGGAAATTCGAGTGGTTAATGATAAGGGGAGGGATGTAGCAAGGGGGGAGGTTGGGGAATTGATTGTTAAGGGCTGTGGTGTGATGAAGGAATACTATAAGAATCCTGAATTGACCTCTCAAACGATAAAAAATGGCTGGTTGTATACTGGGGATATGGCAAAGCTTGATGAAGAGGGTTTTGTCTATCTGGTGGACAGGAAAAAAGATGTGGTGATTTGTGGTGGAGAAAACGTTTATCCTGTTGAAGTGGAAGAAGTGTTGCATCATCATCCTAAAGTCTATGATGTTGCGGTAATAGGCGTTCCTGATGAGAGGTTGGGAGAAATAGTCGCCGCTGTTATAAATCCGAAGCCAGGCGTAGATCTGACTAAAGATGAAATAAATAGCTATTGTGATCAGCAGTTACCGAGGTATAAAAGGCCAAGAATCGTTATATTTGATAAAGTGCCTCGTAGTCCTACCGGGAAATTAGAAAAGCCCAAATTGCGTCAAAAGTATTGCGGTCGCCAGACTATAATCTGAGCAGGTTGATTGCTTGATGTATTGGAATCTTGGTTGATTTATGCATTTTATTGTGTATTAGCTAAGACATTGCTTTAGAATAAGGCAAGAATTATAATTGTTCAAGTAATGGCGCAATTATCTGATAATCCTACCCGCGATAGTTCAAATATATATCTGTTAGAACGAATAAGTAATCTTGTCTCCAGTCCTCTTGAGCCTGAGGAGATCTTTGAACGTCTTCTTAATGAATTGACCTCAAATTTAGGAGCACAAACTTGTTGGATTCAGATGCTCGATGCGGATAGTAATGAACTGAGGCTTGTTGCCTGTCAAGGTTGTACCGATGAATCGATGAGAAGCATGAATTCAATAAAACTGGAGCAGGATATTATCGGTAAAGTAATTTTGCAGGAAGAACCTGTAATTAGTTCTGACGTTTATGCCGATTCTAAGTTTGAGTCTTTTACTGCTATCATGCCTGAAATCAGGTCTCTGGTTGTAGTTCCGTTGAAATCTGAAGGGACTTGTTTGGGCATGATAGGGTTAGGTACCAGCACTCCTAATCGTTTCATGGAGATCGAGCTTAAACTACTTTCAATAGTCGGCGTATTAATTGGTCATGTAGCTGATAAGGCAACTCCCAACAATCTTAAATGTAAAGCTAATAGTTCTTCCGTTATTTTTGATATGGGTGAGAATCACGGATTGATTAATGCGTTGAGCCATGAGTTGCAAACACCGCTAACCGCACTGGTTGCCTCTGCTGGCTTGTTATCTGAGGAAATCGAAAAGGAACCGAAGGGTTCGCAGCTCAGGCTTATTCAAAACATATTACACAGCGCATCAAACTTACAAGATCGCCTTATTGAGCTGTTGGATTTGTCTAAGACCAAAGCAAACCAATTCCGAGTTAAAATGAAGGTTGTAGATTTTTCTTCTTTGCTTGTTGAGACTGTGCAAGAACTTATTCCAGTAGCCGAAGGCAAAAAACAATCTATAGTTACGAATGTTGAACCATCTATAATTGTTGAGGCTGATGCGCAACGTCTGGAACAGATACTAAACAATCTGTTATCAAATGCTATAAAATTTACTCCGGATGGTGGCAGAATTAAAGTTAGGGCCAGAAAGCATAGAACAGACCTTGTTGTCGAAGTAGAGGACACGGGGCCAGGTATTTCAAAGGAGGAGCAGCAGAAGTTGTTTCGTCCTTATTATCGTGTTCCGGCGGATAGACGGCGTTATAATGGTTTGGGTTTGGGGTTGGTTATTACCAAGCAATTAGTGGAACTTCATGGGGGTAAAATTTGGGTTGAGAGTGAACCCGGCAAAGGCAGTACTTTTGCTTTTTCTCTGTCGTTAACTAAAGGGAAAAACAAGTAGCTCTAATAAATATTTAGAGGTGGTAATATGAAGGTGCTTTTAATAGAAGATAGCAAAGAGATACAGGAAGCTATTTCTCTCATTTTCGAGCTTCACTGGCCTGATGCCGAAGTAAAGTTTGCGGGAGAAGGTTTGGCTGGTATAACAATGACTGAGACTGAGTCCCCGGATATATTAATTCTTGATCTCGGTTTGCCTGATATAGACGGTTTCAAAGTTCTAAAAGAAGTGCGAGATTTTTCGGATGTTCCGGTTATAATATTGACTGTCAGAGGTGAGGAAATAGATAAAGTTAGAGGACTTGAATTGGGAGCTGACGATTATATTGTTAAACCATTCAGCCATATGGAATTACTTGCTCGGGTTAAAGCAGTTCTTCGACGAAGCCATATCCCCGAGCTTAAGGAAGCAGAAAAACCAATCATTGGCCGTAATTTGTCCATTGATTTTGCTTCGCGGAGCGTAACCAAAGGCAGTAAGAAATTCAAACTGACACCAACTGAGTTTAACCTTTTGCAATGTCTGGCAAGGAATGAAGGCAAGGTACTTACTCATCAGGCTTTATTAACAAAAGTCTGGGGTGAGGAATATACTGATTCTTCCGAGTATTTGAAGGTTTATATGCAACGGCTTCGAGATAAGATAGAAGATGATCCGTCTAATCCAAAAGTTCTTATCAGTGAGCGTGGAGTAGGCTATAAATTTTTGAAACCTCAGACTTAAGTTTTTACCAAATTTTTACTGATTCTTTACCCTCCTTTTACTTTCAGTTTACTAATATTTTTACCATCTACTGCTACACTGAAATCAAAAAAGTTGAGAGGTGTAAAGATGAACCATATTTTGGTAATGACAAATGATCCGATTCTAAAGCGGAAAAATATTGAAGTTCTCGCTGGAAGCGGATTTCAGGTAACCGATGTTTCTGATGCTCTTGATGGCCTACTAATGGTAGATAAGAATGGTTTTAGTGCCATCATAATTGATGAGGAACTTGCCGATATCGACGGCTATAGAGCCTGTCAGAAACTAAGGCAGTATTCTCAGATTCCGATAGTTCTTTTGGGTACGGAACCATCAGAAGAGGTTTGGGCTAGGGTCGATGAGCTTGGCTTTGATATTTATTTAAAGAAGCCGGTTAGCCCGCGTGAATTGGTAGCGCAAACCAAATCAATAATCAGGCGAACTCGTTATGATGAGAGGTCAAAACCATCTGAAGCAGAGAAACCGTCCAGGTTAAAAGATACTCTAGTTATTCCGATTCAGGAGACTCAAGCGGCTAAGTCGGAAGAGACTGCTGAATATGTTAAACCAATCCGGATGGAACAACCTGCTGAGATTCAGTCAATTCCTGTTGTTCCTGTGCAGGAAGTTCGTACAACGAGGATAGACAAAGTTACTGCTGAAAAGGAAGAAAGCAAGGTAGAAAAGCCTGTTGAAACACCGGAAATCGGTGAAGCGTCTTTAGAGTGTACAGATACAGCAACTTTAGAAGAGACTATTGAACCTGAGCCGGCAGCGCGGGAAAAACAGCCTGTTGTTGTACCTTCTACCCGAATGGTAACTACTTTGGAGGAAACCAAGTCCATAAGATTGGATACCCCGGATACGGCAACAAAAACTCCAGTTGAAGGCGAAGAGGGTGAGTCTGCCTTAGGTGTGTGGAGTGATGCTCGGATGGCTAAATTGGTTGATGCTCTGGCATCCGGCAGATTTACGGAAATTCATCCGGTGATAGATGTTTCAGCAAAGGGTGGTTTTGCTTATCCCGAGGTTGATCGGTTAATCGGAGCTACAGGTGACGAGACCAGGCTTCTTCTGGAATCTTTGGCAAAAGAAAGCGTCTTAAATAAGAATCCTTTTGAAAAAGTTCATGTCGATCCCGATGGCTCATTCCAATTGGTACCTGTGGAGCGTTGTCCACACTGTGGGTCAGGCAACTTAATCAGAGGGCAGCTTATTGAGCACTTTTTCTGTGGGAATGTAGGTATGGAGCAGGATTACAAGGTGGATCATAAGTATATGTGTCCCAAGTGCCAGAAAGAGCTAAAACTTTTGGGTACCGATTATCGCAATGTAGGAATAAGGTATAGATGTCTTGATTGCAACGAGATATTTCCTACTCCGGTAATAAAATGGCGTAACCTGACCAGTGGTAAAATTTGGGCCTTTGAGGAACTCCAGGAAATACAACTGTTTTCTTATGTTCTTAGTCCTGACAAAAAGGATTGGCTTGAGTTTCAATTAAAGCCGAAAGCTCAACTTGTTGACTTCTTGAGGATTCAAGGCTATCACGTTGAGGAAATGGCAAAGGTACATGGCAGTTCTGGTGCCGTTCATACAATAGATATCCTGGCGAGCAGAGATGACGGGTTGGCCAAGTATCATGTAGGAGTTGGAATCTTGATTGCCTCTCGTGGGCAAACAGAGGTTGGATTAGAAGAGCTCTTTGAGTTTGATACTAAAGCCTATGATATGGGATTGAATTATAAAGTAGCTATAGTTATCCCTAAACTGAGTCGCGAGGCGGCAAAGTTCGCTGAGAGGCAAAAGATAGGAGTTTTTGAAGCTAATGACCCGACGTCGCTCATATCGTTTTTGAATACTCAGAAACGGTCGTCAGCATCAGTATTGACCAGAGCTACCGCTCACTATCTAGACCAAATAGGCACTTCTTCTGGGCCTAAAGCAAAAATAGCAGCATTTTTAAGGAATCGTGGTTACGATGTTTTCGAGAGAGCTAAAGTTCCAGGGAAATCAGGTGCTGAACATACTTTTGATATCTTTGCACAAAGGGATGATGTTATTGTTAAACCTGCTATAGCAATTGAAGTTGTGACTGCGGAAAAAGGCCAGGTAGTTGGTATAGACAAACTATCACAGTTTGATGCTGAGGCTTTTGATGCTGGTATCCGTAATAAGGTTTTTGTAGGTATTCCACAGATTGCGTCTGAGGCGGAACAGTTCGCTAAACAACAGCGGATAAAAACTTTAGGAGAATACGAACTGACAGGACTTATCAGTTCTTAGGCTAATGCATCGTAGCTGTATAATTAAATTTTACTAAATTATAAGTTATAATATGGCTCTGGTTCTAGAACCAGAGCCATAGATTTTAAGTTTTATCGTGATATGATGGGAATGAATTGAAAAAGAGTACAATTTTTTTGGCTATTTTTGCTCTTATTATATATGGGCTTGTATTATTTGTATCTCCGGATATCTCCACTATATTGGCTGCTGTAGCTGGTGTTGTTGTTGCCGTCGTTTTTTTTTGCATTTTGGTTGCGAGAACTAAGTTACCGGCTTTACAACGAAGAATCCAATGGCTGAACACAGTACCCCTGTTTATAATTTTTTTAGTTGTTCCCATAACCTTCGCTGTGCTTCTTTTTATTCAGGGTAAGCTCTCTATTATATTGGTATTGGTAATGGTTTCTCTAGCGTTCAGTTTTTTCTACGGCTTTTTGAATATACCTTTGGCGGTATACCACAAATATGAGGAGAAAAAAGTATCAGAGAAGCCAATTAGCCGTTATCCGACATTGAGTGTTATAGTTCCGGCTCACAATGAGGAAAAATGTATTGCCGGAACTATCGAAACATTATTGGAAGCTTATTATCCTGCGCATAAAGATATAGTAGTTGTTGATGATGGTTCAACGGATGGTACTTATGAAATAGCCGAGCCTTATATCTCTCGTGGGGTTAAGGTGGTTCAGAGACCTCAAGGCGGTAAGGCTGCTGCACTGAATACAGGGTTGCAATTTGCCCAGGGTGAAGTTATTGTCTGTGTGGATGCCGATAGCATGGTTGCCAGGACTGCTCTTTATGAGATAGTGAGAAGGTTTGATGATCCCGATGTTATAGCAATAGCCGGCAATGTTAAAGTGCTCAACCGAAAAAATTTCTTAGCTGCATGTCAAGCTCTAGAGTATATTTTTGATATAAATATATCGAGAAGAGCATTGGATATTTTCGGGGCTGTTATTGTGGTCCCCGGTTGTTTAGGGGCTTTTCGTAGCAATGCACTGAAGCTAGGTGGTGGGTGGGATGTGGAAACGATAGTTGAAGACTTTGATACTACAGTTAAATTATTTAAAGGCGGGGCCTTTGATGCTAGCAATCCTCTAGCTCCCGTGGATTTAACGAGAGTGTTACAACATCCGGACATTGATATTGCCGCTAAGAGTGGAAAGACGGGAAGCAAAGTAGTCCAGGCTAGTTCAGCGGCGATAGTATATACGGAAGCACCTGAAAATTTGAAAGGCTTGTGGAAACAAAGGCTAAGGTGGTATCGAGGCAATTTTCAAACTATGCTTAAGCACAAAGATGCTTTTCGTAACCCTCGATTTGGAACTTTGTATAATCTTGCTTTTCCTTATCTTCTGATATCGATGTTATTCATGCCTATTTCTATGGTTGTAGTAATTATTACCGCTATACTGGCTATATGGGCAGGTGAAATCATACCACTTCTTTTGATATTTGCTGTATTTGTTTTTTTGCAGAGCGTAGTGTCTGTTTTAGCTATAGAACTTGATGATGAGGATTTAAAACTTGCCCTTTATTCTATATTCTTTGTAATAGGTTACAAACATATACTGGATGCTGTTAAGCTTAAAGCTGCTTTTGATGTATTGACCAAGCAAAAGATGGGCTGGGATAAACTGGACAGGATTGGTCTTTATCAAAAAAGAGCCAGTTAAATATGAAATTGTATCGGTAGGAAGTTAATAATCTTGAAGAGAAGTGTGATTCTTGTAGGTATTATTGCTCTCATAATGTACTCAAGCCTGTTTGTATTTATACCTAGTTTATATACGATATTGGCTGGTGCCACTGGTTTGTTTATAGCTATTATTTTCATAGTGACTTTAGTTTTTAGAGCAAGAGCACCGGCAGATGGATTGAAGAAGTGGATAAATGTATTGCCTTTATATGTTTTTTTCTTAATTATACCTTTTGCTTATGCAATCGTTTTTTTTGTTCGAGGAGAATTCTCGATACCGTTATTAATTGTTATGGCATCACTCGCTTTCTGTTTTTTTTATGTCTATCTAAACATACCTCTGGCGATATATCATAAATACCAGGAAGATAAATTAGACAGGAAACCAATTAATAATTATCCGTCGATAAGTATTATTGTGCCTGCCCATAATGAGGAAAAGTGTATTGCAGGAAACATAGAGACGTTGCTGGAGGCGTATTATCCTTCTGAAAAAGAGGTGATAATTGTCGATGATGGTTCAACAGACTCTACCTACGATATTGCTATGTCGTATCGAGATCATGATGTTAAAGTTGTCCATCGTCCTCAAGGTGGTAAAGCAGCGGCGTTGAATACGGGATTACAGTTTGCTCAGGGGGAGATTGTTATCTGTGTGGATGCTGATAGTATGGTTTCCAGAACTAGTTTGATTGAGATAGTGAGACGATTCGATGACCCCGACATCCTGGCGGTGGGCAGTAATGTAAAAATATTGAATAGAAATAAGTTCTTAACTGCGTGCCAGGCTCTGGAATATGTTTTTGATATAAATATACCGAGAAGAGCGTTAGATCTTTTCGGGGCAGTTATTGTTGTGCCCGGCTGCTTGGGAGCTTTTCGCAGACAAAGTTTAATTGGAAGTGGTGGTTGGGACATAGAGACAGTAGTAGAAGATTTCGATGCTAGCGTGAAAATATGTAAAAGTGGCGCTTTTGATATTACTAATCCATTGGCGCCAGTAAACCTTGATTCCTCGAATTATCCTGCTTCTGATTCTGCCACTAAATTGACGAAGGGAGGTGGGAGAGTAGTTCAAGTAAATTCTGCGGCAGTTGTATATACGGAGGCTCCAGAAACTCTCAAGGGTTTGTGGAATCAAAGGCTAAGATGGTATGGTGGTAATTTCCAGACTTTATTGAAGCACAGGGACGCTCTCAGAAATCCGAGGTTTGGTGCTTTATATCACTTGGGGTTTCCATATCTCATTATTGACATGATTTTTATTCCACTTGCTATGCTTATGGTTATTGTCTCAGCCATAATGTCAGTTATAGCTGGTGACGTTATGCCACTTCTAATAGTGTTAGCCGTATTTATATTGTCACAGTTTGTTGCTTCTATTTTAGCTATAAAGCTCGACGAAGAGGATTTAAAGCTGGCTTTGTATTCAATATTTTTCGTGATTGGATATAAACATATAATAGACGCGGTTAAAGTTAAAGCTGTTTTCGATGTGCTCACTAAGCGTAAAGTGAGTTGGAATCAACCAGCGAGAATAGGCTTATTTCAGAAGAAACCCGGCTAAAAAATAATCAGGCAATATGATGACAGTGAAGCCAGCTTCTTTAAGATAAGTCATCTGCTCTACAAAATTTGCTACTGGTGTGGATGTTGTCTCGGGACCATTGTCGACAATGTGATGATAAGTTATGCAGACTATAGAAGACCTACTTGCCTGGTTGACTATGGATTTAAAGGCTGCAAGATTCTGCCCAATAATTTGGTAGTTTGGGATATGATATCTTTTGTCTGGGTTAGTCAGACTTAGGTCAAAAGGCTCTTCGTCAGGCCAGCCGGCCCTGGCACACACATAGTCCGCGTTCTTTACGTAATTAATTACTCGCTCGTCCCACGCGTAGTATGGGTAAACAAATGTGTTAATTTTAAATCCCATGTCCTCAAGATATTTTTTGGAATCGATAATTTCATGTTGTAGCTCTTGATCAGACAGGTTTTCTGCCAGGTTCGGATGAGTCCAAGAATGACAGGCGATCTCCATACCAGAATCGGCTAATTTCTTTAGCTCTTTTTCTCCCATATATTTTTTATAACCTTCTTCTCCTCCTCCGATACCATCTATTATTACGCCGAAGGTGGCTTTGAATCCATTTTGTTTCAGGACTGGCAGAGCTGTATCAAACTGGTCTTGCCAGCAGTCGTCAAAAAATATCCAGACCAGTTTCGCGTTGTCAGGTATGGGTTGTGGTGTTTCTAACTGGGTAACCAAAGATCCTTGGCATCCAGCCAAAAGTGCAACAGATAAAAGTATGACAAGAACCACTAGAAAACTAACTTTTTTCATATTAGCCTTCATCAGATGATATAGATGTTTTAATTCGATTTATAATATATGGTAGCCTAAATTGAGGGATAGGTAAAATCATGGATTTATATGTTTGGGCCTTGGTTTTGGCAGTGTGCCGAAAAGACTTAGTGGTCAGTATTCCTTCGAATCTTTGAAAATAGTTTTGTAGGCTCTTTATTTCCCCTTTAAGTATGCATCTATTGAAGCAGCAGCGCGTTTGCCTGCACCCATGGCGCTAATGACTGTAGCTGCGCCTGTAACTACGTCGCCACCTGCCCAGACTTTGTTTTTGATAGTTTTACCCGTTGCCTCGTCAGCAACCACGGTACCGTATCTTGTTGTGTCCAATCCGTTTGTGGTTGCT
>Ga0265297_10001172_pt1 | contig 64037 bp, 31 predicted proteins | sample Munlanlwell13791_FD_192502 | JGI IMG/M metagenome (GOLD analysis project Ga0265297, IMG submission 192502) | Leachate microbial communities from a municipal landfill in Southern Ontario, Canada - Leachate well 137-91 | ecosystem: Engineered > Solid waste > Landfill > Unclassified | place... | reverse complement strand
CCCGGGACGGACGGTAATGTGGCGGCGGGAATGGTGGAGCTGGGCGAGTTTGACAGGGCCTGCCGGGAAGACAGCGCGGAGCAGCTGATAAATATGGCCGAGGCGGAGGGGTGGGGGCGTCTGGCGGATATACAGGAAAAACTCGAATCAAGGCCGGATGTGTTGCTGGACTTCGAACAGCTGCTCGCGTGGAAACAGGCGGAGATGGCGGGGCTTGAGGTTACTTCAATAACTACCGAAACCGTTGTATCCGGCAGCGTCAGCCCTCAAGTTAAGATGATAATGATCAATACTTATGAGTGGAGGGAAGCGTCCGCAAAGAAAAATGTGATTAGACAAGTATTGCCGAAGCAGATCAATCTGGCCCGTTTTTATTCGGCGACAGATGAAATAAGGTTAATGACCGGAAGAAGAGCAACGCTTACGGAAGGCGGTGTTGGACATATTATGCTATCTTGCGGTCGCTGCATAGGGCTTATTGTGCATAATAAGAAAACAGGCATAACACATGGCGCGCACTACCTTAATATTAGTAATCGTGAAGCGAAAACTATCGGACGGGCATGTATCGATGAGGCTCCAGCGGATATTGACAGCATGATCGGCGCAATGAAAGCGGGCGAGGAAGACGACTGGGTAGCTATTGTGACGGGGAGCGAAATCCAGAGCGGCTCGTCATCATCTGAGATAGAACAGGATATGCTGAACAGAGAGCTTGTTGTCTCGGCGCTCGCAAAAAAAGGTATCAGACATATCGAACAAATATTCCCGGGACAGATAGACGTGGCGGTGGTAGTTAGATTCAACCGCGTCACAGCTACTCATGAAGACGTATTCGTTATAGAGCCGGCCGCCGATCCGCTCGATCCATTGGCCATAGATGACTATCTGGCTCGATTAAGGTCAGATAAATCTGTTTCCAAGGATCAAACTCAGTCAGGCGATTTTCTGCCGCCTCCCGGGACGGACGGCAATGTGCCGGCGGGCGGTATGTCTCTGGATGATCTGGCGAGATTTTGCGAGACGGCGAGCGCAGCCGATCTTCTGAGATATGCCGAAGATGGCGGATGGCAGCAGCTGGATGCCATAGAGAAGAATCTCCGCTCAATGCCGGAGAAGAGTTTACTATTTGAACAACTGCTTACATGGAGGCAGTTGGAATCGGCGGGCGTTAAGGCTACCGAAGAGACCACGGCGCCGGTGGAAACAACAGAGCTTACAGTTACTACGGGGACTGCCATACCGGCTGCAGCGCCATCCGCGACCGCGGCGAAGGCTGAGGCTGCCGTTACCACGACCCTGCCGGCACAGGGATCTATTATAGTAAACGCTGCCATACCGGAGAGCGACGCGGCTATAATGGCCGGGAAGTTTGCAGGAGTCGAGACGCAATTGAAGCATATTGTAGAAAATCCCATGAACGATACGCCTCTAACCGAAGGGCATATCGCAAATGCGCTAAAACTCATCAGCAGCGGCGGCATTGAGCTGTCGGAAGAGAACATAGACATCATAACGAATGACGGCAATGTCCTGGGCCCTGTAAATCGAACAATAGCCCATCTATATTTTGGCGCCGATGGAGCCGTGAGGGTACAAGCAAATAGAGACGGTAGTGAAGGGAGGCAGTTATTGCACAGAATAGTGAACGTGTTTGTCAGAACTCCGCAGAACGAGATTATATTGATGCACCGTTTTAATGAGAAAGCGGAGAATCGCATAGCCAGTGTATTCAGCGGTCACATCATGGCCAAGGCGACCCCCGAGGATACGGTCCCGAGAGAGCTTATGGAGGAGATGGGGCTTCCGAAGGGGCATGTATTAAGCGGTGTTTTCGAAAGGGTGGAAGGGGTCTTTGGCGCCGCGCGGCCAAGGGATTCGGAGAGGAGGTATGTCTATATATATAACGCTACCGAACAGGATATGGTCGTCATGAATAAGGCTATTGCCGATCTGAACCAGGCATCGAGAGATGAGGAGCTGCATATGGTTCGCCTCAAAGAAAAACAGGCGCTCGGCCGGGGGCTGGGCGAGATATGGGATATACAAGTAGTCCCGGCAGACGCTCTCCTTGATATGCTGGACGAATTGAATGCCGGCACTTCATTAAGGATGCTGTTGGGAGAGGAGAGGATAGCCTCCGCGCTCCGGCTTTCTTCTGCGCGCGCCGATGAAGGAGTATTCCCGGACGGCGGACAGCTGTCCGCGCCTCTGCCGGAAATGACGGCTGAGGAAGCGGCCGAAACGCTGAAGACTGCAGTCGATGACTACGGGACAAAAGCAGGGGAATATACCGGTTCCTCCGAAGACAGGCGCACTTTAGTTGAGATAGCTCGTTATCGCGCTGAAACGTTAAAGTCATATATAAGGCTTATGAAGGCGTTAACAGTATGGCTTGAAAAACAAGGCAGAGGATTCGGCGGGTATATATACCCCCTAAGCGGACCTGATCTGATTCCGAGAGTGGCGAAGACATATTCTATAAATTCTGATCCTGCAGATGCTCCTAACGGCGAAGAAAAATTATTGGCCTTATTAGGCGATGAAGCTGGGAGTGGGCTAGACGAATTATTTAAGATATTTAAGGACAATGATGTCGATAAGTCAAGCAACGATAGGAAAATGATAGAAGATGCGCAAAGCATTCCGATGGCTATAGAAGCGCTTGAACGTGAATTCCCCGGGAAACCAAGAACGATAATTCTGAAAGGGTTTGCGCTCTACCTGAATTCAGGATACGAGCAAATATTTAGAGAAAAGATACTTCCTAATTTGAAACCGGGAGACAGGGTCGTTATTATGCGATCGTCAGATTTCCATATTGCAGATTTTCGGCAAGCAGGCTTTGTAGATATCTGGCCTAAGGCTGATTTCAATCTTAAAGAGACAATGCCCATATCTACGAAAAACGACAAAGGTTTTCGTTTGCCTGATGTATTCGCGGTCCTCGAATACAGGCCGCAGGCCCAGGCCGCTCCCGACGAGGCCGTAGTGGTGCAGACTGCGCCGGCCCCGGTTGATGAGAAGGAATTGTTCACGCAGCAGGTTGCGGCGGCGAATGCGGCGGCTGGTGACTTAGTGCGCGACCAGAATGTGGTCGATATAGTCATAACTCCGCGCCCCGGCGGAACGGATCACCCTGAGATTATAGCCATGAAGGCGAAGATTGACCGCCAGATTGAGAGATTTATCAGGAAAGAATGCGGCCCGCGTATGTCGATGTCTATCCGCAGTTATCCGTATACAGCGGAAGACATAGAGGTTAAATTTACGGACAATATTAAAGGAGTTTTAGAAAGCGTGAGAGCTATTAAACAAGAGGGCGCGGGAAAAGATCCGAGAGCCATTATCTTCGCCCCTGACAGGATATTTAGGAGCGATGCCAAGGGCAACCCCATTACAGGATACGACATTGTAAAAGAGTTGGTCCATACTGAGTTCGTCGATCTCGCCGGGATGATCACGATAGTTAAAGAAGCCGTTCCGAAAGACGGGCTTGTGAACGTGGCCCATCACGCCGACCTGGGTAAAGAGCTTCTTGATTATAGAAGGGCGGAGGAGCGTGTAAATCCTGAAGAATGGCTCGATCAGGAAGCGAAGGCCCGGATAGTAAGCCATATAGTAACGTTAGTTCAGCCGGGAACAATTCCTGCCAACCAGCCGCCGGATGTGATATTGAACGACATATTGCATAACGGCCTGTGCCTCCAAGTAATGACCTCAGTGAATTGGAACAACTGGGCCAAGTCCCAGGAACAGTACCTTGCGCTGCGGACATCTGCTTAAACCTAAGCACTGAAAATATTCCCCCTGCGCTCTATCTATGGGGCCGGTCTTTGTTCAGTCGAAAAACGGGAGCCTTCGGCAACTCGGCCGGCGTCCCGCCTTCGGCGGGACGATGATCCGGCCTCGAACAGCCTTGGCTCTTTTAAACCGTTTTTCTCCATCACAAAGACCTAATATTTTCAATGTGCTCATCATAACGTCGGCTTGGGTTTTATCTGTTTCCCAGCTAAAATTTTTCGGCCTACTCAAGCGTCAACGCTTCCTGTCTGAATCTATCTTGAAATTTTTACGGGTGATGCTCCTTCCAGACTTTTTCTCGCAAAGGGCGAAGTTTGGGATGGGGCAGTACAGATACGCGCACAGAATATACCGATATCTAATGACCTCAGTGTCAAGTTAGACCGTTATCTACACCTTTTAGTATAAAGAAATAGGGAGATTGTAAACCCCAAACGAGCCCTTTAAAAGAAAAAGTCGAAGGAGCAGCAGGACCCGTAAAAATTTAGTGCCACATAGGCTGATGCTAGGAAGTGCATGCTGAGCTGGGGAGCAGAAAAAATTCATCCAACCTTGCCTTTTTTATATTGCCATGATATACTTATTGTTACATTCGTATTCGTTATCGTAAATTATACGCAGCGGTCTCGTTTTGTAGTCCTTATATATAAATTATCCTCCTTCGCCTATGAATGTATTTCGTAGATGATAAGCTTCGGAGGACAAGTCAAAAACTATGCACTTTAAATCCCTCGAGTTACTGGGTTTTAAGTCGTTTGCCGAGAAGACGAAGGTGAATTTCGAGCCCGGCGTTACCGCTGTCGTCGGTCCTAACGGCTGCGGTAAATGCTTGAGCGGCGAAAGCAAGGTCTGTCTTTCCAACGGCTCCCAAATCGCAATCAAAGATCTGGTTGAATCTGCTTTCAACTCTCCCGGCGCTATAGAAACTCTTGATGATGGCTCCGTGTTTTACCCCGATCGCTCAAACATTCTAATTCTGTCTCTCAATCCACAGACTTTACAAATCGAGCCGAGACCTGTATACGCCTTTATTAAAAGACAGGCGCCGGACTATCTATTAAAGATAAAAACAAGGACCGGCAGAGAAGTAACCACAACGCATTATCACCCATTTTTCAGCATAAAAGATGCGGGCCTGATTACGTTAACGGCAGACCAGTTAAAGGTTGGTACGAAGATTTCAGCCCCGCGCGTCCTTAATATTCAAAATGCCGGAAGAAAGCTTAACCTCCTCCAAATATTCCGCAAATTCAAGAGCGAAGATTTAGTATATATTCCTTTCTCGGAAGATATTTCGGAGTTCATCCGTTCCGTAAAAACCGGATATAATACCCTGTCGGAAATGAGCGGCTCCTTAAATATTAAACAGTTGGCGCTTAGTTCTGCGATGGATGGGCAGGCGATCTCATTGCCGGCATTATCCACCATGCTTAGCGAATGCGGTATAAGTGAAGTGCCCGATTTTATAACGACTATCAAGTCCAGAGGGACGGGCAGTGTAAATGTACCGAGAAAAGTTACTCCGGAAATCGCGCGATTCCTGGGTTATCTGATATCCGAAGGAAGGACTACTAAGGGCGATCAAATATGGTTTGTGAATGAAGACGAAAAGATGATAGAGGATTTCATTTTGTGCGCCAAAGCCGGATTTGGTGTTGATGCGAAGGTTTTCAATTATAAAAAACGCGCCCAAGACGTCCTCATATTTTCTCACGCATTATGCCAGTTTTTGGAGAAGGCTTTCGACCTGAAGATAAACGGTTTGTCTGGAGAAAAGAGAGTGCCGCCGCAGATATTTGCCGCTGACCACAAGATAATAACAGCATTTCTCTCAAGCCTGTTTGAAGGCGATGGATACGTATCTATCGATAGGACGGCTGACAAGCTTCCTTATTTTGAATACGCAACCGCGTCAAAAACCTTGGCCGAAGGTGTTGCCAGCCTGCTTCTTCGGTTAGGAGTAGTTTCCTTAATCCGTAAAAAGAATAAATGCGCGGTTAATACAGACCTGAAGACTAAGCGGACATACTATTCAGTTTACATTTACAATCGGGATAATGTGAAGAAGCTAGCCGGCCTATTGCATTTTGTCGGTAAGAAGTCAGGGAGGTTGGAGAGGATAAGAGCTCTTGATTATAAGACAAATCCTAACCTCGATTTAATACCTGAAATCAATAAGATTTTCAAAATGTTGGTTAAGTTATCCAGGGTAAATATAAAACGGCTGAAGAAGGTATCACCCAAACTGACAAGCTATTACGAGAACAGGTGCATGCCGAGCCGGCAGGGATTACGGGAGGCATTGAATGTTGTTGCCGAGCATGGTCAAGTAACAGGGCTTGGCAGGTCCATATTTGATTATCTTAAGCAACTGGCTGATTCCGATATATATTGGGATGAGATTGTCAGTATAGAAAAAGTTTATTCGGAAAAATGGGTATACGATCTATCGATATCCGATACCCATAACTTTATCGCTCAGGATATCATAGTGCATAATAGCAATATCGCCGACAGCATCAGGTGGGTCCTCGGCGAGCAATCTGCGAAGTCCCTGCGCGCGTCCAGCATGCAGGACGTCATATTCAACGGCACAGACAACAAAGAGCCCATCAATTTTGCCGAAGTATCGCTCACATTCTCCAATGAAAAAAGAACACTCCCTATAGACTACGACGAAGTAACGATAACGCGCCGCGTATTCCGCTCAGGCGAGACCGAATACCTTCTGAATAAGACCCCTGTAAGGCTGAAGGACATATCTGAACTGCTCATGGGAACAGGAATAGGCACTGAAAGCTATTCCATCATGGAACAGGGGAAGATGGACCTCATCTTGAGCTCCCGCCCCGAAGACAGGCGCTATGTATTTGAGGAAGCGAGCGGTATCACAAAATTTAAATCGAAGAAGAGAGAGGCATTGAGAAAGCTCGAGCAGACCGAGCAGAACCTGTTGCGCATAAACGATATAATACTGGAAGTGAAGCGCCAGATATCGTCGATCGAGAGACAGGCGCGCAAGGCGGAAAAATACAAGGTCGATTTTGACAAATTGAAAGATATGGAGGTCAAGTTATCGTTCTCTGAATATAAGAACCTGAAGACGCGGGAGAGGACCCATTCGGTTGAGAACGACGACGCGAAGACGCGCGAAAAAGAGCTCGATTTAGAAATAAGATCGGTTGTAGTCACCATATCCGGGTATAGAAGCTCCCTGGACCAGGTCAATCAAAAGATGTCGGAGCTCAAAGATAAGTATGCCGGCCAATCGAGCCAGCTCGACATGAATTCTCATAAGATCGCGATCGACAAGGAGAGGATAGAAGAGGCTCGCTTCGCCCAGGGGGGCATTACAAAAGAGATAGAGTCGATAAGAGAGAAGATGTTAGGCGCCAAGGCTCTGCTGGAAAAGCTGAAGGATGAACTAAGCAAGGCGACATTGCTGAAGACGTCGAAGCAGAAATCGGTAGAGGAGAAAGAGCTCCTTTCGAATAACCTGTCAAAAGATGTTGAGGATATTGAAAATCGCGTAAGGATATGCAAGGTCCAGGCAGTAGACCATCTATCTAAAGAGACGCACCTGAAGAATGAGCTCATCAAGATCGGGGCCGATGTGCAGAACAGGCGGTCGCGTCAGCGAAGGATATCGATAGAAAAAGATACGGTCGCCGGCGAGTTAGGATCTGTCGAGAAGGCGCTGGAAGGCGTATCGTCGGAATTCAAAGCCGTAGAAGATAAGTTCATGGTATTACGTTCTAACCTGGAGTCTAAAAAAGGCGCTAATGAAAACGCTCTTGCCGAGGCCAGGGAGTTGGAAGAAAAGATATCGAAGGAAGAGAACAGGAAGTCATCCGTAAGGTCTAAGATAGAATTGCTGGAGGAGAGTGTAAAGAGGTATGAAGGTTTCGGCCTCGGCGTCAAGAACCTCCTCGCTGAAGAGAACAGGATACACTTCCCCGGCATACTGGGAGTCCTGGCGGATATAATAAAGGTAGATAGAGGGTATGAAGAGGCAGTAAGCGCGTTTTTGGGAGACGACGCGCAGGTCATAGTAACAGAGACCGACAGCGACATAACGAATATAATCGGATTTCTGGGGGAGAAGAAGCTGGGCAAGGCCGGTTTCATTTCCCGTGAGACTTTAAGAAGGGTAGGCCGAGAACGCGTCGCGAGGGGCGCAAGGCACGAAATGAGCGGTCTTACGCCCCTTATGACCTTTGTCAAGACCGAACCCGGACACGAGGATGTGGCAGAACACTTTTTTCGGGACGCCTATTTAGCGGAGTCGCTGGAAGGGCATATCAGGAGCTTCGACGGCTCAAGCGCCGTTAAGGCCGTCACTAAATCCGGCGCCATGTTCGACAACGGAAAGATATCCGGCGGAAGCGTTTCAGACGGCGAGGAATCGCTGCTTATAGGCCGCAAACACAGGCTTGAAGATTTTAAGGCCATGTTGAATGATATCGAGACCGGGATGTTATCCCTTAATTCCGCCTGCGCGCTCGCGCGCGAGACCGGCCGGGCTCTTACATTAGAGATAGACGCGCTGGAAAAAGAGATGCATGCCGAAGAGATGAACCTGTCGAATATAAAGGTCAAAAAAAACGGTCTGGTAGAGAACTCGGGAAAATTGAAGGAAGAGGTAACGCTTTTAATCTCGGAACTGGACGAGGTCAACCAGACTATAGATGACCTGACTAAAAAAGGCGAAGATTTCAATCGTGAGCTTAACAATATAGAGATCGAGAAGGCGAAGACGCAAAATTTCATAGATGAATCCCAGGCGCTAATCGGGGAAAAGAGGAGCCTGCGGGAGAAGATGGCGCTTGAAACAGCCACTTTAAGAGCTGAAGCCATGTCTCTCGAGAAAGAAGAAGAGGGTATAGCCGTCAGTTTAAAGAGCCAGGAGGGTGCTGCCTTTGAGCTGGAAGAGGCCGTATATTCAAAAGAAACCCTGCTGAAAGAGTCGCAGGAAAAAGAAAAGAGTCTTGCGGAAGAGATTGAGAACCTTACGGCCCAGAACGCCGTTATATCTCAGGATCTCAAGGTCTTTAAAGACGAGATGACCAGGATAGAGCAATCCCGGTCGGAGCTTACCGATAAGTTGAGCCTCGACGAATTGCAGCTTAAAGAGAAGGAGAAGAGCCTTGAGGGGTTCAGGAACCAGATAAGGGACCTGGACGTCAAGATAACGCAGTTGAGTTACCAGAAGACAAACCTTAAGGATAGGATCTCTCAGGTATATAAAGTGGACCTTGAGACTACCCATATGGAGTTGGAAGACGGCATTGATTGGGAAGCCCTGCGGTCCCAGGTGACAGAATTGAAAGAACGGCTCGAGAAGATGGGTCCGGTGAATCTGGTAGCAATAGATGAGCATAAGGAACTGGAAGAGCGGCACTCCTTCCTTGTCCACCAGCAGGAAGACCTGCTTAACGCAAAAGATTCGCTCCACAAGGCGATACAGAAGATAAATAAGACGACGAAAGACCTGTTCCTGGATACGTTCCAGAAGATACAGGTCGAATTTAAGAATTTCTACAGGATGCTCTTCGGCGGAGGGCAGGCCGAACTTGTGCTTATAGACGAACAGGATATATTGGAATCCGGGATAGAGATAGTAGTAAGGCCGCCCGGGAAGAAGCTTCAGAATATAATGCTATTATCCGGAGGAGAGAAGGCCATGACCGCCATAGCGCTCCTCTTCGCGATATTCAAGGTGAAGCCGAGCCCGTTCTGCGTGATGGACGAAATCGACGCTCCTCTTGACGAATCGAATGTCACCCGGTTCTCAAAAGTATTGAAGGATTTTCTGAAGATATCCCAGTTCATCATAATCACCCATAATAAACGGACAATGGAACTGGCGGACGTGATGTATGGTATTACGATGCAGGAGAGGGGTGTTTCTAAGATAGTCTCTGTCAAATTCTCTAATGAAAAAAGCAAGGCCCCGGCAGCGCTGGTAGAATCGCCCGCTCCGGTTCCGGAAACCTCCCAGCAGGCAGTCTAAACTTTCCCGGTAGTCTTTATTTTTTCTCGCCCATAGCCGTTACGTATATGCAGGTCCTGTTCTTTCCCGCGCGTTTTGCCTCATATAATGCAAGGTCGGCTTTTGCGATCAGGTCATCTTTTGTGGAGACATCTTCCGGATAGGTGGAAATGCCGCAGCTTATTGTAAGGCGTTTGTCCTGGGTGATCGTGGCGTCATCGGCAAAAAGTTTCTCTACTTCATTCCTGAGCCGCTCCGCGAATAACCTGGCGTTCTCTTTAGTCGTGCCCGGCATTATTATGGCGAATTCCTCGCCGCCGTACCTCGCCACAGTATCGATCTTCCTTGACTTGCTTTGCAGGACATTTGCTATCTCTCTCAGGGCCCCGTCGCCTTTTATATGCCCGTTGGTATCGTTGTAATTCTTAAAGTTATCAACGTCGGCCATTACAAGGCTAAGGTTAGTGTCATTGAATCTGGCCTTCTCTGTCTCGAAAGAAAGACTTAGTTGGAACTTGCCGTAATTCCATAATTTTGTCAGCCAGTCCGTATTTGACAGGTATACGGTTTCCTCATAAAGGCGCGAATTCTCGATGGCGAGTCCCGCATGGTTGGCGAACATCGTCAGCATCCTTACGTCCGATTTCGTTATAGGTTTTTTGTTGAATATATTGTCTACCAGGATCGCCCCCAGCACTTTGTCCTTTGCCTTCATGGGTATCGTGACGAAGAAGTCGGTGCTCAACATCTTCTGGGTCTCCGCGTCGACCAGACGCCGCGCCTCCTGGGTGGTTATTTCAAAAGGCATGCCTTCGAGTATGGTAAGCGCAAGGATCCCCATGTCTTCCCTGAGAGGTATCTTTATTCCTTTGACTATGCTGTTGAGCCTGGATTCGGTGTCCCTCTTGAAATTGTCATAAGACGAGATGAAGTCTTCAAGCGACATCTTTGACTGCGATATCGCGTGCCATATCTTGCCGGCTTCTTCCGCCGTATGAGGGCCTATGCCCATGACGCCCTCAAGGACGTTCTCTTTTTGGTTTACCAGAAATAGCATCGCGCGGTTAAAACCGAGCCCTTCATGTGAAGTAAGGGCGGTAAGGATTATGTAAAATATCTGGTCAAGCTTCAACGTAGTCCTCATCGCATTGGAGATCTCGTAAAGCAGCGAGAACTCCCAATTGAGTCGCCCAAGCTCTTCTTTCAGATTCTTCTCTTTATCCATAAAATTGCGCCGATCTTGTGCCGGCCGATAGAAGCCAAAGCCATAGAACCCAAAAGTCAAGGGATTCTATGGCTTTAACCTGAACAAGTGCAGAATAGATTATCGCGCTTTGACTGGCGCGGCAGCTGGAGCAGCCGGGGCTGCGGCGGCCGGTTTCGGCCTGGGTATCGGTTTGATCTTACCGAACATAACGCCCATCGCCACTTCTTTATCATCCATCTTCCTGGTCATGACCCTGACCATATCGCCTGTCTTAAGCTCGGAGACATCCGTTACCTTTGTAACGTTCGTCCACGGCGTTAGCGATACTACGTGTGTAGTCTGGTCCGCGTCGTTCTTCACTTCCAGCGTGGTATTTGCCGGATCCGTACTATTGACCTTTACCAGCGTCCCGGTGATCATGCCGAAAGTGGATTTTATCGGCGGAACATTCGCTTTGGTCGGGAATACAGGAACCTTCGGACTTGGAACGGCCGTTTTGGCAGGCTTTGCCGCAGGGGCCTTCTGTTCTGCTGCGCACGCAAGGCCGAATATGCCTACCGCGCAAAAGCTTATCGCTACAAACACAACAAATACTTTTTTACTCATACTACCCTCCTCGCTTGTAGGTTGAAGTATATCACACTATCTGCCCGGTGTCAATTTCTAAAAGGAGTTGACAAATATGTTGTTAATTGATACAATAATTTTGTCTTCGGGGCGAGGTGATATCCCTCGACCGGCGGTGTGCATTTGAAATTTCTCTGAAAATTTCCTATGCCTGCAGATTTTGATAAGACAAAATCTGCGATAGCCCGCGAGTCCGCCAATGTTTCAATGGCGGACTGAACTTGTGAAATTCAAGTGCCGACCGTATAGTCGGGATGGAAGAAGATGATAGATTATTAGTTGACAGTCGAATCAGACCCCGGAGATTACTCTCTGGGGTTTTTATTTAGTAGTAAGTCGTAAGTTATAAGTTGTAAGTAAAAAACTACAACTTACGACTTATAACTTATAACTATCATTCAGCCAAAGGCGACATGAAACTCAATACGATTCCGGAAATCCTGGACGACATAAAGACCGGGAAGATCGTCATAGTCATAGACGATGAAGACCGTGAGAATGAAGGCGATCTCGTGATGGCAGGGGCCTGCACAAAAGCCTCCGATATTAATTTTATGGCTAAATACGGCCGCGGCCTTATATGCGTTCCCATGGAAGGAGCGAGGCTGGACAAGCTCGATCTGCATCCCATGTCGGCCAAGGCGCCGGACCCCTACAAAACCGGCTGGGCGGTCTCATGCGACGCGAAAAGCGGAATAACTACAGGCATCTCCGCTCCCGACAGAGCGCGTACGATAAATATATTGGCGAATCCGAAATCGACGCCTGACGAACTGGTAAGGCCGGGCCACATATTCCCGCTTCGCGCGAATGAAGGCGGCGTGCTGGTCCGCGCCGGCCATACCGAAGCCTGCGTCGATCTCATGAGGCTCTCCGGAAAGTATCCGGCAGGCGTTATCTGTGAGATAATGAAAGACGACGGCTCCATGGCGAGGACGCCGGACCTGCTTGAATTCTCCAAGGCTTATAAACTGAAGATATGCACAATAGCGAGCCTTATAGAATACAGGAGAAAGTCCGAGAAACTTATAACGAAGATTGCCCAGACGACGGTACCTACGGATTTCGGCGACTTTAAGGTATTTGTTTACGAATCTTTTACGGATAAGTATCATCATCTCGCTTTGGTCAAAGGGTCGCCGGATAAAAGGACGACGCTCGTGCGCGTCCACTCAGAATGCCTGACGGGCGACGTCTTTGGTTCGAAGAGGTGCGACTGCGGCGAACAATTGCGCGCGGCCATGAAACTTATCGATGAGGCCGGCAAAGGGGTCATCCTTTATATGAGGCAGGAAGGCCGGGGTATCGGTCTTGCCAACAAGCTGAGGGCATACGAACTTCAGGACAAAGGCCTCGATACGGTCGAGGCGAACCAGGCCTTGGGGTTTAAGCCCGATCTCAGGGATTACGGCATAGGCGCCCAAATACTGGCGGATCTCGGATTAAAAAAGATAAGATTATTGACCAACAATCCGAAAAAAGTGGTAGGGCTGGAAGGATACGGCCTGGAGATCGTGGAGCGCGTGCCGTTAGAGATGCGGCCGTCCAGCACTAATAAGAGATACCTGGAGACGAAGAAGAAGAAGATGGGGCACGTTATTGGAGTATAAAAATTAAATGTAGTCCCTCGCCACATGAGTTCGATTATTGTGGCTCGGGACGATTTGTAAGAGTGAGATAACAACAAATCGGAGGGTGAAGCATGGCAAATGTAATAAAGTCTGACTTGATGGCGAAAGGGAAGAAGTTCGCGATAGTGATATCGCGTTTTAACGAATTCATATCGTCGAAGCTCCTGGAAGGGTGCCTCGACACTCTGGCCAGGCACGGCGCGGTCGATAATAGCCAGGATGTGGTCTGGGTGCCGGGCGCTTTCGAGATACCGATAGTTGCGTTAAAACTGGCAAAGTCGAAAAAGTATGACGCGGTCATATGCCTTGGTACGGTTATAAGGGGCGCAACGCCGCATTTCGAATTCGTTGCGAGCGAGGCGGCAAAAGGCGTGGCCAAGGTTTCGCTCGATACCGGAACGCCGTGTATATTCGGTGTGATTACAGCCGACAACCTGGAGCAGGCCATCGAAAGGGCCGGTACCAAGGACGGCAACAAGGGCCGCGACGCCGCATTATCGGCGATCGAGATGGCGAGTTTGTGGGAGAAAATATAATAGAAGTGATTCTTCGGTTAGATTCGCTTGGCGATTTTGAGTTAGTGTGAGTCAGCGATTAAGTGATTAAGTCTGGGTTAAAATCAATAAGTTTTTACTTAATCGCTGCGAGAGTTTGCTTATAGAATCGCCAAGAGTGTCTGACTTCAGAATCGCTTAATCACTCAAGGAGTATTCTGACTATGAGAAAACGGACCAAAGCCAGAGAATGCGCGCTTAAGATACTCTACGCGATAGACATAACGAACGAGGACCCGCAGAAGTGCGTCGACAACTACTGGCAGAACAGCGATGTTATGGAGCCGCAGGTCAGGACATTTACCGAGAATCTCGTTCGCGGCGTCATCAAGAACAGAGAGGCGATAGACGCCCTGATATCCGAACATACGACGAACTGGGAACTGAAGAGGATCGCCGTCATAGACCGGAACGTGCTGCGGTTCGCCACATATGAGCTTATCTATATGGAAGAGATACCGCCCAAGGTATCGATAAATGAAGCGATCGATATCGCGAAGAAATACGGGGACACGGATTCCGGGAAGTTCGTTAATGGAGTCCTCGACAATATCAACAAGACAGAAAGAAAACCGGCCAAATGACCCTTCGACGCGGCCTCTATTCAAATAATAGCCTTACTCAGGGTAATGGTGAGCGAGCGGAGCGAATCGAACCATGAAATATGCCGACCTGCACATACACACATTCTATTCCGACTCTACGTTCTCGCCCGAAGAGGTCGTAGCTACGGCAAGCAACAAGGCTTTGGCCGCCATAGCGATATGCGACCACGATTCGATAGACGGGATAGGGCCGTGTACGGAGCTCGGGCTGCGGTCCGGAGTCGAAATAGTGCCCGGCATAGAGCTTACAGTGGAAAAACCCGACGCCGAGATACACCTCCTCGGGTATTTCATCGATTGGGAACAGGAGTGGCTCCGGAAGCGGCTCAAAGAGATCCAGGGCATCAGGATAGAACGCATACACAAGATGGTCGCCAAACTGGCGCAGGAAAACGTCAGGATGGACGCCGGCGATGTATTTAAAATATCCGGCAAAGGTTCGGTCGGACGGATGCACTTAGCCCAGGCTATGCTGAGGACAGGAAAGATAAAGAGGCTGAAAGAGGCGTTCGATAAATATATAGGTTTTTTAAAGCCGTGTTATGTTTCGAACATTGCCTTTACTCCTCAGGAGGCGATAGGGCTGATATTGAAAGCCGGGGGCGTGCCTGTCCTGGCCCATCCGGGAATAATGTGCAAGGACGAGCATATCCCGGAACTTATAGGATACGGATTGAAAGGCATCGAGGTTTACCATACAGACCACACGCCTACAGTGACCAGGCATTACGAAGAGATCGCGAAGATGTACGGGCTTCTTGCCTCAGGCGGTTCCGATTGCCATGGCCTGGGCAAAGGCAGGGTCCTGATCGGCACTACAAGAGTCCCATATGAACTGGTGGATAAGCTAAAAGCGGAGGCGGACAGAATAAAGGCTGAGAATAGAAAGTAACTAGTTTAGACCTGCGAGGACGAATTACTTAAACCGGTTCGACCTCGCAGGTCAATGCCAAACAAAAGACCTACGAGGTGTGACGAGTTAAAGTAATCACTCCTCGTAGGTCTGCTCAAATGGTCAGACTGAAGGTTTCGTGTTATGAATGCCCACGATGAATACATGCGTATAGCCCTGGACCTGGCCCGGAAGGCCGAAGGTTTGACGAGCCCCAACCCGGCCGTCGGCGCGGTCATTGTCAGGAACGGCAGGATAGTCGGCCGCGGATACCATAAGAAGTGCGGAGCGCCGCACGCCGAAGTTATTGCTTTAAGACAGGCCGGTTCGAAAGCAAAGGGCGCTATCCTTTACGTCACTCTCGAGCCTTGTGACCATTTCGGAAGGACGCCGCCGTGCACCGCCGCGATTATTGAGCACGGAATAAAAAAAGTAGTGGCTGCTATGAGAGATCCCAATCCTATAAATAACGGTAAAGGCTTCAGGAAATTAAGGAAGGCCGGAGTAGAGTGCACCGTCGGCGTCTTAGAGCAGGAAGCGCGGGATCTGAACAGTCCTTATATTAAATTTATAAGTACACGCATGCCGTTTGTAACTCTTAAGATGGCGGAATCGCTTGACGGTAAGATAGCTACAAGGACGGGCGACTCAAAGTGGATAACGTCTGAAGACGCCAGACATTATGTCAGGGGGCTTCGGGGGAGGGTGGACGCCGTCATGACGGGATCCAACACCGCGGCAAAGGACGATCCCACGCTCTTGAGCGGGGCGTCATCCGGCAAAGAGCCGATAAGGATAATAGTCGACAGCCATGTCAAGACGCCTCTGAAGGCCAAGATATTTTCTACTACTGCCGTTTCTCCGGTCATCATAGCGACTACTAAGAACATGCCGGAACGGAAAACCAGGCTTTACAAGGCTAAAGGTGTAAATTTCCTGCGGGCGAAGGCAAAAGGCGGAAGAGTCGATTTGAAAGACCTCTTCAGGATATTAGGCGTTCTTAACATAACACACGTACTGGTCGAGGGCGGCGGGGAATTGGCTGCCAGCCTGATAGAAGAAAGGCTGGCCGACAGGTTCCTATTCTTTATCGCCCCTAAGATAGTCGGAGGCAGAGATGCCGTGACAGCCGTCGAAGGTTTGGGCGTTGGAAAGATGAGTAAAGCGGTGATGCTCCGGGATATAAAAATAAAGAGGTTTGAGGAAGACGTCTTGATAGAGGCGAGGGCAAGGTAATGTTTACCGGTATAATAAAAGAATTGGGTACGGTCCGGAGTTTTGGCGGATCAGGCAAGACGCGCAGGCTCGATGTATCCGCCAAAGATATATGCGGTCGTGTCGTCATAGGCGATAGCGTTGCTGTTAACGGCGCTTGTTTGACGGTTGTAGAAAAGAGGAATGGCACGCTCGCTTTCGATGTAATGGCGGAGACGTTAAGAAAATCGGGATTGGAAGGATTGAAGCGGGGCGACCTTGTTAATCTTGAAGATTCCCTGAGGACTGACGACGCGCTCGGTGGGCATTTTGTGCTGGGGCATATAGATTGTATTGGTAAGATAAAAAATATGCTAAAATTTTCCGGCGAATTTATGTTGGAGATAAACATGCCTGCCAAATATTCAAATCTCATCGTTGAAAAAGGCTCTATCGCGTTAGATGGCATAAGCCTGACGGTGGCCAAACCTTCCGAAAATTCATTCAAAGTATATATAATACCGCATACGCTCGGAAATACTGCTCTCGGATCAAAGCATCCGGGAGATGAAGTGAATATTGAATTCGACGTCATAGGAAAATATATTGCAAAATATCTGGCTGGTCAGGATGTAAACGGATCGAAGAAAAATCCTATTCTTAACGAAAAATTTTTAAGGGAAAAAGGGTTTTAGCAGAGCGCCCGGGTAATAAATAAATATTTGTAAATCATGCGTTCATATGCTATATTAGAACAAAAGGTAGTCCCTTGTTGCTTGAGTGTGATGACAGCAAATCGGAGGTCCTCAATGAGGAAAATATTATTGATTGCCGGTCTTATATTTTTATTATCTGTATTATTTACAACTCCTGCGTATTGCGGAGACGCTATAAAAAAGCTGGGACGCGGATTATGCAATGTTGTTACCTGCCCGTTCGAACTGCCTCTGCAAATATCCAGGGTCAATAATTCGGAAGGCCCTGCGGCTGCCAGTACATGGGGCGTTCTGAAAGGTATCGGCAAGATGGGCATACGCGTTGTCGTCGGTGTTTATGAAGTAGCCACGTTCCCGCTCCCGTTTCCTAAGGACTATACGCCCATACTGGTAGACCCGGAATTTTTCTTTGAAGAGGAAAACTGGTAAACACGCAAGCTGAGGTAACCGTCAGTCTAACCCTTTGAACAGACCTACGAGGAGCAATCACTTAAACTCATTGCACCTCGTAGGTCTTTTTCGTTTGCCCATAATTATAATATATGTTATTATGTTAACTACGTAAAAAGAGATGATGTAGTCCCTCGGTTGCTCTTATTCATCGCAACCTCGGGATGAAATTTTCTATCGAAAATTTCACGGGGCGTAGCGCAGCTTCCGCCGAAGGCGGATCCGCCATGAGTTGTTTAGAGTCGGGTTTAGGCGGAGGCTAGCGCGATTAGTTTGAGGCCACGAGCTTGTAAGTTTATAACCCTGATATTCGTAATAAGATTTGTTTTCTGAATTTCGTAGTGTTACATTTTTGATCATTTTACGGGGCGTAGCGCAGCTGGCTAGCGCGCTTGGTTCGGGACCAAGAGGTCGACGGTTCAAATCCGTCCGCCCCGACCATTTAAGTCGGAAGAGTGTATGGATTTGAAGCCAAATTCCGCCGACCGAATAGGGAGGGGAAGGGCCTCTGGCCCGGCAGGAATTTGGCCGGCCCGAAGCGCGAACACGTAAGGTGCGCGCGTAGGGAAATCCGTCCGCCCCGACCATCCTACTTCGCTCTTGAGGCAGTCAAACTGCGGTAGAGCTTCGTAGGACAAGTTTTTTGCTAATATCCATTCTTTTTCTACCTTAAATGAAAAAACGCCTCCATATATATTATTCGGGTTCTGTCCAGGGCGTCGGTTTCAGGTTTACGGCTGAACGGGCCGCTAGCGTCATGGGTATAACCGGATGGACGAAGAACCTGGATGACGGCCGTGTTGAAGTTGTCTGTGAAGGCGAGAAGGCAGACCTCGATGCGTTTTTACAAAAGATCGCATCCGTCTTTAAAGAATACATCCGCGACGTTGATCAAGAAACGGTGGAAGCGACCGGCGAGTTCGTCGGGTTCGACGTAAGGTTCTAACCATGCGCTATGCCCTGATATCCGACATACATGGCAACCTGGAGGCGTTCCGGGCTGTGCTGGAAGCCCTTTCCAAAGAGAAGATAGACGAATTTCTTTTCATAGGCGATGTAGTAGGTTACGGGGCCGATCCGAAAGAGTGCTTAAAGCTTTTAAGGTCTATACGGCCGAAGATATTGATAAGCGGAAACCATGAGTGGGGAGTATTAGGCCTGCTGGATGAGAGCTACTTCAACGACTATGTCGCAAAAGCAGTTGCCTGGACGAAGAGCGTCCTGGATGGCGATGAACTTGATTACCTGAGATCGTTCGATGTTGTACATGAGGATGGCTCTTTTGCTCTCGTTCACGGCTCGCTCTATAATCCGGCCGGATTTAATTATATATGGGACAGTAAACAGGCCTCTGCCGTAATGAAGATCATGAAAGCGCCGATCTGCTTCGCGGCCCACACTCATGTTGCGGGTATATTCTATACCGATAAAGGCAGGATGGAGTTTGTTAGTAACTCAAAGAAGGCGGTGCGGGGTGAAAAGTATATAGTTAATGCCGGAAGCATAGGGCAGCCGCGCGACGGGGATCCGAGGGCGTCATTTGTAATTTACGATACGGAAAGCGCGGTATTTGAAATAAGGAGGGTTCCTTATGATATCAAATCTGCCCAGGTCAAGATATTGAAGGCCGGGCTTCCCACAATGCTTGCCGACAGATTAGCCGAAGGAAGATGAAGATGGCTTCGAAAGAGATTAAAGATAAGATCGAAAAATTAAAGGATACGATCAGGCGGCACGACCACCTGTATTACGTCCTGAATAAGCCCGAGATATCCGACCGGGAATACGACGGTCTTTACAGGCAATTGAAAGACATGGAAGAGGCGCATCCTGAGCTTATCACTCCGGATTCGCCGTCGATGCGCGTCGGCGGGGAACCCGTAAAAGAATTCCGGACTGTGAAGCATATAGCCCCCATGCTCAGTCTCGATAATACCTATTCCGCGGAAGAGATAAGAGATTTCGATAAGAGGGTAAGGAAGAACCTGAAAAGCGAAGACGTCGAATATGTCGTTGAGTTGAAATTCGATGGTGTCAGCATATCGCTGCTTTACGAAGACGGGAGATGGTCATTGGGCGCGACCAGGGGGGATGGCGAAAAAGGGGACGATGTCTCGGCCAATTTGAAGACCATACGTTCCATACCGCTGGTTTTCAGGGATGAAGCAAAGAGCGTCCCTAAAGCGATAGAGGTCCGCGGCGAAGTATATATGGCAAAGAAAGCTTTTGAAAAACTGAACCGCGAAAAAGAGAAGGCGAACGAGGAGCTTTTCGCCAACCCCAGGAATGCCGCTGCCGGCTCGCTTAAGCTTCTTGACTCGAAAATAGCAGCGGCGCGCGGGCTCGATATCTATGTATGGGGCATAGGCCATTACGAAGGCATCGACTTCAGGACGCACATAGAGGTCCTCGATTATTTGAAGAGTTGCGGTTTCAGGGTGAATCCGCACTATAAGCTCTGCAGGACGATCGATGAAGTCATCGCATACTGCGATTCATGGGAAAACGCGAAAGAGAAGCTCGATTGCGAAATAGACGGCATGGTCCTTAAGGTGAACGATCTCGGACAGCGGCAGAGGTTAGGCTTTACGTCCAAGAGCCCGCGTTGGTCGATAGCGTATAAATTCCCGGCTGAAAAGGCATTGACCGAAATAAAAGATATAATTGTGCAGGTCGGAAGGACCGGGACGATAACTCCCGTAGCTTTGTTAAAACCCGTCCATCTCTCGGGTACGACCGTGTCGAGAGCGACCCTGCATAATTTTGACGAGATAGAGAGGCTCGATGCGAAGATAGGCGATAAGGTATACGTGGAAAAATCCGGCGAGATAATCCCAAAGGTCCTCAGTGTCGCTAAGCAGATGAGGACCGGGGCCGAAAAGACGTTCCGTATACCGGTGAAATGCCCTGTCTGCGGCTCGAAGTTGTCGCGTTTGCCAGAAGAGGTCGCGATAAGGTGCGAGAACGCGGGCTGTCCGGCGCAGATAAAGGAGGCGGTCCTCCATTTCGCGTCGCGTAATGCCATGGAGATCGACGGCATGGGGGACGCGATCGTCGACCAGCTCGTCGACAAGGCCCTTATAAAAGATTACGGTGATATATACTCCCTGAGGGCCGCAGATGTAGAAAAACTGGAAAGGATGGCCAGGAAGAACGCCGGGAACCTGATAGACGCCATAAAAAAGAGTAAGTCCAACGACCTCAACCGTCTTATATTCGCGTTAGGTATCCGGCATGTGGGCGAGAACGCCGCCTGGATACTGGCAGAGCATTTCGGTTCCATGAAAAAACTGGAAGAGCAGGATATACAGGAGCTGACGGATATCAAAGAGATCGGTCCGGTGATGGCGGGATCGATATATAATTTTTTCCATAATAAAAATAATCTTAAGATACTGAAGAAATTGGAGGACGCAGGGCTTCGTATGTCGCAGTCATCGTCCCTGAAGAGCGGCGGTAAACTTGAAGGCAAGTCGATAGTAATTACAGGCACGCTGAGATCGTTCTCGAGATCCGCGGCGGAAGAACTGGTGAGAAAACTGGGAGGAAGCCCGTCTTCGAGCGTAAGCAAGAATACCGATTTTCTGGTGGCGGGCGTTGAGCCCGGCTCAAAGCTGGATAAGGCGAAGGCCATGGGCGTAAAGGTTATTTCGGAGGATGATTTCAGAAAGATTGTAGGTTGAAGCTTTGCTAAACGCGAGGTGATGATGTGAGAAAATTATTGAGTGCGCTGCTGGTCGTTTGTCTGTTGGCGAATCTTACGGGTTGCGAGACCCTCAAGAAGAAATTCACCCGAAAGAAGAAGGCCGTAGTGAAGATACCCAAGATATACCAGACAAAGATGTATTACAAGAAGCCCGCTCCGGAGCTGTATAAAAAGCATTTCTCGTATTGGGACTCGTGGCATTCCGAGCTCATAAAGACCCTCGGGAAGAACCACAAAAAAGACGTGAAGTGCGTAGAAGAGTCTGTGAACAATCTTAAAGATATGCAGAACCTGCTCCTGCCGGAAAAGGCCGACAGGTTGGGGGGCCATATTGATAAGTTAGTAAAGGTCAAGGAGATCATATTTAAGGAGGACCTCACGCAGTTCAATAAGAACTATGTCTTGATGACGCTTGAGCGGGAAGACCGCGCCATAAAGAGGGAATTCAAATACACGAAAGTAAAAGACTATATCAGGAAAGAACCCGATGCCGAAGAGGAGTCCGAGAACGAGAAATAAATTATTTATACAAAATTTTGTAGTGGGGCCACTGGAGACAAATTGCTACCTTGTGGCGGATCCGGCCACTAAAGAGGCTTGCCTGATAGATCCGGGCGCCGACCCGGACATCCTGAAAAAGGCCTTAGATAAGAACGGGTTCCGGTTGAAATTTATAATAAATACGCACGGGCACGCCGACCATATAGCGGCCAACGATTCATTTGACGTCCCATTATATATACACAAGCTCGATAAGGATTTTCTCGCGGACCCTGTAAAGAACATGTCGCGCGCCTTTTTATTTAATATAGTTTCCAGGCCGGCGGCGAAGTTGCTGGAAGATGGCGATAAGCTAGGGCTCGGCGGACTGACGTTAGAGGTGATACATACGCCCGGACATACGCCGGGGTCGATATCGTTAAAACTCGAAGATGTGATATTTACCGGAGACGCGCTTTTTCAACAGAGCGTAGGACGCACTGATTTTCCATACGGCGATGGCCGCGCCCTGATCGACTCGATAAAGAAGAGGCTTCTTATCTATAGCGATGATACGGAGATATATCCCGGGCACGGCGGGCCGTCTACTATAGAGGCTGAGAAGGCAGGGAATCCATTCATTGCCGAGTGAGGAGATAGAATGCAAGTATTGATAGACGAGTTCCTGAATTACCTTTCTGTCGAACGCGGCCTGAGCAAAAACACAACAGCCGCTTACAAAGCGGACCTGGTCCATTTTGCGGCCCGGCTTGAGGCCAGGGGCATCAAAGATATCGATAGGGTCAAGAGGCAGGATATATCCGACTACCTTCTTTACATGAAAGATAAAGGCATATCCAGTAACTCCATATCCAGGGCGCTTGTGGCGATAAAGATGTTTTACAAATTCATGGTGCAGGAACGCCTTGCCAAAGACGATGTTGCCGGTATACTTGAGTCGCCTAAACTGATCAAGACGCTTCCGAACGTGCTGAATATCGCCGAGGTCGACAGGCTCATCTCCGCACCGGATATCAGGGATTGGATGGGTATAAGGGACAAGGCCGCGCTGGAACTTATGTACGCGGCCGGAATGCGTGTCTCGGAGATGGTAGAAGTCAGAAAAGAGGATCTCAACCTGGATGTTGGAATAATAAAATGCAGAGGCAAGGGCGATAAAGAGAGGCTTGTGCCTATAGGCAAGAAGGCGCAGGAAGCCATTGCGCGTTATCTAGAAAAGACGAGAGCCCGCCTCCTTAAGAAGCGTGAAGATAATCATCTCTTCCTGTCGAGGCTGGGTAGGAAGATCTCGAGGCAATCGTTCTGGAAGATGATAAAGAAGTACGCTAAGCAGGCGAGGATAAAGAAAGAGATAACGCCGCATACGCTGAGGCACAGCTTCGCGACGCATCTTCTGGAAAAAGGCGCCGATCTAAGGGTGGTGCAGGAGTTGCTGGGACACTCCGATATATCGACAACCCAATTATATACGCATATAGATAAAGAGAGGCTTAAGTCGATACACAGACAATTTCACCCGAGAGCATGAAGAGAATGAAATTTTTCGCCCCGCCACAGGGCAGCTTAACGGCAGGCGCCCTTTCGGCTAATTTTGCCGTCAATATTATATAGGTTAGTGTTAATTATGGATTTTAATCTTGCCGTTATGGAAACAAAGGCTTTAAGGAGTTTGGGTGTAGCGCGGTGTCGGCAAAATATAACGCCTCAAGGGCAACCTGCCGTTATCTGCCCCTGCAGTCCGAGCGAAGATATTTTTGTTAGGAGACTGGTTAAAAGCATCTCCGGGAACCGCCCGCAAGTTCCCTGCCCGCCTGAAAGAGTATCTTGCTGGCAGGCGGGAGCCGTAAATTTTGCTAAGATTATAGCTATTACCCAAAGCATATTGGAGCAGGGTATCCATAAGAACTGAATAAAACGGATTAATTTCTACAAAACTGATCATTCTTGAAAGCAAAATTAGGCGAAGCCCACGGCCGAGATGGCCATTGGGGATAGGTTGGAAAAATTTCATAATGAGCGAATATTTTCAGTGCTTAGGTTTGAGCAGAAGGAACTTGGAAAATTAGAGTGAAATTATGGATCTGATCACCACACATATGAACGCTGATTTCGACGCGCTGGGGTCGCTCGTCGCGGCGAAGAGGCTCTATCCTGACGCGCGGCTCCTCCTGCCCGGATCGCAGGAAAGATCCGTAAGGGAATTCCTCTCGCTGGCCAAAGAGCAGATAGTGGTGGAGTCAGAGAAAGAGTGCTCCCTCGATGATGTCGACAGGCTCGTCCTCGTCGATACGCGCCACAAGTCGAGGATAGGCATAGCGGCGAGCCTGCTGGATAAAGGCGTCGAGGTCCACGTTTTTGACCACCATCCCAGGATGAAAGGCGATATAGTCGCGGACAAAGACATATCCGAGGAGGTCGGCGCAACGGTCACTATGCTAGCCGATATGCTGAAGAGGAGAGGCGTCAGGCTGTCGCCTCTGGAAGCGACCATAATGCTCCTCGGAATATATGAAGAGACAGGATCCCTTACTTACAGGATAACGACCAAACTCGACGTCGATATGGTTAGCTTTCTGCTGTCCCAGGGCGCCAGCTTATCTGTGGTCTCCAGCTATCTCAACAGGGAGCTGTCCGAGGGCGAGCTTTCGATGTTGACAAAATTGATCAGTGGGACGAAAAGGATAGTGGCCAAAGGCGTAAATGTCTCGCTTATCGAGCTCGACAGCGAAAGTTACGCAGGCGAGCTCGGCATGATCATGCATAAGCTGATGGAGATAGAGAACATCCCTGTGCTGTTCGTATTGGTTAACAGCCCGAGAAGAAGAGTGGATATCATAGCGCGCAGTTCCCTGCAGGCAGTAGATGTAAATAAGATAATGGCCCATTTCGGCGGAGGGGGCCATCCGGGCGCCGCGAGCGCCAAGATACGCGATACCGACATAGGCGCAGTAAGGGACAAGCTTATGAAAGTATTGAAAGATAATATAAAAGTCAGGAGCTACGCTAAGGATGTGATGTCAAAAGAAGTAAAGGCCCTTTCCGTAAATGACAGCATAGATACTGCAAGGAAAGCGCTTTCAGATACAAAGCTCGGCGGGATGCCGGTCATGGACAACGGCAAGGTGGTCGGTATAATAACGCCGGACTGCCTGAATAAGGCGGATAAGGGCGGCCTCGGCCATTCCCGCGTAAAAGGTTACATGTCGAGGAATATAGTGAGCGTAAAACCGGGCACTCCCCTGCATGCCGTCAGGAAGATAGTATCGGAGCATGATATCGGGGTCATTCCCGTGATGAGCAATAAGCGCGTGGTGGGAGTTATAAACAGGACCGATATCCTGAGGAATATACACGACAGCCTTTTTCTTAAGCCGCACGCAGTGAAAAAACAGGTAGTCGTGAATATGTCTAAGAAGATGAGCGCGCTCCTTCCCGGGGAGATAATGACGCTCCTGGGGAAGATAGGCAGGAAAGCGAATTCGTTGGGCTACGGCGCTTTTTGCGTAGGCGGGCTCGTGAGGGACCTGATGCTGGGGGTCAAGAACCTGGACCTCGATATAGTAGTTGAAGGCGCGGCGATAGAATTGGGGCGCGTCCTCGCGCGCGACCTCAAGGCTTCGCTTGTGGCGCACAGGAGGTTCGGGACATGTTCCGTCATTACGAAGGGCAGGTTGAAGATAGATCTTGCCACTGCGAGGAAAGAGGTCTATGAACGGCCCGCGGCCCTTCCCACTGTGGAATTCAGCTCCCTGAAGAACGATCTTGTGCGCAGAGATTTCACGATAAACGCGATGGCAATAAGCCTGAATAAGGCGAGCTTCGGCCGGCTGGTCGACTTTTTTAGCGGCGAGGCAGACCTGGCGCGCGGACGCATAAGGGTTATGCACGACGGGAGTTTCATAGACGACCCGACCAGGATATTCAGGGCCGTCCGTTTTGAGCAGAGATTCGGTTTCATAATAGATTCCCATACCGAGGACCTCATAAAACACGCCATCAGCCTCGAGATGTTTGATAAGGTCGAACCTCAGAGGATACGGGACGAGGTCGTGCTGATCCTTAAAGAAGAAGAGCCTTTCAAGGCGTTGAGGAGAATGGCGGAGCTCGACGAATTGCGGTTCCTTCACCCGGGCATAAGATGGGACAGGCGCATCATTAATTTATACAGGTCGATAGAGAAGACCTGCCGCTGGTATGACAGGGCTATCTTCAAAAAGAGGAATATAGATAAATGGATAATTTATCTCATGGCCCTCATTGAGGAGATAAGCTATAAAGACGTTGCGGCAATGTGCGGCAGGTTTGTCTTCAGGAGAGGCGATACCATAAGGATACTTTCATATAAAGAATCGGCGGATAAGGTGAGTAAAGCCCTGATGCCGGCGAACGCGGTCCAGTCGAGCACGGTATATAACCTGCTGGAACCGCTTTCTTTTGAGGTGATATTGTTGATTATGGCGAGGTCCGGCTCAAAGAAGGCCAGGTCGCGGATCGAAGATTTTTTCCGGAAGTACAATGGGACCAAGATAAGGATCAAGGGCGACGATCTGAAATCGATGGGAATGAAGCCGTGCCCTGATTTCAAGCTGATCCTGGATAAGGTCCTGGACGCCAGGATAAACGGCCTGTTGAAAACTAAAAAAGATGAACTGGCATATGCGGGCAGGCTGGTAAAAAGAAGATGCGTGTAAGTTAAATGCAAATCCGGAGAATAACATGAGCACACAAAGGCCCGGAAGGGTGCAGGAAGCTATAAGACAGGAGATATCCAAGATCCTGCAGTCCGAGATAAGGGACCCAAGGATAGGTTTCCTGACGGTCACAAAAGTCGAATTGACCAAAGACCTTCGTTACGCCCGCGTATATTTCAGCGTTTTAGGTGAGTCAAAAGACAGGCATCTGGCGCTTAAAGGCCTTAACAACGCTAAAGGATATATTAAAGGATTGCTTTCGGAAAAGATAAAACTGCGATTCATGCCGCAAATAGAATTCAAGATAGATGAATCGCTTGGGCGCGCGCAGGAGATATACGATATATTGGATAAAATCAAAAGGGAGAAAACCAATGAAGAAGATAATAGAGGCGATAAAGAAGCATAACAAGTTCCTGATAACCGCTCACGTCAATCTCGAGGGCGATTCGATCGGCAGCCAGCTTGCCATGAAAGAGCTCCTGGCCGGCCTGGGCAAAAATGGGACAATAGTCGACAGCGATCCTGTGCCGGATCATTATAAATTCCTTCCCAAGGTCGGGGAGATATCGAATGATGTCGAGAACGCCCCTGATTTTGACGCGGCCATTGTCGTCGATTGCCCCACACTGAAAAGGACGGGCCGGGTCAAGGATATGATTTCCAAATACGGGGTAATTATAAATATAGACCACCACATCTCCAATGAGAAATTTGGAACGGTAAACTGGGTCGATGCGAACGCCAGTTCCGCCGGAGAGATGGTATACAAGCTTTTCAAGGACGCAAGGGTGAAGCTGACGAAAGAAACGGCGTTGTGCCTTTACATAGCGATATTGACCGATACGGGCTCATTTAATTACGACAACACCTCGAAGATCACGCATGAGATAGCGGGCGAGCTGCTCGGGTATGGGCTCGAGCCGGCGCAGGTTTCGGAGAATGTATACGAGCGCCGCTCCATCGCGGACATAAAACTTCTCGGCATGGCCCTGTCGACGCTCAAAGTGAACAAAACGGGGGACGTGGCGTATCTCGAGATAACGAATAAGATGCTGCGTGAGACCGGTGCCGATACGGCGAAATCCGAAGGGTTCGTGAACTACGCCAGGTCTATCGACAAGGTGAAAGTCGCGGTGATATTCAAGGAAGACGCGGGCGGCAGGATCAATGTGAGTTTCAGGTCGAAAGGCGAAATCGACGTCAACAAGATCGCCTCTTATTTCGGCGGCGGCGGCCATGTCAAAGCGTCGGGATGCATGATAGACGAGAACCTCGAAAGCGCCGAGGAGAAAGTATTGGCGAAGGTGGAAGAGGAACTAATGAAAGGTAAAAGTAAAAAGTAAAAAGGGAAAAGTATGGACGGTATACTGGTAATAGACAAACCTCAGGGGATGACGAGCCATGACGTCGTGGACCTCGTGCGGAAAAAATTCCGGGTTAAGAAGGCCGGCCACGCCGGGACGCTCGACCCGATGGCGACAGGCGTCCTCGTCCTGCTGATCGGGAAGTGCACGAAGTTATCGGGGCGTTTCATTTCCGACGACAAGGATTACGAGGGCTCGCTCGTCCTGGGCGCGACGTCGGATACACTCGACGCGTGGGGTAAAATAACTCCTGGCGGGAGAACGGCGGACATAGAAGAAGAGGACGTCAAGAAGGCCTTTGCCGGTTTTATGGGAGAGATCGAGCAGCTGCCGCCGATGTATTCGGCTGTGAAACTGCAGGGCAAGAAACTTTATGAACTTGCGCGAAAAGGAATAGAAGTGAAGCGTGAGCCGAGAAAGGTCCATATCAAGCGGTTCGATATAACCAGGATAGAACTTCCCAAGGTCAATTTTAGCGTCACGTGTTCCAAGGGGACGTATGTCCGGCAATTATGCGCGGATATCGGAGCATCTCTTGGCAGCGGCGCGTATCTTTCCGAGCTGAAGAGGATGAGGTCGGGCGTTTTTACGATAGATAAGGCCGTCAAGATGGACGAGCTGTTGGGTTCCGGGATGGGTGATCTGGAGAAGAGGCTCGTTAATTGCGCGGGTTGAATTTATGAAAGTAATATACGGTTTACATCATATCGAGAAGCCCGTATGCGGGTCGGTCGCGACCATAGGCGTATTCGACGGGGTCCATATCGGGCATAAGAAGATCATAGATATGGCCGTTTCCCGCGCCAGGGCTTCGGGGTTAAAGAGTATCGTCCTGACGTTCGACCCTCATCCTGCAAAGGTCCTGTATCCCCGGCCCAACGTGCCCAGCCTTATTTCGCTGGATCACAGGATGAGGCTCATAGCCGAACGCGGGGTGGACATATCGGTGGTGTTGAAATTCACGAGACATTTTTCCGGTCTCTCGCCGGAGAAATTCCTTAAAGATGTCCTGGCCGGCAGGCTAGGCGTAAAATATATATACGCCGGAGAGAATTTTTATTTCGGCAAGGGCGCGAAGGCAGGGACCGGCAAGCTTAAGAATATGGCCCTGTCTCTAGGCGTAAAAGTAATAGAGGTAAGGCCGGTCATGGTAATGGGGCGGATAGCCAGCTCGAGCCTTGCCAGGGATCTAATATTAAAAGGAGACCTTGCCGGCGCTTCCAGGATATTGGGCCGACCTGTTTCAGTGCTCGGCACGGTAGTCAGCGGTTCCCGGATCGCAAGGGCGCTGGGCTATCCTACAGCCAATGTGAACCCTCACCATGAAGCCGTGCCGCCGGCAGGCGTATATGCCGTTACCGTCCGCCTGGGCCGCAAGACATACAGGGGTGTGCTGAACATAGGCGTACGGCCGACTTTTTACGGCTCCAGGGACGAGGAGACCGCGATAGAAGCGCATATATTCGGCTTCACCGGCAATATCTACGGAAGGGATCTCGAAATATCGTTTGTAAAGAAGATAAGGGATGAGTTAAAGTTCAGCGACCGCGGCGAACTGATGAGACGCATAAGACAGGATGTGACGGCCGCCAAGAAATTATTATATAAATAACTTTACAAAATTTTAGGAATATGTTAATATAACGCAAAAGCGAGGTATTGCAAAATGGCATTGGTTAAAGAGAAGAAGAAAGAGATAATAAAGACCTTTAAGGGACACGAAAAGGACACGGGTTCGCCGAGCGTCCAGATCGCGCTGCTTACCGAGAGGATCAACTCCCTCTCAGGGCATTTTAAGAACCACAAGCGTGACCATCACTCGAGGCAGGGTCTGCTTCGCATGGTAAGCGTGAGAAGAAGGCTCCTCGAGTACCTCAAGCGTTCAGACGCGAAAGGGTACCAGGATATTATCAAGAAGTTGGACCTGAGGAAATAATAACCTTAGACTATCGGAAGAGTAGAGTCATTTACATGTTTGCAGATGATCACAGATCCGTGGTCATCTTTATCTTTTAATCTGCGGTCATCTGCGCTCAAAGAAAAGGAAAAAAATGGTACAAAAATTCGAAACTAAATTAGGGCAGTCTGAATTGGTGATAGAGACCGGCAGGATGGCCAAGCAGGCCGATGGGGCATGCACGGTCCAGCTCGGTGGGACTGTTGTGGGTAACCGCCGTATGCTCAAAGAAACCGAGGGAGGATATCGACTTCTTCCCTCTTACCTGCGAATACCAGGAGAAGACATACGCCGCCGGGAAGATCCCTGGAGGATTTTTCAAGCGTGAGGGGAGGCCGTCTGAAAAAGAGATACTTACAGCAAGGTTGATGGATAGGCCGATCAGGCCGCTATTCCCTGAAGGTTTTATCAATGAAGTGCAGCTGGTCGCCATAGTGGTGTCGAGCGACGGGGAGAACGATTCCGATGTCCTGGCCATGGTAGGAGCTTCGACGGCGCTTTCGATATCCGATATCCCGTTCAGCGGACCCATTGCGGCTGTCAGAGTGGGCAGGATTGACGGGAAGTTCGTGATCAATCCGACATTCCAGGAATTGAACTCAAGCGACCTGGACCTTGTAGTGACAGGGTCGAGGGACGCGATAATTATGGTAGAGTCGGGTTCGAACGAGATAAGCGAAGATGACCTCGCCGCCGCGATCAAGTTCGGGCATGAGAGCCTGCAGCCCATACTGGATCTTCAGGAGAAGATGATAAAAGCGTGCGGAAAGAAAAAGAGGGAAGTAACGTTCTATAAGATAGACGAAAAGCTTATCGCCGAGGTTAAGAAATTCTCCGCCGCTAAACTTAACGACATAAATATACTCGGCACCAAGGAGCAGAGGGAAGAAGCGATGGACAACCTCTCCAGGGAGCTGATGGAGAAGCTGGCCACGGAAGATTCCGGATACAGCGAGAAGGACGTCAAGAATGCCTTAAGCGTTGTAGAAGAAGAGGCGGTGCGTAAGTTCATTATAGAGAAGAAGAAGCGCGTAGACGGCAGGCGTTTCGATGAGATCAGGCAGATTACGTGTGAGGTCGGAGTGCTGCCGAGGACGCATGGATCGGGACTATTCACGCGCGGACAGACCCAGAGCCTGTCGGTCACGACGCTCGGGACGAGCGCCGACGAGCAGATGATAGACGCCCTCGAGGGCGAGACGCAGAAGAGCTTCATGCTGCATTATAATTTTCCTCCGTTCTCCGTCGGAGAAACCAGGCCGATGAGAGGTCCCGGCAGGAGAGAGATAGGCCACGGCGCGTTAGCGGAAAGAGCGCTGAAGGCTGTAATGCCCAACAAAGAGAATTTCCCGTATACGGTCAGGGTAGTGTCCGAGATATTGGAGTCGAACGGGTCTTCGAGCATGGCTACGGTATGCGCGAGTTCGCTTTCGTTGATGGACGCGGGCGTGCCGATAACGAAGCCTGTAAGCGGGATCGCGATAGGGCTTATTATGGATGGGAAAGAGCCGATCATTCTTACGGATATAGGAGGGGTCGAGGACCATTACGGCGACATGGACTTTAAGGTCGCGGGGACTAAAGACGGTATCACGGCCCTTCAGATGGACCTGAAGGTCCAGGGTATAGACATGTCGGTCATAAAGAAGGCCCTCGAGATCGGTAAGAGGTCCAGGCTCTTCATATTGGACAAGATGGCAGAGGCGATATCGGGGCCCAAAGGCGTTATATCGCAATTCGCTCCTCATATAGTCAGTTTCAAGATAAGTCAATCGAAGATCGGGGAGGTCATAGGGCCGGGCGGAAAGAATATAAAGAAGATAATACAGGATACCGGTGTTACCATAGATATAGACGATGACGGCGTCGTGCAGATAGCTTCGCAGGATGGCGCGGCGATAGAAAAGGCCGTCAATATCGTCAAGGGGATGGTCGAAGAGCCGGAGGTCGGAAAGATATACAGCGGGAAGGTAAAGCGTATAATGAACTTTGGAGCTTTTTGCGAGATTATGCCCGGCAAGGAAGGTTTGATACATGTCTCTGAACTGGCGAATAAGTTCGTGAAGAACGTCGAAGACGTAGTGAAGGTCGGTGATGAGGTCACGGTCAAGGTAATAGAGATAGACGAACAGGGGAGGGTGAACCTGTCTAAAAAACAGGCTGACCCCGACTATAAGCCGGAGTCCGATGAAAACGCCTCCCGGCGCAAAAAGAGTTGAAAAAAGTAAATGTCCTTATAAAAAAGAAGAATGGCTGCGAGGACCTGCCGTTGCCGGCTTACGCCACTGCGGGTTCGAGTGGGTTGGATCTTGCGGCCGACGTCGAAGCTGAAGCTGTCATATTGCCAGGCGAGATAAGACTTATCTCGGCTGGCATTTATGTAAGCATCCCGGAAGGTTACGAGGCCGAGATAAGGCCGCGAAGCGGGCTGGCCCTGAAACACGGCATAAGCCTGGTCAATACGCCCGGGACGATAGATTCCGACTACAGAGGCCTATTGAGCCTCATAATGATAAACCACGGGAAAGAGCCTTTTAAAATAAGCCGGGGGATGCGGATCGCCCAGATGGTCATAAAAGAGGTCATCAGAGCCGACGTAAAGCAAACGGAAGAACTGGATGATACCGCTAGATCGCACGGCGGATTCGGGCATAGCGGGACTTAAATAATATGTTACGTAAGGGTAGAGAATGTTATGTAAGGTTACGTAAGGGTGCCGACGTAACGTTCCCTAACCTTACTTAACCTTCAATAACCTTACGTAACTTACAGCATGACTATTACACAGGCAATCATACTCGGCATTGTCCAGGGTATAACGGAATTTTTTCCTATATCGAGCTCGGGACATCTTGTGGCGCTGCAGGGCATATTCGGTCTGAAGGAATCCAAGATAGCTTTTGACATATTTCTTCATTTCGGCACGCTTGTCGCTGTACTGGCGTTCTTCCGAAAAGAGATATTGGCCCTTTTCGGGAAAGAGAGGAAGCTTCTGCTGTTCCTGGTTATCGCCTCGATACCGACTTTCATCATCGCGATCGTTTTTAAGGATATGGCGGAGAGGCTGTTTGCGGCGCCGAAAGTCGTTGGATACATGCTTCTTGTGACCGGGGCGTGGTTGATAGCGTCGGTGTTGTTTTCTAAGAAGATCGAGACGAGGAAAGAGTTGACCGCAGCCGATTCTATACTGATAGGAATTGCCCAGGGGATAGCGATAATTCCTGGAATATCAAGAAGCGGCGCTACTATAGCTACGGGGTTCCTGGCGGGCCTGGATAAAGAGTTATGCGTAAGATTCTCATTCCTTCTCTCTATACCCGCGGTATTAGGGGCGATAGTATTTAAGGCCAGGAAGATAGCGGGCGCTCTTACCGGCCAGGATCCGCTGACGTTTATTGCCGGAGGGCTTGCGGCGATGTGCGTAGGCCTCATCGCCATAAAACTTCTGTTGAAGATGGCCAGGAGCGACAAATTTTATATGTTCGGCGTATATTGCATCATTGTCGGGCTCATTGTGATTGTGCGGTTTTAGGAGATAAGAAATGGACAAGACAAGATGGAATGAGATACAAGCTATCGTATTATTCGCCGCGGCGATCCTCGTTTTTATAAGTCTCATCACTTTCAGCTTTTCAGATCTACAGCTTTTCACTTCAAAGCCGAATGTGCCGGTCAGGAATTTTGCAGGGCTCTTCGGCGTCTACCTGGGCGCTGCCCTTATCTTCATGATGGGCCTTAGCTCATATGTTATACCGCTTCTCATACTTTCATGGGCTGTAGCGCGTTTGTCCGGCATTACGCCTCAAAAGATATATTTCAAGATATTCGGCACGTTCTTCCTCATACTTGCCTCAAGCTCCATATTTTCCTTGATAGGTAAGGGAGACAACTCTTTCCGTTTCAGCCTCGGCGGCGTTGCCGGCCTGGTCTTTTCTGATTTCCTGGTAAAATATCTGGGCAGGGGCGGAGCGCTCCTTATTATAGCGGTATTATTCCTGTTATCCGTGCTTCTCGCCACAGAATTCCTGCTGCTGCCTTTTCTTACCGGGCTATTTGGGAGGCTAAAGGCTTTTGGAGAGAACGCGGATGAACGCGCTGCGGAGCGGCGCGATAAGCCTTTATTTACGGTAAGGAAGCCGGTTATAAAGATCGCTAACGGTGAAAAACAATCCGCGGCGCAAGCTGCAAGGCCGCCGATCGCCCGGAAACCCGAGAGGGAAGTCCCTATCAGGATAAACCTTCCGCCTGAGCGCAAAGACGTTGTTGTTAAAAAACCCGCGCCGCGGGTTGCGGTAGCCGTCAAGGCGCCGTCCCAGGAGACCGTTAAAACGGCAGTCCCGTCCATGGCAGCCGCCTCCGCGCCCGTCGCAAAATATATACTTCCCGGACTGGATCTCCTGGATTCTCCGCCGCCTATGGAATCAAGGAAGATAAAAGATGATTTTGAAGGCAATGCCCGTATCCTGGAGGAGACATTGAGGGATTTCGACATCGAAGGCAAGGTCGTGGAGATAAACAAAGGGCCCGTTATAACGAGATACGAACTTGAGCTTGCGCCCGGCGTCAAACTCCACAGGATCACTTCGCTTGGCGATAACATAGCTCTCGCGATGAAAGCCCAGAGTGTAAGGATAGTGGCCCCAATACCGGGAAAGGGCACCGTAGGTTTTGAGGTCCCGAATTCGAAGAGCGCGCTCGTGTATTTAAGGGAGGTCATAGATTCACCCGAATATAAGGACTCGAGATCCAAGTTGAAACTCGGTATAGGGAAAGATATAGCGGGCATGCCGGTTGTGGCGGACCTTGCGACTATGCCGCACCTGCTGATCGCGGGCGCGACCGGTTCGGGTAAGACGGTTTGCGTCAATACTATCATAACGAGCCTGCTGTATAATTCCACGCCTGAAGACGTCAAATTCATAATGATCGATCCGAAAAGAGTAGAGCTGGCCGTTTTTAACGGTCTCCCGCACCTACTGTCGCCGGTTGTGACCGATACCAAAAAGGTGGAGAGCACCCTTGCGTGGGTCGTGAGCGAGATGGATTCGAGATACGAGCTCTTCGCGAAATTCGGTGTAAGGAATATAGACCTTTATAATGCTAAATTCGGCCCCGCCGGGAGTGAGGCGAGGGGCGGGGCAGGCAATGGCGCCGGAGCGAGGCTGCCGTATATAGTTATAATAATCGACGAGTTGGCTGACCTGATGATGGTCGCGCAGGCCGATGTCGAAGGGGCGATTACGCGCCTGGCCCAGCTTTCAAGAGCGGTTGGGATACATATCATAATAGCTACCCAGAGGCCGTCGGTCGACGTCATTACCGGCGTCATTAAAGCGAATTTCCCGGCCAGGATATCGTTCAAGGTCGCGTCAAAAGTCGATTCAAGGACCGTCCTGGATATGAACGGAGCCGACAAGTTGCTGGGCAGAGGAGACATGCTATTCGTGGAACCCGGCGCAGCAAAACCAGTCAGGGCGCAGTGCAGCCTTATCTCCGATAAGGAGATCGAAAGCATAACTAACTTCATAAAGAGCCAGCGGCAGCCGGAATACGTCGAAGGCATACTGGAAGTCCAGAAGAAGACGAGTTTCAAGAAATTTGAGAAGGACGAGGTATACGGAGAGGCAGTGAAGATGATACTGGAGACGGGACAGGCGTCTGTATCTGTCCTGCAGAGAAGACTGGGTTTGGGGTATACAAGGGCCGCGAGGCTCATAGACATGATGGAGGATGAAGGGATAGTAGGCCCTTATCAGGGATCCAAGCCCAGGGACCTGCTTATGACATTAGAGGAGTATCAGGCAAAAAGTGGCAACCAATAATACTGAATCGACCGCGATCTCCATGGCCGGCTTAGGCGAGAAGCTGAAAGAGGCCAGGGAAAAGAAGGGCCTTACGATAGAGGAGACCCAGAAGCATACCCACATACATTCGAGCGTCATCAGGGCTCTCGAAGAGGGAAGATGCGATGAAATGCTGACGCCGACGTATGTGAAGAGCTTCCTGAAAAAGTATTCTCAGTATTTGGGTCTGGACCAGAAAGAGACGCAGAAGGCTTATGCGGCGGTTCACCCTGAATTACAGAACCAGGTTATCAACATGCCGTCGCCGCTTGAAGACAGGTCCTTCAGTATCGGCGGGCTCATGCGTTTCGCAAGATCCGTCATAATATTTATAGTAGTGGTATTCATATTTGCTTTTGTCTGGAACAAAGCTGTGCATTTCCTCAAAGAAGTCAGGCTAAGCCACGCCTCCAGGCCGGTAAAGGCGGCAAAGACTGTTCCCAGGCAGACTGCTGCGCGCAAGTCTAATGTGGCGCCGGCTAGAACGTCAAGCAGGAAAGAGGCCCCTAAAGAAGAAGTCAATAGATCCGACTCGCCCAGGATAACAGTTTCTAAAAATACGCCGTTAAAATTGTCACTGACCGTAAAACAGGCTGTCCTCATAGGGTTGAAGGCCGACGACAGGCTGATCTTTAAACGCGTCATGCCAAAAGGCTCGGTGGAGACATTTACCGCCAAAAACAGTTTTAACATCTATGTCGCTAAGGCCGAATCGATAGAACTCAGCCTTAACGGCCAATCTTTTTCTCCCGGGAAAGGCGTCGTCGAAAATATCGAGATCACGAGAAAAGGGATAAGGGTAAAATAGGTTACGTAATGTTACCAAGAGAAAAGTAACCTTACGTAACCTTAATTAACATTACGTAACGTCCATATGATCAAAGTCGGAATAATCAGCCTCGGCTGCGCCAGAAATCTGCTCGACTCTGAAGTGATAGCAGGTTCTTTGAAAAAACAGGGTCTGAAGATTGCCGGTGTCGGGAGCGGAGTAGATATCTGCGTTATAAATACCTGCTCCTTTACCGGCCAGGCAAGGGAAGAGTCGGTCGACGCGATCCTGGAAATATCCCAACTGAAAAAAGAAGGCAGGATAAAGCGCATCGTCGTGTGCGGATGCCTGCCGCAGTTGTATAAAGAGAAGCTAATCGACGAACTTCCCGAAGTCGACCTCTTCCTCGGCTCAAGCGATTTCCCTGAACTGCCGCGGCTTATCAAAAACCTTAAGGGCGGAAAGCCGAGGTCCCACGTATCGCGCGCGCCAAATTATCTTTACAGCGAAAATACTCCGAGATATATGATGACGCCGAGCCATTACGCTTATGTCAAGGTCTCGGAGGGCTGCTGCAACCACTGCAGTTATTGTATAATCCCGCGGTTACGCGGCACATTCAGGTCGAGACCGATAAATTCCGTTATAAACGAAATAAAGAAGTTATCTGTTTCGGGGACGTTGAAAGAGGTGAACCTGATCGGCCAGGACACGACCCTGTTCGGCTATGACAGGTACGGCAAGAAGCGCCTGCCCGCCGGCAGTAAAACATTTGCGTGGCAGGCGGGCCTGGAAGAGTTGTTGCGGAGGGTATGCGCTCTTAAGAACAGCGTTGAGTGGATCCGCATTTTGTACACCCATCCCGCGCACTACACGAACGGGCTGATATCCGCCATAAGTGAAGAAGAAAAGATCTGTAAATATCTTGACCTGCCGATACAGCATATTTCGGACAAGGTCCTAAAAAGCATGAACAGGCGGACTACCGGGGCGGACATATCGCGCCTGATAGAAAAATTGAGGAAGGACATTCGCGGTCTGGTCCTCAGGACTTCGATAATAGTCGGGTTTCCCGGCGAGACAGACAGGGATTTTGAAGAACTGACGGCTTTTATGAAAGAGACGGCTTTTGAGCGGTGCGGCGCGTTTATCTATTCAAGGGAGGAAGGGACCGCGGCCGCGAAGATGAAAGGGCAGGTCCCGGAGAGCGTGAAGAGAGAGCGGTTCGACTGCCTCATGAAGCTGCAGCAGCGCATCTCGCTTTCCAAAAATAAACGGTTGATCGGCAGGACGGTCAAAGTGCTGATTGATGATAAGACGGAGGGTGAGAAGGATATATTTGAAGGCCGCACGCAGGGCGATGCCCCGGAGGTGGACGGCGTGGCGCACGTTTCCGGCAAGAACGTAAAAGTGGGCGGTTTTTGCGATGTCAGGATAACCGAAGCGCTGGAGTACGACCTGGTCGGGAAAAAAGTATGAACCCCGCCCTTCCTGAGGGCCGGGAACTCAAGAAAGGAAGGGCGGGGTGAACCTTCCGAATAAACTTACAATACTGCGGATAATCCTCGCTTTCGCGTTTATATTTTTAATATTGTCGGCAGGCCTTGCGGCGAAAGTGGCGGCTTTCCTCGTATTCCTTTTAGCGTCCATCACGGACGCCCTTGACGGATTCCTCGCTAAACGCAACAACCAGATTACGGACTTCGGAAAACTGATGGATCCCGTCGCGGACAAGATTCTTGTCCTGTCGGCCTTCCTCGTATTTGTCGAAATGGGGATTATCCCGGCATGGATGGTCATCGTCATCGTCTTCAGGGAGGTTGCGATAACCGGGATACGGATGCTTGCGCTTACTAAAGGAAGAGTGATCCCCGCCGATGGAAGCGGACGGCATAAGACGGTCTGGCAGATGTTCTCGATATATGTGATACTTATATTCCTTATATTGAGAGAAGGCGGCAGAGCAGCATTCGGGTTCTGGGGCGGGCGTCCGGAGCTTATATATTCAAACGTTATCTATGTTATCATGCTGATAACGGTTGCGTTTACATTGGCGAGCGGGGTATCCTTTCTAATGAAAAACAGGGAGGTAATAACCAATGCGAAAAAGGGTTAAACTGATAACGAGCTTTTTCTATCTGGGCCACTCTCCTTATATGCCGGGCACGATGGGCAGCCTGGGAGGGCTGGTGGTATATTTTCTTGTCAGGAAGAACGAGATACTTTACGCCTTCTGCATATTTTTCCTCTTCATCCTGGGCATGATATTCGCGGGGGAGGCGGAGAATATATACGGGCGCAAGGATTCAAGGATGATAGTGATAGACGAGGCCTGCGGCATGCTTTTGAGCCTCTTCTTTGTGCCTTACAGCCTGCTGGCTGTGGTCCTGGGATTCTTCCTTTTCAGGATATTCGATATATTGAAGATACCACCCGCGAAACAGATGGAGAGAATGACCGGATCGATGGGCGTCATGTTCGATGACATAGTTGCCGCAATATATACAAACCTTCTACTGCAATTAATATTCCGCTACATTTACGTTAAGGTATAAAAAAGCCAGAATCAATCTGTTGACACATTTCTTTTATATGATAATATATATACAAGTACTTTGTTTGACAGATTGTTTCTAGGATCCCTGATTTTTAATAAAACTCGGGGAAGATCGTGGGTCTTAGACAGTGCAGTAACATAGAAATTTTATTGTGCTATGTTATTGTAGCTATTACAGACCAGATTGCCTAGAAAGCTATGCTTGGCGATCTGGTCTATCTTTTTTGGTGATTAACAAAACTTTTAAAATCTATGCAAACACCATCCAGAAGATTCAACCGGCCCATAAGGATAATCGCAGCCATCCTTGTCATCACTTTTATTGCCCAGGATATCACCTGGGCGAACCCCGACTTTTTCAGCGAAAGAAAGCCCCGGAATAACAAAGTAGCGGTTGAATCTTTCCTGAAGCTCAAAGATTCCGGTCCTAAGGCAAGCGTCAGGTTCATTGACGTGCTTATCCAGAGGCTTTCTGGAAAGGAAAAGGCTGACCTAACCCTGGACGATGTCAAGAAGGCTGTCAGGACGATGGCAGAACAGGACCACGAGTGGCTTCAGGACAATGGAATGGTCTGCAATATATTTTATGACGAAGTCCTCATAAATTTTTCAGGTTATACCCTCCGGTATTTTAAGTTTGATCCTTTAGAATCTAATATAAACAAATATCGTAATAAGAAGGTAATGGTATCGATACCGGTTAACCGGAGAGAGCTGCTATATGAGCAGCTCTTCGAGTCTCCGGAAGCCGGCAAGGTCGAGCCCCAGGAGCAGGTTGCGCCGGCTAAATCTCTGCCTGCGGAAAAACAAGTAGCGGCAAAAGAACCTGAAGAGAAATTGCCCGCCATCGAGACTAAAGCAATTCCCGCAAGCCGCGCCGAGCCCGGGAGGCGCTTTTCATGGCCCTTCTTCAACCTGCGGCGCGCTATTGTCCCTGCTGTCAGCGCAGCCGTATCTATTACGATCGCAGCTTTGCTCCTCCATCTCGCATACGGAGGCCTCGGCTCGCCTGAGAGCATCCTGAACCTTGCCGGCGTCGCAAAGCGCATGGCAGAGTCCTATCCCGGAATAAGGCGGACGGTTTGTGTTGCGGCCTGTATCATGCCGCTTGCTATAGCCACGCAGCTGGACAGGTCGCGTGTCATCGGCCTAATTTCTTTACAGAACGAAGAGCGCCGCAGGAAACGCGTCGCTCCTAACATGGCTATTCCCGGCGCAGGGTATCGCGCAAAAGGCCGCGGGCCGTATTCGCCCCTACGGCGGCATGAATTACCCGATATCGAGGATGAACCCGGAGACGATGTAGATCATACTAATCCATTCTTACGCTATCATATAAGTGCGGAACATGCCTTTGAGCTGGACCACAATACCGATACGGCAAAACGAATCAGGAGGCTGCCTTATAAGCCGACCGCCGACAAGAAATCGCAGGCGTTGCAGGAAAAATACGCCGCAAACGGCCTCTTCAAAAAGATGCGGGAGGCTAAAGAGCCCGGGCGGCTGGCAATGATACTGTCGGAGAGGCCGAATTTCCGAAACCTTACGGCTAAACAGCGGGTCGATATCATCGAAACGGCGCGCAATATCTCTATAAGCGTTATTGCAGGTTGCGTGATTATAGGCAATGATAAAGGCAGGAATATATTATGCAGTACGAGAACAGGTTTTAGCGAAGAGATACACGGCCTTAAGCCGACAATGTGGTTAGGGGAGATCTTGCTGAATAAGTTATCGGCGGAAGACCTTGCGCAACTGCTCCTGGAAGAGTGCCAGCATATAGTAAAACCCGGATATGAACTACCGGGTGGCAGGATTATAAACGACCACGGCGTTATAGCCGGGGCAGAGCATCCCGAAGATGCGATAGAGCACGACGGCCGTTTAATAAGCCGCCTGCTGAGCATCGCAAAGGTGCTGGAACTGCAGGACGATGAATTCGCCGATAATACAGGCGAACGGTTCAGGCTCAATTTAAGGGGTGTCGAGGCTCCGGGGCCGATAACTATCGAGATATTACGCCGATCGAACGGCGCGGTAGTTGGGACTATGGAATTCGGTTTCAAGACCAACTACGGAAACGGCAATCTGACCCTCGATTTGGGAGTTGTGGACATTCGCGCAGATGTCGGCGGAGTGAATTACCAGGACAGAGGCATATCCTCGATAATTTTATCGCTTGTAAGCAACGCCGTGGGGAGCAACTCAGAACTTCATATATCATCCGGTACTTTAAACGGCGCGCACATCTACGTGAGCCACGCCGCCGGAGGCGAAGATTTCGCGGATGTCATAAAAGAGATTGCCGAATTATCCGAAGGGGAGAAGGATACCCTTCGCAGGATCGACCCGGATGCCATAAGTTATATCCTGACAGCGCCTTTATACCTTCCGCACCAGTTTAAGCCCAGGTTTTCTACGCTCAATCTTCTGTCGGAAGAGATGCAAAACGATGACGGCTCGAAAGCCTTATCTCGTCTATTGACCACGTTGGCTAATGTTCTATATAGAAAGCCTGATATGCTGGAACGATACCGCATATCTTTCGCGTGCGCCTATGCGCGGTATGTTTACCGGAATTATTACATTCCGATGATGACGGGCGGCAATCCGGAAATATTGATACCCGATTCCGAACCACTGGGAAAAGAGATGATAGAATCAGGCCGGGCTGCGCTGTTCGGAGCGGGACTCGAAGGATTATATTGGATAAGCGTCGCGCAGCCGGGGAAGAGGATCGCGCTTGTCGATAATAACTCATTCATCGCGACAATATTGGCCGAGTATCTCAGGCTCGTAAATGACTATAGGTCATCAGGCGCTATCGGTCCGCTCGATGTGGAGATAGTCGAGGACGACATAACGGACCGGGCATTTCCGAAACGGATGAACGGCGGCTTCGATGTCATATCCGTAAATAGGACGCTGCATGAGGCAGGAAGGATCGCGAGCGGTTATGACGAATTTTCAATGAACCAGGAGAAGAGGATAGGCGCGCTTGATCCGCAGCCGGTAAACGCAAGAAGCATGCTATTCAGCAACATTGCTCAACTTTTGTCGCCGCCGGGCATGGCGATATTTATTGAAATATTAGACAGCAGACAGAGCGATCTGACCGCCGATGTAGTTAGGCGGGAGATAGACGATAACGGCCGTCTTGAGATAGCCACCCAAATGGAAGAGTCCGACGCCGATCAGACGGTTGTCGTAACGGTCGCGAAGAGAAGGCATGCTGCCGGGATGTTTGTCAGGGCAAAGACCGAGAGCCCGAACATGGCGGCGGAGGATGAGGACGGACAGGCGCAGCGCAAAGATTCGCCGGTTACCGAATCGCCGCTGGATAAGCTGATCCTGCTAAGGGAGCGCATCGGACTGAAGTTCATAGGCGTATCTGCCGCGATAGGCGCGGCGCTTATGTCGTCCCTCGCGGTGATCGGATTGTGCCGTGGGCCGGGGCTTCTGGATGATATCTATATCGCTGTAATATTCGGGCCGTTATTCTGGTTCTTCGGCGCGGCCGCCGGAGCAGCAGCGGCGTTTGCGGCGTTCCGGGCGGTGAACCGGGTTTTATTCGCGCAGAAAGAGTTAGCGCTTACAGTGGAACAAAAATTGGATGAGGCGTTGACAGCCTGTGCGACTCGCCTTCTTCCCGCCGATCTTCCCAACGCAAAAGATATATTAAGAAAAGCCCTCATAGAAGACGCCGACGCTTACAGGTATTGTGTTAAAAGAAAACTGCCGCTTACTCTTATGTTCGACTCCGCTAATTCAGAGATGTTCAGCTGGTATAAGGATAAGAAGCCCTTTAGGGTCGCTATTACCGTGATGGAAGACGGCTCTCTTGTCGTTACTTCAGTGAACAGCTGTTCGGGCGACGCAGGCACTACGCTGGCGAAGGGCGGGTGCCGGTGGTATCAGTTCACAAGTGAAGCCGAATTTGCGAATAAATCAGGCCAGGTCCTCGCCGAATCCGCGCGGCTTGCGGAAGCGATGGGAGACAAAAATCCCTTGTGGGACGTCTTCTTTGACGGCGGCAAAACAGTCTTCCTGGCCGTTCCGGGCGCGCACAAAGAGAGCGTGATACGGAATTGGGTGGCTTCATCCATAGCGTCAGGCATGTTGTGCGGCCTTTACATAGCCGGCCCGGACATGGATATGGGCGAAACAGAGATGACGTGGCTGCAGGATGAGGCCGATAAGCGATTCCGGGAAAGAGTAATCCGTAATAAGATCCTGAAGCCCCTCGGTAAGCGCTCTATACTTGCCACCACAAGCAGGCCCGAGGCTATGGGAAGCCTTCCGCATATGCCATGGATGGTTACAAGCCGTGGAGTCGTTGACTCGCTTGCCGTAGCAATTTCAGATACTGAAGCGCTTGCGCATCACGGGGTAAAGATAGATGAAAATAATAAGACGGTAATAATCCAGGGCTTCGGCGATGTAGGAAGCGGGGTTGTAAAACTCCTTCTTACCGAATATAAGAGGCTCGGCTTCAAGATAACAGGTGTCTCGGACAAGTTCGGAGCCGTCTATTCCGCAAAGGGCCTCGATATCGATGAGTTGATGAGGCTGCGTCAGATGTTCGAGAACGGCGAGAAGTTTGAATTGGCCAAGGCTTATCAAGGCGAGGGCGTCGAAAGATATGACGGTGACCCGGACGAGATCCTGTATAAGGATTGCACGGCGCTTGTGCTCGCGGCGGGGTCTAATATATTTACAAAACAGAAGAACAATATATCAAGGATAAGGGCGAAGCTCATAGTCGAGGGGTCGAACAACGCGTTCGAGAGCGGTCTCGAGAACATTCTTCACGAGATGGGAATTCTCTATATACCGGGCCCTGTCGCGAACGGCGGCGGCATATACACCTCCACCGAAGAGGTGATCCATTATTACATGAAGGTATTTACAGGACTGAAGAGCCATGTCCTGGATGCCATATCTGATTATTCTACTTCTATCACAAAGACGATACTTGCGATGTATAAGGCAGGCGGCTACAAGACGCATCCTTATAAGATAATGCAGGAGCTTTCAAATAAGATCAGGGTGGAGAAGAAGAAGCTGCTTGAGGAAGGCGCTTCAAACCCTGTCATAGCCCAGAGGGCGGCCATATATACGAAGAGAGCGGTACCGAAAAAATACGCTCTGATAATCGCGGCTTCGGAGATAGCGCATGACAAGGTATATTACGGCAATATCGACGCGTCCTTAGAATTGGCGAAACTCGATAGCTTGAAAGATGACGAGCTCGCGAACACGCTATTCGTCCTCGGAAGGGTCTTCACGTTCAAGGTGGACCCGGCAGACCCGTTGAGGGCGGCGGCGAAGATAAAGTTCATCGATATCCTGCGGTCCGACAGGCCGGCCGTTGTCAGGAGGAGCGCAGCTGAAGCGCTCTCGTACGTATGCGAAGGGATGAGCCAGTCCGATATAAAGGACACGCTCAGCGCCCTGGAAGAGGCGGCTGCCGAAGATGGTAACGTCGGCGTATGGGCCAGGTGGTCGCTCGACAAGCTGCATGAGGCGGTGTCATGGCGCTCAACACTTTCGAGGTGGTTCGGCGGTCCGCCGGTATTGGCTTTACTTGCTCAAGTCAGATCGGCGGCGAACAAACCGCGGCGCAAGGGTAAGGTGCCGGACATGGCAGACGATATGAGCCAGTCCGGCCGGAAACGTCCTTCCTCAAGCTTTGTCCGGGAGATTAGGACCCGATCATATCTTGTCAAGCCCGCCGAAAGGATAATATTACAGAAAGCCAGGGAGTCATTGCCGCGCGGAAGCTCCGGCCGGCCATTAAAAGTGCTTGACCTGTTTAGCGGATATAATACGTATATTCCCGGCTCGATACCGGTGGAGGAGGTCGTAGGTATCGGTTTAAACAGGATAGAATTGGCCGGCAATAGGCGACTCACGGCATCTGTGGTTCAGGATCTTAATGAAAACCAAAGGCTCGATTTTGAGGACGGGCGCTTCGATGTCGTTATGATAACGAGCGGAATGGCCTATCTTGAGCCCAAAAATTACCGCATGCTATTTGAGGAGATCGCCCGGGTGCTTAAGTCCGGAGGAGCGCTATTCATAGCATTCACAGACGATTATTATGAACTTGAAGCGGTCGATGAATGGAAGCTCGCCGGCCAGAAGGAGAGAGCGGCGCTTATCGAGGACTCGATATTGATTACGGAGGGATTTGAAGGCCTGCGGCATGAACAGAAGCTTTATACCCTTAGCAATCAGATGGTCCCGAACAAACCGGTCGATATAATCACGGTATATAAAAAACCCGCTGAAACCGGCCCGGTCGCGGGAAAAGCTGTCCCCCGCCGCAAGGGCGAATCTCCGGACATGGCCAAGGAGGATGACAGCATTCCGGGGCAGAGGTCGGTGCGCGAGATAGCGCAGTTTCGAGGTACCGATCAACCTGTTTCTCCGCAAGTACGCACGTCCGCGTTAAAGGTAATAGCGGAATTTTTGGTTAAACTCGTGCTTCCAAACAGGAGCTGGTCATATTCGGTGACACTGCCCGGCGAGACGCTGAATAAGCGTCTCATTATTCCGATTGTATTTGTCTCTGTAATAGGGCTTATAGGACTTTATTTCACCTCGTTTACCTATTACCAGGTCGTCTTTTCCACAATAATGACCGTAGTTTCAAATATGCTTATAGATTTCTCCTCGCAGTATTCCGCGAACAGGAAAGTCGACATAAACCAGGTGTTCGGAATGGGCCTTCTTGTGGGCGTGCTTAATGGGCCATTCCTATATTACGTTTATGCGTCGCCGACGCCGTATTTTATGAAAGTTATTTTGGCAACGTGCTGCACCATAGTCGTTACGATCTGGTATGCGGTTGTGTCTATGATAATCCACAATGTATCTTATAAAGGCGAAAGATCCGAACGCGCAGAAGAATTTTCTGTCCAAAAAGTGAGGGAACGCATACAGAGACCTTTCTTATGGAAAGTAGGCGGCGATTTTCTGCGTCATGTCGGAATACAGCTGGTTTCGGACGTCTACATCCGTGTTTTTCTGGCCTGCCTCACGGGAAGCACGCTTGCGATATTCTTCGCCTATTTTCTGAACCTGCGCAAAATAACCTCCGGAACCGCCTCGCAGCCGCAGGCCCTGGTTTCGCAAAAATTTGTCTCGCCCGTCAAGGCGGGCCGGCGTGTAGACGGAAATTTCATGCCGCTTTTGCAGGGCCGTTCGAGGCAGGACTGGGGGGTGCTCGATTTCGATACAGTAAAGCCCCTGGTCGATTTTAACGCTGAGATGGGGCAGCATATCATCCAGTGGTTTCCCATCATGGTCTCCGATTCTTATTCCAACTCGCCTTATTCTATGGAGAGCTCCAAGCTCATTGACCCTAAATATCTTAGCGTTCCCGCATTCTTAAGAGATTATCCTGCGCAGGATGGGTCCGATTTTATAAAGGACAATCAGGCAGAGATCGCCAGGCTTAATGCGGCGCAGAGGGTGGACCATTATAGGGTGGCGCAATTAAAGCTCGACTGCTTAAGGCGCGTCTGGGGTAATTTTAAAGACGATAAATCAAATCCGCTATACGCCGAATATGAGCGATTCTTGCGGGAGAACGGCTCGGAGTTGAGCGACCATATACTTTATCGTCAGCTTAAAACCGAAGGGCTATTGAATAACAACATGCGCGGATGGGACTGGAGAAGATGGAATGATTACGACAAGGGTTTAAGCGATTACGGACTGACGAGACGGACAGGCGAGCCGAATCCGGCCATCGAGAGGGCCAGACAGCGGCATGCCAAGGAGATAGAGTTCCAGTTATTCGTCCAGTTCGCGGCGCGCCGCCAGCTCGAAGAGCTTATGGGATACGGCAGAAGACAGGGCGTCGAATTCGCCATAGACCATCCGTTCGCGTTCGGCGGCGCAGATACGTGGCTTCACCCCGAAGTATTCGGATTGAAAAAAGAGAACGGCTACCGGCGCCTTACCGTGCAAGGCGTCCCGCCCGAAGGGGCATATCCAGCCGGTCAGCACTGGCAGTTCTATCCGTTCGACTGGGATAATCCCGCAACGCTCGAGTTTCTTAAGGCCAACGCCATGTTGTATAAAGAGCTCGGTTTTATGTATAACCGCAAAGACCACGGCCTGGGATATTACCGTACTTATCATATAAGTCAGGACATAGATGAAGATATGACGCTTGAGAAACTCGGCCTCTTCGAAAAGATAGAGGCGATACGGCAAGAGGTTCTTGCCGGAAAGAAGTCTAAAAAGAAAGCGTGTGAAGAAGTCATGGGGCTTATTAAAGGTAAGCTTTTGGATATGAGACAACGCGGAGAACATCCGGGATTACCCGAAGACGCATTACAGCTCCTTTTTGATGAGCACGGAAATTTACGGCCTGATAATATGATAAAGATGGGGAGAATGGTTCCGCAGGCCCAGCACGGCGAAATGCTCCCGCCAGGCTCGCCGCGCGTCAGGGAGGATATTGTCGAGAAGAAGGTATTTAAAGGCGAGCCGATGTGGGATTTCATACGGCTTACGCCGAGCGATATGCTCAAAGACGGCGGCTTCATGGTGCAATACCTCTTCCCTGAAGACGGCGCGCTTCCGCCGCAAGCCAATGACAGCGTTTTGGTGGGTTATTTCAAGCTCGCGAAAGGCGAGAGTGTCCTGTCGGAATTCCTGAAGTTCGCCCAGGAGGAAGGCATGGTCGAGATATGGGAGACGCTCGGCGCGCTTCCCGAAAATATCAACCAGTCGACACGCCGGTTGGGCGGCTCGATACTTACTCCTGTGATATGGGGGCTTGATCCCGGTGATATGTTCCACCCGTCAAAGCACCTGCCTAACGCGTTCGTAACGGGAAGCGTTTCAGATTCATGCACCATCAGGACGAGGTGGGAAGAGGAGATGGATGGTAATCCCGATCTTAAAGCTCAGAAGACTGCGCTCATAAAGAAATGGAAAACGGAAGACAGTCGTTTTGTCGGCCCGGAAGGGAGCTACAGAGCGTTCACGCCGGAGGTCCACCAGAAGATACTGGAGATGATATACGCCTCGCCCGGAAGCATGGTAGTGCTTAACTGGCTCGATATACTGGGCCTTACAGATGAATACAGGCTGAACCGCCCCGGTGTGCAGACGGCGCAGTGGGAGATGAGGCTGCCGGGCGACGTCACGGTGGAGGACCTATTGGGCGCCGCGAGAAACTTGAAGCGGGTTGGCGGCGCAGAAGCGCATCAGACGACCGCACGCGCGACTGAAGCGGTAAAATTGCTCATGCATCTCAAATCCTTTAGAAAGCCGCCTGAACATAAAACAGGCGTGACAGAGATCCTCAATGTAGAGCCGCAGACTCAGCAGATACGCGTTGTCGGCGAGCCGTTCCTCGTAGATGCGTATGTTCGGGGTGACGTCAAGTCTGTCAATATGGTAGTCTCTGCAGGCGGCAACGAAGTCAAAGTGCCGATGACGAAATGCGTAGTCAGCGCCGGGCTTCCCGCCGGAGATGAAAAATGGACGCATAACGACTGGGCCGCCCGAGTACCGGGCCATTACGACGCGCATATAGAGGTTGAGACGACAGACGGTGTTATTGTCGCATCGGGCAAAAAGGATCTTTTCGCCGTGCCTCCGGACTCCGACCTGAACATCTGTTCGCCGGGTTATATTGGGAATAAGATCAAGACAGAAGGTAGGATAAATGCTGAAAAGGCTGCGCCTGTCATCGCGTATTTGCGGGGCAGGGGATGGCAGGATAAAAATATCGCTTTTGTATGCGGTTTACGCGAGGAGGCCATCATAGGCGGTATGTTAGGTATAGCACAGTATTTAATAGGTTATGATCACACAGGTATATTCGCATGCATTTCGGCTGCGACCGTTTTATTATTTACAATCGGCCATATGGGCGGAGTCTACGAATACGATAAGAGCGGTAAACTCACCCGCGCGCCTCCCAAATTAACCAAGGACTTCGCCTTAAAGATACTCACCATCTTAGGGCTTGGCACTTTTTTGAGAAGCATATATATCATTCCGTTCCTATTTTTACCCCATGTAACGGCCATATCTATATTCATAACCATATCCGCAGCCCTCGTCACAGCCATAACCCTCGGTCACGGCTTCTATAACCGCGACATCGCAAGGCTGCTGAAACTTGCGGTCGGTATGGCAGCGGGCCAGCAGCTGGTAGGGCAGGCCGCTGATGGGACATTTACCGAATCCAGGATCATATCGGATTCCGACGGTATATTGATCGCGGCCAGATGGCAGAAAGACGGTGATAGGGTGCGCCTGTCCGTTGTGAACCATTCGGACCGGGCCAAGTCCGGCATTGCCCCCTTAAAACTTCACCATCTGGGGGTAGATGTATCGCAGCCGTCCAGGCATGTGGATCTTTCCACCGGAAGCGAAGTAATGTTTATACCCGGGGAGAATATTTCCCCCGACGGCAGTATCTATTACGAACTTGAGCCCGGCCGGAAACATGAATTTGAGATAACAATAAACAAAGAGAAAGCTCTTGAGGCAAGAATGATGGACTCTTTTATTGAGCGCGTTTTCATAGATGGCGAAGGGTTGGCCGCGATAGAAGCCGGCGTTCCGAATTTTCCTCATCAGGAATGGGGCCGTGACAGCATGATATCTCTTCTTGGGGCCATCGAGACCGGCCGGTTCGATACTACTAGAGCGATCCTGTTAAAATGGGCCCGATGGGAAAAAGATGGGCTTATCCCGAATGTGCACGGCAAGTATGAATCGTCGGACGCCGCATTATGGTTCATCGAGGCCATTTACAGGCACATCGACAAATTTAACGATATAGCGATCCTGGATATGGCAGTAGGCGAAAACAACAGGAAGGTGAGCGACGTTCTTCGTGCTATCATGACCAGATACTCTACCACAGGCGATGACCCGTCAAGCGTTCATGCCGATGCGGCGACAGGTTTCATCTATAGTCCGGCCAGATTTACCTGGATGGATACCAAAAATACCCTGCGCCAGGGATATCCGGTCGAGATACAGGCGCTATGGTTCAATGCCCTGAACAGGATGAGGGAATTAGACCCTGAAAATAGGACAGAATATAGGAAGACCGCCGAAAAAATCCGGAATAATTTCGATGAATATTTCTGGAACGAGGAAGAGGGCACGGTCTTCGACATCCTCGGGACCGAGGGTTTCCAGACGGCGGAGCAATCGAAACAGGAAAATAGGCGCGACCCATGCGTCAGGCCAAACCAGATATTCGTCGTATATTTCGGCCTTGCGGCCGGCGAACACGCTAAACGGATAGTGGAATCAACGCGCGACCGCCTGCTTATTCCGGGAACGGGAGCTTTGCGCAGTCTCGCGCCGCCTGTAAAGATGTATGTAGAGGATACGCGCGATAACGAAGAGGGCAAGGTCATCGGCTGGCCCAAAGGTTACGGGGAGTATTATTACAGATATTACGATAAGGATAAACCACAGGAAGATCGGGATAAGGCATATCACAACGGAACCGGTTGGCCGTGGCTCTATCCTTTCTATATGTTATGCGCGGCCGAATACGGATATATGACGAAGGAAGAGGCTAAAGCGAAAATGGTGGATGAGTGCATGGAGCTCGCGCGCGATCCGTATACGGGCGGTGACTACCTCTTTAACGGAGGCTCTCCGGAACTCGTTGATGCGGAGGCATCGCAAATCCCCGGCGGAGAGGGTAAGAAGAATTACCCCAAAGGGTGCTGGAGGCAGGCGTGGTCAAACGCTTCCGTGCTCTGGGGGCTCGGAAGGCTAGAGTCGGATACTCCCCTTGCCGGCGCAGGAAACGTGAGGGCAAAGTCGGCCGTAATCGGATATTGCCGATTCAAGCCGGATAATATCGGCGCGGCAATGGCGGATATTCGAAGCGGCATGGGCAAAGAGATAGAGTTAAACCAGGAAGCCCAGAGCGATTTCGCCGCAGTCCTCGCCGAGGCGAAAAGCCGCATCGGCGGAGATAATGGCGCCGTGATGCTTCTAGCCGATCTTTACGCCAGGAGCAGGATTCGATTCGCGAAGATGCCCGTTGAAGCGGTGTATGCCGATGAGACGCTCTATATTGATGACAACTTTCTTGTCCAAGATAAGCGGGAAGATCTTATAGTTTGTTTATGCGAAGCCGTAAGGGCCTCTGAGCGTTCGGACAAGCTTATTATTGAAGTAGACGCCCACGGACTTGCCCGGGCGTTCGGGACGACTCTTGACAAGATTCCGGATGTGGTCATGGACCAGAATCTCGGGGATGGCGTTCCAGCGAAGATAATAGACGATAGCAGCGGACTTAAACGCCTGCACCTTAATCCCCGATATCTGCACTGTGACCCGAAGTTGATAAAGGATATATGGGACTGGTATGCCTATGAATTGGGGGCCGGCCATATATGGTTTAAGGGCGTCTGGCAGGAGAGCCCGCTTTCTAAAGCTATGGCTCGCGAGTGGCATGAGCGCGATGTCGCATCCGGCAAGGAGAGCCCGGGAGCAACGCGGGAAAGCGGCTCAAAATACGACGTCTATGACTATAAGATAGACCCAAGGCTTATCGCTTCCGATAATACCAACGAAGGGTTCAGGCGTTTTGTGCGGGAGAGGCTTAAGCCGAAAGGCCTTAAGTGCGATCTCGACTTTGTCACGAACCAGTTTGCCTCCGACTCGCCGCTCATTTTTAGCGAAGAGTCGGCGGGGCTCTTCTGGTCATGGAAAGATAGAGACGAATTTTTCGGATGGGCGCGCGGGAACCCGGATCTTAAAAATCTTTCCGACGAGGAGCTGGAGGCGCGTCTTCTTAAAGGGCCGGGCCGCGAATTCTCATGGGTGGCTGAAGGGATGTTCTTCGAAGCGGAGGTGACTGATGGAGAGATGGCGCGATGGATGGACGAGGGAATACTTCCCGCGCGATACCACGATTCTATGCGAATTGTACGGCACATGGCGCCAGGGGCGCTTAGTCTCGCGCTGATAAATTATTCAAAGGGCCAAAACCGCGGGAAGATAGCGGACATATTGGGCTCTATCGCGGACATGACCTGTGAGGGAGGTGTAAGGGCGGACCTGGCGGACTGGATCTATTGGAACAGGTATTTTGATGAAAAGCTCAAGCCCTGGGGCATATCAAGAGAAGCTGCCGGCAGGATGATGCCCCGCGAGATATGGGATGATCTTATGGCCGGTTTGCGCGAAAAACATCCCGGCCTCTTAATTCTGGGTGAAGTATACGGAGAGAACAACAGGGTCTTTTTCAGAGAGATGGGTATGCGCCAGGGGGGATGCGCTGTAAGCTACAACAAGGAATTCGCTGATACACTTAGCGGCGGAACCGCCCAGGCCGTGAGGGGTTATCTTTTTGGGGCAGGCGGGACGAGCGCGCAGGCGCGAGACGCGACTATGTACACAAATCATGATGAAGGAGTAGGACTTGAACGCCTTGGGTCGATGGAGCATGTCCGCGCGGCAGCGGCAATATGCGCAATGGGAGGCGGGTACATGCTTATTCCATTTATCGAGTTTTTGCCGATCGAGCGGCCGCCGACTCGCGAAAAGACGGCGGAAAAAAACTGGCGTGACTCTGCTGTTTATATCCCAGAGTATCCTTTTGAGAATCTGGACATCGGGCTCGCGGAAGAAAGTAATTCCTTTACTCATCGGCCGCATAGAGGTGTTCAGAGGCGATGGGCGCATGCCGAGAGCGTGCGCAAATCTCAACCGGATGTAGCCGTTGCTCTAAGAAGCGACGGAGTGACACATACGATTGTGGTTCCATGGTACGTCGATACGCTGGAAAACAGCGGCCTTATACCGATGGTGCGGCACACAGGCCAGGAAGATGTCCTTGAGGTCGTTAATGATTCAGATGTCCCCACCGAGACAACCATCTGCCTCGACCGTATTTTTGGCCCGGGCGCGGCAGGAGATTCAATGGAAGGGGAATTGAGCAATGTAGTATTATCAACTGGAACGAAGGTGTTTTTTGGGCCGAGAACACTTGTTATCGAACTGCCTAAGTACGGCCGTTGCCGGTTGGTATTCCGCCAAACAGAGGCATACAAGAATGGGAGAGAGAGCGCGGACGCGCTTTTAGCCGAGGCATATACAAGAGCCCGCCCGGAGAGTGAAGGCGGTGACGGCGCCGCATGGGCAAGCAATTTTTACTCCCATCATAAGGACGAGATAAGTTTCGCCGAATTCAAGGCGGTGTTTGAGGATGTACTGGAACGGCTTCTTTTTTCGAATCAGGATATAATAAGGCGGGGGACGGCGTGGATCATTTCACATGAAGAATTTTTAGGTCCTGTCGCATTTTTAAGTGCGGCGGATAACCAGCAATTGGAAAATCTGCTTCAGGGGTCGGGTGACCGTTCGGTTCTGCCGTTGGCCCTGGACCATAAATTCGCGGGCCTTGGAGCGATTATCAAATTTTTCGAGCTCGTTTCCGCGGCAAAGCAGCGTTGGATCATTGCTCAGCTTATGAGCGCGGCGATGGCAGTCGATGATATCAATCTTCGCACTCAGATTATGAAAGAGGTCTTTTCCTCGATGCCTGCCGCTTTACCGTTAATCGCCGAGGCGGGACGATTGAAAATGCCGGCGGGCACGGAAGAGGCATTGATGCAGAGGCGGTATAAGCAGATTCCCATGATGCGGGCCGGGAAGATCAAAGATATGATTACTCCTGCCGTGGCGGCCAAAGTGTTTGTCAGGAAACGCGAGAGCTCGGATGGAGAAGATATATACGAAATCACAGAGGAGGATACGGGCATAACGTTAAATGACATAGCCCGGCAGAATGCCTGGGTAGAGGCGGAAAACACCTGTGATATTGCAGGCGCCCAGCCGTTGCGGCCCAGGCTAATAAATCTCAAGGTTAAGTCCGAAGAATCGATGGATGCCTTTGCTTTAATCGCGGACGGCGAGGTGTATTTACTTTTCTTAGGAGATAACCACACCGGCGCCATCCTGCCGGAGAGTTTTGGTTTTCTGCCTGAAGCGGGCGCTATCGAAGGTTTCTCGGGCACATATCTTCTGTTCGACATTAACACGAAAAGGTCGGAGCGCACGACAGATAAAAGGCAATTGACCGCGGAGCCTCTTCCTGTCTCGATCCCGCAGGGAGGCCAGGTATTTCACCTCATTCCCGCGTTTGATAAAGAGCGTCCCGGTATTATGCAGGTCATGGTGAGATTTTTAGGCGGACTGGACAGGCTTCGTCAGAATCTGGAACGTCTTTTGGAATCCATCATTATACCGCAAGGAAATACCATCTATCTCGTCGGCGTCCACAGGGAAGGCGAAATAGGGAAGATGCTCAATGACTCGAAATTATCGCCACCGGATCATCTTTACACGAGGGATATAGGAGGGGAAAGGGTTCAATACAGGGTGGTAGTGCGCGATACTCCAAAGGCCCGGAAAAACGAGACGGCTTCGGCTTTTTCCGTTTCTGATATGGCTGACCCTGATGTTATTGACAAAGTAAAAACGTGTAGCCAATGGTTGGCCGGCCGCAAAATAACCACGGCAGTGGATATCACCGGCCATTTAACTCCCGATAGCCCGCTCGTCGTTAAACATCCTTATTGGTGCGTTCCACATACGAATGTCCCGGTCCAGTGGCGCGCCGACGGCATACCTGAAGGCCTGTCCGAACAGCAGATACTGGAAACACAGGGAGTCAGCGAAGGGCCGCGCAGTGCCGCATTCCTGCTATACGTTCCCTGCAACGATCCCAATGATCCGTTGGTCGTGAAATTAAAAGAACGCGGTTTTGTTTCGGGTATAGAGAAGATCGGCGGTAAACCAACAGGCAGGATCCGTGTTCTGATAAGCCACAACCGGACGCATCGCGCTATGACCAGCACCGCTGCATTAGATTTGCGCCATCCCAAAGTGCACCGGTATTTACTCAATACTATCCGGGCGTGGATCGAATCAGGGGTTACCGTTTTCCGTATCGATATGGCGGACAGGTTTCCGATAGAACTTCTGGCTGAATTTAGAAAAGAATTCCCGCAGGCAAGGTTCATCACCGAACATTACAATCTTTTCGGGGCGCTTATCGATATTTTCAGGAAAAGCGGCATTGATGAATTCTATGATTATTCGGAACTCTGGACGCGCCTGCGCGATCAATTTTCGAAAGAAGACTCTGCCGCGCCGGTACAGAGGTGGTTATATAATGCTCAAAAGTACCTTACTATAGGCATCTTTGTTAATTTCGTATCAAACCACGATGAAGACGTTGCCCTTAGCATGTATGAAGGCAACAGGGAAAAATACCTGTGTGACCTGGCAATAACGGCGTTTTTGCCGGGATACTTTATGTTCAACTTCCCGGACGCGCTTGGGTTTATGATGCCCGGATATCGTGATCGCCATACCGGCGAGCTCCGGCATGATATACGAAGACACGCGACCTATGAGAAATTCCGGCAGCTTGTAAAGGAGACGAATGAGGGAAGGCCGCTGGACGGCGAGACATACGAAGCCCTGCCGTATGACACATCGATAGCCGGCGGCGTGGCAAACGTGATAAATGCCAAGGGCGATCCCATATTCCGTAAAGGGGTGATGCTTAACGCTCCTCCGCAGGATGAGTGCGTATATTTCACGCGTTCTTATCAGGGCAGGACCGCTATCGTTGTGGCAAACCGTTCTCCCGAACCCCGTACGCTGGAGATCACGAAATATCTCAATATGCCGGATGTTGAAAAGACCGTGGCCGAGTTTCTGCCATGGGAAGTGCGCGTCTACTTTGTCGACGGCACAACACTGCATGAACGGGATATCGTAAACGGCAGTATGCTGTACAGGCGCGCCCGGCAGCTGTTTGGCGACGGGACCAATCATGCGTGGGCCCTGCAGCTGTGCGATGAATGCCGCGCATGGCAGGCGCCCCTCAATGAGGTCCGAAGGGCTGTCCGGCTCATGCTGCGCTACGGCGACGAGAACATGAAAAAAGGCTCTCTCTGGATACTGACAGGTGCTGATGGAGGATTTAAGCAGGAATTCGACTACGCTGAGGAAGGTAATTTCGCTATCGTAAGGGACTCTCTGCATACGGGTGATATGAAAGCCGGAATAGCGTTAGGCCAGCTCGTAGCGGATGCGGTCATTGTTTCCGGATTGAGGGAACGGATCCTGGCTAAAATAACTCACGCATTCGGTCCAGACCTCGGAGGGCTCTCTATACCGCAGATAACGAATCTTCTACACCTGGAAAAAGCCCTACTCGAACAGGAGCATGGCCCGGAGTGGGCCGGCAAATTCCTCGAATCGCGCAAAGGAGCTTTTGGTAATGAGACATTCTTTGCATCCTGCTATCAGGCTGTTGCTGCCTGGAGCCGCAGCGCCGTTCAGGCCGACCGCGATGCCGCAGGCTGGATGCTTTATGATCCGCAATCAGAGCTCTCTTCCAGATTCAGGGATTATTATTTGGCAAGGATATCCGCGGTAAAAGACAGGCTTGAGCATGACGATATACAGGCCATCGAAGCTCTCAAGGGCCTAATTGACGAAGTTATCGAAATACCGGGTCTGGCAAGGCGCGTTTCCAGCGAGATGGTAAACGCTGTCTGTTCCGGTATTGCCCATTTCAATGAGCATGAGCAATTGAGAACGCTCTATTCGGCGGAAGCGATGCTTTTGCGTCAGACGCTCAATATCGCCTGGGCGCGCGCGATCATCGAAAACCATAAGTATGACATGACCGAACCCGGCCGGTACTCTGCCTTCAAATCATTGGTCCTTGAATGGAACCTTGAAAAAGACGATGCTCTTCATGATGCCGCCCAGTGGATACTTTTTGATCCTGCCTCGGCATTCTCCGCTATATTCATGAGAGAACACACCGACACGCTTGCCGGTTTCGGCGAGAGACTTAAGCAGGGCGATCAGTCGGCGCTGGATGGATTGAGGGAGTACCTCGCGGCCGCCGAGAAGATGCCCGGTTTAAATGAGTGCCTTATTGACAAAGCCGTCGGCACGGTACGGATGGTCATAGGCCATATTAAGGCAGATAGTGATTTGAAGGCTCTTCTTGGCAGATTGCTCGATATGGAGGCCGATCTCCTGCGTCAGAAATACCAGGCCGGTTGGGCCAGGGAATTTGTCAGCGGCCACCGGAATCACTGGCAGGAAGAAAATTTCCTGGAAGTGTTCAGGGCTGTTATCCTCACGTACAATAAAAGCGATAATAAAGATACCGTCGACGCCGCGCAGTGGATGCTCTTCAAAGCCGAATCGCCGTTCTCCGAAAAGTTTTTTGATAAATATAAAAGAATGATCGACGATATGAGAGAAAGCGTCAAGGCAGAGGACGCTGCCGCTTCAGGTACCCTGGAGGTCCTCCTCCATGACGCGAAAGAGATAGCAGGGCTTAACAGGCGCCTAACAGATGAGGTCATCTCGCGCGCAAAAACCGGTGCTCCCGGCGAAGATACTATATTCTATTGCCAGCTGGCGGCAAGGCTGCTTTTTGTCGCGGCTAATCAAGTAGTCGCCGGAACTATTACGCGATTCTTTGCCCGGCAGGATGTTCAGATGCCGGGGGCCGCCCGAAGGCGGCTGGAAACGATCAGCAAGGACCTTGCTGTGGTCGAGGGCCTGGTAGTGAATGAGGAAGGCGCAGCGGTCCCATTTAGAGAGGAACTCGCGGCTGTCCTCGCCGACCCGGCGCGGTTGAATTTCGACAACTATCTCCGCCTTGAATCGGCATACCGCAAATACATCGAAGGAACCGGGATACAGAGGCAGGCATCAAGGAAGCTTGGGCTTAAAGATGACGAGAGGGTGGTATATTTAAGCCTCGAGTACGGCCTTTCGGAATGGCTTAGGATATACGGCGGGGGCCTGGGTATATTGTCGGGCGACACTATACGGGGACTGAACGACCGATACGGCCCCAACACATTTGTCGGTGTAGGCCTGGCGTATAAGAACGGATATTTTGAACAGCATATAGTGACTGCCGAAGACCATGCTAACGATCATCATAGAAACGTACCGGTAGGATCTCAGGTCGAAATTAACGTGCCTACAGATTTTTCAAAATTAGGGGAGATTGTCCAGGAGACGGATGCCCTGACCGGCAAAAAGAACGACATCGTCCTTAAGATAGAAGCGGGCTGCGACAAATATATCTACGCGAAGATCTGGCGGATCAGGGTGGGCCGGGTCGAGATGTACCTGCTGGATACAAACATTCCCGAGAACCATACTAAAGACGACGCGCATCCCAGGGCTAAAGAGCTTACGAATAATCTTTACGATCGCGGCAAAGACGCTTCCGGAAGTATTGTGCCCGCCCACAAGGATGAGCTGCGGTTTATGCAGGAGCTTCTTCTTGGAGTGGGAGGCATGAGGGCGGTAGCCTCCTGCGGGATGCGGCCGGCGCTTGTGCATATGAACGAGAGCCACAGCGCTTTCGCCGGTCTTGAATTGATAAGTCAGGAGCAAAAAAGGCGATCGGCGGGGGCGCCGGCAGGGTCCCGGTTCGAAGACGCGAAACGCGCCGCGCATGACCGCATGATATTTACGACCCACACGCCCATAGAAGCCGGCAACGAACAATTTGACGAAGAGTTATTCAGGGATTATTTTGAGCATTACGCGAATCTGAACGGCTTGAATTATGAGGATATAAAGAAGATATTTCTGCATCCGAGCAGAAGATTTAACAATCAAGATATGGTCTGTATGGCGGACGCGGCATTAGAACTGTCATGCAGGGCCAACGCAGTGGCGAAGAGCCATGCGAGGGTTTCGCGGACGCTTTATAAGAACGGCAACAAGATAATAGCCATAACAAACGCTGTCCACCGCAGGTTCTGGCAGATGAAACCGATGCAGGCCTTCCTCGAGGGCCTGCTTAAGCATGCGAAATCCCTTGGTTATTTGAAAAGGATGGCAATGGATAGGCTGAATGAAGAGCAGATACGCCAGCTCATCGGCTACGCTGATCCGGACAAATATCTCGCGATGCGAAAAGCCGCAAAGAAGGCCGCTATTGAGGATCTGAGGCAGAAGCGTCCGGCAAGCCGGCTCGAAGGCCTTGATGATAACGCCCTTACCATCGTCGTCGCGAGGCGCGCCGCTCCATACAAGCGTCTCGACCTGGTATTGAAGAGGATAGAGACATTACGCGCGGAAGCAACAAAACGCGGTTTAAAGCTACAGATAGTCTTCGCCGGTAAGGCGCACCCGGCCGATGATAAAGGGAAGGATATAATAAGAAGTATCAATGAGTTTATCTTGAGCGACCGTAACAAGGGTGATGTCTTTTTCGTTGAGAATTACGATATCGACGTAGCGAAACACCTCGCTTCTATAGCCGATGTATGGCTGAATAATCCCATACCGCCGCTTGAGGCGAGTGGAACGAGCGGTATGAAGGCCGGATTATGCGGAGCCTTGAGCGTCTCTACGCCGGACGGATGGGTCCTGGAAGCCGAGAACGCGTGGGATGAGGAGAAGAATCAACCGAAACCTTTAAGCGAGATAAAGGGGGCGGCGTTCCTGTTTAATGAAAGTTCAATAAAAGTAAAAGACGATAAGGATATTGAGTCGGCCAATAGAAGGAATGAAGAGACGGCCGACAATATGTTAAAGGCGCTTACAGAAGTCATGGAAGTTTACGCGAACAATAAAAACCGCTGGGCAGAGCTTTCAAAGAATGCCGTATACGATACTATGGCGCACTTTACGATGGGAAGGTTCGCCGGCGATTATGAGAGAGATATGTATCTGCCTAGCTTACGCGAGAGCAGGGCGCTTGCCGCGGCCACGGCAGCAAAAGGATTAGTTGCCCCATCAACTCTGCCCATTACCCAGTCTATAAGCAGATGGTGGTATAACAGAGTATTGAGGCTTAACCTTGGCGAGGAAGAGCTTCTAAGGGTAACGGCTCTTGAGATAGCCCCATGGTTCGAGCAACTCATCAAAGTCGGCATACCTTTCGGATTATTCGCTATACTCGAACGTCTCTTCCCGGCCATAGGCCTGTTCCGCACAGGCATCCTCACCTCTATTATAGGTATAGGCGGTCTTATATTCATAATTCTGCATTTGAAGAGCATGAGGGCGCCTCCGGTAAGAATAGGGACAGTCCCCACCTCGGTGGATTCTACAGTCCGGGGACAGTCCCTATTTAAGCAACTCGCCGCCCCAGCCATCATAAGCATATTTGACACAATCGCCGTATTCTTCCTGCCTACAAGCCCCTGGATAGCCATAGGTGTTACCGCAATTTCGCACTTTATCGTAAACTTCATCATCATGCGGCTGCGCATGCGAGGCCATGAAATAGGGTACGCGACGCTGCAGGCAACAGCTAAGGTTGGAGTAGTTTCGGTGGTGCCGTCTCTGCGGTTAAATGTGGATAATAGAATAGTCGATGACAATTTTATGGAAGCAGTCCATTATTTCAACTCTGAAGTGCTGGTTTCATCCAAGCCTTCGGGCCTGCCGCTGGAACCGCTTACCTGGGAGAAGGTTTTGGATGTGGTCGAATTATTCAGGGGGGACAGAAAAAATAAAGAGTATAGCGATGAGATCAGGACAGAGAGATTACGCACGCTAAAGGAAAGGTTGCCGGTTGATACGGATATATTGAAAATAGCCAATACCAGATTCGACAATGAGAATGATTTATTCGACGCGGCAGTCGATCTGTATATTTATATCATCGGCCGGCAGATATTGATAGATCATGCTAAGAAAGGCGAAGGGAGGGCGCATGCAAAACCAGGTTTGCCGGGATTTGATACAGTCAGGGAATATCGGCCGGTAAACGCCTTTAATTCTTATTTACCTCATCCGGCAGGCGCTCATAACAGGATGGCCTATTTTATAGTAAGTTATCTATTCAGAAATAACGGATACAAGGGCGCACTTTTTACCCGTAGAGAGGAGTTTGGAAACAGCGGGCTGTTCGGTTATTATTTCGTTACAAATAACGCATCTGCAAAACCCCGGTTAATGAACTTTTTTAAAGCACACATGAAGAAGGAAGGCCCGGACATGGCGGGAGATTTTGCCGGAAGCATCCAAAGCGATTTCTTCGCCGCGCTGAAACAGGAAGGGCTGCTTCTGCCTAAATACGCAAGACAAGAATGTATAATAACATCCAATATCCTGGCGGAAATATTGTCCGCGCGATTTAATATTCCGATAGGAGGCAATGATAGTGTGAGGATTGAAATTATCCCCGGGTATTATAAGTATAAAGACGCGCTTCCTGTATATCATCAATGGATAGCCGTGTATACGGGAGACGAGGAGCCGTCTTTATATATTGACGCCTCATTCGGGCAGTTTGAATCGACTTATAAGGATACAGTGATCGTAAGGCCGTATTTCGAGAAGAGCAAAAATCTAATTGATTCCAGATCCGACTTCCTCGATACGATAGCAACCCTTGGAATGGATTTGGACGGAATAAACGAATTGTCTTTGCGGTCGGAAGAGGTGGGTGCGGCGCCGAAGATCGTCATAAGATATAATGACTATCTTCATGCCGAACGGATAAGAAGCGGGAAATGGGTGTATCCGTTTGAACAGACGATAAGGTCTGCTATGGATCGCATAAAGATTCGGTTTGCCAGGCCGTGGCAACCCGCTACTCTACCTCTTACCCAGTCTATTGGTAGGTGGTGGTATAACAAAGTGCTTAAGCTTAACCTGGGTGAAGAGGAGCTTCTTAGGGGTACAGCTATAGAGATAGCCCCATGGTTTGAGCAGATACTTAAGATAGGCGCACCTTTCGGCCTCTTTGCGGTATTAGAATATTTATTCCCGGCCATATCAATATTCCGTACAGGCATACTCACCTCTATTATAGGTATAGGTGGGCTTATATTTACAATTTTGCACTTGAAGAGCATGAGGGCGCCTCCCGATAAGATATTCAAGCAATCGATAGCCCCAGCCATAGTAAGCATCTTCGACACAATCGCCGTATTTTTCCTCGCATCAAGCCCCTGGATAGCCATAGGCATTACCGCTGTCTCGCACTTTATCGTCAATTTCGCAGTAACGAGGCTCCGCCAGAAAGGCATAGGCGTGGGGTATGCGGTACTGCCGGCCGACATGAATGAATTGTGGGATAAACCGGCAATAATGCCCGGATCAATATTTGGAACCGGATGGTTCGCGAGCCTGGCTGTGTCTCCACTGATAGAGGAGCTGTTGCGCGCCTTGTTTTATGTAAACGGCGGTTGGGTTGGTTTCTTCTATATATCGGCTACTTTGATCGCTGTCCATTACTTCAATAAATCCGCCTACATCGAATTGTATAAGAAGATGAATAATGGCGAGGAGCCGCCCGGCGGAGCCGATATGTACCAGCGCGTTTTTGGCATACCTGTAGCGGTGATGCTTGGAACGCTTTTTGTAGCGGCCCTTTCCTGTTTTACGGGTATTAAAAATACTTTCCCGGATATTGCCGCTAATTTTATGATCGCTCACCTGACAGGCAATATTTTCGCGAAGCTCTACAGTTTGCGCTATCCAAGGGATATACTTATGCCCGCGAGCCTGGCGCCGGTCACGACCAGGCAGGCGCATGACCTGTACCACAGCAACATCTCTCAGGAGATGCGTAAGATCTCGGACACGCTGGATGCCAGGCTTAAGATATACGGTTTACGGCTCGGTTCTCGTCCTCACCGCGGCGGCATAATGCATTATGATATAGAAAAAGCGATAAAGGATATAGTGGAGGAAGAGCGCAGGCGCATGTTGCGCGCAGGCAAAGTCGATGACGATGTAGACGGACAGGAGATAGTCCTTTTTACGGGGCTGCACCCTGTAAAGTTATGGCTGGAAGACGGCATCGTAGTAATACTGAACCCCGGTTTCGACGTAGACCATGCAGGCCGCAATGAGCTGACCGTTTATGCCCGTAAACGATCCAAGGTCATCCATGAGAAGTCGGAGCTGAAAGGGTGGATGCATTTTGCCGAAAGCGAAGGTATCGCGTCCGAGGAAGATATCGTCGAGAAGTCTGTGCTCGGCGACAGGATCATGGAATGGGCCAATAAAAGAGACGCCCAAGGCATGCTTGTAAATAAGGACAAAGCCGCTGAGGCCAGAAAGAGGCTTCATCAGTCGGCATGCCGCAAAGAGCTGGAATATCTTCTTACAAACGAATGGGGGCTTTTCCCAACAGCCTCCGGGGAGATTATGCGCAGGCTGCCCAACGCGGCGATAGAATATATCATCGATAACGGACTTAAGATAGAGATATTAAGACTCGGCAGCCCTGCCCGGAACCCGGACCTGCTGGATATATCCCCTGACGGGAAGACGATAGATATATCCTACAAATGCCTCGCGGCGCATACGCCGCAGTGGTTCGAGCATCGTATATTGAATTACATACACTTCAGAAGGCTGCTTATTTCGTATGACCACAGTCTCGAATACGCGTGCGCCGTCGAATTCTGGGCGGAATACCAGACGTTCAAGGCCCTCGAAAAGACGAACCCGGACGGCGCCGGGTTGACGCCGGACCTGAAAAAATACTTCAATGCCTGTACCGCATGGGTCACTCCCCAGCTTGATGAAGAAACAAGGATGCGGATCGTGACCGAAAACATATACGGCGATGTAACCGACCGCCTGGAGGACGCGCTGGTAGAGGAGGGGGAGACGCGCAGGAATGCCGGTCTTGCGATTGAAGACCTGGACGCGGATTACATCGTAAACATTATCGCCTTTGACGACCTGGATTTGGAGTTGAAGGAAAAACTCGAAGAGCTTGAAATGGAGACCGAGGACCTTGGCATTGGCAATAATCTGGACCCTTATATTGCGAGCGTTCCTCAAAACAGGGCCAGCCTAAAAGGGGACACCCTATCTTCAGCCGCGCAGCAAGGCCCGCAGTCTCCGGACATGGCGTCCTTCGACGAGCTCAGGACGCCATCCCGAGCCAGTCGAGGGATGGCGAAGAACGGTTT
>Ga0265297_10001171_pt1 | contig 64073 bp, 68 predicted proteins | sample Munlanlwell13791_FD_192502 | JGI IMG/M metagenome (GOLD analysis project Ga0265297, IMG submission 192502) | Leachate microbial communities from a municipal landfill in Southern Ontario, Canada - Leachate well 137-91 | ecosystem: Engineered > Solid waste > Landfill > Unclassified | place... | reverse complement strand
GCTTCTTCATACACGCGGCGTCGCTCCTTCAGGCTTTCGCCCATTGAGGAAGATTCTTGACTGCAGCCTCCCGTAGGAGTCTGGGCAGTGTCTCAGTCCCAGTGAGTGGGGCCATGCTCTCGCACCCCATACCCGTCGTCGCCTTGGTGGGCCGTTACCTCACCAACTAGCTGATAGGCCATAGGCTCCTCTCTAAGCGCCGGAGCTTTAATTAAAGGGCTTGAGCCCTTTAATACTATCGAGTATTACTCTCGCTTTCGCAAGGTTATCCTCGTCTTAGAGGTAGATTGCCAATGTGTTACTCTCCCGTTTGCCATGCCTGTATTGCTACAGGCATTCGACTTGCATGCCTTAGACACGCCGCCAGCGTTCATCCTGAGCCAGGATCAAACTCTCTAAAAATTTGATTGACTCTGTTGAAAACTTGCGTTTTCGTATATGATTCCGTTTTGAAAAACGGACAAAATTTTTGTTTACCGAATTGATGCCAATTAGCATCAAAATTAAACCATCACCATGATTGTGCTATATGAATTTTTTAAGGGACGGAAACAGACAGAAAAAAACAAAGATATAAAACATATCTTGTTTTTCCCTATATATTCTGTTTTATTTTTAATAACCTTATTTTATACTAATTGGATATGGCTGTCAAGAGGGGCAATTTATATAGATTTGGCGCTAAATTTTAGTTTGACTTTTAGCTATTTTTAAGCTATAAATATAATTAGTTATTAATTAATTCAGGTTATTAGAAGTTGGATATAAACCCATGCGTATTAAATTTCACAGAGTAGAGCGAAAGGAGGCGCCGATCTTTAAGGCCAACACCCAAATCAAGGCTTTAGAAGTTTTTTTGATTGATGAGAATAATGATCCGATCGGCAAGATCGCGACCACCGAGGCCGTTCGGATGGCGGAAGAAGCAGGCTTAGACTTAGTAGAAGTAAACCCCAAAGCTGAACCGCCAGTCGTGAAAATCGTGAATCTTGGTCAGCTTAAATATGAACGAGAGAAGCAGGCACATCGTCAGAAGATGCAGCAGAAAAAGACCGAAACTAAGAATATCCGCCTATCTTTTCGGATTAGCGATCATGACCTGGGCTTGCGGGTAGCTCAAGCCGAGAAATTTTTATCTAAAGATAATAAGATCAAGGTCGAGCTTATTTTGCGTGGCCGAGAGAGGCAACATCCGCAAAAAGCCGTAGAAATAGTTAATAATTTTACGACTAAGCTAAAATCTAATCCTGGTTTAAATATTGAGACGGAGCAACCCTTGACAAATCAAGGCGGAAGATTTACTATTATATTGATAAATAGAAAGTAATAACCGTTAAATCAGGTATTCTGCCTGTTTTTTTAATCCGCCAATAATATATGCCAAAAATTAAGACCCACCGGGCCACCGCTAAACGCTTTAAGAGAACGGCCACTAATAAATTAACGCAACGCAAGGCTGGCCAGGATCATTTCAATTCCCGGGAATCCGGGAATACGACCCGTCAGAAGCGATTAGATATCGCGGTCCATAAAACTATCGAGAAAACCATCAAACAGCTAACTCCTTATAATTAGAGAATCTTTGTAATTAGTAATTGCCAATATGCCCAGAGTAAAACGCGGAATGTCCCATGTCAAGAAGAGACGGAAACTTTTGAAAGATGTCAAAGGCTATAAATGGGGACGAAAAAAATTGATAAAATTAGCCAAAACCGCCCGGACTAAAGCCGGCGCTCATGCTTATGTCGACCGTCGTAAAAAGAAAAGAACGATGCGCGGCTTGTGGCAGATTAAGATTAGCGCCTTTGTCCGCGCGTATGATTTGTCATACTCTCGCTTTATCGGCCTGCTGAAGGCAAATAAGATTGCTGTCGATCGTAAGATTTTGGCCGATCTGGCCGTGAATGATAAGGAGGTTTTAGCAGCCTTGATTTCCCAGGTTTCCAAATAATAATATGATGTTTGAAATTAAAATCGCGCAAGTCGTCGTCGCCGTTCTCTTGATGGCGGCTATCCTGATGCAAAATCGCGGCGCCGGACTCGGTAGCGCTTTTGGCGGCACTGGCGGCGTTTACCTCACTAAGCGCGGCTTAGAAAAAAAACTTTTTATTGCGACCATAGCTTTAGCCGTGGTTTTCATACTCTTATCTTTGAGCGTCTTCTTTGTTAAAGCTTAGAGGGGGGGGGCTCAGAGTTGTCTGGCTAGAAATTTAAGATTTTTGTGGATCCATTTAGAACTAAAATTAAGTTAGTTTGGCAACGGGTAAAAGCGGTTTGGCCCTTTTTTGGCTTATCTAAAACAGCCGCCGTTAAGCCGGACGATTTGGATAAAAAATTAGTTTATAATCTTTCTTCCCGTAAAATCCCGACCGGGCGGCAGTTGAAGCATGTCAATAAATTTTTGAATCCGCGGGAATTTCTAGTTATTAAGCTTTGTCTGCTGGTGATCCTGGTAAATTTGGCCTATTTAGGCGTGGTTTTCGTCAAAAGCCATTTGCAGCAGGCGCCGGTCGCCGGCGGAGAATATAGCGAAGCTGTCGTGGGCTTCCCGCAAACAATTAATCCGCTCTATGCCGTTAATCGTGATATTGATGGCGACTTGAGTCGTTTAATCTATTCTAGCTTATTCCAATATGATCAAGATGGACGCCTGCAGCCGGATTTGGCGGCAGACGTGGCAATCAGCCCTGATCATCTTGAATATATCATTAAGATCAAAAGCGGCGTTCGCTGGCATAATGGCGGGATATTAGCTGCTGATGATATAATGTTTACTTTTAACCTGATCCAAGATCAGAATTATCGTTCTCCGCTCCGACCAGCTCTCGCCAATGTGACCGCGGAGAAGATCGACGAGACGACCGTCAAGTTCAAGCTAGCTAATCCTTATGCGCCCTTTTTGGAACTCCTGACCTTCGGCATCCTGCCTAAGAGTTTATGGGAGAATATCGGCCCGAAAGCAGCTACGCTTTCTGATTTGAATCTTAAGCCGATCGGTTCCGGGCCTTTTAAGTTTAAATCCCTGGTCAAAAATTCCGCCGGTGATTTAAAAGATTATTATTTGGCGGCGAATGCTGATTATTACGGGCAGATTCCCTATTTAAAAACTTTAGATTTTAAATTTTTTATTGATTATCCCGAGGCCATAAAGGCTCTGAATGATAATAAGGTCATCGGTCTGAATTATCTGCCCCTTGATTTGCGTAAGGATCTGTTAGCAAAAAACTCTCTGCGTCTGCATGAATTAGTGCAAGCGCGGATCGTTTCTTTGTTTTTGAATGGCGAAAAGAATAAGACCTTGAGTGATAAAGAGGTTCGCGTCGCTCTGGCGCGCGCCTTAGATAAAGATCGGCTTATTGCTGGAGTGTTTAATGGCGCTTATCAGCGCGCCGACGGTCCGATTTTGCCCCAGAATTTTGCTTATAACGAAGCGATTGTTAAATATGATTATGACCCGATAGCAGCCGCGACCACATTCAAAGCTAAATCGCTCTCTCTAGTCCTGACGGTCATTGATTCTGGCAACAATATAATCGTCGCGGATCAGCTCAAGGCTTATTGGGAGGCGGCTGGAGTCAAGGTAACGATCCGGACTATTTCTGGCGATCAAGCCGCAGAGATTATCAGAAACCGCGATTTTGAAGTCTTGCTCTATGGCGAGGCGGTCGGCGGCGACCCCGATGTCTATGCCTTTTGGCATTCCAGCCAGAGCGGTGGTAAAGGCTTGAATCTAGCGAACTATAATAATTCAGAAGTTGATAAATTATTAGTTGAAGCTAGGAATACGACCAATGTCGGAGACCGGACGGCCAAATATCAGAAATTCCAAGAGATCGTTACGACTGATTTGCCAGTAATTTTTCTATATTCTCCGACCTATACCTATGTCCAGAGCCAGGAATTAAAGGGTTTTTCTGGAACGATGATCATCGAGCCGGCTGATCGTTTCAGTAGTATTAGCCATTGGTATCTCAAAACCAAGAGCGCTTTGCGGTGGTAGATCCACTATCAAGCTCTGTTCGGTTTAGACTCTATTACCTATTATCTAATTTATCTTAAGTCGTCACGCTGTGACGCTTTATTAATCTATTAAAGAGGCTAAGCCTCAACTTATCAAACCTGGATCCGGTCATTTTAGAAAAGACCTGTACTTACCAGGTATTTGGTACCAATTTTATGAATTTAAAATCCTATCCTGTCCTGGGCAATATTGATGCGCCCAGCCGTCAGATCCAGAACGCAGCGCGACCTCAGCGCCAGGGCTTTTCTACTCCGGCGCCCGCCCGACCCGTTAAAAGGGCTAAGTTTTCTGCACCGACTAGCAGTCGGCCAGCCAGGCATAACCGTCATGCCAAGTTTTCTTCTAATCGACAAGTCCCCGCGCCCCAGGCATCTAAGGCCCCGTCTATCGACGCCAGCTTCAAGATCTATCCGCTCGGCGGGCAGGAAGAAGTCGGTCGAAACTGCACTGTCTTCGAGTATGGCGAAGATATCGTTATTTTAGATATGGGCATGCAATTTTCCGACGAAGATATGCCCGGTGTTGACTACATTATTCCGAATGTTTCTTCTTTGCGCGGCAAGGAGAAGAATGTCCGTGGCGTCATATTCAGTCACGGCCATCTTGATCATATCGGAGCCGCGCCGATCCTGCTAGAGCAGCTCGGCAATCCGCCGATCATCGGCATGCCTTTGACTTTGGCGATGGTTAAGCATCGCCAGGAAGATTATAAACGCGGCACGACCAAGAATCTGAAGACTATCAGCATCTCTTCAATCAATCAGAAGATCGCCCTTGGTAAGTTTTCAATCAGTTTTTTTCGGGTCGAGCACTCGATCATTGACGCCGTCGGCGTGATTATCCAAACCCCGCACGGCACCGTTATTCATCCGGGCGACTGGCTGATGGAAGACGATCCGATCCATGGCGCGGCTGTCAGTTATGGCCATTTAGCCCAATTGCCTTCCCCGCGGATATTGATGCTCGAGAGTTTAGGCGTTTCTTATACGAAAGAACGGACGCCGGTTAAGACTACCCTTGCCAACCTGGAAAAGATCATCAGCGAAGCTTCCGGCCGAGTAATTATCGGGACTTTTGCTTCCCAGTTAGAGCGGATTACCCATCTTTTAGCTTACGCCGAAAAGATCGGCAAGAAAGTAGCGCTAGATGGTTACAGCATGAAGATGAATGTGCGGATCGCTCAGGAGTTAGGGTATATCCCGCCGCATAAAAGCACTTTGATCCCCATCGAAGACTTCCATAAATATCCGGATAATCAGGTAGTGCTTATCTGTACCGGCGCCCAGGGAGAGCTTAATGCTGTTTTTTCTCGCATCGTCAACGGCAACCACCACTATGTGACGATCAAGAAATCTGATGTAGTCATCTTCTCTTCCTCGGTTATTCCAGGTAATGAGCGTTCTATTCAGAAGGTCAAGGACCTGATTTATCGTTTGAGCGATAATGTCATCCATGACAGCATCATGGACGTCCATTCTGGCGGGCACGCTAACGCAGAGGATATTAAGAAGATCCTGCATCAGATCAAGCCGGATTATTTCCTGCCAGTTTACGCGAATCACTATATGTTAGTAGAAGCTAAGAAATTGGCGTTACGCGAAGGCTTCCGCGATGAACAGATATTTGTTCTGGATAATGGCCAAGTCATAAAATTCCAAAAAGGCAAGAAGCCCCAAGTCCTGAAAGAAAAAGTTAATACAGATTATGTTATGGTTGATGGCTTGGGTGTCGGCGATGTGTCAGAGATCGTATTGCGTGATCGGAAAATGATGTCTGAAGACGGTATGATCGTCATTATCGCCACCATCGATAGCAAGACCGGGGATATTATTGGTAACCCGGATTTGATTTCCCGCGGCTTTGTCCACATGAAGGAAAACCGCGACTTGATCGAAAAGACCAGGATGCGAGTCAAAAAAATCGTCAAGGATAAGAATCCGATGACGCCGGCTGACGATGATTATATCAAGAATAAGATCAGAAACGATATCGGCCAATTTTTATTTCAGGCCACGAAGCGTCGCCCGATGGTTCTGCCGGTCGTTATCAAAGTATAAATAATAGCTAATATTTAATAAAAAATACCAGTTTATAACTGGTATTTTTGTTTGTGGTTAAATTGTGGATAAATCTATTGACAAAGTATATTTACTATGATATATTAATTGGTTGTTTAAAAGATTTTTTAGATTAGAAAAGACCGCTTTAAACGGGTCAGGCACGACAAGCATGGGGATTTTCTTGTTAGGATTTTTCCGGCCTTGCGCTCGAAAGTGCCTAAAAGAAATTTTCTTGCCTACCCGTTTAAGTCGGTCTTTTTTATTATTCCGACCGGTTATTCGAAGAGCCGGTCTTTGCCGACGATGATATTAACGCGGTCTTTGATAATACCGATTTCCGTCGGCGTTTCTATTTCCAGGATACCGTCGATGACTAGCTTGTGTTTAGGATTGGAAACTTTCAATTTTTCCGCAGTCAGATAAGTCTGATCTTTTTTTCTAGTCTTGATGTAGACATCTAGCTGGCCGTCATGCGGACTAGATTTTATTTTTATATCTTTGTCGCTCAGCAAATTAATAATCTGGACTTCCCCTTTTTCAGACACTTCGATAGAATAGTCGTCTATTTCTAAAGTAGTGTCTGCGCTTTGGATTGTCGCTTGGTTTAAAAAATAATGGTTGCCGACTAGCCCGAGATCTATCTTTTCTATCCGTCGCGCTAATAAGATATTACAGGCTTCTGCTTCATTTTTAATGCCGAAAGAAGCGGCGATGGAATTATCGTCACCAATCGGAATGATGCCTAAGAGGGTTTTTTTCTGGAAGTCGCCGTAGAGGTCGGTATCGATGATGGCGCCGATTATCTTGTTGACCGTCTGGTTATTACCGACGGCGATGATAGTCTTGGCGCCTAATCTTATTTCATTTTGGACGGTTCCTTTGATATTCTTGATTCCGCCCAGACGGATAATCTTGCCGTTTAAGCCTAAATCGGTCAGTCGAATCTCTAGGCGGTTGATGGTCTTATGGTATTTTCCCTTATTTAAATAATCGTCATAGATATAAACGTGCATAGGGTTTAATCAAACACGATTATTTCTCTAGCGCGTTCTCCTTGTCTTCGGGCTTTATCTTTTCGCCCCGTTTATGTTCTTCTGATAATAACAGGAGTTGGCCGTTGATAATCGCGCCCTTTTCAATGGAAATCTCTCCATATTGGATGTCGCCGTATATTTTGGCCGTGCCGCCGACCGCTAGATAATTTCTAGCCTTGATATTGCCGCGCACTTCCCCGTTGACGATGATGTCTTTGGATTCGGTATTGGCGACAATCTTAGCTTGGTTGCCAATGTAGATGCTGGCTTCGGTCTTTATTGATCCCTCCAGAGACCCCTCAATGATGATATCTCCCTGTCCTTGAAAATTTCCCTTGACCTTGATCGAGGATCCGATAACGGTTTCCGCGTCTTTGAATTTTTCTAATTTACTCTCTTTGCTAAACATATATTTAGTATTAATTTAGAGGCATAGTGTCTGTTTTTATTTTAGGCTAATAGTAGCGCTTTGTCAAAATTATTTTTTGTGTTCCTGGGTTGTCAATGCCCCTATATTATTATAAGATAGAGCTAGATTAAATGTCTGATTGACCATGGTTATTTCATTAATAAATAACATGGATCAAATCGTCCTCGTAGTTCAACGGATAGAACGAGAATCTCCTAAGTTCTAAATCCAGGTTCAATTCCTGGCGAGGACACTAATTGTATAAATTGTCAAGTATTATTGACAGATAAAGATTATTATATTGTTACTTCCCTATTGACTTTTATTTTTATACTAGTATCATATAGGTATAATTATATAGTATTTTTAGCTATAAAATTAAAATTGTTCTTTAAGGAACAATATACCAATATAATTTTTATAAAGGGCCATTAGCTCAGTTGGCTAGAGCGCTTCCATGGCATGGAAGAGGTCAAGGGTTCAAGTCCCTTATGGTCCACACATAAAACGCTACAATTAAATTGTGGCGTTTTATTATTATATGGTATAGTTGTATAAGATAGTTAAAAATAATTTATGAAAAAAGCTATAATTTGTCATGGCAGCGGATCTTCGCCCGAATCTTTTTGGATCCCTAGCATAAAAAGATTCTTAGAGTCTAAAGGTTATAAAGTTTTAGCGCCTAATTTGCCAGACCCTGACCAGCCGGATTTAGAAAAATGGTTACCGGCTATTCTCAACAGTAATTTTTTAGAAAAGGGAACTGTAATAATTGGGCACTCGTCTGGAGCCCCTTTAATTTTAAGCGTATTAGAAAAGAGTAATGTAGTATTAAGTAAAGCCATTTTAGTAGCCGGCTATGCTCGATCTAGAAAAGGAAGTAAAAAACAAGAATTAATTCTCCAAGAAAAATATGATTGGGAAATAATTAAAAAAAATGTTGATGATATAATTTTTATAAATTCTGACAATGATCCTTGGGGATGTGACCACAACGAGGGTTTATATATGTGGAATAAGTTGGGCGGCACATTGATATTGCGATCAGGGGAAGGGCACATGGGGTCTGATAAATTTAATCAGCCATATAAAGAATTTCCGTTGTTAGAAAAATTATTAGATTCATAAAAACGATTTTTAAGAAATGTAAAATGAGGATGGAATCACTATTATAATATTTGTTCTTCGCAGAACATTTTAATCAACAAGTCTTATTATAAGTCTACAAAAATGTGGACTTTTCTTTTTAATTTGTTTAATATTAGCTAAATAACACATTTAGACTAATTGGGGAAAACTTGTTATTACTAATAAAAAAATTAGCTAAAATTAAGCTATGTTTTTTAAATAAGCTATTATTTGCTTTAAATTTAGATACAAATTATAATTGGAATATAATTATTATTTTTTTGCTCTTGCTGGCTAAAATTTTTAGTGCAGAAAGAGGCTTGAGAAATTATGTATGATTTGATTATTGTCGGCTCTGGGCCAGCTGGGATGACAGCGGCCATCTATGCTGTCCGCCGTGAGATGAAGACTTTGATTATCGGTCAGGAGGTCGGCGGGCAAATGATTTGGGCAAGCGAGATTGAAAATTATCCAGGATTTTCTAAAATCAGCAGTTTTGAGCTGATCGATAGGATCAAGCAGCAGACCTTGGGGTGTGGCGCCGAGCTGAAAGAAGAGGAAGTAAAAAAAATAGAACGCACGGCTGAAGGCAATTTTTTGCTTTATACTAATCGCGAGACCTTCGCGGCTAAGACCGTTATTATTGCCATGGGTCTTTCGCCGCGCCGTTTAGCGGTACCTGGCGAGCTGGAGTTCAACGGTAAGGGAGTCTCCTACTGCGCTAATTGCGACGGTCCATTTTTTCGTGGCAAAACTGTAGCTGTGATCGGCGGCGGCAACTCAGCTCTGGACGCAGCGGAGATGCTGTCGAAAATAGCCAAACAGGTATATTTAATCCATCACAGCAGCCAATTTAAAGCCTTTGAAACACTGATTGATGAAGTTAAATCCCGCGCCAATATCAAGATAATGACTAATACGGAGATAAAAGAAATTACCGGGGCAGGTAAAGTAGAGGAGATCAGGGCTCTTGATAATGAGACAAAGACGAGCGAAGAGATAGCTCTGGACGGTGTTTTTATAGAGGTCGGCCGGATTGCTAGCACCGATTTAATCGCTGATTTAGCAGAAAGAAATTCCCGCCATCAGATAATCGCCGGCCGCAACGGCGAGACGAAAACGCCTGGCTTATTCGCCGCCGGAGATGTTACAGACTGCGAATTCAAGCAGATTACCGTAGCCATGGGCCAAGCGACCACGGCTGCTCTCAGTGCGTATCAATATTTACAATTGAAATCAGGGCAGCCTTTCGTAGCGAAAAATTATTGATAGTTTGCTATAATAATGGAAGAAAGCCGGATGGCGGATAAATTAAAATTATGCCAGTTAAAAAAATAAATCTCGTTGCTGCTGACATGGGCTATGGACATCAGCGAGCTGCGTATCCCTTACTAGACCTGAGCGCGGGAGAAATAATTACCATTAATAATTACGACGGCATCCCGGAGTGGGAGGCGGAATATTGGGTTAAGAGCCTGCGCTCTTATGAGCATATTTCTCGGCTAAAGAAAATTCCGCTTTTAGGCGATTTGGTCTTTGCGGTGATGGATGCTTTTCAGAAGATCCAGCCACTTTATCCTTTTCGTGATCTGTCCCGTCCGACGGCCCAGCAGAGATATTTTTATAAATTCATCAAGCAGGGAATCGGCCGGCAATTAATAAGGCAATTAGATAAGGATGGCCTGCCTTTTGTCACGACTTTTTTTGTGGCTGCCTATATTGCCGAATATAATAATTATCGCGGAGATATTTATTGCGTTATCTGTGATACTGACGCCTCTCGCGCTTGGGCGCCGCTTAACCCAAAGAGTAGTCGGACTAAATTCTTAGTGCCGAGTGAAAAAGTTAGGGATCGATTCTTGATGTATGGAGTTCGTTCCGAGAATATTATTATTTCCGGCTTTCCTTTACCGAAAGAGAATATTGGCGCCGATGGCCAAATCTTGACGGACGATCTTGCCTGTCGAGTCGGCGTCTTAGATCCGCAAGGCGTATATCAGAAGCAATATCAGGCGCTTTTGGAGAAGATTACGCCAGGGTTCTCCCGACAGCACAATCTGCCGCTTACTATAACTTACGCAGTCGGCGGCGCCGGGGCCCAAAAAGAAATTGGCGCTGTTTTATTGGATAAATTATCTATTCAGATTAAGAATAAGGAGATCGGCTTGAATCTGGTGGCTGGTAATCGCCCGGAAGTCAAAGAATATTTTATTGAGGCGGCGCAGCGCGCCGGGTTAGCGGTCGGTGACGGGGTAGAAGTTATCTATGATCCCGACAAAATTGGATACTTTCGAAAGTTTAATGATTGTCTGCATGATACGGATATCCTCTGGACTAAGCCTTCGGAGCTTTCTTTCTATTGCGCCCTTGGTCTGCCGATTATCATGTCCGAGCCAGTCGGCAGCCAAGAGGATTTTAACCGCGACTGGCTACTGGCTATCGGAGCCGGCATTGATAGTTTAGATCCGGAATATGTCGCCGAGTGGTTACCAGATTTGCTCGCTTCCGGCCGCCTCGCACGCGCCGCTATGGATGGATTCTTGAACGCGGAAAAGATGGGAGCCTATAATATTGAAAAACTGATAGAACGCCTTAAATAATCTTATAAATTATGTCTTGGCTGGCTGTAGCGATTACCGCTTATTTAATCCTCGCAATCGTTAATCTGCTAGATAAATTTTTAGTTGAATCTGTCCTGCGAAACGCTCGATCTTACGCTTTCATCGCCTGTATTCTCGGATTAGCAGTTTTTATCGCTGCCCCCTGGTTCTTAGCTTGGCCAGGCTGGCCTCTTTTAGCCTGGGATTTAATGAATGGCGCTATTTTTGCGGTCGCACTCTGGCTCCTTTATGAGGCTCTCCATCGCGGCGAGGCTTCGCGGATCTTGGTTCTGGTCGGCGGCTTGACGCCATTATTTTCTTTGTTATTTTCTTTAGTATTCTTCCAGGAACAATTTCACGCTGGCCAATGGGCCGGGATAGTTTTGATTTCGGCCGGCGTCTTTGTTATCGCTCTTTTGCCGGCCTCCCGGAGCTATCTGGCTCGGGTGTTTAGTAAATTAAGATTATCTCAAGAGGATAAGAGAAATGGACTCTGGCTCGCGATATTCTCAGCCTTAGCTTATTCCTTATATTTTATCAGCACGAAGCAAGCTTATGGCGCGCAACCTTTCGTTAGCGCCTTCATCTGGAATCGTTTAGGGGCAGCGCTGTTCGTTTCTCTATTTTTACTCAATCGTGATGATCGGCGAGCGATTATTTTTTCATTTAATGGCGCCGGTCCGAGCCGAAATAAATTTTTAATAATTATTAATCAGGTTTTTGGTTCTTTAGGATTTATTTTACAGAATTACGCAATCTTTTTAGGTTCAGTCGTTTTGGTTAATGCTTTGCAGGGAGTCCAGTATGCCTTCTTGTTGATTACCAGCACCGGTTTAGCTTTGCTAGCGCCGCGGCTTTTGCGGGAAACTTTTTCTTGGCGGATTTTGACGCAAAAGACTGTTGCCGTCGCTCTGGTTGCGCTCGGTCTTTATTTTATCGCTTTTTAAGATATGCAGATTACGAAATCAAAAATTTGGTGGTTATTAATCGTTTTGGTGGCCGTTTTGGTGATCTATATTTTAAAATTTGCCGACCATTATCCATTCCGGCAGGATTTAGAGCATCGTCCTGATTTTTTTGGCGTTACCTTTTCTACGAAATTTTGTGATGAATTAGGGTTGGATTGGCAGGAAACTTATACAGCTATTCTCGATGAATTGCAGGCTAAGCAGATCCGCATCCCCGTCTATTGGGATGAGATTGAAAAAATCGAGGGGGCTTATGATTTCAGTAAATATGATTATTTGATCGAAGAAGGCTCGAAACGGGGAGTCAATTTTATCCTTAGTGTCGGCCGTCGAGTGCCGCGTTGGCCGGAATGCCATAGCCCAGCCTGGCTTAACCTTAAAGATCAGGAAGCTATCCATAATGATACCTTATTGACCATTCGGGCTATCGTTGAGAGGTATCGGGATAATCCGAGCGTTGAATACTGGCAGGTAGAGAACGAGCCGTTCTTAGGAAGCTTCGGCGTCTGTCCGCCACTTGATGAAGATTTTTTGCGGCAGGAATTTGACTTGGTTCGGTCCCTAGATAGTCGCGAAGTTATCATTACCGGTTCCGGCGAGTTAAGCTGGTGGCATCGAGAAGCAGCTATCGGCGATATTTTCGGCAGCACTCTATATCGGGTAGTTTATAATTCCTGGTTCGGTTATTTACGCTTTCCTCTGCCTGTTTCCTATTATCGCCTAAAGGCGCGTTTAGCCGGGCTTTCTCCCGATCGTCTGATGGTCATGGAGCTGCAGGCGGAGCCCTGGGTGCCGCAAGGGAAGATGACTTATCTAACCTCGGATCAGATTGACAGGTCTATGAGCTTAGATCAATTCAAGGCTAATTTGCAATACTCTATTGATTTAGATTTTCGCCGGACTTATATTTGGGGAGTCGAGTGGTGGTATTGGCAAAAAAAATATGGTAATCCAGAATATTGGCGGATTGCCACTAGGTTATTTAAATAATATTTAATATTTTTCCGTTAAGAGTTCGACTAATTTATCATCATTATTATCAACCCATTCTTTGAAGCGGTGCAGGGCTTCCGGTGAATGGGTTTTTGTTTGCTCATTATCGAGAGCGGAAAGATCAAAATTTTCGGTGACGGTCGCCAGCCCGGCCCGGATGGCATCGACCGCGTTGCACTTCTGTTCAAAATGGTTCTTAGTCGGATTCATCAAGATCGGTTTTTGCAGATATGCCGCTTCAGCGATAGAATCGAATCCGCCAGTGCTGGCATAGGCGCGGCAAGACGCAAGCAGCTCGATGAATCTATCGCCGCTTAGAGGATTAAAGCATAAATCTTTGTTAATAGTCGCCTTATCTGCTTGGCCCCAAAAGGCTTCTATTTTAACGCCTGGATGTTTCTGACTCCAGGCGCTAATTTTTTCGCTGTAACCCGCGTTCAAGATATAAATCAATATAAAATTATTGACCGTCGGGCGCCTATCTTTAATGGCCTGCCTGATTAATGGCGGGCAGATTAATAATTTTTTATCTGGTTGATCATTTGCAGCAGTGAAGGAAAGGGCGATCCTGGTGCCGCGAGGAGACGTGCCAAGGCGGTTATACATTCGGAAGGCCAGGCGCGATAATATATGTCCGTCTGGGAAATTAAAATCCGGATGATCTACAAAATATTGATGCCCTAAGCAGTATAGGGGGCGGGGGTCCTTGGTTAAACGGTGGTAGATACCGGATAGCGGTTCATAAAAGCTGACTAAGGCGTCGGGCTGATAGTCATTGATGATTTTTTTGATCATTTGATATGAGCGCCGGTATTGGACCAAATTTTTTAAAGTCAGGCTGATAGTCGCTAATATGTCTATGCCTTGCCCCTGTCTATCTATCGCGAAGCTCGGGCTGATAATCGAAAAGAGAGGCGCATTTATCTGTTCTTGAAAAAAATAAGGCAGTTGTCCGCCTTCTTTCGTGCTGACCACAACGGCCGCAACCTTGTGTCCGCGTGTTTCTAATTTTTCTTTCAGGGTCAGGGCTTGGGTTAAGTGGCCACGCCCCTCGCCCTGGATAAAGAAGATGTAGGTCATAAATGGAGCGGGTAAGGGGAATCGGACCCCTCTCATAAGGTTGGAAACCTTAGGTAATAACCACTATACGATACCCGCATTAGACTAATTCTCCTATATTTAAGCTTAATATGGCTATTTAGTCAATTGAACTTTTATTACATTCGAGTTTATTTAGTGTCTTTAAGCGCGGCGATGAAGCCGAAGCCGGAAAGCATGATTAACGCAAAAAATAGGAAAACATAGTTGATCGGGAAGAAGCACAGGATGGCGATCGCCAGGCTCGAGCCGAGGACATAGCCCAGTGGCGCGGTTGCTCGGAAAATATTGATGTAGCCGATAGATTCAACATCGACGATCTTGAAGAAATAGGTTTCGCGCATCGCCTCTACTAAAGCGGCACCGATACGGCTGATAAATAAGACGAGGGCCCAAAGCCAGATATTAGGCACGGCGATATAATAGAAAAGGAAGAGCGAGACCGTCAGGATGGTGAAGCCTGCCGCCAATATTTTTTTTGTTCCGTAACGGTCGGCGAACACCCCAGCTGGCATTTCTATCAGGACGAAGGGGATAAGCATAATCGAGAAGACTATTCCTAAGGAGTTCCAGTCCATGCCTAGATTTTGGAAAAGATAAAGCGGGATATAGACGACCGCTGAATTGAAGAATAACTGGAGCAAAAGAGCGATAAAAAATATACCGCGCAGATTCTTATTATTCCACATTTTCCGCAAAGTCAGGAGCAGCCCCTCTTCTTGGTATTTTACGGCCTGCTTCAGCTTTCTCCCGGTGTAGACAAAGATCAGATAAAAAGGAACGAGCATGAAGCCGGCAATAAGGAAAGACAGGGTGTATTGCCCCCGACTGATCAAGAAAGAAGATAGGAGCGGTGAAATAATCCAGCTGGCATTGATGAAAGTAAAGTAAGTTGTCCGGATCTTGCCGGTGATCTTATTATCGGAGAATGATTCTACGAGAATGTCCATATTGATCCAAACCAGGTTGGTCGAGATGGTAAATAGGGCGATAGAAACCAAGGCGACGATCGGCTCGGCCGCGAGAGCGAGGCCCAAGAGAGAGGCTAGATAGAGGGCAAGAACGACCTTAGTGAGGAAATAATTGGTCAGATTTTTGATCAAAGCCGGGAACAATAAGATAGCCACGACGCTTAAGGCATTAGCAATAACGAAGAATAAGCTGACCGTCCGGACGCCGACGAATTGTTCTAAAAAATTGGATTGGATATAGGCCGGCAGAGCGCCGGAAAAGGCTAAAAGCAGGGCAAGGACATATAAGATGGATAGGCGATGGTGATTTTTATCCTTGAGAGTTTTTTTCGCGTTCATGATGTTTAAAGGAAATTAATAAGATAGCGGTAACGATAAGGCTTAAGCTGACGGCCTGCGGCCAGCGGAGGCCGAGCCAGAGCGGAGTCGGGTCTAAACGGATAAATTCCAGACTGAATCTCAATATAGAATATAATATCACATAAAGAGCTACTGCCAAAATATCGAAATAGCGTTCTTGGCGGCCATTTTTGAGCCGATAAACGTTAAATATAACTAGAATCGCGCTGATCAGCAGGCAACCTAGGCTTTCATATAAGAAAGTCGGATGGAAATACTGGTTAGAGATATATTGCAGCGGGCGGTTGGCAGCTTCGATGGGGATGCCCCAAACCCAGGCAGTCGGAAGGCCAAAAATTTCCTGGTTAAAGTAATTCCCCCAGCGCCCAATCGCTTGGCCAAGGGCTAAGCCTGGAGCGATTAAGGCGACGAGACGCCAAAAGCTTATTCCTCGTCGTTTGGCAAAAAACCAAGCCACTAGCCAGCCGGCGATGAGCGCGCCATGGATAGCTAGCCCCCCATTCCAGACGGAAAATATCTGCAGCGGATGCTGCAGGTAGTAAGGAAGCTGTAATAAGTCGTCATAGATGCGCGCGCCTAAGAGGCCGCCGATAATCAGCCAGAAGGCCAGGTCAAAGACCGTTTCGCGAGGAATGCCATAAAGCTTTGCCATCCAGAAGCTCAAAGCAAGCGCCGTCAGGATCGCCAAGACCATAAAAAATCCGTACCAATAGATCGTAATCGGTCCGTATGAGAAAAGAATGGCGGATGGTTGGAAGGTGTGGAGGAAGTTAATCATGTGCGGACGGAGAGACTCGAACTCTCAAGGGTTGCCCCGCTAGCTCCTAAGGCTAGTGCGTCTACCAATTTCGCCACGTCCGCCTGGTTTATATATTAGGCAATTATTTTTATAAAGTAAAGTTTATGTTATAATAGGAGCATAAATTTAAAAATAAATCTTTTTATGTTGCCAAACAAATTTGTCCGGGTTTTTAAAGAATTATCAATCAAGAATGTGCCGCAAGTGGGCGGTAAGAACGCCTCGCTCGGCGAGATGTTCGTCCGCTTATCTAAGAAAGGTATTAAAATACCAAACGGATTCGCGACTACGGCCGAGGCTTATGACCACTTCCTGATGTCCACCGGGTTAAAAGATAAAATAAAGACAATCCTCAAGGGCTTGGACACTAAGAACGTCCGCGATCTGATGAGGCGCGGCGCGGCGATCCGTAAACTGATTATCGCGACGGAGATGCCGAAAGATTTCCAATTGGCGATCTTGCAAGCCTATCGGGAATTATCAAGAGAATATAAAGTCAAGAATCTTGATGTCGCGGTTCGATCCAGCGCGACGGCCGAGGACCTGCCGGATGCTTCTTTCGCCGGGCAGCAAGAGACTTACCTTAATGTCCGGGGAGAAAAAGATCTTCTGCTGGCAGTCCGCAAATGTATCGCCTCCTTATTTACCGATCGGGCGATCTCCTATCGGGTTGATAAAAAATTTGACCATTTTTCCATCGCGCTTTCGGTCGGCATCCAAAAGATGATCCGGGCGGATCTGGGCGCGTCCGGTGTGATGTTCACGATCGATACGGAATCTGGTTTTAAAAATACGGTTCTGATAAATTCTATCTTCGGTCTGGGGGAAAATATCGTCCAGGGGCACGTGACTCCCGATGAATTTTATGTCTTTAAGCCGACGGGGGCGATCATCTCCCGCTCTTTGGGCAAGAAGAATATCAAGATGATCTATAATTTGCGGGGGAATAACCCGGTCAAGAATGTTCCGATCGCTCCGGCCGAGCAGTTGAAGCCGTCTTTATCCGATCGTCAGGTCCGGCAGCTGGCTAAATGGGGGATGATGATCGAGGAACATTATGGCCGGCCGATGGATATAGAATTTGCCGTCGACGGCCGGAATCAAGAGATGTATATTATCCAGGCGCGGCCGGAAACCGTCCAGAGCCAGAAAGATTGGCACGTGATAGAAACTTATAAATTAGCCAAGAAGGGCCGGGTTCTAGTGGCTGGACAGAGCGTCGGTAATCGGATCGGTGCCGGCACGGTTAATCGGATCATGGAGATAAAGGATATCAATAATTTTAAGGCTGGCCAAGTGCTGGTTACCGATATGACTGATCCAGACTGGGAGCCGATCATGAAGATCGCTTCGGCTATCGTAACCGATAAGGGCGGGCGGACCTGCCACGCCGCCATCGTTTCCCGGGAATTAGGCATTCCTTGCGTAGTCGGGACGGAGAAAGCCTCAGCTCGGATCAAGAGCGGCCAGGCAGTCACGGTTGATTGCGCATCTGGCGAAGAAGGTTTTGTCTATGAAGGCAAGCTGCCTTTCAAGATTGAGAAAGTTAGCATTAAAGACCTGATAAAACCAAAGACCAAGATCATGATGAATATCGCCGAGCCGGATTTAGCTTTCAGTCACTCCTTTATCCCTAATGACGGCGTAGGTTTAGCGCGCCTGGAATTCATCATCAATAATTATATCAAGATCCATCCTTTAGCTTTGGTTAATTTCAGAAAATTGAAGGATCAGGCCGTTAAGAATAAGATCGCAGCGTTGACGATCGGTTATAAGAATAAATCGCAATATTTTGTCGATCGTCTGGCGCAAGGCGTGGCGATGATCGCCGCCGCTTATTATCCTAAGGATGTCGTCGTTCGTCTAAGCGATTTTAAGACTAACGAATATGCTAATCTGATCGGCGGCCAGGCGTATGAGCCGGTAGAATCTAACCCGATGATCGGTTTCCGGGGCGCCAGCCGCTATTATTCGTCGCAGTTTCTGCCAGCCTTCAAGCTAGAGTGCCAGGCGATCAAGAAAGTGCGTGAAACCATGGGCCTGAAGAATCTGAAAGTCATGGTTCCGTTCTGTCGGACAGTAGAAGAGGGAAGACGGGTCCAAGAAGTGATGGCGGCTAATGGCTTGAAGCGCGGACAAGATGGATTGGAAATATATGTTATGGCAGAGATCCCATCTAACATTATCCTAGCCGATCAGTTTTGCCGTATTTTTGACGGCTTTTCTATCGGCTCTAATGATCTGACTCAGCTGACTCTCGGCATCGATCGCGATTCCGGCGGAACCCTGGAGGTCGCTGGCGTATCTAATGAGAAGAATGAGGCAGTCAAAGCTCTGATCAGCCAGCTTATCAAGGTCGCGAAGAAACATCGGCGTAAAGTCGGTATCTGCGGCCAGGGGCCAAGCGATTTTCCTGATTTTGCTGAATTCTTGGTAGAAGAAGGGATCGATAGCATCTCTTTAAATCCGGATACCGTTATCGCTACGACTCTGGCGATTGCCAAAAAAGAAAAAGAAATAAGGCGGAGCAAGGGTTTTTTAAGTTTTTTCTTTTAAGCAATCGCGGATATTAAAATTTTATAGTTACCAAAAAGCCCTGGCTCAGGCCAGGGCTTTTGTTAATTAATCATTTGTAAGAGGGTTATTCAACGACTTGTATTTGGGCGACTTTAACGCCGAAACGCAGCGCATCTTTTTTTTCTTTCATCCAGACATCGACACGGCTGGTGTATCGAGAATTCATACGGTCGCGAACGATGAATATCCGATCGCCGAATAATTCGGGAATCTTGACTTTGGTGCCGAATTTTAAGAAGTTGGCCGCGATGGTGTCTTCTACGCCATGGGTACAGACGTTGAAGCCGTTAGCGGTGATACAGGGACTATCATCGGTCTGTGCCGCCTCTGAATTATAAGCGGTAATGACATGGGAGCTGTTATTGATGACTTTATAAGCCGGCCCAGCTTCTGGCAGGCGCCCTCTTCCTTGGGCATCTGTATTTTCAGGGTTTTGCGGACTAGAGATCGCAGTTTCTGGGGTCGCGTCAGTATCGCGAGAGACAGGCTCCGAGGTTTCGAGGTTTGGCTCAAGCACCGGTTTAGTTAATTTAGCGGCCTCTTCATTGATATCAGAGTCTTTGGCCAAGACATCGTTGACTAAGAGCTCTTCCTGAACGGCAGGAGACTGGGTTTTAGCTTGGACAGCTGCGTCAGCCAGGGCCGGAGTGTAAAATAAGACAAATTCGAAGATACAGGTGATAATTACTAATAAAACAAGGGATTGCTTGCTACTCAAAGGCACTATTTCGTCACCCATTTTTTGCAATATTGACATAATTGTTTAATATTAGCTAAATTAAAAAACCCCTACCATATCATATTTAAGATATTCAAGCAGGGATTTTCTCGACAGACTATCTTATCACTAGATTACTAAAAAGTCAATATTGGCGTGTGTATAGGGTGGGGATAAAAAAAGATGACCAAAATTAGCTTCGGCTTAGTTTTGATGAATAAATATTGACATATTATATAAAAAATGATAGTATTTCTTGATAATTAAGCGATGTATTTTATCATCAAAGATTATTTTCGTTCGTTAAAAAAAGAAAAAAGCAAAATCAATAAATTTTAATCAAAAAAAAGGAAGGGAAGCCATGAAAACAGTAAAAGTGTTAAAAAGTATCTCAATAGGATCCGTCCTATTATTCGCGCTTATGATCTTAGCCACTATGTTATCTGGTTGCGGCGCACAGTCTCGCCTGCAATCCGGGGACGTGTCTACAGAGGAGGTCGCTAAAAGTACGGCGATTTATAGTAGTTTGATTCAAGATTATCGGGCGCAGAAAACGCGCCTGCAAGACCATAATATTAACTTGGCCGCCCAAGCCGAAGATCTGTCTATCGGCAAGACAGCTATTCAGGAGCTTCTCAAGCAGATTGATCAGAATAATCTTCTGATAACCTCTTATAGCCAAAAAATAGCCTATTTAGAAGAGCAGCTCAGTAATTTTATTGTCTCGGCCGCCGGTAAAGATAAGAAGCGGTCCCTAGACGTCAATGTCTATGAGGGGGCCCTCGACGGTTTAGCTAACATTATGGCGATGGAGGCATATGAGAAAGCTCATCTTAACGCCGGATTATCTACTATTGATTCAGCTGCCGTGATCAGCTATTCCGATCATCAAATCCAGGTCGATATATTTTTAGGTTCTCAGCCGATTACCGCTTTCCTGCTACCAGGGACATTTAATAAGAACCGTCCGGTCATTAAAATTTTTAAGATTCCTGGCCCCGGCCATTATCGGATAGTTTATACTAACCTCGACGGCGATGGGCAGAGTCAATCATCCGCTTTCGTCAGCTGTCTAAATAGGAAAGAGGTTGATAATAAGTCGGTCGCCTTTTTCTCAACCGTTAGTAATAAATTTTAATGAAAAAAAGGACATCTCTATCGATGTCCTTTTTAATATAATTAAATTTAATCTTCGTTTCTGTTAGCTTGAGATGGTGCTTTGCAGCGCTCCGCTCCCTCCGCTGAATGGCATGTATTTAAAGATAAAGTAGGTGATAGCATAAGCCATCAGGACGACAGCCAGGCCAATGATAGCGTTCCTGATCGTGCCTTGCGCTTCAGTGACCATCTCTTCATTTCCTCGAGCGGTCAGCCAACGGAATCCGGCGATAATCATCAGGATGATAAAGACCGTTGCCAGGAAGCCTAAGATGACTTGGATGACCCGGGCGATGATATTTTCAATCGGCATATCGCTGAAGTTGGCGGCCTTCCGGGTGGTTTCCGTCATCGGCAATAACCCCTGGTCCGTGTTGGTCAGCAGCTGGGCGGAAACGGAAGATAATAAAAAGACCGAGCATAATGACAGAGTAATGGTAAACGCGATGATTTTTTTAACCATATGATTACTTGATTATTAGATTCCGGAAGATAAAATTCCAGACTGCGTAAGCTGACATGGAAATCACGAGGCCGATAATCGCCTCCCGGATACTGGCTACGGCCTTTTTGATTTCTTCTTCATTGCCGCGCGCCCGCATATATCCGAATCCGGCGATAATCATGATCACTATGAAAGTGATACCCAGGAATCCTAAGAAAGCGCCGATAATCGTGCCGATGATGATCGGCGTAGAGGCGACATTAGCGTCGGTCTGGAAGCCGCCCTCTTTAGCGACGTTAGTGAGCCGGTTTAAGAGTTTATTTTCCGGAGCATCCGTCTGCGCCGCGACATTAACCGGAGCGCTTAACAGTCCGCAGAGGAAGAGCGAAGCGATGGCGGCGGTGATTATTTTTTTCATATCTTTATTATTTAGTGAGCACGATGGAAGAAACGATTTTCCCGAATCCGGAGGCGAGGGCATAGGCGATTAAGACCAGGGCTAAGCCGATCGCTAGATTGCGGATCGTATCCTTGGATTTTTTAACCTTTTCCTCGTTCCCGGCGGCCTGGACCCAATCGTTACCGGCTAGGAACATCAAGAGGATGAAGATGAGTCCCAGGGCCGATAGGATAACGCGGACGACCGTAGCGATAATATCTTCTAGGCTGGTTGCGGTATTATAATCGCTGGAAGAGGCGACTACTTTAATATTGTCATTGAACTCATTCACTTTTGCTTGGTTGATCAGATCCGCTTGAGCCGGGGCCAAGAAGCAAAGAGAGAGCAAGAGGCCGCTTAAGGTGATATATAGATATTTCATATTTATGATCCGAATTTGCTGACGATGAAATAAGTGAGTATATAAGCCGATAGGGTAACAATAAGGCCAATAATGGCATTAATCAGCGTAGTCGTCGCCTCTTTGATTTTTTCTTCGTTGCCGCGGGAAGTCATCCAGGTATAGGCGCCGTATATGAGATAAGCGAAAAAAACTATGCCTACCAAGCTCAAGAGCGTATAAAGGACGGAGCTGATGATAGTGTTTACTGGCGTGGAGTTAGCGCCGATTTCAAAGCCGGCCGATTTGCCGATGTCATCCAGGCCGCTTTCTTTCTGGAAATCATAAGAACCGGCAGCTAGGGCCGCCTGGAAATAAAATACAGACAAGACGATGATCGTGCCGACACTGATTAATTTTTTTAATTTTTCTAGGCGCATTATTTTAAGACCTCGGATCCTAAGAAGGCCGTGATCGCGTAAGCCGCAAAGACGATAATGATGCCGATTGAGGCGTTGATGATCATATGCTTGGCTTCGGTGACCGTCTGGTCATTGCCGTTAGCCGTCATCCATTTTATTCCGGCGTAAATCATCAGCCCTAAGAAGAGGACGCCGACGAATGAAAGTATCAAACCGATGATCTGACCGGCCTTGGTTGCGAGAAAAGAGGTTCCGTAGGATTCGCCGGAGGCGACTTGCGGCTCGAAGGCGCTAACGCCAGCCGCTGTTTCATTTAGCCCATTAATAGTATTCGCTATGCTTTGGGCTTGGGCCGGCAGGGCGGTAAGATAGCCAGCGAGGATTAATAGACAGGAGATAAAAAATACCTTTTTTTTCATATTAGCAAGATTAGACACTGCCCTGGATGCGAAGCGTTTCGCATACAAGGCAGTGATTCCCATATTGTAATGAGAACCACTAAATTGATTACTGTCCGCTTACCGCCGTGTTCAGAGAATTGATGACGAAAGTCGCTATTCCCCAGGACGCTAAGATGATAATTAAACCGATGACGCCGGCACCCAATAATTTTCTGGCTTCAGCAGTCTTTTCTTCGTTGCCCGCGGCCGTCATCCATTTGAAACCGCCTAATAAGATGATGCCTACGGCGATAACGCCCAAGAAACCTAAGGCCACATTGATAACCCGGCCGATAACTTCTCTCGGGTCGCTGTTGGTCAAAGTACCACCCAAGCCTTTATTGACCTCATTCATGCCGAAGGTAGTATTGACATCGCCCTGCGCTAAAGTCGCCAGAGGCAAAGCTAACAAAGAAATGATCGCTAAAGAAATTAAGTGTTTGGAAATTTTTTTCATATTTCACCACCTTTCTAGTTTTTAATAGTTTTAAACTTTTTATACATTTAATTTTAGCACATTATTTTAAACAAGACAAATAAATCAGCCTATGCTAAAATAAAGCAATAAGGCTGGTATTAGCGGATTTTTATGATTAAATTATTAGAACGTGTCAACTTTAAGCATATTTTCTGGTTTTTCTTTTATTTTTTTATTTTTTGCCTTTTACTCCAGAACTCTTTTAGCTATTTAGACCCTGATTTCGGCTGGCATCTCCAGGTCGGACGAGAAATAATCGAGACCCGGGCCATCCCTGATCTTAACCATTATAACTATACTTTCACCGGCCACTGGGTTGACCATGAATGGTTGAGCAATCTGGCGGTTTATCTTATATATAGCCACTGGGGGTATATAGCTGTTTCTAGTTTTTTCGCGGCGCTAATCGTCTTTGTTTTAATATTAATGAATAGGGCTGCCAGCCGGATTCGTCCCGGGTCTTTTTTCTTAATCATCTTTCTACAGCTTTTCGGTACGGTTGCCGCCTTGCCCCACTTAGGAGTGCGGATGCAGGAAAGCGGCTGGCTATTTTTATTCTTGCTTCTATCGATTATTAGCGGCTATAATCGCCGGCCAGATTGGCGTCGGCTAGCTTTTTTGCCCCCTTTGATGTATCTTTGGTCTTGTTTCCATGGCAGTTTTTTGATCGGTTTCACCCTCGCGGCCGCTTGGCTAGCGATTAAGGGGGTGGAAAATATCTTGACCCGGTTTTGGCCGCAACCCTGGCTTGACCTTTCCGCCCGCCTTGATTTTCGAAAAGTCTTGAATTTTGCCATCGCTGTCGGCTTATCCTTTGTTGCCACCCTCTTTACCCCTTATCGGGCTGATCTCTATTCTTTCTTGGGCGGTTATCGGAGCACTTTCTATCTTTCCCATATCCAGGAATGGCTGTCGCAGTTTTATTTTCCTTTTCAGTATTGGCAGCTTTTATACTTAGCCTTGGTCGTCTTAGGGATATTCCTATATCTCTATTATTCTTGGGGCCGGGTCAAGATTTTCCGCGTCGACCTTTGGACTATATTTTTAACGATCTTATTCGTCGGCCTTAGTTTTCAATCCCGCCGCCATTTCCCCTTGCTTTTTGTAGCGACTTTCCTGTTTCTGGTCGAGACTTACGGCCGCGTTTTCCAGGCGGCAGCCGTTCGCGCGGCCAAGCCCGGGCTAGGTCGGTGGCTCAAAGGTTTTCTACTAGCCTGCCTTCTGATAGTCTCAGCTTCAGAGCTGATTAAGATTAATTTTAACTCCGAGCCATTCTATGGCTATTGCCGCGAGTATCCCTGCGGCGCCGCGGATTACCTGAGGGATCATCCGGAGCTGGATAATTTAAAGATTTTTAATGAATATGTTTGGGGTGGCTATCTAATTTGGCAATTGCCGGTCCGTCAATTATTTATCGATGGCCGTTTGCCGCAAGTTGAGTTTGCCGGCCATACGTTCTTAGAGGAATATTTAGATTTTTTGAGGCCAGATTCGCTATTTGCCGCCAAATTGGATGAATATCGGATCGAGCTAGCCTTATTGTCCGCGACGGATCAGCCGATCCCGGCTCGTAATTGGGAAAAATTTATGTTTAATATTAAGGAGGCGGAATTAACGCCCCGCAATTATTTACGCGATTATCTAGCTTCGGCGCCGGATTGGCAAGTGATTTATCGTGATGAGACCGCTGTCTTATATAAGAAGAATAATTAATATGCGAGTCGATTTTTGCCTGCCAGCCAAGAATGAAGCCCTGATTTTAAAAGATAATCTGGGAAAATTACTAGCCTATTGCCAGCAGGCTGATTTTAATTTTTCTTGGCGCATAGTCGGCGTCATCAATGGCTCGAGTGACTCTTCTGCCGCGATCTTCAAAGAATTGAAGGAGAGATTTCCGGATCAGGTAGATTATGCCGTTATCCAGGAATCCGGGCGCGGCCATGCTTTAAAAAGATATTGGGGGTCGAGTCCGGCCGACATCCTGGCATATATGGATGCTGACTTGGCCGTTTCTTTGGCGGACATCCCCGGTTTGATTCAGCCACTCATCGATAACACTAGCGATTTGACGATTGGTTCGCGTTTATCCGCGGGCGCGGCAGTTGAGCGTTCTTGGTATCGCGATATTATTTCCTATTCTTATAACTTTCTTTCTCGCTTATTACTTGATCATCACTTCTTGGATCTGCAGTGCGGCTTCAAGGCGATCCGCCGCCCCGCCTTCCAGTCAATCCACCCGTTTTTACAAGACGACTATTGGTTTTTCGATACAGAATTGATTATCTTGGCGGCGCGCCTAGGCTATCGGGTGCAGGAAGTGCCGGTTGATTGGCATGAAAATCGTTATCGCCGCCGCGCTACGACCGTTAAGCTTTTACGAGACAGTTTGAGCTTTTTAAATAACCTTTGGCATTTTCGTCGCCGCCTAGCACGCCTTAAAGAATGTTTCGAAAGTGCTGGAGATCGGCCTTCTGAGTCTCGGCATCGACTAAAATAATTATCAGATCTAATCGGGCCGCGCTAAGATTAACGCGGTTTTTATGACAATAGGCCGTGATAGCGCGTTTTAGATTTTTAGCTTGGAATGGCGTGAGAGGATTTTCATCTCGGCCTTCTCTCGTCCGGTTCCGCGTTTTGATTTCGATGAATATCATCTCGTTACCCAATTGGGCGATTAAGTCTATTTCCAGCCGGCCCGACCGGTAATTACTTTCTATGATTTGGTAGCCGCGCCCGGCTAAGTAATCTCGGGCGGCTGTTTCGCCACGCCGGCCTAATTCTTGTTTGGCTAGGTTCCAATTAGTCTTGGTAGGCATATTAAATAAAAAAGCCCCTGAGGCCAGGGGCTAGCGTTAGCTTAGATGTTGGTCATTTATGGCAGGTATTTTTTTAGTTCTTTTTCTTGTTCCAGCCGTTTTTTCTGTTGCGGGATAGACTTTAGTTTTTTAAACATTAAGGATAACCAGACGATTATTTCCAGGATCCAGAGCCCGAACCAAAAGCGCGCCGCAAAGAAGGGCACGCCTTCGTAGTTGAAAAATAATAAGATCAGGCCGACCAGCGCGTTGATAGAACAGAAGGCGTAAAAATTATTAAGGAGGCCGCGGTAAGCCCCTCCCCGGCGCTTGATGATCACAATCAAGATGGCGAGGATTATTAATAAAATAATGCTTCCGATCAGGATTTTCTGTGCTATCGGCATGAGCGGTTCCGGGCTTAGAGTGAACCAGTAGCTTAAGGTTAATAGGTTAGTCATAATAAGGAGTCGCCATTGAGGCGTATTTATAGTTTAGTTAGTATTAAGCCGTAATGGTAGGGGCCAGCTTCGAATTCCTCTTTGATGCCTAGGCCGATTTTAGGGGCGGCTGTTTTCAGAGAGTCAAGACGCACTCGACGTTCCGGGCTTGGCCCGAAAGGAATGTCGATATTTTTCCATTCTACGATGAGCAACCTGCCCCCTCTTTTCAAGAGCCGGATCGCTTCTCGGATTATTTCCAGCCTTTTTTCCGATTGATTGATGACGTTTACCAAGAGGGCGCTGTCTAGGCTGCTAATCGGTATATTCGTCGCTTTAAATATCTCTAAGTTGCTCCAGACCGGGGTGATCTGAGGTAAATTGGCTTTTTTAGCCTCTTTCGTTATCTCCGCTAAGGTCGATTTCAAGATGTCTACGGCGTAGACCCGCCCATACCGTCCGACAAGGCGGGCTAAAGGGAAAACGAAAAAACCAAAATTTCCGCAGCCGAGCTCCGCAACTTGCTGCCTTTCTTCTATGCCTATTTTACTTAAAATCTTAGCAATGTCAAATAATGCAGTTTTTTGTATTTCTGGCATATTTTTATTCTACTAATATTTGGCGGTTGACGATCTTTTCTCGGCTATATTTCTTTTTAGCGGTGATAACGATGTTATTCAAGCCTTTTTTCAAGTTTATTGACTGCGAGAAGTTCCCGTTGTCGTTATTTAAGACGATCTCGCCGTTAATTTTTATTTCCGCCCCTGGCTCCGTTTCCCCCTTGATCAGGATAGAATCCTTGGTAGTCAGCATATTTTTTTCCGGCTCGATAATGTTTAAGGTCGGAGGAAAAATGATTTTTTTGAAATAGAATGTCAAATATAGGAAGCAGATTAAGACGGCGGCGGCGATCAGGATGTTTCTGATAATGCGGGGGAAGATGATGAATTTATTTTTTTTTACCACTTTTTGCGAAAAAGGATCCGCTGGATACCCCCCCTCAGAGCTTAGCCGCCAGTTTTTTAAGAGATCATTTGTCCGGAGTCCGAGGAATGAAGCGTATTCTTTTAAAAATTTTTTGCTGTATAGCCCGGTCGGCAGTCGGTCAAAATCTTCTTCTTCCAGAGCGCTCAAGTATTCTTTGCGGATATTAAGCCGTTTGGCAACATCTTCAATCTTTAAATTCTTATAATGTCTGGCCTGACGCAATTTTTCACCAACGGTTTCTTCTAGCGGCAGCTTTTTAGGCGTGAAGGCGGTCATGGATGGTTTTAATTTAACGCTCGAGCAATCGGCGCCTTTTCAGGCACCTTGATCGTGCCGTCCCAATTCAAGCCCATAGACTTCAGGACGAACTGGATGATCAGGTAGCTGGAAAAGACGATAACTAGCCCGATGGCGGCCGCAATAATGATTTTTTTGGCTTTTCCGACCGTATCGGCCGAACCGGCTGATATTAAGAACATAAAGCCGCCGTAAATGAACATAATTAGCGCCAGCGACCCGACAATGCCGAAGATCCATTTAGAGACATTGATAGCCAGAGCGATAAAATCATTGACCGTGTATAAGCCGCATTGCTCGGCTGTATATCCGCTCGGGCAATTAGTTGTCCCGTCCGGGTATTTCATGATCGGACCGGAAGCTTCTGGTAATATCCCTAAACCCGGTTGGCAGCATTGGATATTATTTGCCGTGCCCGGGCAGTAGCCGACTTTGCAGTTGCGCCCGCTTGAAGCTTCCATGCAGCTATAACCCTGATTACCGAATTCTGTGGCGCAGTCGGCCGCTCGCGCTATGTTTTGGTTGATCAGGAATAAACCTAGAGACAGCCCGCTTAAAACAAACCCCAAGATAATTTTTTTATACATATAGCAAGGTTAATAAATGGTTTGTTGGACCTTGGCCGCCGCCGTATCGACGATACTCTGAACTTTCCCGGAAATATTTTTAATCATCGTCTCGATCATTTCCCGCATGGCCGCCTCAGCGGCCGCGGCATCTTTGCCCTTGTACCAGCTTTTGGCGGTTAGGACCTGGTCAGCGAAGACGCCTATTTCGTTGTCATTTTTTTGCGTCGCCACCAGGGAGCGCAGGGCGGTTGGCCGTTTGGTTTTTTCTAGGTAGCTTTTAACCTGCTCTTCTTTGGTGATGAATTGGACAAAGTCCCAAGCTTCATCCGGATGGGCGCTTTTTTTAGAGACGACTTCCAGCCAGTAATTAGCGAAATTGATATTTGTCGGCGGGTTACCTTCTATTTGCGGTAGTTTCGCTACAGAAAAATTTAGTTTTGGCGCGCGCGCCTTGATTGTCGGCAGATCATAAGAATAGCTGAACATTACGGCCAGGTTCCCGCTGATGAACATTTCCAAGGAATTAGGCAGGCTGTCGTTCCATGAATAAGATTCTTTGACCGGGTTAGAAAAATCGGTATAGAAGCGCAAAGCCTCTAAGCCGGGATTATAGTTATTTTCTTTATTGATCGCCGGTATCTTGTGGAAAGCGACTTGCCGACTGTCATCGAGCATCACCGCCCCATTCTGCATCATCAGGACCGATAAGATATCGCTGGCGCGGTTGATATTCGCCGCTCCGCCTAAAGCGACTCCGGCCTGGATAATGCCTTGTTTTTGGTCTTGCTTAGTTAATTTTTTCACGTCCTGCAGGAATTCTTTATTCCAGTATTGCGGCGCTTGGCTGATACCGGCATTATTGAATAGATCTTTATTATAGTACATGGCCAAGGTATCGACAGAGAGCGGCAATCCATAGATTTTACCGTCGCTGAGGATAACGTCATAGCTGACCGCGTCGACGAAGTTATCTTTTAGTTCTTTCAGGGTCAGGCTATTAGTCGTACGTAATTCCGTCACGACTTCTTTCTTGACTGTTCCTTTGACGACCGGGTAAGCCATCGTGATTGTTTCCGGCATCGGCGCTAACTTAGTCTGGTATTTTTCCAGCCAAGTGTTATGGATGGAAAAGACGTCCGGCCCGCGGTCTTCCGCTAAGGCGTTTAAGAGTTCTTTTTCATATTCTTCGTAGCGCAATTTTCGGTATTCGATAGTGACGAATGGGTGGAGGGCCTTATATTTGGTGATGATGTCTTGAAAAGCATCTTGGCTGTCAAAGACTCGCCAATAAGTGATCGTGATCGGTTTCATTGCTTCTTGCGTATCTTGATTAGTTATTTTGCAGCCGAAACCGGCCGTCATTAGGAAGATAGCCAGCAGGAATAAGGTCGTGATTTTTTTGGACATAAGATTTGACGCCCTCCTTTTTTCAGGAAAGAGACAGTAATTAGTATTTTTATTATAGCAAAACTTATCGGATTATTCCAATTTGGGTCGATATTGCAGCGCTTCAGCCAGATGCCCGGCTAAGATGTCTTTTTCCGTTGCTAGATCCGCGATTGTCCGTGCTAGTTTCAAGACGCGGAAATAAGAGCGAGCCGATAAATTCAGCCTTTCCGCCGCCGCCGTGAGCAAACGGCGACCGGCTTGGTCTATCCGGCAAAAATCTTTGACCATCTGGTTAGTCAGGCCAGCGTTAGCGAGGAAGCAATTATTTTTTAAACGGATCGATTGTCTGGTTCGCGCTTCCGTTACGCGTCTTCTGACTGTTGTCGAGTTTTCTCCGATTTCCGTACTCTCTAGTTTTTCGATTCTGACACGGGGCAAGCTAATATGCAGATCGATCCGATCGATGATCGGTCCGGATAAGTGGCGGCGATAATTGATTATTTGTCGGGGCGTGCAGCGGCAATTTTTTCCAGGTTGGCCGTAGTATCCGCAGGGGCAAGGATTCATGGCGGCTAGGAGGATAAAATCAGCCGGGAATCTCAGGCGGCCGAAGCCGCGATCAATATTGATATAGCCTTCTTCAAGCGGTTGGCGCAAATTTTCTAAGACCGGCCGGCTAAATTCTGGGAATTCATCTAAGAAAAGAACCCCGCGATGGGCTAAAGAAATCTCCCCGGGTCGCGGCCAAGCGCCGCCGCCGATCAGGGCCGTTGCGGAAATGGAATGATGCGGCGACCGGAAGGGCCTATCCATGATCAGGGGCCGCACCTCCGGCTGTTTCCGAACGATACCGTGGATTTTAGTCACCTCTAATCTTTCAGTCAAGCTTAAGGCAGGTAAGATGCCGGGCAGAGTTTTTGCTAGATAAGTTTTGCCCGATCCAGGCGGCCCCGAGAGCAGCAGATTGTGCCCGCCCGCCGCCGCGATTTCTAGGGCGCGCTTAGCCTGGTTCTGGTCGCGTATTTCCGACAGATCAGGAAATAGCCCGGCAGATGGCAAACCAGACTTTTCTTCTTTTGCTGGGCTAATTAAGCGCTTTTTTGTCAGATGATTGATTAATTCTCTTAAATTGGAGACGGGATAAATCGTCAAACCTTCGATTAATCGGGCTTCAGTGGCATTTTCCGTCGGCACAAAAAGAGCCTTCAGGTTATTATCACGCGCCGCCATCGCCATCGCCAAGATGCTGGGCGATGGCTTGACGCGGCCGTCCAAAGATAGCTCCCCAATTAATAAGCACTCTGTAAAATTGATCAGAAAATTATTCTGGAGAGCTAAGATGGCGATAGTAATCGGCAGATCATAGACGGGGCCATGTTTTTTGAGTTCAGCCGGAGCCAAATTGACTGTTATCCGGCGCCGCGGGAAAGGCAGGCCGCAATGGCGCAGAGCGCTCTTGACTCTTTCTCGCGATTCGGAAACCGCGGCATCCGGCAGGCCGACGATGGTGATCTGGCCGAAATCGCCGCCGCCGGAGTCGGCTTCGACGGATATGATGACCGCGTCTAATCCGCTCGGGGCGGCTGAAAGTATTCTAGTAGGCATAGATTATCATAAAAGCCGCCCAGTAGCGGACGGCCTTTACTATAACGGGGGACAGCTTAAGAAAAACTTAATCTTTTTTAAATTATTTTCATTATTTCAGATTCAATTCGTCCAGCTTGACGCTTAGGAGCTTGCTGACGCCGTCCGATTCCATAGTTACGCCGTAGAGGATGCTCGCCTTTCGCATGCAAGCGCGGTTATGGGTGATAACGATGAATTGGGTCTTATTGGAGAGATCGTCCAATATTTTTGCTAGGCGTTCGGAGTTGGCTTCATCTAGAGCCGCGTCGACCTCGTCTAAGACGACGAATGGCGAAGGATTGGCGCTGATGATCGCACAGATCAGGGCGATAGCCGTCAGGGCGCGTTCGCCGCCGGAAAGCATCGTCACGGTTTGGATCTTTTTGCCGGGCGGTGTTGCCTGGACTTCAATGCCGGCTAATCCGACCGCGTTATGTCTTTTTAGGAATTTTATCCGTTTTAGCTTCTCATCCATTTCTTTCTTTATTGCCATCTCGGCTGCATTTAGCCCGCTCGTCGCGTCGCCAGCCGGTTCGCCCGTTGCAGCGGGCGAGTGGTTCGCGTTTGCATTATTTTTTGCTTCTTCTTTTTCTAGGTCTTCAATCATCACTTTATAGATTTTGGCCGTGCCGCCATTAAAGAGAATCTTGAAATAATCATTGAATTTTTCAGAAATAATTTTAAATTCGGCGTCAAAACGGTTTTTAATATTAAGGTCTAGCTCATAGATTACTTCTTCCAATGACTTGATGGCCTTATCTAAATCAGTCGTCTGGCCGCTTAAGAAATCATAACGCTCTTTGGTCTCTTGATATTCCTTCTCTGCTTCCGGGTCGATGCCGCCGATCGATTCCAGCTGGGACTTATGGGCGCTGATGGCCTTATAGAGGCGCTCGATATCGTTTATTTCCTGGGTTATTTGATGATTCTTGATATCGATGATATTCAGTTCATCGTTCCGGATATTCGCCTCCAGGTCTTCCAGCTTGGTTTCTTGCCGCGTGGCTTCTACTTTAGCCCTATTGATCTCTTCGGAAATGCTATTAATTTCCTGTTGTAAGAGCTGGATATTTTTTTGGCACTCGAACATCTGCCCTTTTTCTTTTTCTTTCGCGCGGTTCAATTCCTCTAATTTATTTTCTAGGATCTTTATTTCTTGATCTAGGCCCGCCAGCTTCTGGTCGATTTCCCGTTGTTCCGCCTCGATCCGTGAGGCGTCGAATTTAATCTGGCTTTTTTCTAACTTATTATTGATGGCCGTGATTTCTTTTTCAGTCTGGTTCTCCTGATCGCGTAGTAGGCGGGCGCGCTCTTCCAGAGCGGAAGATTTTAAGCGGCAAGCATGGATCCGATCTAGGGCCGCTTGGCGTTTAGCTTGCAATTCTTCAGGACGGAAATCATGCCGCCAGGCCTGGATCTCCTTATCTAGGGAGGATATTTTTTTGTTGATTTCCTCTTTTTCTCGTTCGATCTGAGAGGCGTCGAATTTGATTTGGCTTTTTTCCAGCTTGATTGAGATATCTTTAATTTCTCTGGCTAATTGGCTTGCCTTGTCTTCGGCCAGCCTCAGTCTCTCGTTGGTGGAGGCCAGGCGTAACCTCTCTTCATTAAGGAGATTGTTGATCGTCTGGCGTTCTTCGGTCAGCGCGATGATCTCTGTTTGTATTTTTTGGATTTTTTCTAGGTCATCGGCGTTGGCGCCGCTGATTAAGCCGGCAATCTTAGTTTGAAAATCTTTTTTGGCGGCGGCAATCTGTTTTTTGATCAAATTTAGATCATCTTCCTTATCGATCAGATCCAGGCGATCCAGGAATTCTTCGATCAAGCGGCTAATTTCTTCGTTTCGGCCGCCGCCGGCATTGGCCCGCTTCAATTCTTGGTTGATCGCCTCCATTTCTTCGTTCAGGCGGTTAAGCTTAGCCTGTACGGTTTGCGATTTTTTTTCTAATTCAGCCTTTATGGCTGGATCATTAGCCGTCCGTAATTCCGCGATTTCTTCTTCGATCTTTTTAAGTTCGCTACCAAGCTCCTCATTTTTATTGTTAAGCCAAGAGACGTCAAATTGACCCTGGACTTCCAGGTTAGCTTCCAGGGTCGCTTCCAGCTTAGATAAATTTTTGAAGTGATAGTTCCGCTCTTCCTCTAGACGTCCGATTTTCTCTTTTAATTCGCGCGATCGGGCAATCTCCCCGTCGATTATCTCTAATGAGGCCCGCTCCTTAGCTTCCTCCTCGCCGTGTCCGCTATTAGTCAGTGAACGGATTTCCGCTTGGATATTTTCTAAAGCAGCCGTCAGTTCCCCCCGCTTATTATTCAGCCAGGAGACGTCGAATTGTCCTTGCCCATCCAGTCGGGTTTCCAATTCCGCCTGTAGTTTAGCTAATTGCTTTAAGTATTGATTCTTTTGATTAGCCAGGGTTTTCAGCCGCGGCTGCAATTCTTCCATCTCTCGGAAATTATCCGTCGCCCGGATTTTGTTTAATTCTTCATTCAGCTTATCTAGGCGGCGGTCCCGTTCTAATTTTAATTTTTCATTTTCCAGCAACCGATCATTGAAATTGTCTAATTTTTGATTGATATCTTGCCAGAGCCAGCTATAGTAATTAAGTTGGTTCTGCCGCAGGTCATTTTCAATCTCGCCCCGCCGTTTAAGCCTCTCTACTTGTCTGGTCAGGCTTTTTAGCCGCGGCTTGATTTCGGTCAGCAGCATATCTACCTGCTGTAGATTCTCGTAGCTGTTTTCTAATTTATTGAGAGCAGCATCGCGCTTGATCTGGAATTGCTTGACGCCGGTCGCTTCGTCGAAAAAATCTTTCCGTTCCGCCGCGGAGGTGCTCAGGAAATTTTCGACCATGCCTTGTCCGATGACGCTATAGGTTTTTTGTCCGAAATTGGCTTTCGCCAGGAGCATCTGGATATCAGCGAGGCGGACGCGGCTATTATTAAGCAGATATTCGCTTTCTCCGTTGCGGTAGAGACGGCGAGTGATGACGATTTCCGGGCAACTGGAGATTACCTGGTCCAGGTCGCTTTCTTTTTCAATCATTTCTGGCGCCGCCAAGTTTTTTTTGGCCGCTTCCGCGTTATTCAGATATAAAGATACCTCAGCCAGGCTGAGTTGGTTTTTCTGGTCAGAACCGGAGAAGATGACATCCTCGCTCTTTTTGCCGCGCAAGGTCTTTAGGCTCTGTTCCCCGAGCGCCCAGCGGATAGAATCCGCCACGTTAGACTTGCCGGATCCATTCGGGCCGACAATGGCCGTCAGGCCTCTTTTCCGGCCGTCGATCAGGCCGGAAAAGATCAGCTTATTTTTATGGGCAAAAGATTTGAAACCTTGGACTTCCAGTTTTTCTAGATACATATGAGCCGTTTTGGTATTTGGATAATTTAAGTTATAATAATAACATAATAGACTTTTATTAATAAAAAAACAACTGTCGTATGATCATATCTTTGATGGGAGCGATCGGTTCCGGGAAAAGCACAATTGCCCAGATGTTGGCGGATAAACTGGGCTGGCCGCGCTACTATATGGGTGGTTTGCGCCGGGAAGCGGCTAAAAAGAGAGGGATGACTCTGGCGGAGTATAATAAATTAGGAGAAACCGATATCAGTACCGATCAAGAAGTCGATCTGTATCAGAAGAGATTAGGGGCGACGGAAGATAATTTTATTATTGAGGGTCGAACGTCTTGGTATCTGATTCCCCATTCCTTTAAGATTTATCTGGATGTCAATCAGGACGAAGGCGCGCGGCGGGTTTTTGGCAGTTTGCAGAAAAAGAATGAGAGGAATGAGGATAAAGAGCTGAAAAATATTGATGATGTCAAGGCGAGCATGGCTAAGCGGGTGGCTAGCGATCGCCTGCGTTATCAAAAATATTATAATATTGATGTCCACAATCTTCAGAATTACGATTTTTATCTGGATACGACCGATTTGACGCCCGACCAGGTTTTCCAGGCGGTTTATGATCGAGTGGTATCCGAGCTTGACAAGAAGAAAAATTAATTATAACATTAGACAAGATTTGCCTTATTAATAAGCCTTAAAACGAGACTAAGCTAGTCTCGTTTCTATAATTTTTAACCAATATGGTTGAGACCAAATTAGAATTGAAACCCGGAATGACCGTCAGGGTTTACCAGAAGATCAAAGAACTGAATTCTAAAGGAGAGGAAAAAGAAAGAATCCAGTATTTTGAAGGTATGATTATCGCCCGCAAACATCATAAGGAGACCGGCGCGACGATAACGGTGCGCAAGATTTCCGAAGGCGTCGGCGTGGAAAAGATCTTCCCCCTAAATCTGCCGACGATCACCAAGATCGAGATCAAGAAAGAAGCCAAGGTTAAACGAGCTAAGCTGTATTATCTGCGCGGCGAGTATAAGAAGAAATTGAAAGAAAAAATCGTTAAGTAATTGACGATTTTTCCTGTCGGGCGAATGGTGAAACTGGTAGACACGCAAGCTTGAGGGGCTTGTGGCCGCAAGGCTGTGGAGGTTCGAGTCCTCTTTCGCCCACTGTCAGTCGATCGGGCGCATAGCTCAGCTGGTTAGAGCACTTCGTTTACACCGAAGGGGTCCAGGGTTCGAATCCTTGTGCGCCCACTCCTAGAATCTGAGGAGTTTATTACAAAAACAGGCGGTAGCCTGTTTTTGTGACGGCGATTATTGCCTTTTACTTTTCGTCATCGTCAAAAAATTCATAGAATGATAATAAGCCGACGGCGCCCAAGGTCATCCAGAAGAGCAATTCTTCTATCGGGAAAGATAGGCGGCCGAGGACGACGCTGCCGATTATCTCTCGGCCGGGGAACGACCACCAGCCTAGGTATAAGGCTGTGATTTCGTAGGTTAATGAATGGTAAAAGAAATAAATGCCGGTCTTAATGAATTTAGTGAATAATTTCGGGGACCGAGCGAGCATCAAAATCGTCGGCAAGAGGCCGAGGATGATACCGAATTTCAGATAAAAATATTTAATATATAGCCAGTCTTTATTAGTGATGTAAACGGCCAGGAAAATAATGAAGACGGAAATAAAAAAGGCGTGGAAGTATTTTAGGCGCGGGCGGTAATTTTTATCCCGATCGCTGAATTCAAAAAAATATTCATAATAGGCAACAACAAAAATCGTATAGCTGATCAGCCAGATGAGGTTCTCTATCGGCACTTGCCCTAAGATCCGGTAATTGAAGACAGAGCTCGCGACTGCCCAGATCCCGGTGATATCGCAAATATAGTCCAGGACGACGGCCATCACCAGGAAGACCGGCAATGAGAAGAGCAGGATCTTTTTTATTCTTTTTTGGTTGCGATAAAAAAGATAGATGATCGGACAGCCGAAAAATAGGAAGAGAGAGGTAAAGTATGATGTTTCCAGAATCAAGGAGATAGTGGCCGCGGCTAGCGGCCAGACATAAAAGATGATCCGATCGTAGTTGATTTGTTTTCGCGCAATGAAGTGTTTGATGATATCCATATTTTTTATGATGGTGACCCTTTTATTATTCTATTATTTTTGTAGTTTAACCGCAAGGAATTGTTATCGATAAAGTTGACAGCATTTAAAATATCTGTTAGTGTCGTATCATAAAATAATTGTCCTTTATATAATTAAATCATCGGGGTAGCCAGTGGATAAAAAGAAAAAGATTCATTTTGTAACAAAGATGATAATCTTTACGGCCATCATATTTTCCAGCTTGATTTTTTGGGTTAGCTGGCATCTGATTGGGCAAGATTTTTGGTATAGTTTCGCCGCCAGTATTATCAGCGCCCTAGCAATCATCGCTGGTTTAGCCGTCAAATCTCTGAGTGGCCATAATTTTGTATATAACCATATATTCGGCGCTGTGCTCGGAACCGTTATCTGGTTAGAAATATGGCTAATTTTTAGTTTTTGGAGTGGTTTGATTGCCGGGATGATGCTCTGCCTGATATTTTCTATTCGGTATTTAACTGATAATACGGCTGAGCTAAGGGCATGGTTAAAATATATGTGGCATCAAATCAAAGAATCGGTTTTGTAAATTTTGTAAGCAGGGGTTGTCTTTTAACAACCTCTTTTTATTTTTGGCGGCGCGCGTCTTTATTTTTATGTTAGAATCATCTAGACTGGAAGTATGTTGAAGATTATTACAAAAAATGACCAAGATACATTTAATTTTGGTTTAAAATTAGGCAAAAATTGTCAGGGCGGGGAAGTTTTTGCCCTATGCGGCGATCTGGGTGCTGGTAAGACTAAGCTTGCTCAAGGGCTAGCTCGTGGCCTCGGAGTAGAAGAGCGTGTCACTAGTCCGACTTTTAATATTTTAAAAACATATCTCGTTTCTGGATCGGAGCGGATTTTTTGTCATATTGATGCTTATCGCCTGCGGTCGGCTCAGGACCTGGTATCTCTAGGGATCGAGGAATTATTTGCTTCCCAGCAAGCCGTCATAGTGATAGAATGGGCCGATAAAGTAAAAAAAATCTGGCCGCTCAAGGCCAGGCAGATCAAGATCCGGGCTCTATCAGAACAGCGCCGGGAGATCATTTATTACGGACGAATTTAATGATCAGGGCGAGCGCGCCGCCGCTGATCATGATGTCGGCTAAGTTAAAGACCGTGAAATATTGTAGATCAAGGTAATCGATGACGTAGCCGTAGCTGATACGATCAAAAAAATTGCTGATCGCCCCCAGCAGGATACAGGCTAGGAAGCTGATTTCGAATCGGCGCGGTTGGGCGGATAAGGCCAGGAAGATGATAATTATGGTTAATAAGACGAGGATTCCCAGGATAGCAGCATTCAGGAGCGGGCCGCTGAGCGGCAAGGAAAAGGCGATGTAATGATTAGCTGTAAAGTCGAAGCTTAAGAGATTGCCGATCAAACGCACGGGTGACATCATTAATGAATTCAGCGCCCAGATTTTTAAGATCCGGTCGGCTGCAAAAAATATAGCTATCGCTAGGGCGATAGCTATATCGAAAGTAGAAACTTTAGAGAATAATTTATTCATTTTCTTGCAATTCGGTTTTACAGCTGACGCAGGAATTCGCTGTCGGGCGAGCTAACAGCCTTTTTTTAGCGATCGGATTGCCGCAGTATTTACAGATGCCATAAGTATTTTTTTTGATTCGTCCCAGGGCGCTATCGATATCGGCCAGGCTTTTTTCTAAGACCTTTTCCGTAACGATATTAGCAGAATAGTCGCTGATCTCTTGAGCATTTTCATCAGGCTTATCTCCATATTTAGGAAAAGCGGCGGCTCGGTCATCCGCTTCATGGTTGTCTTTCTGGGATAAATCGCCTAATTCGTCTAAAATCCGCTTTTTTTGAGCTAAAAGCTCCTTCTCTATCTCTTTTATTGTGTCCCGGTCTAATTCCTCGTTCATATGCTTGTAAATAAAAAAACTATATATCGACTAGTTTTAATACTTGAATTATAGCCTATCGGTCCGGATTTGGCAAGCTAATCGGTCATTTTTCCCCTTATTTCAAGGGGAATTCGTTTTTGACAAGTCAGAATCTTTTTGCTATGATTCTGGCGTGGCTGTTTTAAAATAGCCATTTTTAAGACCATTTTTATTGGAGTGGTAGCTCAGTTGGTTAGAGCGTCTGCCTGTCACGCAGAAGGTCGCGGGTTCGAGCCCCGTCCATTCCGCTAACAAAATCAACCCAACCTGCGTTGGGTTGATTTTGTTTATGTTGGAAAGGGCGAGGCGAGAAAGGCGAGGCGATGCGCCTATGCGCCGCCGAGCCCGGGTAGTGAGCCCCGTCCATTCCGCTAATAAAAATAACCGGCCAAGCGGCTGGTTATTTTTATTATGGCGGTGCCTCCAGGGGGAATCGAACCCTCATTTTGAGATCCGGAATCTCACGTTCTATCCGTTGAACTATAGAGGCGGATGATGTTTAAGATAATACTAGCCCCGCGTCTTTCCGTCAACCCGGTCGTGGTCGGCGCCCCCTCATTTGATCAGGGGTATAATATCTTGGTAGACGCTGAAGGCCAGGGCCAAGGTCGAGACAATGAAGATAACGATATAATTCCATTTAGCTAGGCTAGTCTGCAAACCGCTTAGGATATAGGTTAACGCCGCTCTTTCTTCCGCATCCAGAGGAGTCTGGTCGCTTATCTTGTCCGCTAGCTTCAAATCGGTAATCAGGCGGTCGCGCCGGTTTTCAATCCGGAAGCGATGGATAAAATACCAGACGAAACCGATTGTCCCGACATACCAGACGGCGCGCATCAGATATGGTTCATAACCATCAAGAAAAATAATAATCCGATAAGCGATAGTAGCCGAGACGCCGAGCGCGAAAATCCAGACGCGGTATAATTTATGACTCAATTTAGGCATATTTATATTGATTAGTTTTTAATAATGTCACCTTGGTTTTTATTATGGCTTTCTTACCTTTTGAATCGTATGGCCGCCAGGAAAGTGGCTATCGGCATCGAGGCGATCACGCCGACGCTGCCAACCAAAGTCCGGACTATTTCCGTGCTGACTATCTCAGTGTTGATTAGCCGGCCGTAAGTCAGTCCTGATTCTTGGTTGATGATGAATAATAAGAGTAAGGGCAAGGCCGCTCCGGCGTAAGTCAGAAACAAGGTATTGATAATCGCGCCCAGATGCGTATCCCCGACCTTATAAGCCATCCGGAAGATATCTTTAGACGATAAAGAGGGGTTGGCTGCCTTGATCTGTTCCACGGCTTCTATCTGTCCGACGATGATATCGTCTAGGACGCCGATAGCGCCAATAATAAAACCAGCTAGCAGCAGGCCCTGGAAGTTTATTTCACTGCCGCCTAGGCCGATCAGGAAGCTCGCCTCTTCCTGGGCGAGTCCGGATAGCCTGGTAAGCTTCGTGAAGATGACAGAGAGGGTAAGCGTGATAAACAAGGAAAATAGAACTGAGATGACTGCGAGATGGGATTTTTTATTGAACCCTTCCGTCAGATAGATGATGATAGCTAAGATCAGCAGCCCACCGAACAAGCTGACTAGGAAGGGGTCGCGGCCAGCGAGTATCTGAGGCAGGACGAGTTTAATGATAATGAAGAAGCTGATAGCTAGGCTCAGCAAAGCCTTGAGTCCGCGCCAGCGTCCGACGAGTAAGACGATCGCCACGAAGATAGCCGTCAAAAATAGTAGATATCCGGTCCGGACGAAATCAACCACGTAAAAAATCGTTTCTCCGGTTTCATCGGCGTAAGCATCGACAAAGACTTTGTCGCCGACCTGGTAAGTCTTAGCATCAGCGACTTCGATGTCTGAGATGCCGTTATAAGCAATCTCTTTATCCCGCCACTTTCCGTCTAGCCCAATAAGTTTCAGATCCTGTTGGCTGAAAGTTGATCCGTCTTCTCGAGCCTTCTCTTGGACGGCGACGATTTCTATCACTTTCGCTCGGAAGGAGCCTGGGCCGCTATCAGTGTTTCCCGCAATCAGGACGGTAGGGAAAAATAAGGCTAGGAATATGGTTAGTATGCAGATTTTCTTAATATTTTTCATATAGGTTTTATCAGCTTGTATATTATGGTTACTCCGTAGCCATTATGATCCGTCCGCAGTTATTTTCAGCCGCCAGGACGAGCTGGCCGATGATAGCTGCCGCTGATGATCGGCCTGCGGCCGTCGGGACAGTAAAAGTCATAAAATAAGATGAATACATCCGGCTAGCCGAAAAGTAACGGACGCCGTTTTTTTCCAAGAAATAGCCGGCACCCATCTGGTCGATATAAGAGAATCCTTGTTCCTTCATCGTTTTGATGAATGCCGTCGCATTTTTTGCCAAATATTTTTGATTATCTATAGCGACCGCTTGAGAGCCAAAGAAAGCTTTCGGTAAAGCAAGGAAGATTCCAAAATGATTTTCAGATTGTCTGAGAGCTCGGCCGAAGATGGCTAGATAGGCGAGCGCCAAGATTATTAATATCCCGATGGCAATCCCGATAATCAAGGTTTTATTTTTTCTCATATAAATATTTCCTTGCTTCTTTTAAGAACATTAAGTCTCGCATCCGAATAAACTTTCCTTCATAATCGCTAACGTCTGATTCGGATTCTAAAATTTCTATAGCTTGATCCAATCCTAACCAAACCGGTTCAAATCCGTCATCAATTTCCCCTTGTTCGAGATGAGGTGGTTTCTTCTCTCCGTCCACGTTGCCGATAAAGCAGTAAGAAACCCGGTGTAATCCGAATTTTCCCCGGTATTCTTCGATCATTCCCAAGTCTTCAACATTATTCACTTGGCAACCAAGCTCCTCCATTGTTTCGCGTCTTAACGCGGCAATGATAGTTTCGCCTTCCTCTATTCCGCCTCCAGGCAGCTTATGATAATGTTTTTTAGCAACGTTAAGGAGGCCGATGTTCCGCTCTTGGTCAAAAATAATTACCCGGCTTGCCCTTCGTTCGCGGTACTGGACGGGGGCAGCGATAGTTTGCCCGAGATCTTCATCCCGGATGATTTTAAATGTTTCCATGGCGATGTTTAGTAGAATAAGTAGAGAAAAATTGGCGTCCTACAGCTTGCCTTCTTTTACTAGTTCGATTGATGATTTGCCTGTTTGATTTTTATAAACCATTCCCGATTCTTTAAGGGCATCATTGATTCTTTCAATTTGTTTTGGAGAGGTATTATGGGGGATATCGCTGACAGCAAAATACTCAATCTTATCTGCTTCTGCATTTAGAGTAAATTCGCCGTCGATAACGCGGCACACAAATGAAAAGACCAATTCGCACTTTTCAGGTTTATTATAAATTCCTGCTAATCTCACTATTTCAACTTCTAAACCAGTTTCTTCTTTAACCTCACGAATTAGACATTCCCAGGGCGATTCGCCTGTTTCCATGGTTCCTCCCGGCAGATTCCATAAATCATAGTCTAAGCGGTGGCAAAGCAGGATCCTATTTTTTCCATCAAAAATTAATCCGAAAGCCGCGATAACAAATTGAGGTTTCATAGGATTGAGGAAAATTTTTATGTTTTTATTATTTACGCTAATATTATAACATAGCGTTCCGAAGCGATAAACTCCCTATCAAAAATAGCCCTTGTTTAGGGCTATTTATAATCTGCGGGCTACCTCGGGCTGGAACCGTGGTTTCGGCAATACCAGCAAGGCTTTTCGGTGATATTTTAAAACTTCAATAAATAAGATCCTCGTGCGCTATTGTTTTTCTTAAAAAGTGACAAAAGTGACACAAGGATTGATACGAAAGTTACAGATTAGTGTAATCTAATTAAATTAAATTTATAAGTTATATTTATATTTTAATAGTGCCACATCCTTCCCATTGTCTTTCTTTTTAAGCCCACCTAGAACCTTACTTTCTGTTTCTGGTGTCCAATATATTTTTAGTTTGTCCCTGGCTCTAGTTATTGCAGTATAAAATATATTATGGGTAATCATTTCTTCAATTTCGTTTGTCACAACAATTTTAACGGAATCATACTCTAAACCCTGAGCCTTATGAATTGAAACAGCATAAGCAATTTGAAATGGAACCACACTAGAATTATCTTCATTGTCTTCATCAGTATTTTTTGACTGATTAACATAAAACCTAATAATCGATTTATCCTTCTCTTTGCTATCCAAAAGTTGAAAGTCATGACCCATGGCATCAAACTCATTTATAACTTTATTAATCTCAATATCAAATTGAATTTTATCACTTGACTTAACTATCCCTAGTATCTTGCCCTTTAAATTATTATATATAACTGGGAAAAACCTATTTGATTCATTAAACAAAATTGGATCATTAACTTTATACATTTGGACGCCCCATCTGACAGAAGGGCTTGGATTATTATTTTGCAAAAATCTATTAATATTATTTATTCCATAAAGTCCATCGTAATTAAGGCACAATATTATTTCATCTACATCAGGATGACTAAAAATGGAATCATCTAATTTTACAGAATATTTATTTTTTGTTATATGCTCTAAAATATCACTATCAATTCTTCTTACCCTACTCCATAATTCTAATAATTTATCATTTTTTGTTCTATACGGCCTAGTTAATTCAAATACTGATGGCTCCGGAATAAATGATTTAGCCATACTAAACCAGTTTCCGAATGATATAGATTCTATCTGAAAAACATCTCCAACTAAAACCAATATCTTATACGATGCTTTTTCTAAAACTTTTCTCATGTCAGAATTACTCACAGTACTACACTCATCAATAATCAATAGATCAAATTCAGTCGCGTCTGTTTTAGGGGACAAAAATCCATCAATTGTCTTAAAGGTGCTATTAGAAATAGTAATTTTTTCTGTTAAATTGTTAATAGCTGGATTAGTTTTAGCCAAATATAACTTTTTAGCACTATTAAAAAAATTAGATATATGTTTTATCATTGTAGACTTTCCAGTCCCAGCCGCACCATAAATTAAAGCAACCCGTGAATGTTCAAACATTTTTTTCAATATCTCTTTTTTCTCCGGACAATCAATGGAATAAACCGCGGATTTCAACCATGATTCTACCGAATTTGAATATTTTTTGAATCCACCAGAAGACATCTCTTTAAGTTTTTTAATGATTTCATATGTATCGTCTTCATATTCTTTTATATAAATACATTCTTTATATATTTCTAACTTACGATTTCCGTGTTTGTAATACAATAAACTATTATATTTAGTTATAAGATTATCTATATTAGAGAAGGTGGTTATGTCTTTTTTTGGATTATATAAATTGCCGTCTATTTCGGTGCTATTTTTTATAAATTTAGCAAATAATTCATGTTCTCTATTATCTTGATCTATACAATCGAATAAATCTGAGATTTTTGGATTATGATTAATTAATGAAGCGTAGAAAGGCATTTCATCAAATGGCACACACTTCCAATCAAGGTTTAAATTGGATAATTTGTTACATCCTCCAAATGCACATTGCTGCTTGATAATTTTATTATTTAAATTATGGAGTAAATATCTAATCACGTTTGATCCTTGTTTTTTATTTATAACTAATTCGCGACATTGTTCTAAGACGTCAAAAATATATGATTTCTTTGATCCTTTCAACACATACTCTTTTACAGCGTTAAAATAACCAGTTGGCAGGTTAACAATTTCGACTAAATCAGTGTCGGTTTTTGTTAAAAAATTCATTAGATTTCCATATTCAGAAAGACCTCTTTGAACCTTTGAATTATAGTTAAAAATAGCAGCAAAATTATTAAACTCACATGGACGGATAGAAACGTTCCAATTACCGATAATCTGTATTGTCATGTTATTATCTAAAATTTGTATACTATCATCAATCATAGATAAATCTACTGCATAATTTGGAGAAATATCAAACCTTGTAAAAGCAATTATCCTGTCAAATTTACTAACTTTATCATTAGCTAAAGTTAAAGTAGCTTCGTAATATATCTCATGATCAACAAAAAAAGGTTTTACCTTTTGAACATAATATCTGTCCCTATAAGACTCCTTGCTATCTGACAGCTCTAATAGTTTTATCCTTTCAGCTATTTTTTCATAATATTCTTGCAATGTTTTATCAGTATTGATCGGAAATTTATTAATATTAGAAAGAGTATCTAAATCATAAGTGGATTTTAAATATTTTTTTATTCTAATCAAATATTCATAATATTTTAACATCAATCTCTCTGATCTATCTTCGTCCAACGTGTAATGAGATGATGAGATTTGTAAAAGTTTGTGAAATTTTGATAAAAATCCAAGATTTCCCCTCGTTTTTACATATGCTTCAGCTTTTCTAATATTTTCAAAATTATTTTCAATATCTTGACCATTGCTGTATATCTTTAAAAAAATATCCTCAACAAAATTTCTTAGTTGGGATAAAATATTCTGCGACAATAAACCTCGATCAGCAACATTAAACTTATCGATATTTTTACAAATAACGATATCAATATTTAAAATATCGCTATCAATTTTGCTCATAATTAAAAATATTTTTTATTAAACATTCATGCTATACTCCGCCGTAATTTTTAAATACTTTACATCTTTGGATGTGTCGAGTATTAAAGCCTCCTTTTCCATTTCATCGCTAGTCTCGAAAAATTTCCATCCATTTTTAATCATATCTTCCTTTTTTGAATAAGCATCAATAAAAAGTTGATGATTTCCTGCTCCAGATTTTACATTTTTCATAAAAGAATCTGGAAAAAGTTTTAGATAATATTCTGCCTCAACCTTGATATTAATCTTCAATTCTAGGTAATAAAACTTATCAATACTATCTTCCGAAGAAATTTTTACAACACCAAAATCAGCCACCTGGTTGCCCTCTCTTTGTGGTATCATATCGTTGTTCCAAGCATAAATTAACAGTTCTTCTTTATTATAAATTTTATTTTTAAAATTAATTATCCATTTGTCTATATCTGCTGGAAGTTCAAAATTTCCACCTCCGCTAGATTTTCCTTCTATCGAGAATGAATATTTTCTAATTACAGGCACAACATAACGCAATGGGATAAACTGGGTTGTGTTACCAAGTTTATGATCAAAAATTTGAAACAATTGAATATTATGAAGCTCTGCTGACTTGATTGCCCCATCAGTAAAACCCAACGGGCAAACCATAACTCCTAGATTACCACCGACATCAGATAATTTTGTTTTTAAAGCTTCAATCTTTTCAATGCCAACTTTATCTGAATAATTTTTTGCCTCAATTATAATCCTAATATCAAAAGAATTTTGATTCGCTTGTATCAAAACATCTATTTGACGTTCAACTCCGGAAATTCCTTTTATTTTTACATTTCGACTAACTTTGGAGTCTTTAAAATTAGAGCATAATTGCTCTACGATTTCTTCAAGTAAGTCACCCTTTTGTTTTGTTGTTTGCTTCTTATTAACAAATGACTCTTTTTTAGCTAACATACTTAAAACTTGTAAATTATAGAAAAAAATTAATAAATACAGTATAATATTAGCATAATATTCATAAAATTGATATATGACTGGCGAAGAGATAAAACGACAAATAATTCTAACGATTTTAAAATTTTATCAGATAACTGATAATGAGCATCTTTTTATACAAAGATCTGAATTTTCTGGTTTATCTGATGCTGAAATAAACACCACAATACTTACTCTTGAGAAAAATAAGCTGATAGAAGTTATTGATAACCGAGCCGTTAGAAATGATATGGATGCCATGATGTACAAAGCATTGCGTCGTTTTGACTACATGATAGAAATTAGAATACTTGATGGTTTTATGAAACATGTAAGTGACCAAAATTTAAGTAGCTATTTAGAAGAAAAAGAAAAAACGGCTATTTTGAAAATAACTTACGATAATCATAAATTGAAAATTAATGAAATAATTATTGCCAAACCTCACTTTGAAAGCGAAAATGATTACTTTGCAACATATATAACAAATAACCCTGGCAAAAAATTAACTAACCAAGAATTCGTTAAGTTTAAAAATAGCAAGATGACAAAAAAATTTGACCAGATTATTAATGATTTAGGTTTTAAAGGAAATATTAAAAAATTATTTTTCCCAAATATATCAATCAAGGCAGTAGAATTTAGAAACCAAATAACTATGGAAGATATGAAAAAGGCTGGGATTGATGATATTTATCCATCTGATTTCCCGTCAAAAAAGTAGAAATAGATAGAAATAGCATGAATTAACAGGACACAAAGGTTGTTCTGTTTTTTTGTTGTTAAAATCGAGGTGTAACTGGTTAAAATCATAACCAGAAACAACTAATAATTAATTTTAACAACTATGAAAACAGAAAAGCTTCAATGGCACACAGTGCAAAAAAGAGTTAACGATCTTGTTCCCCAAGAAGTTAACCCTAGAAAGATCAGTGACAAACAAATGTCAGATCTTAAAAAAAGTTTGTCTAAGTTTAATTTGGTTGAAATTCCAGCTATCGACTTAAACGGTAAAATTTTGGCTGGGCACATGAGAATTAAGGCCCTTCAAATCCTTGGTCGAGGAGAAGAATTAATTGACGTTAGAATTCCTAATCGTAAGTTAACCGAAGATGAAGCTAAGAGATATTTAATTGCCAGTAACGCCCTTGGTGGTGACTGGGATTTCGAAAAGCTGAAATCTTTTGATTTAGACCTATTGGTCGATATCGGTTTTGACCAAGTAGATTTATCTCATTTCTGGGATAAAGAGTTAGAAGTTCAGGAAGAAGATTTTGATGTTGAGGTAGAGCTAAAAAAGATTAAAAAGCCGAAGACAAAACTAGGTGACTTAATACATTTAGGAGAACATCGCTTACTCTGTGGTGATTCTACTAATCCCGATAATCTTAAAAGATTATTTGGTCATGACAAGGCCGCAATGATATTTTCCGACCCAGTCTACAATATAAAATTGGATTACTCTAAAGGCATCGGCGGAAAAAATGATTACGGTGGCGCTGTAAACGACAACAGAAGTTATGAGGAATATAAGCAGTTTATCAAAAACTCCTTATTAGCCGCTCTACCAAATACTAAACCTGATACTCATATCTTCTACTGGTGCGATCAGACATATATCGGTCTTTTTCAAGAACTATATAGAGAGCTGGGAATAGTTAATAAAAGAGTTTGCTTGTGGCTTAAAAATTCACAAAACCCTACTCCGAAAATCGCATTTAATAAGTGTTATGAACCAGCCGTCTATGGTGTTAAGGGCAAACCATATATCAATCCTGACATTAAAAACTACAACGAGGTTCTAAATAAAGAATTGGGTACTGGCAATGAGATGTTTGAAGATGTTTATGATTCTTTAGATATTTGGCTTACCAAGCGTATTTCAGGTAAAGACTACGAACATGCCACCAGTAAGCCCCCAAAGCTCTATGAGAAAGCTATAAGACGCTGTACCAAGCCAGGTGACATTATCCTCGATTCTTTCTCAGGATCAGCCAGCACGATTATAGCGGGCGAACAATTAAAGAGAAAAGTGTATACGATGGAACTTGAGCCAGTTTTCTGTGATCTGGCGATAGCAAGATATCGGAAATTAACAGGCAGAAAGGAGGTGGTGGAGCATGTCTAAGAAAAGCCGATTACAAGAAGCTTTCTTTGCCGAGCTTAAAAAAGTCCCTATCGTTTTAGTCGCCTGCGAAAAGTCGGGCATATCTCGCAATAGTGTTTATCGCTGGAAACGAGAAGACAAAAAGTTTTCCGAAGTGATGGACGAGGCTTTAGCGGAAGGTGAAGCCTTAGTGAACGATATGAGCGAAAGCCAGCTACTAACAATGATCAAGGAAAAGAATTGGTCAGCTATCAGCTTCTGGCTTAGACATCGCAATCCAAGGTTTAAAGATAAGATTGAGGTAACTTCAAAAGTAGAAGATACCGACGAACTAACTCCTGCTCAAGCAGAAGTGGTTAAACACGCTTTGAAACTGGCAAAACTATTGCCAGCTGATGAGCCATTAATAATTAATAATACAAACACATATGATAGTAAACAAGATGATTCCACAAGAGATGGTGGAACAAATGACCCAAGACAAGAAGATAAGAACAGCGATAACTAGAGAAAGCTTTTCTTATTTCTTTCATTTCTATTATGCCCATTATGTTAAATATGAAACGGCAGATTTTCAAAAAAATATAATCTCCTTAATTGAATCCAGCCACAAAGAAAATTTATTTGTAGTTGCTTTTAGAGGATCAGGCAAATCAACAATTGTAACTGCCGCTTATCCAATTTGGGCGATACTCGGCAAACAACAGAAAAAGTTTGTTGTTATTTTCTGCCAAACTCAGGCACAGGCTAAACAGCACATGATGAATTTACGCCGAGAATTGGAAGATAACGACCTGCTTAAAAAAGACCTTGGTCCCTTTCGAGAAAATAGCGATGAATGGGGTGCACAGTCAATCGTCTTTTCTAATACTAATGCCAGAATAACAGTCGCTTCAGTCGATCAAAGTATTAGAGGTATTAGACATTACGAAAGCCGACCAGATTTAATTATCTGTGATGATGTGGAGGATATCAGCTCGACCAAAACTAGGGATGGGCGCAATAAAACCTATCAATGGCTTAAGGGCGAAGTAATCCCTGCTGGTGACAAGGACACGAGGTTGGTTATAGTCGGTAATCTTTTGCATGAAGATTCTCTACTTATGCGATTAAGAGAAGAAAGAGAAAAAGATATTATCGATGGCCACTTTTTATACTATCCTTTAATCAACAAGAAAGGCATTTGTTTGTGGCCTGGTAAATATCCCACCGAAAAAGATGTAGAGATAGAAAGGAAAAAAGTCGGCAATGAAATTACTTGGCAGCAAGAATACCTACTTAATATTGTACCAAGTGAAGATCAAGCTATTTATCCCGAATGGATTAACTACTATGATGAGATTCCAGTTCCTAAAAAATTATCTTGCGGATACACTGCTTTTACAGAAGTTAGAATTGGCGTTGATCCAGCCATCTCACAAAGCGATATAGCTGATTATACCGCTATTGTTCCTGGACTAATATTTGAAGTAGAAGATGGGTATATGATGTACATACTACCAAAAATAATAAATAGACGTTTAACCTTTCCAGAAACTATTGAAATTTGTAAGATTATGTTTAAAAGTTATAAAAAAGATTATTATCATACCAAATTCGTAATCGAAGATGTGGCTTATCAAAAAGCCCTACCACAACAGTTACAAGTTGAGGGTGTTTATGATGTCATGACTACTAAGCCCGGAGGACAAGATAAAAGAAGCCGCTTAGTCTTAACTGCTAATGTGATTAAGACTGGCCGAGTGCTATTTCCAAAAGAGGGTGCGGAAGAATTAATCCAGCAAATAGTTCATTTTGGCGTTGAAAAGCATGATGATTTAGCAGATGCTTTTGTTAATGCGGTAAGTAGTATGATAGAAAGACCACCTAGACCACCGAGAATCTTTTTCATATAGCTATTTTTTTTAATATTAAAGGAAAAGTTATCGACAAGTTGCCAACAGCTAGCTGCTTAGCAAAAGCTTAAAAGTGTGTCATTAATGGAGGCATAGATTTAACTAAAAATTAACTATAATCATATGCCTCCATTAGACATTCCATTAAAATACTGCCTGTATGCTAGAAAAAGCACTGAATCAGACGAGCGACAGGCCCTCTCCATTGATTCTCAGGTTAAGGAAATGCTTCAAATAGCTGAACGGGAAAACTTAGAAATTGTTGATATTAGACGAGAATCAAAGTCAGCTAAAGACTCAGGTAATCGACCCATATTTAAAGAGTTAATCAAAGATATAACCGAAGAAAAATTTAACTCTATTATTACCTGGGCACCCGATAGACTCTCAAGAAACGCTGGCGATTTAGGATCGCTGGTTGATTTAATGGATGAAAAAAAATTAATGAGCATTCGTACCTTTGGCCAAACATTTAGCAATTCGCCAAACGAAAAATTTCTGCTCATGATTTTATGTTCTCAAGCAAAATTAGAAAATGATAATCGAGGAATAAATGTAAAAAGAGGTTTGAGAGCAAGATGTGAGATGGGCTTATGGCCGACTTGTCCGCCGACTGGTTACTTTAAAGAAAAGCGAGTTGATCATAAAGGACAATGTTTAGTAGATCCAGATAGGGGTCACGTTATACGACAAATGTTTGAAAAAGTGGCTTATGAAAAATGGTCAGGTCGAAAAATATACAACTGGTTAAGATTTGATTTAAATTTTAGAACAGCCCTCGGCAAAAAGCATTTAAGTTTAGGTAATATTTATCGTCTTCTTGAAAATACCTTCTATTACGGACCATTTGAATACCCACGAGGCAGTGGCAATTGGTATCAAGGAAAGCACGAGCCGATAATTACAAAAGAAGTGTTTGATCTAGTTCAAGATCAAATGAAAAATTCGCAATTAGTAAGGCGAGAAAATATAGAGTTCGCTTTTACAAAAGTTATGACTTGCGGATTGTGTGGTTCTGGAATCTCGGCAACGGAAAAATTTAAGAAACTAAAAAATGACGGCTATAACCGTCATATTTATTATGGTTGCACTAAGGCGAAAGATAAAAATTGTAAATCAGGCTATATCAGCGAGGAAGATTTAATAAAACAATTACAGAAACAAGTTGAAAAATTGGATTTTAAAAAGTTACCTGTTCAAGATAAAATTGAAGGAGAAATAAAAAGATTTAAGAAATTTCAAATGATGACGACTGGCAAAAACGACAACATCGACGTGAGTGACGTCGATGTTAAGAATTACATTAAATTTTTATTGCAAGAAGGTGATGATCAGGAGAAGCGAGAGTTGCTAACTTGTTTAAATGGAAATATTTTATTGAAAAATAAAATTGTAGAAATATCTTAGGACTTCTTGATCAATTTTTGATAAGATTGCTCAACTAAACCAAAAACGTAATTCAAATCTTCAGGCTTAGTTAAAATAACTTCGGTTTCCCCTCCACCATGATGACCAATTCCTTCTACGTTTCTAGCCATATTTTTTGGATCGTCCAAATCTTTTTTTCTTATCTCAAGATGAATTTTGATTTTTGACTGCTGATTATGAACATAAGCAAATGCGTTTTTTAAACGATAGGCGACATAATTTTGCTTAGGCCTCTCTTCTATTGAATCATTAATTGAAAGAATTTTTTCTCTTAGAGCAAAAAATAAATCTTTGATATCTTGGGGTATATTTAAGTGATCATCAATAGTATAAACTTTTACTTCGCTACTAACCTTATCAATAGTTTTATTCTTTGTGATTGTTTTAATTGATTCCTTAGAGTCTTGGGATAAAAGTTGATTATATAAAATAACATCATCCTCATACATTTTCACTTCCCAGAGTTCAATCGGTAAATCTTTAAAATTAATAGCATTCATTTGGTAAGAGGTGAATGAATTAGCAATAAAAATAACCTTAGACTGAGACCAATCAACGTCATCTCTTTTTAAATTATTTTTCGTCCTTTCATTGTACTCTAAAATAAAATCTGACTTGTTATTCAACATTAAAGCTAAATAGGCATAGCCCTGGTCAATAACACTAAAGCTACGATCTCTTTTATATTCAATAATTATAAAAGAATTATTTTCCTTATCAAAAGCCAATGTATCAATTCTAAAGCTATGTAGTGCAAACTCTGTGCTTACAAATTCTAAACTAAAGACACAATTTAAATTTGCCTCCGTTAATTTTTGAATATCTCTTTCCAAATCAATGCTTTTTTCCTTGATGATAGATAGTGTTGAGCTATTTTTTTTAAAAAGTGGCATAATTATTTAAATTTAATACTTAAAGCTCTTGGTCTCTATTTAAAAGCCTCCACTAAAAAACTTTGCATTAGCATTTCTGCATCTTGTTTATTTTGTTTTATTTTTTCTTCTAGTTTAGATATTTGTTTCATAAGTTTTTCTATTTTAATGACAATTGCTTTTTGTTCGGCAATCGGAGGTAGCGGAAATAAAGCTCTTTTACCATCCTCTGTTCCGAGTCTTGGCATTTTCATTCCCTTAACTTTTTGGTCTGCATATCTTAAAAAATCCTTTCTTTTCATTGCATACATAAAAAAACTAGAGTCCATCCCTCCAAACATTGGAAGTGGTAAAATTTCTGTTGTACACACCCCATCTTTTGGTGCCACCACAACTTTATCTAAATATGGCCTTAATTTTGAATAAAGAACATCTCCCTTTTTAAAAACACTCTTTGTACTATTAGATTTTCGATTTTTATATATTTCAAAATTAATAAATCGAGAGGATTCCTTTTCAATATCTTCTAAGTCCAGAACCCATACATCGTCTAAAATATTTTTTGGTTCAATTTTTTCAGCAGTGCCATAGGTTGTAATTTCTCCCAACCTGCACCACTCCCATTTTTCAGGCAACTTAAAAGGTACTTCGTCATCAATAATTTTCGGCAAAGTCTTTTCTTTTTTTATTCTCTTTTCTGCAATCAACTTTTCCTTTTCCGATTTAATTTTTTCAAGAAGTTTGCTAGCAGATTCAATGCCTAGATTTTTAGCTCTCCAATCGGCAGTCAATTTTCCAGAAATTACATCTTGTAAAATTTGTTTACGGAGAAAATTAAGGCAGGATTGTTGAAAATTGTCATTTTTAAATAAAGCTTGACATCTATCTTCAACCCTATTTAATTTATTTGAAATTTCTCGCTGAGTATCTAAATTAGGTAAATTTATTTCTAAAGATAAAAAATGTTTTGCTTTGATTTCTGTTTTTATTCCACCCCTTACCTTCTCTTTTAACAACCTAATAAACTCAATACTCCTCAAAAAGTGTCCAAAATAACCAATATCAATTTTTCTCTCATCAAAAGTATATGAAGAATAATGAATGGTCGCTGTTACGTTGTTGTCTCCCCTATAAATACCCATTGCACCCTTTGCAACATTAATTCCGGAAATCACAAAATCTCCTTTTTTTACCAAGATCATATCTGTCAGCGAAGACTTATTTCCAATAAAAAAATCCCCAGAAAAATCAATTTTTTCAATTCTTCTTAAATTTGAGACTGCCTTATCACTAGGTTTGTATCGCCCCTGTCTTTCAAATAAAAAATCTCCAATTTTTACTTTTTGCCACTTACTCATAATTCAAATTTTAAAGATTCTAAAATTTGTTTACTCTCATCAAAAGAATTTTCCAATTTTTGAATTAATTCCTCGGTCGTGTTTTCATATTCTTCTTCTTTTTGTGTTGGATTTTTAATATCTAACTCCCAATTCTTGTCTTTAATATCAGCTATTAAAACTTTCCACGAAATTTCACTTTCCGTGCGATTCGTCCACCATTTTTTAATCGGCTTAAACTCTTTTACCTCAATTGGTTTTGTCTTGGAATATGATTTTTGCCCTTCGGGTAGTCTGTGCTCGTAATACCAAATTTCTTTTGTCGGCTCTCCTTTTGTAAAAAATAATAAATTTGTAGCAACGGTTGCATATGGAGCAAAAACTGAATTTGGAAGTCTGATTATTGTATGCAAATTACATTCTTCTAACAATTTTTCACGAACTCGGGCTTTTACGCCATCACCCGTGAGTGATCCGTCAGGCAAAACTATCCCAGCTCTGCCGTTTGGTTTAAGTAATTTTAAAAATAAAACAAGAAATAAATCTTCAGTGGCCTTTGTTTGAAAAACTTTTGGAAAATTTGCCAAAATTCCGTCTCCAACAGTTCCGCCAAAAGGAGGATTTGCAACGATACAGTCCACTCTTTGCTCTGGATCTATATCTTTAATCGGTTGAGCTAGTGAGTCCCCATGTTTAATATTAGTGGGTGCTGCAATTCCGTGAAGCATCATATTTGTTACACAAAGCATATGCGGAAGTTGTTTTAATTCGTTACCTCTTATTGTTTTTTTGATCAAAGCCTCATCTTCTGCTGTATGCACATCGTTTTTTCGCACATGTTCAATAACTGAAGTTAAGAATCCACCAGTACCACAAGCTGGATCAAAAACATTTTCACCTAATTTTGGATTTACCATTTCAACAATAAATTCAGTAAGTGCTCTTGGTGTATAAAATTCTCCAGCATTTCCAGCACTTTGAAGACCTAACAAAAGTTCTTCATAAATTGTACCGAATTGATCACGATCAGCCTTACGATTAAAGTTTATTTCATTTATTTTATTAATTACCTGACGAATAAGCGTCCCGCTTTTCATATAATTAAAACTGTCCTCAAAAACAGATTTAACTATAAACCCAGCTTCATTATCTTGTATTGTGTACTCGAACTTTTTAAATACTGGAAACAATTTATTATTAATAAATTCTAGTAATTCCTCACCTGTCATCCCCTCATCATTTTTTGCCCAATTTCTCCAGCGCAATTCCTCTGGTATAGGTGACTTATATTTTGGATTTAGAACTTCTTTTTCCTCCTCGGTTTCATCAAAAATTTTAAGAAAAAGCATCCAAACGAGCTGCGAAAGTCTTTGGGCATCTCCATCTACACCATGGTCTTTACGCATGATGTTTTGTATTGATTTTATTATTCCAGATAAATTAGACATAATTTTTAATTATAAGCGTAAATCGCTTTTTCTAACTCCTCAACCGCAAACAGGTAACTATCTCTTCCACCAAACTCTTTTACAATCTCGACTGGTGACCCAAATGTAATAAAAGGATCTATACGAAGAATATTAATATCCTCAATGTATTCAAGCCCCTCATCTGCATATTTTTCAAGTAGAGCATCTAACACTTTTCTTGCCTTTCCCGAATATTTTGTTAAGTAATTATTCTTTCTTACTCTATTAGCACGTTCAGATCTAGACATTAATTTTTTCTTATCAAAAGCTACGTGCATTACAATATCAAATAAATCTAGATCTTTTCCAACTTCTTCTCCCATATCTTTTTGAAGTTCAGAAAGCATTATTCCTTGGTTTGATAATTCCTCAAAGATATAATGCTTACGTTTATTTTGATCCCATTTCTGCAAAAAATCATCCAATGAAGCATACTTTTGTCTAATTTGTCTGCGAGAATAATCTTTAAGAGATTCTGTTATTAATTTTCCGCTCGCATCAAGGTATTGTGTATGCTTATAGGCAACATTTACTGGCACATCATCCACATAAACTTTTTCCCTATTGCCCTCTTCTATCTCTCCGCCTTCAATTATGTTCGGATTTTTCTCTGTAGGTGGTTCTTTTTCGGTTACCATTTCAGCGCTAATATCAGCTTCTTCTACTTCAAGTTCTTCGCCTTGTTTAATCTCTTTTATTTGTATTGGGTCTCCATCAAAATCAGGGTCAGCAAATAATTTTGTTACATTTCTAAAATCAAGAATAGTGAAATGAGTTTTACCATATGGCTCATTTACACGAGTTCCACGTCCAATAATCTGTTTAAATTCAGTCATTGAATTAATGTTTGAATCTAAAACTATTAACTTACATGTTTGGGCATCTACGCCAGTTGTCATTAATTTGCTTGTGGTAACAATTGTTGGGTATGGATTTTCTGGATCAATAAAACCGTCTAATTCTGCTTTTCCTTCCTTATCATCACCCGTAATTTTCATAATATATTTACGATTCTCTTTTACAAGGTCACTATTCTCGGAAATAAGGGCCTCACGCATTCGTTCTGCGTGTTCAATGTCAACACAAAAAATAATTGTTTTTGAATAACGATCAGTCTTTTTTAAATAATCAGAGACTTCCTTTGCGACTATTTTTGTTCTATTAGTTAAAACTATTTTTCTATCAAAATCTTTGTCTGTATATTCTTTATCTTCAATTTCATGACCCTCTCGATCTCTATCTGAAATACTGGGACGATACCCACCAACATCTTTATCAAGCATTATTTTTATGACTTTATATGGAGCCAAAAAGCCGTCGTCAATGCCTTGTTTTAAAGAATATGTATAAATAGGTTCTCCAAAATATTCCTGATTTGAAATTTTATGTGTTTCTTTTGGTGTCGCTGTTAAACCAATATGTACAGCATTATCAAAATACGATAAAACTTCCCGCCATGCAGAATCTGCCGAAGCGCTGCCTCTATGGCACTCATCAATAATAATTAAATCAAAAAAGTCAGAGCTAAACTCTTTATATGCGTTTCTTTCTTCATCGTTACTAGTTAACGATTGATATAATCCTAAATAAATTTCATGTGCTTTGCTTATTTTTCCCCTTTGAATCTTTATCATTTTGTCACCAAAATGTTTAAAGTCGTTAACCATCGTTTGATCAACTAAAATATTTCTATCTGCTAAGAATAAAATGCGCTTTGCTTTTCGTGATTTCCAAAGTCGCCAAATAATCTGGCCAGCAACCATTGTTTTCCCAGTACCAGTTGCCATTACTGTCATAATCCTTTTTTGACCTTTTGCAACAGCCTCAATAGTACGATTAATAGCAACTTCTTGATAATATCGAGGAATTTTTCCAGAACCATCTGAATAGTAGGGCGTGTTTATAACTTTTTCTATTTCCTGATCAATCCCTTTTGCCTTTTTATATCTTTCAAAAAGCTCAGCTGGACTTGGTAATTCTTCCAGGGATAAATTCCTCTCTTTCCCAGTAAAAAAATCATGTTCTAAAAAACCATCTCCATTAGAGCTGTAAGCAAAAGGTATATCTAAGAGTTCAGCATAATCTTGGGCTTGTTGAATACCACTGGAAATTGAATGCTTGTTATCTTTTGCTTCAATAACTGCAATTGGGAAGTTATGCTTGTGATAAAGAATATAATCAGCCTTTTTTGCCTCACCACGTTTAACAATTTTTCCTTGAACCTCTATTCGACCAGCAGTAAAATAAACCTCTTCTCGAAGTTGTGTCATTTCATCCCATCCAGCATTTTTAATAGCCGGGGTTATGAATTTTGTTCTTATGTCTTGCTCGGAGAGCTGTTTTTTGTCGATCATACTATTTATTACTAGTTTCCTCCAAAAATAGGTGAACATCAGACTCTTTAATTCTCCAAACACCTATTTTAGAAGCTTTTAATTTCCCAGATTCTATATATCTAACAATGGTCCTAGTGCTCACCCTTAAAATATCGGCTACCTCTTCTATAGTTAGAAGTTTTTCAATTCGGTCACTCATATAAAATTTAGATTTTATTTATCTTTTCTTTATCTAAATTTTAACATATTTTATAGAAATGTCAAAAAATGACATAAGTTGTCAAAGAGCTTATTTTAAGAAAAAATGGCCCTTTCCCAACTAAAAACAGAGCTTTCAAAAAGCTCTGTTTTAGACTACCTCGTGCTAGCACGATGTTGCGGAGAGGGAGGGATTCGAACCCTCGATGCCCTTTCAGGCATACCGGTTTTCGAGACCAGCGCAATAAACCAACTATGCGACCTCTCCTTTTTTTAATTTTTTTATTTCCTCTAGGCTGAGACGGGCCCAGCTCCCCTCTTTTAAACCATCCAACTCTAGTCCGGCTAGGTTCGTCCTTTTGAGATCGCCGACGGTCAGCCCGAGGGCTTTAAACATCCGGCGGATCTGCCGCTTCTTACCCTCGCTTAAGGTTATTATAAAAAGCCCATTTTGTAAATATTTGATATCTTTAACCCGGACGACGCCGTCTCCTTCACCGATTTCGACGCCCCGCCGAAATTTAGCCAAGATGGATTCTGGTTGCCCTATTTTTTCCCTGACTCTGACTTCATATATTTTTTCATGTTGGAAGCGAGGATGGGTCAGGCGCTGAGCCAGAGCACCGTCGTTAGTTAGCAGGATTAGCCCCCGGCTGCCTTTATCTAATCGGCCGACGGCAAATAGCCGTTCCGGCAGATTAATCAGGTCGAAAATATTTTTTTCATTATTGAAGCGCCGGTTGGTGCAAGTATAGCTTTCTGGTTTGTTTAGCTTCACATAAATCGGCGCGGCGGCCGCAGCCAAGACCCGGCCATCGATAGCGATCAGGTCTTTATCTGGATCAGCCTGATCGCCGATCACGGCCGTCTGCCCATTGACTTTGACCCGTCCGGCGCGGACCAGTTCTTCCGCTTTCCGGCGCGAGGAGTATCCGCTCGCGGCGATGATTTTTTGGAGGATAATCGTCATATCAAGATTTTTTTCCTCGGGCGTAATAAAGATTCAAGAGCCCCAGAAGAGCAAAAAATAACCAGAACATGACCGCCAAGTCATTTTTAAAATAAGGCACATCCACTAGGCCATGGACAATCATCGTGATCAGTGCTGTCGCCAGGCCCAAGACCAGATATTGATCCGGGCTTTGCGCTCGTTCTAATATCCTCTTTAATCGGAAAGAACCGAAGAGATATTTGATTATGAGCCAGATAAAGATTAGGAGGCCGAATAATCCTAATTCGCTCCAAAAATTAAGGATGATATTATGCGGGTAAAGATAGATCTCAACCGGCTGCCAATATTTAGTGCGCAACGTGGAGCTGGCCCAGACGACGGCGTCGAAATTTGGCCGGTTATCGCTATTGAAGAAGATGCCTTCTTGATGATAGGGCTTGATCATCGTTTGGTAATTATCTAATCCGGCGCCGGATATGACGCGGCCATCCGCGAGCATCCGCGTCGTTTCCGTCCATTGCTGGCGTCTGATTTCGCCGGAAAGATCGCGGAGAGCGGCTTTAGTGAGAACGAAACTCCGGATCGGCGGGTACAAAAAGATACCGCTGATGACCACTGTCGACAGGAGCAGGGTCGTCACCAGCCATTTGCGGCCAGCGGATAAGCCGAAAACGAACAGGGCGCCGGCTAGTCCGATCAGCGCTCCTTCGGAGCGGGCGTAATAGATTGCCGATAGGGAGCTGATAATCGTCAGGCAGATGACTATTTTTTTAAGCGCCTGATCAAAGATATTTTCCCAAGAGAGTGAGAAGAGCCAGCCGGTCAGGAGCATGATGATCGGCGCCAAGTATAAGCCGACAGCATTAGGATAACCGAAAACGGAAACTGCTCGGCGGGTTTCGGCTGCCGCCCAGGCCGGATTAGCGATAAACGCTCCGGTTATCTTCTGGAAGATGGCAAATAGGGAAATCGCGGCCGCGGAAAGCAGTAGGGCCCAGAATATCTTAGGCAGCTCGTTCCTGTTCTTGAAGACGTTAAATAGCAATATGAAAAACAGGATCGGTTCGAAGAAATAAGCTTTCCAGATCCCCAAGGCGCCGGCATTAAAACCGGTTACGCCGGCCGCGACGAAAGACAAGATAAGAACCAAAATAATTTCCCAGGCGTAAGGATAGGCCAGGTGCCGCCCATTTTCCCGGAGCAAAGATTTTAGATTGGGGACGAATGACTTGAAAAACCAGACGGCGAAGGCGATCAGGATCATTACTTCTAATAGGGTGAGGGGGAACCCTAAGATATGGAAACGGATCAGGTAGGCAGGCAGGGCAGCAATAATCACTAAGACCGCCCAGTCGAGCCGGCTAAGGGCTAGGACTAAGAAACAAGCGACCGCGACGATGATCCAAATAGACATAAGCGGATATTTATTCGTATTATAACATTAACACCTCGAACAGACAAAACAAAAAACCGCTCCGCGTAGTACGGAGCGGCCTTATCTTAACTAGCTCTTTCGACGTATTCGCTGGTATCGGTGTTGATCCTGATGACGTCTCCTTCGTTGATGAATAAGGGTACGCTGATCAAGGCGCCAGTCTCTATCTCTACCTGTTTATTGACATTGCCGGCAGAGTTGCCCTTGACGCTGGGCGGCGCGCTCGTCACCTTAAATTCCATCTTGATCGGCAGGCTGACAGATACAGGTCGGCTTTCGAAATATAGGACGTCGACATCTACTCCCTCTTTTAAGAATTGGGCAGATTCGCCGATTTCTTCCAGGGGCAGATTGAATTGTTCGTAGTTGGTATTGTCCATGAAATAGGCTTCCTCCTTATCTTTATACATGAAGTTTGCCTTTTTGGTTTCAGTTTCCGCCTCCTCTGCTTTTTCTGCGCCTTGATATGTCCGTTCCAGGATATTGCCATTGATCAGATTACGGCACTTGACTTTCAGGACGGCGCCGCCGCGGCCCATCTTATGATGGTCGGTTTTGATAATAATGAAAGGCTCGCCGTTCAGCTTGATGACGCGGCCGGTTTTTATTTCATTGAAATTCAGCATAATAGTCTAGTTTTACTTTTCTTTTATTTGTGGGTCGCCCCTAAGAGCGCCATGACGCGGGCGCGCTTGATCGCGGTCGCCAGTTTCCGCTGATGCCAGGCACAGACGCCGGTGCGGGCGCTCGGCAAGATCTTCATGTAGAAATTTACGAAGCGGCGCAGGTTGCGCGTATCTTTATAATCGACATCCAGATTATTGACGCAAAAATAACATTCTTTGGGTTTTTTATTAGTCATAGTTTTATGGTTTTATTAGAAAGGAATATTTTCTACGCGTATTTCTTCTTCGTCTAGCGGTTCTTCCGGTATTTCGATCACCGGTTCGCTGTTAGATGGGCCGCTTGGTCCATTGCTCGGTCCCGCGCCGCCTTTATTATCAAGCATGATCATATTTTCAGCGACGATTTCCGTCTTATAGCGCTTGACGCCGTCCTGTCCGGTCCAATCGGTCGTTTGTAATCTTCCTTCCAAATAGACCTTTGATCCTTTGTGCAGATATTTAGCGCAGATTTCCGCGAGCTTGCGCCAGGCGATGATATTATGGAATTCGGTCTTTTTTTGCTGCTGGCCGCTCTGGTCGGTCCAGACCAGATTGGTCGCGACTGAGAAAGAGGCGACATTTTGGCCGGTCGCGGTATTGCGGAGTTCCGGATCACGGGTTAAGTTCCCGATGATCATAGCTTTGTTTAGATTCATATTTTTGGACTAGTCCGGCCGGAGCCGGGCTATTTGATTAAATTAAATCGTCGGCATTTAAGATGCCTTCTAATTTCTTGTCCAAATCTTTCAGATCCACTCTCTTGTCCTTGGTTTTTGAAATAGTGGCAGACGTGGACGCTGCTTTAGCTTTTTCTTCTTGCTTCTTTTCCGCTTCGGCTTTTTTAGAATCGATTTTCGCGCGGATCTTGGTCGCCTGAGCGATATCCGCCTCGCTTTTTTCTTTCTTGGCGACGATCTGATGGCGGAGGACATTCGTTGATAAGCGCAGATTAGAATCGATTTTGGCCAAATTAACTCCCTCTAGATCAAATTCAAATAAACCATAATACCCAAAAGCGTTATGTTTTATCTCATAAGCGAGACGCTTCTTGCCCCAGTATTCACGGCTGGTGATGCTGGCGCCGCCGGCGACGAGCATCTTCTCTACTTCTGTGGCCACGGCCTTAGCCTCGTCATCCGTGAATTTATTCGGGATGATGAATAAAATCTCGTAATGGGTCGCTCCGGTTGTTTTAGTTTTTGACATAGTTATTATAGCTAGCGGGGCTTAAAGAATATCTTAAAATTTTTCAAAATCTTCCTTAATTCCGCTGATTAAATAAAATCCCCAAGTATTCCTTTTCCTTTGGGGTTGAAGAATACCTTTAATTTCGCCTGATATTAACGAAATTATCTTGAAAATGATCAAGACATGGGAAAGATATTGGTAAATATTTATTTGTAGATTCTAATTTAACATAAAGATTTAAAAATTGCAATGGCTGATTATTTGCCTGGGCGGAAGAGGCTTGCTGATTGGCTCCGCGCTGATTGCCAGTCGCTCCCGATTAATATATGATGGATATATGCAATATTTTTTTGTCCTCGGAACTAACGCCGCTCTCTCTGTCGCCGAACTCGCAGCGGTTTTATCTTTGAAGAACGCCCGTTTTCTTGCCGCTGATTTTTTAATAGCTGAAAATGACCAGGACATTATCGCCGAACGACTAATTGGGCGTCTCGGCGGCGTTATCAAGATTGGCCGGGTAGCGGCGGAAGTAGAATCCGGCAGTGAGACAGCTTTGCGAACGGCTGTCCAAAAGTTGGCCGTAGACAAACAGGCGAAAAGCGGCGGCGGGAAATTTAATTTCGGCCTCTCGGTTTATGGCGGCCGGGAATTCAATAAGAAGGATCTGGGTCTGAAGCTAAAAAAATATTTTAGCGACCAGGGACTTAGCTCTCGTTTCGTAATCAGCCGAGAAAAGACCTTGTCCAGCGTTGTCGTGACGCAGAATAAACTAGCGAGCCGTGGTCTAGAAATTATCCTGGTCGGCGACGGCGACACTATATTGATCGGCGAAACTTTGGCTGTCCAGCCTTTTAAAGACTTATCCCTGCGGGATTATGGCCGGCCGGCTCGCGATGATTTGTCCGGCATGTTGCCGCCGAAATTGGCGCAAATCATGATCAATCTGGCACAGATCGGCTCAGGGGCTGTAATCATCGATCCTTTTTGCGGTTCCGGGACTATCCTTAGCGAAGCAGCCATCCTTGGTTATAAGAATTTATTCGGCTCCGATATTTCTTTGAAAGCAATTGAAGATACGCGTAAGAATATCAGTTGGCTTAAAGAATTGTATAAGATCAGTGATTTCAAGTTGAAATTATTCGCCAAGAAAGTCGAGTCTTTATCTAAATTCATTAAGAGCGGATCGATTGACGCCGTGATTACCGAGCCGTATCTGGGGCCGCAGCGCGGGCGTTTAGAATTTAAAGCCGTTATCAGTAATTTAGAGGAGTTATATTCTGTAGCAATTAAAGAATTTTTAAAAATCTTAAAACCGGGCGGAAGAGTCGTGATGATCTGGCCGATTTATTATGGCGAACGGCCAATGAATCCCGACTATCAAGGATTTAAGCTTTTAAATATGGTGCCAGAAAGCCTGCAAAGCAGCGGATTCATCAAGAAGTCTGCTCGAGCGACGATAATTTATGGTCGGCCAGGGCAGAAGGTCTACCGCGAAGTAGCAGTTTTAGAAAAAATATAAATTTAACCTTTGCGAGTAATTGAAGAATAAAATAAAAAAAGAGGGCGGAGCAACCCTCTTTTTTATAACTGGTAAAAACCGCCCGCTTTAGCGGGCGTGTGCGTTTAGAGCGAAGCTCTCGGTTTGAAGATATTATGCTAAAATAAAATCACCCACCCGGTCTAGAGAGGAGGTGA